>Ga0137403_10006205_pt1 | contig 13715 bp, 12 predicted proteins | sample CZOMad2_1_16fung_FD_122057 | JGI IMG/M metagenome (GOLD analysis project Ga0137403, IMG submission 122057) | Vadose zone soil fungal communities from Angelo Coast Range Reserve, California, USA - CZOMad2_1_16fungal (Hybrid Assembly) | ecosystem: Environmental > Terrestrial > Soil > Vadose zone... | reverse complement strand
TGAGCTTCTCTTCTGGCACAAGAGTTCAACCCACCCCGCCGCCATCGCTCATTTCATTCGCTCGACGTCACCCTCCCCCTCCAGGGGAGGGTGAAGCGAGTGCGTTGCCGATGCTCCCGCCTCAATCGACCTTGATGTTGGCGTCCTTGATCACCTTGGACCATTTGCCGGCCTCCGCCTTGATGTAGGCGGCGAACGCGTCGGGATTGCCGGTGATCGAGCCCAAAAAATTCGGCTCCAGGAATTTTTCGCGGAAGTCCGCGTCGGCAAACACCTTCTGAACGTCGGCGTTGATCCGGGCGACCACCTCGCGCGGCGTTCCGCTTGGCGCCCAGAGGCCGTACCAGCTCACCGCCTCGAAACCCGGCACGCCGGCTTCGTCGACGGTTGGCACGTCCGGATATTGCGGCAGGCGCTGCTTGCTGGCGATCGCGATCGGCCGGAGCTTCCCCGCCTTGATGCCTTGATCGACCAGCGCGCCGCTGAGAAAGCTCATCGGCACATGGCCGCCGAGCAGGTCGGTGACCAGCGGCGCGCCGCCGCGGAAATGGATCGGCGTGAGCTTCACGCCCGCCATGCTCTCGAACAGCACCATGTTGATGTGGCTCGAACCGCCAAGTCCGATGGTTCCGTATTGCAGATCGCCCGGCCGGGCCTTGGCCTGCGTCATCAGATCGCGGACGCTCTTGAGATTGGAGGAAGCCGGCACGACCAGGAACTGGTTCGACAGCCCGAGCCCGCTGACCGGTGTGAAGTCCTTGTCGGGATCGTAGGACAGCTTGGCGTGCATGAACGGGGTGATCGCAAAGGTCTCCATCCCGGTCGCGAACAAGGTGTAGCCGTCGGGCGCGGACTTCGCGACGGCTTCGGCGCCGATCTGCGTGCCGCCGCCGGCCTTGTTCTCGATGACGATCGGCTGCACCCAGATGGCGTTGAGCCTCTGGGTGACGGCGCGGGTCACGATGTCAACCGAGCCGCCGGCCGGATATGGCACCACGATGCGGACCGGCTTTGACGGGAAGCCCTGCGCCTGCGCGAAGCTTGCCCCACACACGAGCGCACCGGCGCAAAGCGCCAGTCGCATTGCGATTCGTTTCATCTGTCGCTCCCAAGCACCGGCTTCTTGGAGCATATCGCCGGCATCAGCAGCCTGCTAGCATTCCTGGGATGCCCCGAACGGGCGATCACCCGCAGCATTTCCGCGGCCAACGAAAACAAAAGCTTGGGAGAACGCCGATGTGGTTTTCGACCGCGGGCCGGGTTCCGCGAATCCTTTACGCCTGCGCCGTTGGCGCGGGCCTTGCGATGTTCACTGCGGATGCACAGGCGCAATCGACGGCCGACAAATATCCGGACAAGCCGATCAAGATCATCGTGCCGTTCGCGCCGGGCGGCTCGGCCGACATCCTCAGCCGCGTCGTTGGCAACAAGCTGACCGAGAGTTTCGGGCAGACCATCGTGGTCGAGACGCGGCCCGGCGCCGGCACGGTGATCGGAACCACGGCAGCGGCCAAGGCCGAGCCCGACGGCTATACGCTGCTGTTTCTCACCAACGGCAACGCGGTGAGCGCGTCGCTCTTCAAGTCTTTGCCGTACGACACCGTGCGCGATTTCGCGCCGGTTTCGACCGTGGGTTTCTTCGACCTGGTGCTCGTGATGGATGCGGCCACGAAAATCGGCTCGGTGCGGGAGCTGGTCGCCTATTCGAAGGCGAACCCGAACAAGCTCAACATCGGCACGATCAATCCCGGCAGCACGCAGAACCTGGCGGCGGAGTTGTTCAAATCGATGTCGGGAATCGACGCTCAGATCGTCCCGTTCAAGGCCACTCCCGCGGTGATCACCGCGCTCAAGGGCGGCGACGTGCAGGTTGTGGTCGAGATTCTCGCACCGGTGATGGCGCTGATCAAAGGTGGAGCGCTGAGGGCGCTTGCGGTGACTTCCGATAAGCGCTTTGCCGGGCTTCCCGACGTACCCACCATCGCCGAGAGCGGTGTGCCGGGCTACCAGGCTTCGTCGTGGAACGCCGTCGCCGCGCCTGCGAAGACGCCCAGGCCGGTGCTCGAGCGCCTTAACCGCGAGGTCAACGCTGCCGTGGCCGCGCCCGATGTACGCAAGCGGCTCGGTGAGCTGGGGGTGGAGGCGCGCGCGGGAACCCCGGAGGCCCTGCACGAGCTCCTGGTCTCCGAAATCGCCAAGTGGAAGGGCGTGATCGAACGCGCGAAGATCGAGATTCAGTAGCACCGGACGAATGACCAAGCCGATTGCCGGCCCCGATCCGAAGCCGGTCAAGCCCAAATACATCCCACCGCCTGGCGCCTGCGACGCGCACTGCCATATCTTCGGGCCGGCGGCGAAGTTTCCCTATGCTCCCGAGCGGCGCTACACGCCGCCCGACTCGCCGAAGGAGAAGCTGCGTGTGCTCCACCAGCACCTCGGCCTGTCGCGCGCAGTGCTGGTGCAGGCGAGCTGCCATGGCGGGGACAACCGCGCGATGCTCGACGCGATCGCGTGGTCCGGCGGCGCGTGGCGCGGCGTCGCGATGGTGGGAGACAACGCGAGCGAGCGTGAGCTGCAGGCGCTGCACCAAGGGGGCGTTCGCGGCGTGCGCTTCAACTTCGTGCGGCACCTCGGCGGCGCGCCCGATCCGCGGGTTTTCGAGCGCACGCTCGCGATGGTCGAGCCGCTGGGCTGGCACGTCGTACTGCATTTCGACGCCGAGGACATCGAAAGTCACGCAGAAATGTTCGGCAGTCTGCGCGTGCCGTTCGTGATGGATCACATGGGAAGGGTCGATGCGGGACACGGTCTCGACCAGCGCCCGTTCGCCATGCTCCTCGATCTGATGAACAACCCGCGCGCCTGGGTGAAGATCAGCGGCCCGGAGCGCATCTCGGCAACCGGAAAACCGTTCCGAGACGCGGCGCCTTTCGCGGCTGCGCTCGCACGGGCCGCGCCGGATCGCGTGCTATGGGGAACCGACTTTCCCCATCCGAACGTCAAGGCGATGCCGAACGACGGCGAGCTCGTCGACCTGTTCGCGGAAGCCGTCCCAGACCAGGAAATGAGAAAGCGAATTCTGGTCGACAATCCGGCGCGCCTCTACTGGGCATAGGCAGGGCCGAGGGAAAAAAACCGGGGGAGGGAGGGTCCCCCGGTATTCCGCCGATTGCTGGGCCGGCGGGAAGCTGAAGCGGCGGCCGGCCTTCCAGGCCGGCCGAATTCCAATCAGTTCTCGAGTTCGGCTTCTTCGACCGCGATTGTTCCCGCGCTGAACGTGCCCTTCACCTTCACGAGGGTGCCTCCTGGAGCGGGTGCCGGAGTGACCGCCGCGAGGAACGCGGTGAGAGTGGGAATGGGCTGCTCGTTCGTGTCGGAAAATTGAGTCGCATTGGTTAAGTCCGCGTTGATCGTCGTGGTACCGACCAGCAAGGTCAAGACATTTCCGGCCTTCGCGGTTACCCGAGCTTGAACGGCGTCCTTGTTCCCGCCGCTGGGCGAGTCGTCGACACGCTCGGCTACGATGATCCCTGAGCTGTCGGTGAAGCCACGCACTTCGACCCGCTCACCCGTCGTAATCACGCCGCCGCTCGCATCGAACTGGGTGAGCGAGTTGGTCTGCACGGTCTTGCCGAGCACTTGGAGAGTTCCCGTCCCGGGAATCGAACCGGTCACGGTGGCGATGCCGTTCAGAATCACCCGGGTGCGTTTGAACGTGATTTTCTCGGCGATGAGCGTAGTACCCGTGAACTGATGCCCTTCGGCTTCGACCCCGACGTTGTCGGCGATGTCCGCGGCTGCGCCGTTCTCGAAGCGGGTGCTGGTATTCGTCTGCACCGCCTGGTTCGCCACGAGGAACGAACTGCAGGGGTCGGCGTTGCCACAGCCCGTGATCTGACCTTCGATCTCGAATTCCTCTCCGGTGACGTGCTGAAACTGCGTGTCTTCCGCGGCCTCGACGTCGACGCGCGTCGCCGCGAAGGTACCCACGCTGAACGCGCCATGGACCTCGACGAGCGCGCCGTTGGTGAGTGTCGCGCCCACTGGCGAGATCATGCCGGCGGTATAGGTAACGCTCACATTCGCGGTGCCATTCTGCAGGGTGAAAGTCGTGGTAAGCAGGCTCGCGACAGTCCCGCGCAGCTCGTCAGGGAGCGGCGGGTTGAGAGTCAGATTCTCGACGCGGCTCGCCCGGATGTTCCCAGAGGCGTCGCGCAGTCCGTGTACTTCGACGGGAGTCGATGCGTCTACGAGTTCACTTACGGCCGCGGCTGGAGAAGGGGTGGGGGTGCTGAAATTCGCGAACACCGTAAGGTCGTCTACGAACACAGTCTGCCCCACAACGGTAAACGTGGGAGGGATAGCAGCGGAGTTGTGTGTCTGTACGGTACCCCGGACCTCGCTTATCGCTTTGACCTGCTGCGCTGTTCCGGTTACCTGGTCATCGTTGATTTGTCCGCGGACCTTGACGACCATCCCGCTCTGCAGATCCGCCGGGAGCTTCGGTGTGTCGTCGATCGTGATCTGAGCGGTGTTGTCCTCGAAGTGCACGCCATTCACGATGACGCTGCCCTTCGTCATGACGCCGATCGAGACGGCCGGGGTTCCGGTGACTCCGGTGCCTCCGGTGCCGCCGCCGCAGGCCGCGATCAGAGCTGCCAACGAAGCAATGAGTACTGTCCGTAGTGTCTTCATGATTGCCGGTCCTTTGGCGTTCGCGACGCCGTCTTTGAGTCCGTTTGGGGAATTCCGTTCCGCTCGCTCTTTCGACGATCGTAGGGAACCTGGGGAGGGCCGAGCTGACCTCGGTCAATTAGCTTGTTGTTTCTTGGGGACGCATCGTGCGCGTGCTGGGATACCCATTGGTCCAGGCGGGCGAGGAGCGCTTGCGCCTGGGGTTTGTCCATGCGATCGAGCAAGGCGTCGAGCAGGACGTTTCCCCCGGTGCTCACGACTTCGGCTCCCGACGTTTCTGCGACGCCATATCTTCCTCGAAGTAGTAGATGCCGATGCCGGTCCGGATCTGGCCGGTTCCGCTCGTTCCCGATGTATCGCGATCATGCTGCGACAGCCACTTGTCGAGCCGCTCGAGGAGCGACTGCGCCTGAGCGCCGCTCAGCCGTCGAAATTCCTGCAGCGCTTCGACGGGGACGTTGTCGTACATCACTTTTCTCTGGAAGAACGGGTCGGTGGCGCCGTGTTGAAGGTTGTGGTCGATCGTAGCGACGAGGTCCGCCACGTCGTTCCCGAGAATGTTGAGTTTGTCCGCGTCGCCGCTTTCCGGGACGTACGCGCGGATTTTCAGGCGGACGGTGTTGTCGTCGACCTTCTCCACGACGCGAACGCGCAGGAGCTCGTCAAGGATGGCCCGGAAGGGGATATCGCCGCTGAAGCGGCGCACCAGCTCTGCAAAGCTGGCGCCTCCCCGGCTGTCCTGAAGGGAGAGCACCTTGGGATTCCCGTCCGCGTCGGAGAAATCCCCGTCCCGCACCCAGCCGGCGACGACGCGGGCCGCGCGGTTGTAGCGCTCTCCCGCTTCCGCGTCGTTTGGGGCGGGTGCATCGAGCAGCCGCTGAACCTCCTTACGCGTCATGCCCGAGAGCAGCGCGACCCGCGAGACCGACGTTTTTTTCCCGGGGATGCCGAATTCGCCCGCGGCGACTTCGACATAGGTGTGCTTGGCTATGTCAACAAAGGCCTTGAAAGACATATGATTGCGCAGCAGAATCCGGAAAAGCGGACGCAGGACGCGCTCGACGGCAACGGTGAGCGCTTGACCGACTCGGGGCTTGGACGCGGATTTGCGTTGCATTATTTGGGAAATATATCCCAAACACTAGCCACCGTCAAACATTTTGCATGGGTCCCGAAGGGCAGCCATGCGAGGCGGCCGGAATCGCTGCCGGGCTGCTAACTCGCCGCGATGAGTCTGAGCGACAGGGCTTTCGTCACGGCATGGCGCGAGTTGGCCGCGTCCAGCTTCCGCCGCACATTGGAAAGGTGGAATGTGACGGTGCGCTCCGATATCTGCAGAGCTTGAGCGATTTCCGAAGTCGTCTTGCCGTGCGCAGACCCGATCAGACATTGGCTCTCGCGGTCGCTCAAAAGCCCGTTTCCGAGGCGGCGCAGTCGTGCCGAGCGGTCGGGACTCTGGCCGGCCATGCGCGCCGCTGCATAGTGAATTGCGCAGGCAACGAGTTGGCAGTCCGGCAAGGCCGCAGCGATGCGCCGCTCCGCTGAAGCGCCTTCGAAGGGAAGCGCGAAGCTGGTAAGGCTCCACTGGCCGAGGGGTCCGCGAACGGAGCAGGAGACCCCGGTCGCGAGTCCGCATCTCCGGGCCATCATGCGCCCGGTCGCAGACCCGTTCCAAAGCAAGGGAGTGACATCCTGGAGCGCGAGGCGGCGGAGCGATCCGGGCAAGAGATCTCTGCTCCGGGCGGCGCAGTACCGGTGCCAATCGCCTGGAAAATTGTCGAACCGCAGTTCGCGTGTTGCACTGCGCCGGAACGAGCCGCAGAACATGACGTAAGCGAAGCCCAGCTGCTCGGCGACGAGAAGCGAAGCCCCCTCGAGATCTTCGTGCGAACGACTAGCAAGCACTTGCTTGAGGCGCAGGGTACGACTGCGGCCCATTGGGTCTCCCTACGACCGGGTACTTTCTTTTGGTGTTTCAGTTTCTGCGTTATGAGGGGTAATCTACCCCTTGGCGAAAAGCAGCGCCAGCCCGCCCGGAGGCTCCCTTAAACTCTCGTCAGGTCAGCGAGTTAGCCACTGTGCCGCGTCGTTGGGAAGTCCTGCCTTGACTTCGTCGATGCTGCGGTGCAATATTTCCGCCGTCTCCCAATTGTTTCAGTGCCTTGCGTAAGTCCCATGGCATCCAGCTCCACTCCCGCCGAACAGTTCTCGGGCGCCGTGCAGGCGCTCCTGACCAATTTTCTCGGGTCAGTGGGTACCACAGGCCCGTCACGACCCCTGGAGTCGGGAGGGGTTGATGCCGCCAAGCTTGCGGCCTTGCAGACGCGGCTGTTGAGCCAGCACGCGGCCCTGTGGCAGGCGCTGCTGGCGCGTCATTCCGGGGGCGAGGCGGCTGCAACGGCCGCCTCGGCCGATCGCAGCGACCGGCGCTTCTCCTCAGCCGAATGGCGCCGTGACCCGTGGTTCGATTACCTGCGCCAGAGCTACCTCATCAATTCACAGTTCGCGACCGATTGGGTCGATGCGGTCGAGACCGACCCGCGCACTAAGGAACGCCTGCGTTTCGTCACGCGCCAGGTTGCCGATGCCATGAGCCCATCGAATTTCACGGCGACCAATCCCGACGCCCTGAAGCTCGCCCTGGAAACCAAGGGCGAGAGCATTGCCCGGGGCGTGCGCCAGCTGATCGAGGATGTGCACAAGGGGCGCATCTCCACCACCGACGAATCGCAATTCGAAATCGGGCGGAACATCGCTGCCACGACGGGCTCCGTGGTCTACCAGAACGAGGTGATGCAGCTTATTCAGTACAAGCCGCTCGCCGAGACGGTATTCGAACGGCCGCTGGTGATGATCCCGCCCTGCATCAACAAATACTACATCCTCGACCTTCAGCCCGAGAATTCCCTGGTGCGCTTTGCGGTGGAGCAGGGGCACAGCGTGTTCATGGTGTCCTGGCGCAACGTCGAGGAGAACCTCGGCCATCTCACCTGGGACGACTATGTCGAGAGCGGCGTGCTCAAGGCACTGACGGTGGCGCGAGCCGTTTCCGGAGCCCAAACGGTCAATGCGCTCGGATTTTGCGTGGGCGGCACCCTGCTCGGAGTTGCACTGGCCGTCGCGGCCGCGAGGGGAGACGAGAGTGTCGAAAGCGCGACCTTCCTCGCCTCGATGCTCGATTTCTCCGACACCGGGGAAATCGGCCTGTTCATCGACGAGGCCAGCGTTGCGCTTCGCGAGGCCGCGATCGGCCGAGGCGGCGTCATGCAGGGTCGGGATCTCGCGCTGGTGTTCTCGGCCCTGCGCGCCAACGACCTCGTCTGGTCGTACGTCGTCAGCAACTATCTCAAAGGAAAGTCCCCCGAGGCCTTCGATCTGCTCTACTGGAACGCGGACTCGACCAATCTGCCCGGGCCGATGTATTGCTGGTACGTGCGCAACACCTATCTCGAGAACAAGCTCCGCGAGCCCGCCGGGGTCTCGGTGCTGGGGGTACCCGTTGATTTCGGGAGCGTTGCCGTTCCGGCATACGTCCTTGCAACCCGAGAAGACCACATCGTGCCCTGGCGCACGGCGCATCGCACGACGCAGCTCATCGGCGGTGACGCGCGTTTCGTGCTCGGCGCAAGCGGACACGTCGCCGGGGTGATCAACCCCGCGTCGAAGAACAAGCGCAGCTATTGGACCGGCGCAGACACCGGCGCGGACGCGGACGCGTGGCTCGCCGGGGCCGCGGAACACCCGGGAAGCTGGTGGACCGATTGGAGCGAGTGGCTGGGGCGCTTCGGTGGCGGCCGGGTAAAGGCGCGAGCGCGCTTGGGCAGCGCGAAGCTCAAGCCCCTGGAGCCGGCGCCTGGGAGTTACGTAAAGCACCGCAGCGCGTGAGCATCCGAAATACATAACACATCGAAGAGGGATCCAACCCATGACGACAGCGACAGCTACGAAACACAGCGCCCGCGCGGGAGCGGATGCGCTGGAGCATTCCCTGAAGCCCATCAAGCAACGCATCGCGTTCGTGAGCGGCGGCATGGGCGGGATCGGCACCGCGGTTTGCCGGCGTCTCGCGCGAAGCGGCGTCAGAGTGGTCGCGGGCTGCCTGCCCGGTTACGAGAAGAAGAGCGCATGGCTCGCGCAAATGCAAGCCGAGGGCCTGCCCGTCCATGCGGCGGAGGGAAACGTCGACGATTACGCATCCTGCGCCGAAATGTTCTACCAGATCGGTTCCGTGATCGGACCGGTGGACATCCTCGTCAACAACGCCGGCATCACGCGCGACGGCGTGTTCAAGCGCATGTCGCCTGGGGACTGGTACGCGGTTATCAATACCAATCTCAACAGCGTCTTCAACGTGACCCGCCAGGTGATCGAAGGCATGGTCGAGCGCGGCTGGGGCCGAGTCGTCAACATCTCCTCGGTCAACGCCCTGAAGGGCCAGTTCGGCCAGACCAACTACTCGGCGGCCAAGGCCGGCATGCACGGGTTCTCCAAGGCCCTTGCCCAGGAGGTCGTCAAGAAGGGCGTGACCGTGAATACCGTCTCTCCGGGCTACGTCCAGACGGACATGGTCAAGGCCATCAAGGCTGACGTTCTCGCGGCTATCGTCGAGCAGATTCCCATGGGACGACTCGCCCAGCCGGAGGAGATCGCGGGCCTGGTCGCCTATCTCGCGTCCGACGAAGCGGCCTACATCACCGGCGCGAACATCTCCATCAACGGCGGCCTGCACATGGCGTAGGCCGGGACGACCGACCGCCTACTTGATGCGATAATCGGGAGAGCAGAACCCGAGGAACACCAAAGGAGGAGTCGTGGCCAAGCGGCTGGCGCTGATCACCGGCGGCATGGGAGGGCTGGGCGAGACTATCAGCACCAAGATGGTGGACGCGGGGTATCGGGTGGCGGTCACGCATTCACCCTCGAACAAGATCGCGGACCAGTGGATCGCCGAGATGAAAGCGCGCGGGTACGACTTTCACAACTTCTCCTGCGACGTCGCCGATTTCGATTCGTGTCGCGCCTGCGTCGAGGCGATAGTCAAGGACCATGGCCCAGTGGATATCCTCGTGAACAACGCCGGCGTCACCCGCGACATGACTTTCAGGAAGATGGCCAAGCCCGATTGGGACGCGGTGCTGCGCACCAACCTCGATTCGGTGTTCAACATGAGCAAGCAGGTCTGCGACGGCATGGTGGACCGGGGCTGGGGCCGGATCATCAACGTGTCCTCGGTCAACGGATCGAAGGGCGCCTTTGGGCAGACCAACTATTCTGCGGCGAAAGCCGGCATGCACGGTTTTACGAAGTCGCTTGCGCTCGAGGTCGCGAAGAAGGGTGTGACCGTCAACACCATCTCTCCGGGTTACATCGGGACCAAAATGGTGACCGCGATTCCAAAGGAGATCCTCGACTCGAAAATCATTCCGCAGATACCGCTCGGGAGGCTGGGCCAGCCCGAGGAGGTCGCGGGCCTCATCATCTACCTGTGCTCGGAGGAAGCCGCTTTCGTGAATGGCGCGAACATCGCCATCAACGGCGGGCAGCATATGGCTTAGCGTGCCGGGCACGGCGCGGACCAGTTGGAACCGAGCCGGAAACTTCAGTATCATGTGGCACTGCAGCACCCGTGTAGCACAACCAGGCAATAGCCCCCATGTCTGAGCCCACCCGACTGATCAAGAAGTACCCCAACCGCCGGCTGTATGACACCAAGACGAGCGTCTATATCACGCTCGCCGACGTGAAAAAGCTGGTCGTGGATGGCGAAGAGTTCCAGGTGGTGGACGCCAAGAGCGGCGAGGATCTGACCCGGTCGATACTCCTTCAGATCATCCTCGAGGAGGAAACCGCCGGAGCGCCGATGTTCTCCTCGGACGTTCTCACGCAATTCATCCGCTCCTATGGCAACGCGATGCAAGGGATGCTGGGTCCCTATATCGAGCGCAACATGCAGCTCTTCGGTGAAATCCAGAAGAGCCTGCGCGAGCAGTCGCAGAAGCTCTACGGCGACCCTGCCAAATTCAACGAGGATGTGTGGAAACAGTTCATGAGCTTCCAGGGCCCGGCGATGCAGAATCTGGTGTCGGCGTATCTCGACCAGAGTCGAAACGTGTTCCTGCAGATGCAGGAGCAGTTGCAAAACCAAACTCGGACGATGTTCTCCGGATTTTCGTTCCCGGGATTCCCCGGAATGCCGGGATTCGGCGCGCAGCCCGGCGGCGCGCAACCGGGCGGCGTTCCGCCGTCTGGCGACAAGAATCCGTCCGGCGAGGAAAAGAAAAACTGATCTCACGCAGGCGTCCTGCAGCAGCACCCAAGATCGGGTTCGTATCGCTCGGCTGCCCCAAGGCCCTGGTCGACTCCGAGGGTATCCTCACGCGGCTGCGCGCCGAAGGCTATGCGATCTCGCCGTCCTACGACGGCGCGGACCTCGTCGTGGTCAATACCTGCGGGTTCATCGAGTCGGCGGTGCAGGAGTCGCTGGACGCGATCGGCGAGGCGCTCGTCGAGAACGGCCGGGTGATCGTCACCGGGTGCCTGGGCGCGAAAGGCGACATAGTCCGCGAGACGCATCCGAACGTGCTCGCCGTCACCGGCCCTCACGCGTTGCAAGAGGTGATGGCGGCGGTGCACGAGCACCTGCCCCAGCCCCCCGATCCCTTCGTCGACCTGGTGCCGCCCTCATTTTCGTCGATCGGCATCAAGCTCACGCCCAAGCACTACGCCTACCTCAAGATCTCCGAGGGCTGCAATCATCGCTGCACCTTTTGCATCATCCCGTCGCTGCGCGGCGATCTGGTGAGCCGGCCGATCGGAGAAGTCATGCAGGAGGCGGAGAACCTGGTGAAGGCTGGGGTCAAGGAGTTGCTCGTGATCTCTCAGGACACCAGCGCCTACGGCGTCGATCTCAAGTACCGCACCGGCTTCTGGGGAGGAAGGCCGCTCAAGACCCGCATGCGCGACCTGGCCGCAGCGCTCGGGGAATTGGGCGCGTGGGTGCGGCTACACTATGTCTATCCGTATCCCCACGTGGACGAGGTCATTCCGTTGATGGCGGAGGGCAAAGTGCTCCCTTATATCGACGTGCCCTTTCAGCATGCGAGCCGGCGGATACTCAAGCTCATGAAGCGGCCGGCGAGCGGCGAGGACAATCTCGAGAGGATCAAGGCCTGGCGCGAGATCTGCCCGGACATCACCATCCGCAGCACCTTCATCGCGGGCTTCCCCGGAGAGACCGAAAGCGAATTCCGGGAGCTCCTCGATTTTCTCGAGGCGGCCGAGCTCGATCGCGTCGGCTGCTTCGCCTATTCCCCGGTCGATGGTGCGCGGGCGAATGAGCTTCCCGGTGCGCTCGAGGGCGAGGTGCGCGAGGAGCGGCGCGCCAGGCTGATGCAGTTGCAACAGAAAATCAGCGCGCGCAGGCTCAAGCGCAGGGTCGGGAAGACCCTGGAGGTGCTCGTCGACAAAACCGTCCCCGGTGGCGCGGTGGGGCGTTCGACCGGGGATGCGCCCGAGATAGACGGCGTGGTGCACGTCGAGAGCCGGGGCAAGCTCAAGCCGGGCGACCGGCTAAGGGTCAAGGTGACGAAATCGGATGCTCACGATTTGTGGGGCCGGGTGCACTGAATGGCGCGCCGGCCCCGGATCGGATTCGCTCTCGGCGCGGGCTCGGCTCGCGGCTGGGCGCACATCGGCGTCCTGAGAGCGCTCACCGAGGCGGGCATCAAGCCCGATCTCATCGCGGGGTGCTCGGTCGGGGCTTTCGTCGGAGCCGCCTTCGCGGCGGCACGGCTCGATCAAGTCGAAAAGTGGGCGCTCGGCATCGACCGCAGGCGGATGTTCAAGCTAGCGGACTTCGGTCTGCGCGGGGGCCTCATCAAGGGCGAGCGCATCAACGAAGTCTTTCGCGAGCAATTCGTCGAATCCAAGTTCTCGGAGCTGCCCATCCCGCTCGCGGCGGTCGCGACGGATCTGCACACCGGGCAGGAGGTCTGGCTGCGCGAAGGAAAGGTTTCCGACGCGATCGCGGCGTCGATCGCCGTACCGGGTTTGTTCCGGCCGGTGCGGCACGAGGATCGGTATCTCGTCGACGGCAGCGTGGTCAATCCCATCCCCGTTTCGCTCTGCAGGGCGATGGGCGCGGACATCGTGCTGGCGGTGGATCTGGGCTCGGATATCGTCGGGCGCCATGCGCGCGACAACAACGGTACGCGAACCGGCAGCTTCTTGAGCAAAGTGCTCCCCCGGTATAACCCGAGGAGCGAAAGGCAGGCGGAACCGGAGCTCGCGCCGCCTTCTCTTCTTGAAACACTGATGGGCGCGATCAACATCATGCAGCTGCGCATCGCCCGAAGCCGGCTCGCCGGAGAGCCTCCCGATGTCCTGCTCACGCCGCGCCTGGGCCACCTCGGACTGCTCGACTATCATCGGGCCGAGCTGGCGATCGGCGAGGGCCGCGATGAGGTAGCGCGCATGCTGCCCGCCATCCGAAACGCGATACCCGGCTAGCGGTCAACTCCCCCGCAGGTGCTGGACAAAGCCCTCGATTCCCCGCAGCAGCATTTCCACGGCGATCGCGGTCAGCAGCAATCCCATCAGACGCTCGAACGCCGCGAGCGCCCGCTCGCCGACCCATCGGCTGATCCGCTCGGCGAGGAGAAGGGTCGCGAGGGAAGCCACCATCGCGACGGCGACCGCCGCGAGCCATTCGGGCATCCTCTGGGGCGCTCGCGACACGAGCAGCACCACGGTCGCGATCGCCGCGGGCCCGGCGATCGAGGGAATCGCGAGCGGCACGATGAGCGGCTCGCCCGACGGCGATTCGCCGAAAATGCCCTCGGGATTGCGGAAAATCATCCGCAGCGCGATCAGGAACAGGATCATGCCGCCCGCGAGAGTAAGCGAGCGGTCGGACAGCCCGAACAGGTCGAGAAGCCACCTCCCGAAAAGCACGAAGGCCACCAGCACTGCGAGCGCGATCGCGCATTCGCGCACGATCACCCGCACGCGGCGCTCCGGGG
>Ga0137403_10006204_pt1 | contig 13715 bp, 5 predicted proteins | sample CZOMad2_1_16fung_FD_122057 | JGI IMG/M metagenome (GOLD analysis project Ga0137403, IMG submission 122057) | Vadose zone soil fungal communities from Angelo Coast Range Reserve, California, USA - CZOMad2_1_16fungal (Hybrid Assembly) | ecosystem: Environmental > Terrestrial > Soil > Vadose zone... | reverse complement strand
ATATCGATGCGCCAGGTTTCGGGGCGTTTCGCCCCGAACAAGTCGTCGTGCAAGTGGGCACAATCACCGACCTGACCGCCCGCCTTCAAGTCAGTTCCACGGGTGCGACTGTCCTGGTCACCGGTGAAGTTCCTCAAATCAATACTACGTCAGCCGATTTCGCTCCGCTCGTCGACCAAGTCCAGATCAGCAACCTGCCCATCAACGGCGGACGCTGGTCCGATTTCGCCCTTCTCACGCCCGGCGTCGTGAACGATTCGAACGGCTTCGGCTTGCTGAGCTTCCGAGGCCAGAGCACGCTGATGAACAACAACACCGTCGACGGTGCCGACAACAATGAGGCCTTCTTCTCTGAAGAGCGCGGCCGCACGCGCGCAGGTTATTCCAGCGCCAAAGCCGCCGTGCAGGAGTTTCAGGTCAACACGTCGAACTATTCATCTGAATACGGTCGCGCATCGGGTGCCGTCGTCAACACCGTCACCAAGAGCGGCACCAACAGCCTTCACGGCGAGGCCTATTTTTACGATCGCGATAACGGCTGGGGCGCCACCAACCCGTTCACCACACTGACCGTCCAAACCGCCCCCGGCGTTTTCACGCCAGAGCCCATCAAGCCCAAGGATAAGCGCAAGATCTATGGGTTCGGCGTGGGCGGGCCAATCATTAAGGACAAATTGTTTTTCTTCTTTGCATTTGACCGCTTCGATCGCAACTTCCCTGGCACCGCGGTCCCAAGCAATCCGAAAAACTTCTTTGCGGCGCCCACTGCCGCAAACCTGGCCACTCTCGCAGCCAATCTCGGTGTAACGACCGCTGAAGCCCAAACCGACTATACCAACGGCCTCAACGGGTTGCTAAGCGAACTTGGCACCGTTCCCCGCAAGGGCCAGCAGACTATCTTCTTCCCCAAGATCGATTGGCAGATCAATTCGAAAAATCACGCTACGTTTGAAGTCAACCGCATGCGCTGGGTTTCTCCCGCCGGCGTTCAGACCCAGGCCAGCGTCGTCGACGGCATCGCTAGCTTCGGCAACGATTATGTTCGCGACACTTGGGGCGTCGCCAAGCTGTACACCTTCTTCACTTCTAATCTTTCCAACGAGGCGCGTTTCCAGTATGGCCGCGATTTCGAATTCCAGTTCGCGCAGCCTCCGAGCGCGTTCGAAGCCGCCAATTTCGTGAATCCGCCGGGCTATACGAACCCGCTGGGTCTGTCTCCCGACGTCTTCATCACCAACGGTTTCGATATGGGCGTACCCACTTTCTTGCAGCGCCCCGCCTTCCCCGATGAGCGCCGCACGCAGTTCGCAGACACCGTCTCCTGGACCTTGCGCAAACATACTCTCAAGTTCGGCGTCGACTACGCCCACACCAACGACCTCAGCCAGAACTTGCGCTTCCAGTACGGTTCGTACAGTTACACCACGCTGGTCAACTTCTTCTCCGACTTCTACAAACCGGACAGCTGCGGCACGGCCCACAACCTGCCATGCTTCTCGAGCTTCCAGCAAGCCTTCGGACCGCTAGGCTTCCAATTTAATACCAACGATTACGCCTTCTTCGGCGAAGACAGTTGGCGCATCGTGCCGCGACTCACGCTGACCCTTGGTTTGCGTTACGAATACGAACAGCTTCCGTCCGTGATCAAGGGACTTGTGAATTCAGACATTCCTCAGACCGGCCGGTTGCCTGCGGACAAGGGTAACTTTGGTCCGCGCATCGGTTTCGCCTGGGATGTTTTCGGCAATGGAAAAACGTCCCTTCGCGCCGGCTACGGACTTTTCTATGGCCGGATCATCAACTCCACCGTCTACAACGCGCTGATCAACACGGGCAATACCAACGGTCAGCTTTCTTTCTTCATCAACCCGACGGTGGGACCCGCTGCCACCCCAGCACCAAATCCCGCGGCGCCGTTGTTCCCGAGGATTCTGGCGACCGCACCGCCACCAACCAGCGGTCTCAGCGCTGTCTTCTTCGACCGCCATTTCCAGGCCCCACAAGTCCACGAAGTGGACCTTACGGTGGAGCGCGAGATTGGTTGGGGCACTGCGATTTCGGTCGGCTACTTGGGGAGTTTCGGTCACAGCTTGCCGGACTTCGTCGACAGCAACATTGCGCCATCCACTTCGACAATTACGTATAGCGTCGCCAGCGGTGGTCCGGTGACGGACCCCACCTACACGACCCCGCTCTTCAAAGGCCCGCGCCCGAACGCCAAGTATGGCGCGATCACCAATGTGTTCAGCGGTGTTCGCTCGAACTATCACGCGCTGACGTTTCAGCTGAATCACCGTATGAACCACAACATACAGTTTGGCGCCAACTACACTTATTCGCACTCGCTCGATAACGGCGAGAACGCCACCACGTTCAGCGATACCAATGACCTGCTGAATCCATTCAACATCCACCAGGAATATGGCAACTCCAACTTCAACATTCCGCAGCGCTTCGTGCTTAACGGAGTCTTTACTTCACCGTGGCGGGCCAGCGGATGGAAGAACTACCTGGTCGGCGGTTGGGAGGTTGCGCCGATTTACCAGGTCCAGAATGGTTTGCCTTATTCGCTGGTTACTTCGGGTAACGCGCCTGGCGGGCTCAGCTCCGGTGTGAACGGCTCGAACGGCAGAAAGGGCCTGGACAACGTTGGTCGCAACTCTTTCCGGCTCCCGCGCACGCAGGTCGTGGATATGCGTCTCTCGAAGAAGATTCCCATCACCGAGAAATATAATCTCGAGCTGATGGGAGAAGGCTTCAATCTGTTTAACCACGTCAACGTCACTGCCGTGAACACGACCGCCTACATCGTCTCGACGTCGGGCACCATCGTCAATTCCTCCGGCACGGTCGCGTGCAGCTTGACGGCCCCATGCCTTAACACCAACTCGTTGCCGTTCGGCTCTGTGACCAATGGCAACAGCAACTTCGCGTACACCTCGCGGCAGGTGCAGTTGGGCATACGCTTCTTGTTCTAGAGCGTTCCGGCCTCAGCCAAAATAAAACGCGGCGGGCTAGGGACAAGGCCGCCGCGTTCCTTTTCGTAGTCGTAGCGGCCGCTTTTCGAAGCGTGCACCTTTCATTTCACACAGCCGCCTTTTCCCTCAAGCATGCGGATGCGACTTATCATAAATCTCCATCAGCTGCCGGATCGAAGCATGCGTATATTTCTGCGTAGTCGAAAGCGATTGGTGTCCTAACAACTCCTGGATCGCTCGCAAATCCGCCCCATCCGCCAGCAGGTGCGTAGCGAACGCATGGCGCAGCGAATGTGGGTGCAGGTCCCAATTAATATTTGCCAGCCGCACATATTTCTTAACCAGCCGCCCCACAGAACGCTGCGTCAACCGGCGGCCCGCATAATTCAGGAAAACCGCCTGCATGTGCGGAGGTCCGCGCCGCCCACCGCGCGCCGCCGATTTTTGTAGCAGCAGCTCATTGCGCAACGCCCAATACTTGTCGAGCGCCTCTTGCGCTTTCGAACCGTAAGGAACGATCCGCTCCTTGTTGCCCTTGCCCCGCACGCGCAGCATCCGTTCCTTCTGATCGATGTCCGATAGATTCAACCCGGTCAGCTCGCTGACGCGCAAGCCCGCGGCGTAGAGCAGTTCCAACAAGGCGCGATCCCTTCGCAGGAACAACCCGTCTTCCTTGAACCTCGGTTGCGCTGCCGATTGCTCGGCAGCGGCTTGTCCCCGGCCACCCTGGTGCGAGAGCTCTGCGCCGCCCGTCGCGGGCGTTCCCATCGCCGCAAGCTGGTTCAAAAAGCCATTCATCTCTTCCGCGGAAAGCACCGAGGGAATTCGCTTTGGCAATTTTGGCGTGGGAACCAGGCGCGCAGGGTTTTCTTTAATCAAACCTTCGCGCACGCAATACTTGAAAAACGATCGCAACGCCGCCAGTTTTCGAGCAATGGAACTCTTCTCCAGCCCCTGGCCATGCAAATGTCCGACGAATTCGCGGATGATGGTGTGGTTAATTTCCGTCAGAGCAGGCGGCCGCGCCCCTGGCGGCGAAAGATACTCCAGAAATTGGCTCAGGTCCTTGCCGTAATTCAAAATCGTGTGCGGCGAGGAGTTCTTCACTGAACTCATGTACTGCAGAAATTTCTCGGCAGCCTGTTTCATTCGTGGCGTTTCCTGGGAGCTTGCATGACCTTACTACATCCTCCGCACGGCGGTTGCAGGTTCTTGTAGTCCGTACGGTATACCGACCGGCGACGCGGGCCGCCGCTCAAACACAATGAATCAGGGCTGTCCCTTAGGAAACACGCCGCGCGAAATTGGCTGTCCGAAGAATAGAGCAGGAATGGTAACAAATCAGGACTTGGCGCCGACAGGTGTAGCTTCTTCAGGCTGTTGCACGGCCGGTTGAGGTTCTGGCGCAAGCTGCTCCCAATCGCAGCCTTCTTTAATGCAGGTATAGACGGTGCCGATCTTCGACTTCTTCTCGACGATAAAGGGCGCCCCGCACTTCGGGCAGGGTTCCGGCATCGGCATGTAAGGCGTCGTGAAATCGCAATCGGGGTACCGCGAGCAGCCGTAGAAAACTCGTGGACGTCCCCGCCCACCCTTGCCCGCGCTCCCGCGCCGTACGAATTCGCCTTCAACGCACTTCGGGCACTTGATCCCCATGGTGATCGGCCGCGTGTACTTGCACTTGGGATAGCCGGAGCACCCAATGAACTCGCCAAACCGCCCGTGCTTTTTGATCAAGTGGTTGTCGCACAGCGTGCACTTTTCTTCCAGTGGCTCGTCCGGCTGGTGCGCGATTCGCGTGCCTTCCACCAGGCGTCGCGTCGTCTTGCAATCCGGATACCCGCTGCACGCCAGGAATGCCCCAAAACGCCCGCGCTTCATCAACATCTCTTTACCGCAATTTTCGCAATATTCAGTCTTGCTTTCGCCGTCGTCCACCAACTCCGGCGCCATGTCCTGAATGAAATCGCAGTCCGGGTAACGCGAGCAGCCCAGGAAGAAGCCATGCCGGCTGATACGCTCGAGCAGTTCGCCCTGGGCGCACTTTTCGCAGGTTTTCCCGGTCGGAATGCCCGCCTTGTACGAAATCATTTCGTCGCCGGCCTTGGCCAGATCTACAACGAATTTTTCCCAGAACTCTCGCACCGCATCGCGCCAAGGCAACTTGCCTTCTTCGATCTCGTCGAGTTCTTCTTCCAGCCGCGCCGTAAACGTCACGTCGAACACGTCATCGAAACTTTTCACCAGTAATATACTGACGCGCTCTCCCAACATCGTCGGTGTGAACCGTCCCTGATCCTTCCGCACATACTCGCGTTCCACGATCGTGGAAATAATCGAAGCGTACGTGGAGGGCCGTCCGATGCCTTTCTCTTCCAGATCCTTTACCAAGGTCGCTTCCGTGTATCGGGGTGGTGGCTCGGTAAAATGCTGGTCCGGCCGAATCTGATCGAGCCGTAAGACTTGCCCTTCCTCCACCCGGGGCAAATTCTTGCCCTCGCCGTCGTCATCCTTCTCGTCGTCTTCGCGGTCCGCCGCAGCCACCGGCAATTGGTAAACTCGGAGGTATCCGTCGAACTTCTGTACCGAACCCGTAGCCCGAAACGTGTAATCGCCGGCCGAGATATCGATGGTCGTCTGGTCGAAAATCGCCGGCAGCATCTGCGAAGCCACAAACCGCTGCCAGATCAGCTGATACAGCTTGAAGAGATCGTCATCCAGATACTTCCGCACATCTTCCGGCGTGCGTGAAACATCCGTCGGCCGCACCGCCTCGTGGGCTTCCTGGGCGTCCTTCTTCGACTTGTAGTAGTTAGGCTTCTCCGGCAGGTAGCTCGATCCGAACCGTTCCGGAATCAATTCCCGCACCTGCGCCAAAGCGTCGTTAGAGACATGGACCGAATCGGTACGCATGTAAGTGATCAGCGCAACCGATCCCTCTTCTCCCATCTCCACGCCTTCATACAAGCGCTGCGCGATTCCCATCGTGCGCTTCGCCGTATACCGCAGCCGGTTGTACGCGGCCTGTTGCAATTTCGATGTCGTGAATGGCGGCGGCGGATTCCGCTTCTTTTCCCGCTGTGTGACTGAAGCCACCTGCCACTTCGCCTCGCTCACTGCAGCGACGATCTTGCCCGCGGCCTCCTGGTTCGAAACTTCGATATCCTCGCCCTTGTACTTGCTCAACTTCGCTTCAAAGATCGGCGGCTGCCCCGAATCCAGCATCGCGTGAATCGACCAGTACTCCACCGGCAAGAAAGCCCGAATCTGCAGTTCCCGCTCCACGATCAAGCGCAGCGCCACCGTCTGCACACGCCCAGCGGAAAGCCCGCGCCGCACCTTGTCCCACAAAAGCGGCGAAATCTTGTAGCCGACGATGCGGTCCAGTACCCGCCGCGCCTGCTGCGCGTCCACAAGGTTGGAATCCACCTGCCGCGGCTTTTCGAACGCCGCCCGGATCGCCTTGGGGGTGATCTCGTTAAACGTCACGCGGAAAATCTTCTTGGGATCGATTGCCGGAACGCTGATCTCGTCCTTGTCCTTACCCTTCTTGCCTTTGGCCGACTTGCCCTTGGCCGCTTCAGCCACTTCCGCCTTGCCTGCTCCATTCTTGCCGTTCTTCCCGAACCTGCCGTTCCCCGATGGCTCGGCCTCTTCATATTTCATCGGCTTGGACAGCACCATGGCCAAATGAGCCGATATCGCTTCCCCCTCGCGATCCGGGTCGCCAGCCAGATAGATAGCGTCAGCGGTATTCGCGGACTTCCGTAAATCATTAATAATCTTGCCCTTGCCCGAAATGATCTGCAGGGTAGGCTCAAAAATCTTGGCGTCGTCCAGGGTAATCGGCTTCAGCGGCTTTTCCGCGACGGCCTTGCCCTTCTTGCCTTTCCCCTTTTTCTTCTTTTTCTTGGGCTCGTCTGGCAGACGGATACCAATCGTCTTCTTTGGCAGGTCCATGACGTGCCCGATCGACGCTTTGACGGTATAGTCCCGCCCCAAATATTTGTTGATCGTTTTCGCCTTTGCAGGCGATTCCACGATTACCAGCGAACGTCCCATCTTGTCTTTGTAACTCCGGATTCTTCTGCAGGAAGGCCCAACGGCGTGACGTGTGCTCTTCTCGCTACCACTACCAGATGCGGCAAACCCGCCAGCGGATTCATCGCCGTTTGTAAACGCCGTGCAACTTCAATCGTCTCAGTAGCTTTCGGGGACTACAGCAGGACCTTATTAAACTGTTTACCAGGCATCTGCCGCACGATCCCTTTCATCTCCAGATCAAAAAGGGTAGCCAGAACCTCCGACGAGTTCAAGCCAGATCGTTCGACGATGTCATCAATATGCACTGCCTCATCCGATTTTAACAAATCGTAGATCTTCTTCTCCGACGAGTTTAACGAAGCCGCCAGCAGCAAATTCCGTTGTTCGGCCTCCGGCTGTTCGGCCTGAACCAACATCGCTCTCACCGGCGTCGGTAGATCCTCAATCACGTCCGCCCCATTGGTGACCAGCTTGGCGCCCTGCCGGATCAACTGATTCGGCGCAAAGCTCACCGGCTGGGTGACGTTACCCGGCACGCCGAAAACTTCCCTGCCGAACTCCATCGCCAACCGCGCCGTAATTAAGGACCCGCTATATTGAGCCCCTTCTACCACCACGACACCTAACGGCATCCCGGCCACAATTCGGTTCCGAATCGGGAAATTCTCCGGTGCAGGGTGGGTGCCTAGCGGGAACTCGCTCACAATCGCCCCGCGCTCCAGCACCTTCTCATATAATTTCTTATTTTCCTTGGGGTAGCAGACGTTGATGCCGGTTCCTAATACGCCAACTGCCCGCCCATTCACAGTCATCGCCCCTTTGTGCGCAATGGCATCGATACCCCGAGCCATCCCGCTGACCACCACCACGCCCCGCGCAGCGATCTCTCGTCCCATCCGCTCCGCCATTTGCGTCCCGTAGAGTGTAGGACGACGCGTTCCCACGATACTGACGCTCGGCAGATTCAATACCTGCACGTCCCCGCGCGCATACAGTAGCACCGGCGGATCGTAAATCTGTAGCAACGACTGCGGATATTCCGGGTCGGTCCAACTCAACAATCGGCAGTTTTCGATCCCCCGGATCGAAGTCAGTTCTTTCTCCGCCCGCTTAAACGCCTGCTTCTTGAACACCGCCTGCGCCACCGCCGCTGGCAACTTGCATCGCTCCAAGTGTGGCAAAGGCGCCCGAAATACCTCTTCCGGCGACCCAAACTCTTTCAACAACCGTCCAGACAAACGGGAAGCCAACCCCGGCGTAAGCGCCAAAGCCAACCAAGAGAGGGAAGAGTCCAACTCCATAGCCAGTCAGGCTATCACGCTAGATAACTACAATGTCAAGTAATATGATGTGAATTTAGAAACGACTGGCTGTGCCGAAACAAGTTTTGAGCATCGGCGTTTATTGCGCATTAGCTGGGACCGTCGCCGCAGCATGCGGCGCTCCAAACCCAATCTCCAATGGCGTATCCCTAGGCAACACGACATCATGTCCACGCGACAAGAAATTCGAATAAATTGACGACGACGCCCCATAGGCCCCGAACGCGATCGAAACTGGAGTGGATTTCACCGCTAAGCTCAGTATTGCCCCAGTCAATCGGAAACCGGAGCCGCCCGCCGCCGTGCGCACCCCCGGATCGCCCCCAGCGTCCACTGTTCCATGTTCGGCATCTGGATGCGCCGCAGCCGCGGCCAGCAAGACCGCCAAACCGGTCGACAGATATCGCGTCTTGCTGTCGGTCGTGTGCGCTCCGCCTTCTTCGTCCAGCTTCACATTGGCCTTGCGGTCGACTTCCACGCCCTCCAGGTTGCCGATCATCGCCTGCGAACGCACGTGCGGCCGCGGCTGGGGATTCTCAGCTCCGGTGCGTGCCTGGGCCTGCTTCTCCGTCTTCAGCAGGGCCTCCTGAACATCCTCCGGAGTCTCAATGCGCTCGAAAATCACCCGCAATTCGCCGTTGTGATGCATCATGCGCGCAGGCTTGGCCTGCACCACCTCACCAATTAATCGGCTGTTAGCCGGCAGAATCAATTGATGCGATGGCGAATACAGCGGTTCGGTCAAGACCGCGGCAACCTCGGTACCTCGCGAAGCCGTAGCCGAGCTCACCTCCGCTACCAGTCGCGCCTTTAGCGTGCTGTCCGCCACCGGCGCGCTTCCGATGCTGGCGAGTTGCTCCCCCGACCGGGTAGCCTCCCCAAAATTCAAAGGCGCGTCCAGATCCGCCACAAAACGCGTCCCAGCCTCCAGGTATTGCCGTCGATAAGGCGATTGCGCCAGCAAGTACGCCTTCAGACGATGCATTTTGCCCGGCGCCGTGATCTTTTGCCACGAATCATGCACCTGATCCTTGGCTTCCTGGATCTTGCCCTTCGCCTCCTGCTTCGCGTGGTCCGCGGCTTGACCCGCCGCGCCTTTCTGCTTGTCCTTGTCTGGATTGCTGACGAGGTGCACCACGTCCGCCGTTCCCGCCGACACTGCGGTCTCGACCGCAAGTTGCCGGCCGTCCGGCAACGTAAGCGTGTCGAACGTAACGACATATTTGTGAAAGGGCGAGAAATTGCCGTTGCTGTAGGCCATCGCGCGTTTCACCGTGGAAACGCCATCGACGTTGATGACGTGGCCCGTTGCCACGGTCCCCTCGGGAATTACCGGCTGGTCGAACGCGTAAACCGTCTCGACGACCTTCCCATGTACGGGTTCACCAGCGTGATCAACGCGTGTCCGCTGATCCAGCGCGATGCGAATCGGCGTCCCGATCGGAATCGCGAGAGCGATATTCGCCGTCGGCTGGGCCACCAGAGGAATCATCGGAATCTCGTCGCGTTCCGCAGGGGTGGCAGGAGCGCAGGTGGACACCAACGCATCGTCCTGCGGAACTTCGTCACAACTTGGTGAGCCGGTAACCGGCACGCGCGGCTGAGCCGTGCTCTCGGGTGCCGTCTGCGCGGGCCCTATCGGCACGCACAGAAACGCTAAAGGAGAAATGCAGAAAATCGCGCGAACAAATCTAAGGGCCATTCCATTAGCCTCTGAGCGCGTATGCGCAAGGAAAGACGCGCCGGGGCGTCGGGTGCGAGCTAAAAACATAGCGCGTTGGATGCACGATGTCTACGCAGACGTTGCCGTGGAAACGAGCGACGTTTTGGCCTTCGGCTGCGCAGCGTCTTCGTGCAGAACCGAATCCAGCGTCTCGACAAACAGATCCGCATCGGCTTCGGAGAAAATCAGCGGCGGCCGCAGCTTGATCACATTGTGGTGCGGGCCATCGGTCCCCGCCAGAATGCCGCGCCCGCGCAGCCGGTTGACCACATAGTCCGCTTGCTCGGTTGCCGGAGCGCGGGAATCCTGGTCACTCACCAAATCGACGCCCAAAAATAGCCCGGAGCCTCGCACATCTCCAATCAATAGATGGCGCTCCTGCAATGCCGTGAGCCGATTCATCCAATGACCGCCCACCCGCAGTGCATTCTCCGGCAAGCGTTCTTCTCGTAGTACGTCGAGCACCACCAACCCTGCCGCGCACGCCACCGGATTGCCCCCAAACGTGCTGAAAAATTCCATCCCATTCGCGAACGAAGCCGCGATCTCTGGTGTCGTAACCACCGCGGCCAATGGAAATCCGTTCCCGATCGGTTTTCCCAGCACTACGATGTCCGGAACAACACCCTGCGTCTCGAATCCCCAGAAGTGCGTGCCCAGTCGTCCGAAACCGACTTGCACTTCGTCCGCAATGCACACTCCGCCAGCCGCGCGCACGAACAAGTACGCTTCCTTCAAATAATCGGGTGGAAAGACAATCTGCCCGGCAACGCTTGGCGAGCTCTCCGCAATAAACGCCGCAATCTCGCGCCCCTCTTTCCGCGCTCTGCCAATGATGTCGCCAACGAGCCGCGCGTACTTCGCTCCGGCGTCCGTCTCACCTCGCCGATACGGGCCACGATAATCGTCGGCAATCGGCGCAACGTGTAGCCACGGTTTTCGCCCACGCCCGCCCGGACCATCAAATTTGTACGGGCTGATGTCGACCAGCGTGTTCGTGTGCCCGTGATATGCATGTTCCAGGACGATTACGTCTTCGCGGCTGGTATGGGCCCGCGCCAGCCGCAATGCCAGCTCGTTCGCCTCGCTGCCAGAATTCAGGAAGTAACAAACGCTCAGCGCTTTCGGCAGGAGCTCGGTAAGCCTTTCGGCGTAGCGAATCACGTTGTCGTGAAGATAGCGCGTGTTGGTATTAAGTAGGCCAAGCTGTTCTTGCGCGGCGCGCGCAACGCGCGGGTGGCTGTGCCCAACCAGTGGAACGTTGTTGTACACGTCCAGGTATGCGCGACCAGTCTCGTCGTATAGATACTGCTTCCACCCTCGCACAATCTTCAGCGGCCGCTGATACGACACGCTGAGATTTCGCCCTAGCAAAACTCTGCGCGCCGCAAGCGTGTCCGCGGGATCCTTTTCTTCCCACGCCAATCCCTCGCCGGTAAGGTGCAGCAACAAATTGGGATTCGGTGAGAGGTCCGTCCAAACGCCGCGCTCGGTTGCCGGCGCCACTCCCGGAAAATCCGTTCCGCGATCGAGTAGGTCCACGATCACTTGGAAATGCAAATGCGGCGGCCAACCCCCGTTTTCTTGCATCGCGCCGACGCGGGCCAACCGTTCGCCGCGTGCGATCGGTTGGCCAGCCCGGAGCTTCGTCAGCGATTCCTTGGTCAGGTGTCCGTAGAGCGTGAAGAATTCTTGGCCCTCGCCGGGACCGTGCCGCAGAATCACCACTGGGCCGTAATCTTGCGCCGCTGTGTTGTTTGCCAGTGCGTGGACAACTCCTTCCAGCGGCGCGTATACCGCGCTGCCTGGTGCAACAAAAAGATCGATGCCCAAGTGAATCGTGCGGCGTTCGTCGGTAGGATTTCCGCCCGCACCGAAAAGCGCCGCCGTGTACAGCGCTCGCGGCTCGTTATACCTGCCGATCCCAGCGCTGACGCGCGCTTTTTTCAACTCTGCGAAAATCTTTTCGCTCAACGCCTCCGTCATAGCCGCACTTGGATCGGCGCCCAAAAACGCGCTGCCTACCCCTAAATCAAAAACCACACTCGGCGCCCCGCGCAGATTCACATCCAGCAGGGAAGCCGCCGAACTCGCATGCGCCGTCAGCCACTTCCGAACGGCTCCGGTCTTCGGGACAGGGGGCAATCCGCAAGCCTCACGCAAAGTGTAGTGCGCGAACCGCGGATGAATCTGCACCAGCCGCGCAAGCGCTTCCCACGCGGGCGCTTCACTGATGGTCGCGTAAGAGTCGTCGGGCTTCACGCTAGCGCGCTGCGCTGAATTCATCACGCTTACCGCCAGCCGCGTTCCGATCAGCGGGTAAAGAACGCTGATCTCCGGCTCCGTAAGCGGAAACGCGGCATGATATCCGGAGACAACTGCAGCAGCGGCGCGTAGTGGTTCTTTCTTTCCCAGGATCGCGTAAGCGGCCGCAATCGCAACTTCCGACACAGTGAACGTCTCGTGCATATCGCCAAAATCGATCACGCTGATCGCGCGTCGCGGCGACGTCCAGGGCTCGCCCACCAGCACGTTGTAATCGTTGGCGTCGCCGTACACCACGCTGCGCCGCAGCCGCCCCATCGCCGGCACGATCTCGGAGTCGTACAGCGCCAGAAATTTCTCAACCAGGGCGCGCCGCTCGAGATTTTCGACCAATTGTAAATGCTCGCGAATCCAACCGGCGCGCGAGAAATCCCATTTCAGTTCGCGCTGCGCCGCGGGATGTGAGAAGTCCGTCAGCGCCGCGTCCATTTCACCCAGCAAGTTTCCGACGCTGGCGAGCAGCTCCGCGGAGTGCGGTTTCGCGGCCGCCAGCAGCGTCCCCGGCACATAGGTGAGCAGCCATACGATTCGCGTTGACCCGTCAGCGGCGGCTACCGTCGTAAACGCTTCTTCTTTTTTTGTGTGACAAACGCGGGGCAGGTTCAACTGTGACGCTCGCTGCGCCAGATGTTGCAGTGCGCGGCACTGCAGATCGATCAGCGATTCCTCGCGCGCCGGGTGCATGACCTTCAACACAAACCCAGACCGGCTCAGCAAAGGCGGCCCAGAACCATCGACCAGCCGCACCGCAGCCCGATGCAGTGCGGACTCCGATGCCTCCAGTTCGGAGGGTGCCTCCTCGCGTGCGATTAAATGAAAATTGTCGTCGTATTCGCCCGGTAGCGCCTTCGCGGTAACGTCGAGTCCGTAAAGATCGAACGCGAAACGTGCCGCTTCCGCCTCAGTCGTCACTCGCCCCACTCGCTCTTCCAGCAGCATGCGCAAATCTTATCCGCAACCACCAGAGCGCGTCCACACTTCCGAACCGGCTCGAATTGTTCCCGATTCGATTCCGGTCTTGTCTTTACAGCGTGTTCACCGAAACCGGCCCATTCTCCGTCGACAGCCGAATCAGCGGCGACCCACTCCCATACTCGATCCGCCGGTGCTCGTCGTCCCAGGTCTTCCGCGCATCGCCGCAGATGCTGGCGTGGCAGCTCATCGGCGAATGTCCATTCGATTCCAGCAGCAAGCTCGACTGAAATCCCGACGGCACGTGCAGCGACAGCGGCCCGTTGACCGCATCCGCGACCAACCCGCCTCCACTCCAACTCGACGCGTTCAAAGCTACGCTGATTGGTCCGTTATCCGTGTGCAGCCGCA
>Ga0137403_10006203_pt1 | contig 13715 bp, 20 predicted proteins | sample CZOMad2_1_16fung_FD_122057 | JGI IMG/M metagenome (GOLD analysis project Ga0137403, IMG submission 122057) | Vadose zone soil fungal communities from Angelo Coast Range Reserve, California, USA - CZOMad2_1_16fungal (Hybrid Assembly) | ecosystem: Environmental > Terrestrial > Soil > Vadose zone... | reverse complement strand
TGGCCCCGCCCCGCTCTCCACCGTCCGCTGGCCGCCCGCCGGGCGCCCGTCCTGCCCGCTGGGCGCGAGATCCGCCGGCCGCCTGTCCACCACCCACGCCGGGCGCCCGATCGCGCGCTGGAGGGCCGCTGGGGAGCCGCTGGGCGCCGCTGAGGGACGCTGGGCTCTCGTCCATGGCCGCTGGGCTGCTGAGGTCCGCCGGGCGCCGCTGAGGGCCGCCGGGCGACGCTGGGCGCCACTCTCGAGGGCTGGGCTCCCCTGACAAGGGGGTCCGCTCGGATCGAGGGGAGACATCGTCATCGTTCGATGAGATGAGCGGGCGCAGCGGGACAGGCCGACCACGGGACGCCGCCGCGAGACCTAATGAGGGGTCGGTCGAGGTCTGGGCAGAGGTCGAACCCCCCTCCCCCGGGGCCCTCCCGACTGCTCGGGGCCCCCCGGCCGATTCGCTGCAGCTCAGAGGTCTGCGGACCAGGCTCTCGGTCCAGACCAAAGCTGGAGCACGGCGGCTCACCGTGGTCGCTCGCCCGGTTTGTCCTCGGCTAGTCCCCCGAGGTGCTTGCGCGTCCGCCTGGGCCACGGCGGAAGGAGTGCAGACCACGAGCGTCGCGTTTTTCACTTGACTCACGCTGTGATCTACCATATGGTCTTGGGTGATCCCACCGTAAGGAACCACCCAAGAGGGGCTCGGCATCGCGAGGTGTCGGGCCCCGATTGTTTTAAGTGATCGTCGATCAGCTACAGCGTCCTTTCGTTTTCCGGCCAGTCCCTCTCGTCGTAGTGGAGCGGATGCACAGGCCAGTTCGTAAATCTAATCGCAAGCCTCGAAGTACCTTTAGACGCTCGACCCCATCGGTGAGCCTCACGTTCAACGGCGCCAGTCCTACGTTCACCACACACCTCACATCGGTACGCGCTATCGAATGGCGTGACCGACACGAACGTGTGCCACGTCGATCTCTGACATGTTCGACACCGATGAACGGTCGGCTTGAAGTCAGAGTCCATCACCGTTTCCCCTCGGTCCCGAAGAGCACGAGCGAGAGCACCCATCCCCAGAACACCACGAGCACGATGATGAGCAGGTCGGGCATCAGAAAATCTTAGCGCTAAAGTTTCGCATCGTGATCGTGTTGGCCGCGTTCGTGGAGGACCACGTGGCGGAGGCTGAGAGGAACTCATCGACCGTTGTACTGATGGTCGAGGTGCCGGCATTCACGACGTCATCCACGATCACCGTCGTGAGCGCGCTGAAAAAGAGCGCGCCGGGGATGCCCTGACAGTCCACGGTCCCCGAGGCGCCCGAGGTGAAGACATTGCACCCGATGCGGAGGCTCCACCCTTGCGCGGTGGCCGCCGCCATCGTGACCGTGCCCGTGGTGGCGAGGGCGACGACGGTGCCGGACCCACACCCGGACACCTGGCAGAGTTTGACCTGCACCTGCAAGGTATCGGTCGCGTTCGCCCCGTAGACGCCGGCCAGCTCCACCTCGATGCGATGCTTGGCGGCGTTGATGGCCCCCGAGGGAATCTTGCCGTCGGCGCCTACTGCGAAGAAGCACTCGGTGGCGGCCCCGCACCCGGCGCCCGTGATCGCGGTATAGGCGGCGGTGTTGGTGAGGACGCTGTTGAAAAAGCCGCCAGCCGCACCGACGAGATTCCTTGCGAGGAAAATGTCGCGCGGTCGGGTGGCGCCGCTGGCACCGATGTCGTTGCTGTTGTCCACGCCGAAGATGAGGTTGCCTGTGCTCGAGATATTGACATTGGCGGCCGTGTCGTTGATCCCAAAGAGGGTGCCGCTGCTATTGATAAACTCCCACGCGGCGCCGATGCTGCCACCACCGCACCGCATTGTGTTCGACACCCGCCAGCACCCAAGCGCCTGGTTGTTCAGGAAGGTCATGGACGGGAGTGTCGCCGTTCCATCAGCGAACGAGACCGTCGTCCCATCCACGCCGGACCCGCGGTTCATCCGAGCGGAGGTCACCGCCATCGCCACGCTCACGGTGCCCGTGATGGCTGCGCTCGCGCGCACGCGCAGACCCGTCAGCGCCATCGGCACGATCCACTGCCCGTTGGCCGTCGCTGTCGTCACGTAGGTGTTGCTGCCGTTTGGCAGGACGTTGAGCGAGAACCATCCCGCGGCGGCCGTCTGATTGGCGGCCACCGTCATGTCGAGCAGCGTGCCCTCGAAGGTCACCGTGCCCGTCCACGTGCCGGTGAGGACGATGGTCCCGTTGGAGGTGCGCGTGGCGTCGGTGAGGATCACGCAGGCCCCGGTCGTCAGGCAGTCGGAGGCGTTCGTCGTGATTGAGCCGGAGGCGCGCGTGAACGTCCCGGGCTGCGCCTCGACCATCGTGAACAGTCCGAGGACGAACAGGACGGCGAGCAGGGAGCGGAGCAGCGCGCGCCGGACGATCATCGAGTGAACCGCGCGTTCACGCCGTCGCCCTGCGGCGTGTAGGGCGCCTTGCGACGGATCACGACCGTGCGCTCGACCTCGTGGGGCTTCTTCGTCGTCGGTCGCGAAGCAAGAAACTCCGCCTCGGTCATCATGGTCACGGTGCCGTCGGCGGCGGTGAGGGTAATCATTCCCGTGGCCGCTCCTCACGCCGATGGCTGCGCAGGTTGCCGAGCCAGTCGAGGCTCAACATCTTGCGCGGCGGCTTCCCGATGGGGTTCGTCTTCTCGCCCGTGGGATGCACGGCCGAGGGCGAGGCCCCCAGCGGGCCGAGGACGAGATTCTTTTCCTGCGCGTTGATCTCCTCGACAAAGCGGTCGTTGAATGACTGCGCCTTCGGGAGCTTCTTCTTCCACTCCGGTGTCGGCATGGCTCACGTCCCTTTCGCGTACAGCGGGTGCGCCGTGTAGTCCACGGCCTTGGCGATCATCTTGTGCTTGCCTTCCGCGTGCGTCGCCGCGATGGCCTCGACGGCATCCTCGGCGGTGAGCGCGTGAGCGTCGTGCGCGAAACCGCACCCGATCTCCAGACAGGCCACGACCCACGCGGGCGCCTGACCGTCCACGGCCGGAACGATGGGCGCGCTGCGGTGATTGTCGAGTCTCACCGCGAGGGCTCCGGCGGCGCCTTGGGCTGCCCGCGTCGAATGACGAGCGCGCAGAGGGCGAGGAAGGCCACGAGGATGGCCACGCGCTCCCAGTCGTGCGCCAAGGCGAGCGCGTAGCAGGTGACGCCGACAGCGGCGGCGTAGGAGGCCAAGGTGAGCACGCGCGTGACCACGATGCGCGTGAGCGGGTCCAGCAGTTTGGCCGTCTCGATCAGGTTGACGGCGATCCGCGCGAGCCACTTGTCGCGCCGGGCGGTCACCAGCTCGGCGACGGCCGGCTCGATGATGTCGGCGACGCGCTGCGCGAGCTGCTCGTAGGCGATCGGCACGGACGGCCGCTCCGCCGGCGCTGTGGTCTCGGGCTCGGTCACGGTGTCCGCCACAGGGGGTGATGGTAGCACCGCCGGCTCCGCGGGCAGGGCCGCGTCCACGATGGAGGCGACGCCGTTCACGGCCGGCGACAGGCGACGGTGCTCCCGCGTCAAATCGCGGATGGTCCGTCTCCTCTACCCTACGGCGCCTGCGGGATACGCTCGTCAGCGACGAGGCGTTCCTTCGCCGCCGGATTGCCCGCCCCGTAGGGACAGCCCGGGCCGCCCTTGTGCGGGCACTCGTCGAGCAGGTGCCAGGTGCCGGGGGCGCCCAGCGGGTTCCAGGCGCGGTCCACCTCGAAGGTGTGGCCAGGAGTGAACGGGTTGCCGTCCTCGTCCTTGACGAAGTAGTGCGGCGGCTCGCCGTACTCCAGGTGACAGTGCAGGGCGAACTGCCCGCCCGGCTGCGGCACGCGCGCCGAGAAGCCGTCGGACAGGATCTTCGCCGGCCGGCAGTAGGGCTCACCCGGCCCCTGATAGCAGACCTTCGTGTCGCGCGCCGGGCCGTGCTCGGCGGCCACTTCGCCCCTGAGGCGCGCCAACTCAGCCTTGAGGGTGGCGGCCTCGACGGCGAGCGCGTGCTGCGCCTCCGGGGCCGGCCCCTTACGCAGATCGCGATTGGTGCGCGAGAGATCCTCGTTGGCCTGCTTGAGCCGCTTGATCTCGGCTTGTAGCTCGTCCGGGCTCTGGTCCGCCATTAGCGGCTCCTTTCCTCTCGATCCGCACGATACGAGTCGGGCGTCCACTGGGGGCGCCCGAACACACGATCAGAGATCAGGCCCACGGCGACGAGCAGGAGCGCCACGGCGGTGATCCAGCCCAGCGTGGTCAACACGATCGTCAGCACGACGCAGAGCATCAGCGACCCTCGCGCTCCAGCGCGGCCAGGGTCACCCGGGCGCTGGCGAGATGCAGGCGATCCATGTCCGGGTGCAGCAGCGTGGCGGGCTCGGAGGCGAGATAGGTCCGCAACGCCTGCGCCGCCTCGTCGCGACGTCCGAGCGCCAGCAGGAGGGCCGCGACGTTCCAGTGGCGCTCCCAGCGCGGATACATCGTGGACGCCGAGACGCGGATGGCCTGCTCCTGCCGCGCGATCGCGCGCGTGAGGTCGCCGTGGCGCACGTCGGCGGCGGCGGCCATGTCCTGACACTGCGTGCAGGTCGGCTCGTGTTCGGCGGCGTACCACCACATCGCATCGCCGTTCCTCCACATGGGGAGGTTCACGAGTGTCACGACGGCCAGCGCCGCGAGCACGCTGGCCGCCCCCAGGGGCACCAGCCGCGGAAGTCGCCGCGACGCGAGCCTGACGGCGCCGCCTGCGAGCAGCGCGATCGGCAGGCACGCGAGGTAACTATAGCGGTTGGCCACGAGCTGCGGCCCATTCTGAAAGAGGCCCGACTGCGGCAGCACGGCCACCGTGTACGCGATGAACGCCGCGACCACCGCAGGTCGGCGGCGCCGCATGATCGTCAGTAGTATGACCGTCAAGCATACAACGGCCACTGAGATCGGGTACTGCGGCTGGTTCCACGACGGGACCGACGTGTACTCGATCAGGCCGCTCAGGCGTGCGGGCCACACCGTCTGCATCGCGTAGAAGACTTCGCTGTAGGCCATGTGCCACAGCCGAGGGCCGAGCCCGACGATGGACCACGGGATCGAGACGAGGATCGTGTGCAGGCTCCAGAACGCCATGCCGGTCACGGCGACGCTGACGGCAACGAAGGGCCAGTAGAGCCTCCCGTAGAATCGCCAGCCACGAACCGGCGAGACGCCGAAGCGATACCAGTCCAGCGAGAGCAGGAACACCGGCAGCACGACCGCAGGCGACTTCGACGCACACGCGGCGAGGAACGCCGCGAAGGACCATCCCCGTCGCCCCTGCATCCACAGCAGGATCGCGCCGAGGAAGAACACGCCCATCACGACATCCTTGCGCTCGGAGATCCACGCCACGGACTCCATGCGCAGCGGGTGAATGGAAAAGAGCAGCGCCGCGACCACGGCCCCGAGGGTCGAGCCGACGAGACGCCGCGCGATGAAGTAGAACAGCACGGCGCTGCTGGTGTGCAGGCCCACGTTGACAGCGTGCCAGGAGCCGGGCGCCCAGCCGAAGAAGGCGAGATTGGCGCGGAAGGACAGCCACGTCAGCGGCATCCAGTGGCCGTACCACTGCGTCGTCGCCATCCAGGCCCACTCCCAAGAACGGAGGTGGGGATTGCCGAGGAGGAACACCGCATCATCCCACGTCGTACACCAGTCGTACCCCAGGGTCGGCGCCCACACCGCCAGCGTGACGGCGGCGACGAACAGCGCGGGGAGGGCGCGTCTCACGCGTCAGGCTCACCGAGGCGCGTGCCCTCCGGCCAGCACGCCAGCCACGAGCCCATCGTCGGGGTGATGGGGGACCCGAACTCCTGATGCAACTGCTGCGGGCTCACATCGACCCACTTCGAGAAGTTGACCTTCGGCATCCCGGTGATCTTTTTCAGAGTGGCGCGGCACTCGTCGGCCGACATCGGCTTGGTCTCCTGCCGATACCAAAAACTGCCGTCGGAGGCACGATGCTGCGACAGCGCGATCCAGCCACAGAGCAGCAGGACCGCGCCGCCCCTCACAAGTCTCATCGCTCGCCCCTCGCCTACGGGGCGACGTGGAAGCAGACGGTGCCCGTCGAGAACTCGTTGGTCTGGGCGGTGGGACTGATGAACGTCGGGCCCAGGCCGACCTGTCCCTTGATCGGGATGGCCAGCGACCCTGAGGCGCCCACGGCGGCGACCTGCGAGGAGGCGGCAGCCGCCGAGACGCGGTTGACGGGGAACGAGGGCGTGCCCGCGATGTTGGTGGTGGTCCAGTTGATGATCGTGCTTCCGGGCGTGCCCGCCGCCCCCGTCGTCTCGGTGTTGAGCACGAGGAAGTCGATGTAGACGGAGTTGGCGCCACCCGGCGCCGGGATGGTCAGGGTGATGGCCACCGAGGAGGTGCCGACGTTGGAGACACAGGTGGTGGCGGCCAAGCCGGTGGAGCCGGTCTGCGTCACCGGGGCGCCCGGCGAGGACTGCTGCGCCTCGACGATGGCCGGGGCCAGCGTGAGGGCCAGGATGAGGGCCAGCGCAATTGCGGCGTTCAGCTTCTTGAACATGGACGAGCTCCTTTCACGAAGGTGCGGCGCAATCGCGGGCCGCGCGCGGTTAGCAGCCACCAGGGCCGCCCGGAAGATCGACGAAGAAGTAGTCCGACGACAACGCGACTCCGGCGCCCGAGGGGCCGGTCGCGAGATTGAGGTTGGGATTCAGGAACGCGATCGGGTACTCGGTCCCGTAACTGTTACCCGCCACGGCGACGATCATGCAGTAGCCGGGAATCCTCGTGCTCGGCCGCACACGCAGGGTCACGCCACCGATCCCCGGGCCGGTCGGCGCCACGGTGCTCGTCGCGGTCTTCGTCATCACGAGATCCCCGGTCAGCGCGGTCAGCGTGCCGCCGCCGACGACGAGGGTGACCGCCGTGGAGATCGGGCCGCCGAGGACCGAGACGAAGGCGCCCGTCGTGGGATTGACGGTGACGAGTGGTGAGCAGTTGAAGTTTCCGTTAGCGTCGGAGACCTGTACGCAGTTGGTCCCGCCGCGGTAGGGGTGCCACTGATTCGGCGGATACGGCGCTTGCGCCTGGACCTGCGCCACCCCATGCAGCGGGAAGGGAGGAACGCCGGGCGCCCAGTCTACTAGGAGGACCGCGATGAGCGCGAGCGCGACTCTGAGCATCCTGTGTCCCCCTGTCACGCCGGTGGGAACCTTCGGGTCACGCGAGAGTCTAAGGGACACACCGGCGAATCTGTCAAGCGGCATCGTTTCAGGCCCCGCCAAGTCTGCGCCAAAGGCCCAGTGCGTCCCACGCCGCGAGGTCAATAGCCCCCGCGCTCACTTGGGCAGGACCGCCGTGCAGTGGCCCTGCTGCAAGAGCTCGAGGGGCACGCACAGCACGCGCGCCACCACGGAGCCGCGGGCGCGCGCCCGTCCCAGACGCTCGGAGATCGTCTCCCCGGCGACCCCGCCTAAGAGACCATTGGCGGCGACGTCGAGGGCGACGAGGCCCGCGAAGACGGAGGCGCCGACGAGCGCGCGCAGGCGGTTGGGTGCGCTCACGGCGTGATGGTCGGACTCGTCACCGGATCAGGCTTCTTCGTCGCGGGAGCCGGGGCGCCGACCACGAATGGTACGGACACCGACGGATCACCGTCCATGGGCGTGCCGGGCAATTGGCCGGGCGGTGGCGGTGGCGGCGTCAGCGTCGGCACCCACCAGTAGGCGTACTGGCCCGGCGCCAGCGCCGCACAGATCGGCACCGACGTGCCGCTCGCGAGAATGACCGACGAGCCGGGCGGCGGCAGCACCGGGCCTCCGGTCGCCGCGATGGGGCTGATGAGGATCTTGTAGCTGAGAGTGCCGTCGGCGGGCTGGAGCGCGACCCCGCCCGAGGTGGTGGGCGCGACGCCGCGGGCCACGCAGCCGGCGGTCACGGTGGGGCCCAGCGCCCACGCCGTCACGGGGGAGAGCAGGATCGCGAGCGCGATTACGATGGTCCGCATATCAGTACCTCCTCGGGTCTCGACCGTGGTACTCCAATCTTCGAACTGCTGGCCAGCCGCATGCGGAGAGCCCGGATGATGTCGTCGCGGCGCTCGAGGCTCCGCGCGTGCAATTCGTTGAGCAGCCGTCGCTCCTCCTGTAGATGGGCCCAGAGCCGGACGTTGAACCGCCGCAGGCTCTCGTTCTCCTCGCTCAAGGCGAGCGCGTGGTGGCGCAGCGCAAGGCCGCTCGGACACCCGTCGCAGCCAGGCGGACAACTCAGCGCGCCCATCAGCGAGGTCTCACCGGAGCAGGCCCCCGACGGCGGCGGCGCCGGGGACGGGCGCGAACTTGGCGCCGAGTCGGAGCGCGAACTCCTGCGTACTCAGGAGCAGCACGGCGCAATCGGCGCGGAGATCCTGCGGCACCGCGGCCAGGCCCCCACGCGCTTGCTGATCCAGTTCGGCGGCTTTCTCGAAGCCGGAGATGAGGCCCTTGACCTGAATGTTGGCGGCCGGGCTCGGGGCCGTCGGTACGTACTTCTTGAGCGTGTTGTAGCAGCGCATCCTGTAGGGCGCTTCCGCGTCGGTGGCGACGCGGGCCATCTCGATGGCCATGTCGAGATCGGCCTGCGTGAAGGCGGCGAGATCGGCCTTGACCTGCGCGACGTCCTTGCTCACGCTGGCGCAGCCGCCCAAGAGGAGCGCGCACGCGAGCACCTTGACGCTCGTGGGCATGGACCCCGTGGTCGCGGACTTGGCGACGAAGCCGAGGATCGCGAGCCCGAGGCCGACGGCCACGTGCAGCCACTCGCCGCCGCTGGTGGGCATCTTGGTGCCGATCGTGTCGAGGTAGTAGAGGCCCGCCAGCGCGGCGCCCACGAACGTCGTCCAGTAATTCTTCCACATCACCTGGAGCATGGTGTCTCCCCCCTTACACCCACGTCTTCGTGATGCCGGCGTACATCTTCGTCGGACCTGCTGGAAAGTCGAGCGGCTGATAGTGGTCGTGGCTGTCCTCGTGGATCACCTTGAGATCCTCCTCCGAGCAGAACGGGCAGCCGTGCGGCAGCCGCGGGTGCTCGGTGGAGCCGAGGCGGTTGGGCCCGTGCGGGTACACCATATCAATGCCTAGATCCCACTGGTGGGGATCGTCAGGAAATCCGACCGCGTAGCCAGCCGAGCGGCCCCACGAGGTGATCCGGCCCTGGTACCTGCGACGCACGCGCACCACGGCGACGGCGAACTCCTCGAGGGTCATTCGCGATCCTGCGCTCGCCGGATGGCCAGCGCGAGCAATTCGGGCAGGCGGCCCAGGGTGACGTTGAGGTCGTTGCGGATGGCGTGCAGGCTGCCGCGCATATGCTTGGCGTCGTCCTCCAGCACGGTGATGAGGTCGGTCAGGCGGCTCAGCAGCGTGTTCTGCGCGTTGCCGATCTCGTTCATGGTCACCCGCATCGCCCGCGTATTCGACTCCACATTTTCCAGGCGCAGGTCCACGTCATGCCGGTCCGCGTCGCCGTTGGTCGCGGTGCGCCGCCGCCGCTCGCCGATCTTCCAGTCCATGACCTTGCCGAGCACTTGACTCAAGGCATAGACGACGCCGAGCAGGAGGAGCACTTGATTGGTGTCGGGCGAGGGGATCACGCCCGCTCCTGCAAACGACGAAGCTGACACTCCACGGCCGCCGACACAAAGGCCGAGGGCAAGAGTCGATAGCGCTCGCAGACGGCCATGACGGGCGCCCGCAGCGCGACGTCCAAGGGTACGCGCCAGCCACGGCCGCTCGGCTTGTGATTGTCCCGCAGATGCTCCTGCAAGCGGTGCGACGGGCCCGCGTGGATGCAGAGCGGGCAGCGGGCCAGCACCTCCTCGACCGCGTGCTGTTGCGCGTGGGCGCCCGTGCCCACGTCGGCACGGCTCACTTGGGCGGCTCCGGGCGCGGCGGCAGCTCCACGGGCGGCGGCAGTTTCTTCTTCGTCGCCTCCAGCTCTTCGCGCACCTCGTTGAGCGTGCTGTTCATCCCCTTGTTCACGGCCTTGCAGAACGCCAGTTCGCTCTGCAGATACTCGACGAGATCGCGGAAGTCGCGCACGCGCTCGGCCATACAGGCGGGCAGCGCCTCGCAGGTCGGCACCTGCGGAGCCTGCGATTCGCTGATCGTGGAGAGCACGGTGAGCACGAGCGCGATGGCGGCGAGCCACACGAGGAAGACGAGCAGCCACCCCTTCACGCGCTCTCCTGATCGTCGTCGAGCCCTTCGCCGAAGATCGGGGTCTGGCGGTTTTTGACGGCGAGGAAGGCCACGGCGACCTTGGCGATGGCCACCTTCGATTTCTCGTCGGTGGCCTTGCGCAAGAGGCGCTTGATGACCTTCTCGGTCAGGGCGTCCAGCGTCTCCTCGGCCTCGGTCTCCGTCTCGCGCAGGTCGTCTTCGTCGGCCGGCGGGGCGGGACCCTTGACGGCCGGCGGCACCACGCGGATCTCCCCGCGCTGTTCTTTGAGGCGGGCTTCCATGAGGTCGCGGGTGTTCACGGCGCGCTCGGATCTTCGGGCCGGGACCCGCGCGTGCGCGCGTACTCGGCTTCGGCGAGACGCTGGGTCTCTGGCGACACCTCGCTGGGCCGGAGCGTCAACGGCTGCGGACGCGCGCCGCGCGTGAGATGCGAGGTCTCCTGCGCGAGTGCAGGCGGCAGCAACTCGGTCGCGAGCTTCGCGGCGGGCGTGAGCGGTGCCTTCGTGGCGAAGGTGCGTCCGCCGAGCCCGCGGGCCGTGAGTCCGCCGGCCACCGCCGGCAGCCCGTAGCCGTGGTAGCCCTGATGGCCCATCGCGAGGCCGCCCAGCAGGAAGGGCACCTCGGCCAGCATCGCGCCGCCAAAGAAGCCGATCTCCGGCACGCTCGCTGTCTCGACGCCGAGATCCTTGGCGGTCGGCGGCGCCTGGCGCTGCGGCGGCTGCGGTGGCAACGGCGAGGGTGTCGGCGGCCGGTAGGCCCCGACACGCGGCAGCTCGAGCGGCGCCGGCTCTGGGGGCAGTTGCAGCGGCGCCGGCCGTCCCGTGCGCGCCGCTTCGTAGATCGGCCCCGCCTGCGCGCCCCCCGAGCCGCGTCGGCGCAGTTCGTCCACCGTCTTCAACTTCGTGAACCCTGAGAGGGCGGCGTCCGCGTTGAAGCGCTCGCCCTTGAGCATCTGCGTCTTGTCAGCAAACTGCGTGAGGGCCTGCGCCGCCTTGTACTCCGCGCGCGCCGCGGGATCGCCGATGTCGGCGGCATCCAGCGCGTCCACCACGCGACGATAGAGGCCGGTGTTGCGCTTCCAGCGCCCGGTGACGTTGCCCGCCGCCTGGCCAGCATCGACCCACACCTGCGGCGGCATCCCGGCGCCGACGTCGATCCGACCGACGGGACGCAGCCGAAGCGCGGCGGCGTCGTCGGCGAGCACGGCGATCTTCTTGCCCGCGCCGAGCGAGATGACATCACGCAGCGCCTCGTCGAAGCGCTCACGCACGAGGGCCTGGCCCTTCGGGCTGTACACCATCGCCACGAGGCCCGACTCGTCGGAGGGAAATCCGCGCCACGCGGGCACCTGATCCTTGTAGGCATCGGCGATGGTCTTCGCGCCGCGCTGCTCGTAGTCGCGCACGGCGGCGGCGTGCGCCGCCTTCGCCGACTCCACCTCCGTCGCGTGCTGGCGCTTCTGCGCGGCCTCAGCTTCCTTGTGCGTCCGCATCGTGTCGCGCTTGGTCTCCTCGTACCGAGCGCGCGCCTCGGTGCCTCGTGCCTTGTCGGCCGCCTCGGTGGCGGCGAGCGCCTCGCCGTGGGCCACCTTGTCGGCCTCGGTCAGCGTCTCGTGCATCGCGCGATCGTGCGCGGCCTTCGCGATCGGACGGCGCGCGGCCTGCTGCGTGGCGCCGAAGCGTAACGCGCCCGGCAGTAGCTCGCCTGCGAATTGACTGAGCCCCGAGCCGACCGCTTCCTTGCCGGCCGCCCAGAGATCGCCGCCGGTCTGCGCGAGCTTGGCCCCGCCGCCCGCGAGCGCGCCCGCGGCGACACGCTTGAGCGGGCCCGTGACCATGCCGCCGCCGATGGGCAGCGTGGCCGCCGTGCGGTAGAGATCGGGAAGCGACTCGGGGATGAAGAGATCGCCCGCCGCGCGCACGATCTGTCCCGGCAAGCGCTGCTGCTCGGCGGGCACCTCCTGCTCGGGACGCACGAGCCAGCGCTTCGCGCGGCCGACAGCATCGAGCCCCTCGCTGCGCGTCGTGGGCTCGCGGCGCCCGAGCGCCTTCGTGGACGCCTGGCGTCGGGCGAGGCCGATGATCTCCTCATTCGACGCGCCCTCCGGCGCCTCGATCGTGAGAATGTCGCCCGTCTCCTTGTCGCGGACCTTGCGCGGCGGCATCCTACTCGATGACCTCGAAGCGGGCGTCGCCGCCACCACCACCCGGTGCCGCGCGCCCGATGGCGTCCAGATGCCGCCGGGCGCGGTCGCGATCTTCGGTGGCGCGCTTGGTCGCGGTGTCGAGCACCGTCGTCCAGAACGACTTGGGCAGCGCCGCGATGTCGCCGACTTCCTGATCGGCGATGCTCTTGAGACGCAGCAATCCGGCCGTCATGCCGGAGGTGACCTCGCGCTTGACGAGCAGCGGGCCACCGATCCGACGCACGACGTTGAGGTCGTGGGCGGCTTCGGTGTCGCCGGGCGCGCTCTGGATCGCGAGCGACAGGCGCGCCTTGTCCCACACCGTCGGCCCCGTGTTGAGCATGCCCTTGGCTTCCAGACGGTCCAGAGCGTGACGCAGGTCGGCCACGTCGTCCAGCGTGCGCTGCGAGCCGACCGACAGGGCCTCGCTGTCGCGCACGAGGCGAGAGTTCTCCTCGCGCAACTTCACGTCACGCTCGGCCCGCGCGTTGCTGATGGCGCGCTGCCGCTGGAGATCCTCGTGCGCGAGATCAAGACGCTTCTGTGTGGCGTTGTGGCGCCCCATCTGCTCATCCAAGCGCTTGATGACCTCTTCGTGCTTGCGCTCGCGGTCCTCGGCGGCCGACACCTCTTTGAGCTGCGCCTCGATGTCCTGCGCTTCCAGTGCCCGCTGGCCGGCGACCCACTCCAGCCCCTTGAGGCGGACGGAGGCGAGCAACTGTTTCTCGGCGGCGGAAAGCGTCTGATCCTCGACGAGATCGCGATACTTCTCGACGGCGGCCTTGTGGGCGGCGGTGAGTTTCGAGTTGGCGGCCTTCCAGGCGGCCCACTCGTTGTCGATGCGCTCGCGGTCGCCTTTCGCGTAGCCCTCGGCGAGCCCCTTCATGGCGGCCATCGCGGGAATGGCGGAGCCTGAGAGGCCGCGGATCTGGGTGGCCATCGCGGTCACCCCGACGAGGGCCGCCTGCAACTGATTCAGGATGCCCGCGCCCGGGGCCAAGAACGGCCGCGCGGTGAACTCCGGCGTCCCCTGCTCGGTCAGCTTGCGCGTCGAGACATCGCGTTCCGCACGTCCGGCTTCGCGCTCCTTCGCACGGGCGGCGGCGTCGGTGGAGAGATCGGTCGTCGTGCGTTCCAGCTCCGCGCTTACGGCGCCTACGGAGGACTGGCGCTTGCTCTCGGCCGCTTCACGCCGTGGAGTCAGCGCCGCGCGCTCGGCGGCGAAGTCGCGCGTCGGCGGGGCGCCGAGCAGGTCCGTGGCGAACGCGCCGAAGTCGGTGGGCCCTTC
>Ga0137403_10006202_pt1 | contig 13716 bp, 12 predicted proteins | sample CZOMad2_1_16fung_FD_122057 | JGI IMG/M metagenome (GOLD analysis project Ga0137403, IMG submission 122057) | Vadose zone soil fungal communities from Angelo Coast Range Reserve, California, USA - CZOMad2_1_16fungal (Hybrid Assembly) | ecosystem: Environmental > Terrestrial > Soil > Vadose zone... | reverse complement strand
GCGCGCTCGGCGTCCTCGATCAGCGCGGCGACGTGGAGCAGCGCCTTCGACGGGATGCAGCCCTCCCAGAGGCAGGCGCCGCCGAGCCGCTTGCCGGCGTCCACGACGACCGTCTCGAGCCCCAGCTCGGCGCAGCGGAATGCGGCCGAGTAGCCGCCTGGGCCGCCACCCACGACGGCCACGTCCACCTCGACGAGGAGGTCGCCCATCACCACGGCCGATCAGCCCCTCATTCGACCAGGCCGCGGACCGCCCAGGCGCGGGCGATCAGGTGAATGCTGCCGTCGGGATGGCTCGGCATGGTCGACCGGATCCGCTCGCGGAGCGCGGCGCGCCGCTCCTCGCTGAGCGACATGCAGTAGCCGGGTGCGGGCGCCTGACCGCCGAGGAAGGGCGACCAGTAGTCGTCGAAGTCCTTGAAGACCGTCGGAACGTCGATCGCGAGCACGCGCACGTTCGTCAGGCCGGCTGACTCGAAGAGCTCGACCAGCGGCGCGGGGCGGGCGCTCGGAAACCGCCGCCCCTCGTCGAGCTCGAGCGCCTCGGGATCGAGGGCGACGGCCGCGTCCCAGAAGCGGCGCATGAGCTGCATCTCGCCCGCGTAGTCCCAGACGTACGCCGCCATGGTTCCGCCGGCCGCCAGCGAGCGCCTCATCTCGGCCACCGCCTGCGGCTGGTCCGGCACGAAGTTCAGCACCAGCCCGGAGACCGCGACGTCGTGGTCGCCGTCCTTGACGGGCAGCGCCTGGGCGTCGCCGACACGGAAGCTGACCCGCGGGTCGGTCACGCGCGCCCGGGCGTACTCCAGATACTGCTCGGACGGGTCGACGCCGACGACCGCGTGCGGCGAGCAGCGCGCGACGATGGTCTCGCTCAAGGCGCCGGTGCCGCATCCGACGTCGAGCCAACGGAGGCCCGCGGGCACGTCGAGCCAGCCTATGAGCTCACGGGCGACCCGGCGGCTCCAGCGGCCCACATAGGGCTCGTAGTCGTCGCCGCTCGACCAGGTGTCTTTACGCTCGGGCATGTTGACCTCCTCCTCGCGGCTGCATCACCACTCTAGCAGCAGCTGCTCCGGGCGCTCGAGCCTCCGGACGATCGCGGCGGCGAAGCGGGCGCCATCGGCGCCGTCGGCGACGCGGTGGTCGAACGTGAGCGAGATCGGCAGGAGCGTGCGCGGCACGATCTGCCCCTCGTGCACGACGGGCTCCTCCCGCGCGCGGGCCACACCGAGGATGGCGACCTCGGGGTAGTTGATGATCGGAATTGCGCCGGTGCCGCCGAGCGCGCCGATGTTGGTGATCGTGAACGTGCCGCCCCGCAGATCGTCGAGCGTCGCCTTGCCGTCGCGGACGCGCAGCGCCAGCGCCACCAGCTCGCGCTGGAGCTCGACGAGCGGCTTGCGGTCCACGTCACGAATGACCGGGACGATCAGGCCGCGCTCGGTCGCCACCGCCACGCCCAGGTGGTGGTACCGCTTGAGGATCAGCTCGCCCGCCGCGGGGTCGAGGCTCGCGTTGAACTGCGGATGCTCCCGGAGCGCGAGGGCGGCCGCCTTCAGGAGGAAGCTCGTCAGGGTGAGCGTCAGCCCGCGCTCCCGCGCGGGCTCCACGTTACGCCGGATGATCGCGTCGAGCTCGGTGACGTCGGCGCGATCGAAGTGCGTCACGTGGGGGATGAGCGTGGCGGACAGCGTCATGCGCTCGGCGATGGTGCGACGCAGGTGCGACAGGGGCTGCCGCTCCACCGGCCCCCACTGCTCGAACCGCGGGAGCGCCGGCGGCTCCACGCCGACCGGCGCCAGCGGCTTGGCGACGGGCGCGCGCCCCGAAGCCTGACGCTCCTCCACCGCCGGCGGCGCGCTCGACCGAGTCCCGCCGCCCGCCGCGCGCACATCATCGTCCGTCACGCGCCCGCCCGGCCCCGTCCCCCGCACGCTCGCCAGGTCCACGCCGAGCTCCCGCGCAAGCCGCCGCGTCGCCGGCGTCGCCGGCACCGGCCCCACCCGCACGCCGGAAGCCGTCGCCGCCGCCGCTACCGATCCTTTGCTCGCGTCGGCTGGAGCCCTCGCCTGTGTTGCCGGCACCGGCCCGTCGCCTCGCGTGGAAGGGGAAGCCGCGGACCCGGTCGAGGTCTGGCTCACGCCGACGGGCCGCAGTTCAGACTCCCGTCGGGGAAGGGGGGCGGGGGAGCGGAGGGCAGGCTTGCCCTCCGCTCCCCCGCCCCCCTTCCCCGACGCTGCCTGGGCTCCCGCGTCATCGAACGTGACCAGAACATCACCGACCTTGACGGTCTGACCGGGCTGGACGTGGACGCGAGCCACGCGCCCAGCGAACGGCGATGGAATCTCGACCGTGGCCTTGTCGGTCTCGACCTCGAGCAGCGGCGCGTCCTCGGCAAGGACGTCGCCCTCATTGACGAGCACCTTGACGATCTCGGCCTCGGTGAGCCCCTCGCCCAGATCGGGAAGCGCGAACGGCCGGGACATCCTGCTACTCGCTCGCCTCGCCCGCGACCCGCGCTGCCATCACGCGCTCAGAACGCGAGGGTCTCGCGGGCCGCGGCGACGACGCGCGGCACGTCCGGGACGTTCGCCTTCTCGCGGGCGAAGCCGACGAACGGCACGTCGTGCGCGGCCACGCGCCGCACCGGCGCCTCGAGCGAGAGGAACGCGCCGTCCATGATCGAGGCGGCGATCTCGGCGCCCGGACCGAAGCTCCGCGGCGCCTCGTGGACCACGACCGCCCGGCCCGTCTTCCCGACCGATGTCACGAGCGTCTCGCGATCGAGCGGCGAGACCGTGAGCAGGTCGATCACCTCGACCGCGACCCCGTCCTCGGCGCGGAGGACGTCGGCGGCCTCGAGTGCCACGCGGAGCATCGCGCCGTAGGCGATCAGCGTGAGGGCGTCACCCTCGCGCGCCACCTGCGCCCGCCCGATCGGCAGGGTCTCGCTCTCGTCGGGGACCTCTTCCTTGGCGGCGTGATAGAGCGACTTCGCCTCGAAGAAGATCACGGGGTCGGGATCGCGGATGGCGGCCGCGAGCAGCGCGCGCGCATTGCGCGGGCCCGACGGGACGACCATCTTCAGCCCGGGAATGTGGGCGTAGAACTGTTCCTCGGATTCCGAATGGTGCTCGAGGGCTCGAACGCCTCCCCCGTACGGCATGCGAATCACCATCGGGACGTGGAAGCGTCCCTGTGAGCGCATCCGGTAGCGCGCGCAGTGGTTCTCGATCTGGTGGAAGCACTGGAAGGCGAAGCCGGAGAACTGGATCTCGCAAACGGGCTTGAGGCCGTAGAGCGCCATGCCGACGGCGGTGCCGATGATGGCCGCCTCGGCGAGCGGGCTGTCGATGACGCGCTGGGAGCCGTACTTTCGCTGCAGGTCGTCGGTCACGCGGAAGACGCCGCCATCCACGCCGACGTCCTCGCCCAGGACGAGCACGTCACCGTCGCGCTCCATCTCCTGGAAGAGCGCCAGGTTGAGCGCCTTGACCATGTTCAGCTTGGCCATGGCGTCAGCGCCGCGTCAGTCGCTGGCCGCGCATCGGCGTGGCGCCCGTCGTCGGCGTCGCGTCGGGCTGCGCCGGAGGCGTCTGCCCGCGAGCGGCCATCTCGTCGCGCTGCGCTTGGAGGTCCGGCGGGAGCTCGGCGTAGACGTGGTCGAACATCGTCAGCGGATCGGTGGGCGGCGTCGCCTCGAAGCGACGCACCGCCTCGGCGATCTCGTCGTCGACCGCCTTCTCGAGACCCTCCTCGAGCAAATTGCGCTTCTCCAGGTAGGCCCGGAAGCGGGTCAGGGGATCTTTCCGCTCCCACATCGCGACTTCTTCATCCGTCCGGTACTTCGTGGGGTCGTCGGCGGTGGTGTGAACCCCGAGGCGATACGTCACGCACTCGATCAGGGTCGGGCCGTCGCCGGCGCGCGCCCGATCGACGGCCTCGCGCGACGCGGCGTAGACGGCGAGGACGTCGTTGCCGTCCACCTGGATGCCGGGCAGCCCGTACGCCAGCGCCTTCTGGGCGATCGTGCGCGAGTGCGTCTGCTTCTTCAGCGGCACCGAGATCGCCCACTGGTTGTTCTGGCAGACGAAGACGATGGGGACGTGCCAGACGCCCGCGAAGTTCAGGGCCTCGTGGAAGTCGCCCTCGGAGGTCGCGCCGTCGCCGAAGTACGCCATGACGACCACGTCGTCGCCCCGGTACTGAACCGCGTAGGCGAGGCCCACCGCGTGGGGGAGCTGGGTCGCCACCGGGATCGTGATCGGCAGATCGTGCTGCTCGGGCGCCGGCTGGCCCCCCTCGAGATGGCCCGCGAAGAAGAGCAGGAGCTTCTCGATCGGCCAGCCGCGCCAGATCATCGCCGCCGTCTCGCGAAACGACGGCACCATCCAGTCGCTCGGCCGCAGGGTGAAGGCGCTCCCCAGCTGGGAAGCCTCCTGGCCCTTGGTCGGCGCGAAGGTCCCGATGCGTCCCTGGCGCTGGAGCCGCACCATGCGCTCGTCGAGGCGGCGCCCGAGCAGCATCGCGCGGTAGAGCGACCGCAGGTCTTTGTCGGCAAGCTTGGGCTCGAGCGCGGTGTCGAGGTTTCCGTCGCTGTCGAGGATCGACAGGTATTCGACCTGGAACCGAGGTTCGAGGGCGATTCTGGGCATGGCGGCCCAAAACCCATTCTAACCCCCTGACCCCGGAACGCTACTTCTTCGAGGCCTGGGCTCGCTTCGGGGGCGCGGCGGCGGGCTCGGCCCGCTTGGCCTTGGCCAGGGGCTTCTTCTCGCCGGCGGCGACCCGCTTGGCGAGGCTCTCCTTGAGCGCCTCCATGAGGTCGATCACCTGGGCGCGCTGGACCTGGGGCCCGACGGCCGTAACCTCCTTGCCCTCGACCTTCTGGTTGACCAGGTCGAGGACGCGGTGGCGGTACTCGTCCTGATATTGCTCCGGGTTGAACTCGTCGCTCGACAGGCCGTCGATGAGCTGCCCGGCCAGCTCGAGCTCGCCCGGCTTGATCTTCGCCGACTGCCCGCGGTCGATCTCGCCGAAGTCGCGCACCTCGTCGGCGAAGTACATCGTGTGGAGCATGAGGCCCCCCTGCGCCGGCCGGATGAGCACGAGGCTCTCCTTGCCGCGCATGACGAACTTCGCGAGGGCGACGCGCCCGTACTTTTCCATGGCGTCGGCCAGGAGCCGGTACGCCTTGTCGCCGCCCTTGTCGGGTCCGAGGTAATAGGTTTTCTCGAAGTAGATCGGATCGACCGACTGGAGCGGCACGAACTCGGCGATGTCGATGACCTTCGAGGCCTCGCCCTCGAGCGCCTTGAGCTCGTCGTCGGCGACCCGCACGTACTGGTCCTTCGCGAACTCGTAGCCGCGAACGAGGGACGCGCGGTCGACGACCTCGTTGCACACCGGACAGAACGTCTGCTGCTTGATGCGTGAGCCGCACTTCGCGTGCAGGAGGTTGAAGGACACGCTCGCCGATGACGCGGCGGTGTAGAGCCGCACGGGGATGGAGACCAGCCCGAAGGAGATGGTCCCCGAGCCGAGCGGGTGCGGCGCCATGGTTTGCACGATAGCACGATGGTCCCTATGATGCGCGAAGGCCTGATCTCTCCCATGGATAGCGTTCAAGCGCCCGTCGAGCGGCAACATGTCGGGGTCCTGACCGCCCTGGCGGCGCTCGTCCTCGTCGCCTTCCTGGCGCTGATGGCCTGGCTCCAGTACAGCGGATCGCGCGTGGACGGGGTCGAGGAGCCCGAGCGGGCGCTCGCCTTGATCGTGGGGCGGACCATGGACATCGACGAGGCGGTCGCGCGCGCGCCGGCGTGGGAGCGATTCGTCTACCGCGTGATGTCGACCGAGCCCGCGGAGGATCTCGAGGAGGCGCTCCGGTGGTTCGAGGAGCTCGCCGGCGCCTCGTTCGATCCCACCGTCGATCTGCACCTGGCGATCCTCGAGGGCGAGGCCGGGCGACTGGACGACGTGCGGCGCCGGACGGAGGAGTGGGATCGCCGCCCCGACCCGCTGCCCGCGTTGGCGCGCCTCGTCGGCGCCGCCTATCTCGGCGAAGAGGTGGACGCGGAGGTCGGGCCGGTCCTGGACGAGGCGCTCGCGGAAGCGCTCGAGCCGGGCTGGTTCAGGGACCGGATCGCCGCGCGCCTGGCGGCGCGCGTCGGCGACCTCCGGCTGCTGGCCGTGGCGACGGAGGCGCAGGCCGCCAGGTCCGGCCCGCTGCTGGCCCGCATGCGCGCGATGCTGGCACTCGAGCTGGCGCTGGTCGGCGTGGGGCTCTTCGTGCTCGTCCGCCTGGCCTGGCGGCGCGGCGCCCTCGAGCGAGTCGGTGTCGGCGTCCTCCCGCCGCCCTGGCGGGGACGAGAGGGCGTCGTCGTCCTGGTTCGCGGTGGGGCGCTCGGCGTCCTCACGCTCGGCGCCCTCTATCTCCTGTCTTCCCTCGGCCCCGAGCGCCCGTTCACCCGGGTGCTGATCGGCGCCGCGACCAACCTGTCCTTCGTCCCGCTCCTCGTCCTCGCCCATCGCCGCCTGCTCCGGCCCTCGGGGCTGCGCTTCGGCGAGAGCTTCGGCCTGGTGCCCGTTCCCGGCGGAGTCCGGAAGCTGGCGCTCGTTGTCCTCACGCTACTGGCCGTCGGTCAGCTCGGCGAGGGCGTCATGGACATCGCGGGACGGTGGCTCGGGCTCTCCGCCCACTGGACCGAGTGGTTCGATCGCGACCTGGTCTGGGGGTCTCGGGTCGTGGTCGGGCTGACGCTGTTCGACACGGTCATCCTCACGCCGGTGTTCGAGGAGATCGTGTTTCGCGGGCTGCTGTTCGCGACCCTGCGCCGGCGGTTCGGCGTGGGCGCGGCGGCCCTGCTGAGCGCGGCGATCTTCGCCGTCGCCCACGGCTACGGCGTCCTCGGCTTCGCCGCCGTCTTCTGGAGCGGGCTCCTGTGGGCGTGGGCCTACCAGCGGACGGGCAGCCTCCTCCCGTCGATGGCGTCGCACGCGGCCGACAATCTCATGGCGTCGCTCTCCGTCATCCTGGCGCTGCGTGGCTAGCCGCGATCTGCAGGAGTATCGACGGAAGCGCGATCCGGCGGCGACGCCGGAGCCGTTCGGCGCCTCCGCTCGGGCCGGCGGCAGCCGGTTCGTCGTGCACAAGCATTCGGCGCGACGGCTCCACTACGATCTGCGCCTGGAGATCGACGGCGTGTTGAAGAGCTGGGCCGTGCCCAAGGGACCGTCGATGCGCTCCCACGAGAAGCGGCTCGCCGTGCACGTCGAGGACCATCCCGTCGAGTACGGCGACTTCGAGGGCGTGATCCCCGAGGGTAACTACGGCGCGGGCCCGTCGATCGTGTGGGACGCCGGCCGGTTCCAGCTCGTGAAGCCGGAGCCGGCGCGCGAGCAGCTCGAGCGAGGGAAGCTCGAGTTCGAGCTGTTCGGCTTCAAGCTTCGCGGCCGGTGGACCCTGGCCCGCATGAGCGGCAAGGATCGCGAGTGGCTCCTGCTGAAGAAGAACGACGGCTACGCGGGCGAGACGGAGCCGACCGAGCGGTTCCCCGAGTCGGTGCTCTCGGGCTTGACGGTCGAGGAGCTCCGCGACGGCCCGCGACGGATCGAGACCTTGCGCAAGCGCCTGGCCGAGCTCGGGGCGCCGCGGGCCGAGTTGGCACCCCGGGCGGAGCTTCTGATGCTCGCCACGCTCGCCGAGGAGGTTCCCGCCGATCCGGCGTGGCTTTACGAGATCAAGTACGACGGGGTCCGCGTCCTCGCCTCTCGCGCCGGCGACCACGTCGAGCTCCGCGGACGGAGCGGCCAGGTCGTCACGACGCGATACCCCGAGGTCGCGGGGGCCCTGCGCGCGCTGCCGCTCGCGCACTTCATGCTCGACGGCGAGATCGTCGCGTTCGACGACGCGGGCCGCTCGAGCTTTCAGCGGCTCCAGGAACGGATGGGACTCACGCGGCCGGCCGATGTCGAGCGGGTTCGGGCCGAGGTCCCGGTCAGCGCGGTCTTCTTCGACGCGCTCGGTCTCGACGGCCGCGACCTGCGCCGGATCCCGCTCGAGGCACGCAAGGAGTGCTTGAAGCTTCTCCTGCCGGCACGCGGTGTCGTCTCCTACGGCGACCACGTCGTCGGCCACGGCGCCGAGTTCCTCGCCGCCGCCTGCGAGCAGCGCCTGGAGGGCGTGATCGCCAAGCGGCCCGACAGCGCGTACGTCTCCCGGCGCTCGAAGGACTGGCTCAAGATCAAGTGTCAGCTCCGGCAGGAGTTCGTCATCGGCGGCTACACGGCGCCCCAGGGCACGCGCGCCTTCTTCGGCGCGCTGCACCTGGGCCTCTACGAGGACGGCCAGCTGGTCTACGTCTCCAAGGTCGGGACCGGCTTCGACGAACGGACCCTCGAGCTCGTCAGCGAGAAGCTCCGCCCGCTGGCGCGCGCGACCTCGCCCTTCGCCCGCGGCACGCCCGGCGGGCGGGGACACCACTGGGTCGAGCCCAAGCTCGTGTGCGAGGTTCGCTTCACTGAATGGACACGCGACGGGGGGATCCGGCATCCGGCATTCCTCGGGTTGCGGGACGACAAGCGTCCGGAAGACTGCGTGCGCGAGGCTCCGGTGGCGGCGCGTGAGGACGGGGCCGGAGGGGAGGGAGCCGGGGCCGGGGCGGGGCCCACGCGCCCGGCGGAGTGGGACCCCCGAGTCCCGCCCGCAGCTCGAAGAGCTGCGGAGCGCGGGCGAGTGGGTGACGCAGCCGGGCGCGTGGGCCCCGCCCCGGCCCCGTCTCCCTCCCCTCCGGCCCCGTCCTCACGGGGTAGCGTTGGCGGTCGGGGGCGGGCTTCTGGGCGTTCGTCGGCCGACGCTCCGGAGGAGCGCGGGGCGGATGAGCGGCGCGTGAGCATTACGAATCCGGGGAAGGTGTTTTGGCCTGATGAGGGGTATACGAAGTCGGACTTGATCGAGTACTACGATGCGGTGTCGCGGTGGCTCCTGCCGTACCTGAAGGATCGGCCGCTCGTGCTCACGCGGTATCCGGATGGGATCAAGGGGAAGTCTTTCTTTCAGAAGGACGCGCCCGAGTGGATTCCGTCCTGGATCAGGACCGCGCGCATCCACTCGGACGACGTGGGACGCGACATCGACTACTTCGTCGTGGACGATCGCGAGAGTCTGCGCTACGTCGCGAACCTGGGGACGATCCCCCTGCACCTCTGGAGCTCGCGGCTGCCGTCGCTCGATCACCCGGACTGGCTCGTGCTCGACCTCGATCCGAAAGGCGCGCCGTTCACCGACGTGGTCAAGGTCGCGCGCGCGCTCCACCGGATCCTGGACGAGCTCGCGTTGCCGAGCTACGTGAAGACCTCCGGGGCGACGGGGCTCCACATCCTCCTGCCGCTCGGCGCCCGTTACGACTACGAGGTGACGCGGACCTTCGCGCGGCTCCTCGCGGTGATGGGCGTCGAGGCCGAGCCGGCGATCTCGACGATTGCGCGGCCGCTGCGCTCGCGCGGCGGCAAGGTCTACATCGACTTCGGGCAGAACGGCCGAGGGCAGACCATCGTGGCGCCGTTCTCGGTGCGCCCGCTGCCCGGCGCGCCGGTCTCGTGCCCGCTGCGCTGGGAGGAAGTCACCGCCAAGCTCGACCCCGCGCGCTTCACGATCAAGACCGCGCCGGCGCGCTTCGAGAAGCTCGGCGACCCGCTGGCCCCGGTGCTCACCGGGCACGTCGACGTCGCGGGCACTCTCCGGAAGCTCGAACGCCGTACCGCGCCGGATCGCTGAGCACGGACCGTCAGGCTGCCCGACGAGCGCCCGTGCGAGCCGGGCGAGATGGTGATCGTCGTGGTCGGCCAGCGCGAGGGCGTACGAAGGGGTCCCATTCCCTCGTCGGGGTGTCGTTCATGAATAATCCGCGCTAGGAGAGGCTCGCCGTGAGGCGGGCGATCATCTCGTCGATCTCGACACGGGACACGGTGAGCGCCGGCATGAACCGGAGCGTGTCCGGGCGCGGGGCGTTGATCAGAAGTCCGTGGTCGAGCGCCGTCGCCGCGACCTTTTTCGCGTCGGGCGTCCTCAGCGCGAGCGCCAGCAGCAGCCCGCGGCCGCGTACTTCGCCGTGGCCGAGCTCGGCCGCGAGGGCCCTCAGACGGTCCGTGAGGTAGGTGCCGTTCGCGACGACCGCGTGAAGAAACTCCGGCTGCGTCACCGTCGTGACCACGGCGCAGCCGACGGCGGCCATGAGTGGGTTTCCGTTGAAGGTGCCGCCCTGGTCACCGTACTCGAAGCAGCTGACACGGCCGGCGGCCACCAGCGCCGCGAGCGGGACCCCGCCGCCGAGTCCCTTGCCGAGCGTCACGATGTCCGGCGCGATCCCCGCGTGCTGGTAGCCGAAGGCGCCGCCGGTCCGACCGATGCCCGTCTGGATCTCGTCGAGGATCAACAAGACTCCGCGTTCCTTCGTCAGCGCCCGCAGCCCACGCAGATAGTCGTCGGCGGCCACGAAGACACCCGCTTCGCCCTGGATCGGCTCGAGCATCACCGCCACCGTGCGGGGGCCGATCGCGTCCGAGACGGCGCTGAGATCGCCCAGTGGGACCTTCCGAAAGCCGGGCACCTTCGGCGCGAACAGCTCGTCCCAGCCCGGTTTGCCCGAGGCGGCCATCGTCGCCAGCGTGCGCCCGTGAAAGCTCCCGTGCATGGTGATGATCTCGAAGGCGCCATCGCGACGGAGAGTGCCCCACTTGCGCGCCAGCTTGATGGCGCCTTCGTTGGCCTCGGCGCCGCTGTTGCAGAGGAACACCTGGTCGAGCCCCGACGCCTCGGCCAGGAGGGCCGCGAGCCTGGCCATCGGCTCGTTGTAGTACGCGGGGCTGCAGTTGATCAGCCGGGCCCCTTGCGCCGCCAGGGCGTCGAGCACCACCCGCGGGGAGTGGCCGAGCGAGTTCACGGCCCACCCCTGGACGAAGTCGAGATAGCACTTGCCGTCGCGATCCCAGAGCCAGGACCCCGCCCCTCTGACCATGACGGGCGACGGCCGTTCCGCGACTTTCATGATCCGATCGAGCTGCGCATCCATCGTGCTGTCCTCCCGCTCACCATCGAACCGTTGAAGGGTTCGGCTCTGTTCAGACCGCGTCGATACGGCGCTGCATGGTGGTGACGTCGTGCCAGCGGCCGAGCTTGAATGCGGACTCGTGCTCGACGCCGACCCGGTGGAAGCCGTGGCGTTCGTGCAGGCGCAGGGACGGGACGTTCTGCGCCGTGATGCGCGCCAGAATCGAGTGGTGTCCCAGCGCTGCGGCGCGCCGAATCAGCTCGGCGAGGACCAGGCCCCCGAGACCGGCACCCCGCTGGCCGCGCCTGACGTACACGGAATCCTCGACCGTTCGGGCGAAGGCCGGCTTCGGCCGGTACGCCGAGAGGGCGCCGTACGCCAGCACATCCTCGGCGACCGCGGCGACGAGGACGGGGTAGGGCTCCGTGTGCCGCGCCAGCCATTCGCGCTGGGCGGTCGGGTCCCTGGGCTCGGTGTCGGTGGTGGCGTCGGTGTAGAGGACCTCGTGGTTCCAGATCGCGGCGATCTGATCGAGGTCCGCCTCGCGGGCGTCGCGGAGCTCGACGTGCCCGACGAGGGCGACGCGGCCGTTACGCGAGCGCGGGCTCTGCCTCAGCGCCGCGAAGCAACCTCCGGCGCGCGGCGTCGGCGCGGGCCCGGTCGAGTCGGTCGTGCGCGAGAGCCTCCAGCGCGTATGGGTTCGTGTCCATGGCGCATGATCGCCCGGGCCGGATCATCAGGGAAATCAATTGTCATGATCGTTACGATCAGCTATTTTTTGAGTTCCACTTTGAACGTCCAGCTCGCGCACCTTCAGACGCTCGCGGCGGTGGCCCGCCACGGGAGCTTCTCGCGGGCGGCGCGCGAGCTTCGGCTCACGCAGCCGGCCGTGAGCATGCAAGTGCGCCTGCTCGAACGGGAGCTCGGGCTGCCGCTGCTCGAGCGCGTCGGCAAGAGGACGTACACCACCAAGGCGGGCGAGCTGCTCCTGGCCCACGCCGGCCGCGCCGTGCGGGAGCTCGAGCGGGGCCTCGAGGTCGTGCAGCAGCTCCGGGGGATCGTCGCCGGGCGGATCCGGCTCGGCACCAGCGCGTCGTTCAGCATCTACCTGCTGCCATCCGCCCTGCGCCGGTTCCGGGCGCGCTACCCGCGGACCGAGCTCGTCGTCGTCACGGGCAATGCCCCGGAGATCGCGCGCGCGGTGGTGGCGAACGAGCTCGACGTCGGGATCGTGAGCCTGCCGGTCCGCGAGCGCGAGCTGGCGGTGACCTCGTTCCACCGCGACGAGCTCGTCGCGATCGGGCCGCCGGGCCGGCGCTGGCCGCGCGGCCGGCGCGCGAAGGCGACGGAGCTCGCGCGCGAGCCGCTGATCCTGTTCGAGCGGGGCGCGACGCTCCGGCGCGTGATCGACGACTGGTTCCAGCGCGGCGGCGCCGCGCCGGCCCTGCCGATGGAGCTCGGCAACACCGAGGCGATCAAGAAGCTCGTCGAATCGGGGCTCGGCCTGTCGGTGACCTCGTGGTTCGCGGCCAAGGCCGACGTGCGGGCGCGACGGCTCAGCGCAGCGCGGCTCGACCCGCCCCTCTTCCGCCAGATCGGGATCGTGCTCCGTCGGGACAAGCCGCGGACGCCGGTGCTCGACGCCTTCCTCGCGACGCTCGACGACCTGCGTCGATCGCTCGCGTAGCGCCAGGCCCTTCGGCCCGCGCTGGTGCCTATCCGGGGCTACGGTATGATTGGATGCGCCATGGCTCTCAGCCCCGGCGATGTCGTCTCGCTCCTAACGTCGCCGGACATTACAAAGGGCGTCGTTCTGACCAACGACGGGTACTTCATCACGGTCCAATGGATCACCCGGCCCTCGATGCAGGGCAAAGTGACTACCCATCGTGAGGCCGATCTCTACAAGCTCGCGTATCGGAGCTCGAGCCTCCCCACCACGGCGACCGAAGGTCGAGGAGCGGAGGGTACCTCGGCGGAGTCCTGACGTCCTTCGCAGTCGCCTCATGGAGCATCCTCAGCAACTGGGGACGCCGCGTTTTCTCCGGTGTTTGACAGCGTCGGGGTAGTTCCTGTATACGCGACCCAACTGCCGTCCTCAGTTGAGGTGCCCGGGTTGCTTGTCAACGGAGGGTGCCAACCATGGGCTCGGTGAGAACCGATCGAATCATGTTGGGTCTACTTGTCGCCGGATTGCTGACCGTGACGACGGCATGCGCTCTGGTCGCCGAGATGCGCCGGGCGCTCGCAGCCAAGCCGCCTTCGACGGTGGTACAGCCACCCGCCCCTGAGTCGGTGCCGGCAAGTGTGCCCACAGCGGCGAGCGCTCCGGCCACCGAGACGCGCCCGGCGCTCACGGTCACGCCGGTTATGCCTGCAGCGGCCGCCGCGTCGGCTGCGTCCCCACTGAGGGTCGAGCCTCAAGAGCAGCCGCAGGCGCTCCAAGCTCCGGCGACCGCCGCAGAGCGGCAGCCGAAGGACGCGGACGATCCTCGGGCCGTCATCGACTGGCTGCTGAATCGCTCATCAGTGCGCGGGCGGTAAACGCGCTAGCCCGCATTATTCACGAAGACGGCGCCGCGAGCTGGACGGGGCCTGGCACCAGGGTGTCCCCGGCCCACCGGGCTCCGTCACCCACTCGCCCGAACGCAGCTCTTCGAGCT
>Ga0137403_10006201_pt1 | contig 13717 bp, 11 predicted proteins | sample CZOMad2_1_16fung_FD_122057 | JGI IMG/M metagenome (GOLD analysis project Ga0137403, IMG submission 122057) | Vadose zone soil fungal communities from Angelo Coast Range Reserve, California, USA - CZOMad2_1_16fungal (Hybrid Assembly) | ecosystem: Environmental > Terrestrial > Soil > Vadose zone... | reverse complement strand
TCCACGCTCGACATGCCGGGGCAGCCGTGCGTCTTGATGGTGGCTCCGTAGAAGCCCAGCTCGGCCATGGGCTTGATGAGTTCCTTGGGGAAACGGCCCTCGCGGTTGCAGGGCTCGATGATGGGGATGATCTCGTTCTCTATGAACCTGCGGGTCGAGTCGCGCACCAGGCGCTCGTCGTCGGAGAGCAGGGTGTCGAACTCGATAAAGTCCACGCCCTTGAATTTCAATGCCATGCGGTTGGTTCCTTGTGAATGCGAGAGGAGCGTACAGACGCGCGCGCCCGTGCCGAGGAAACTCTTAATGGTAATTGAGGGCGGGAGAGAGGGTCAATGCGGGACTGCTCCCGAGCAGTCACAGGTTAGTGGTGGTAATAGCGATACCCGCTGACGAGCATTGCGATGCCCCCTGCGACAAGTCCGCTGCCGATAATTATGTAAGCTCGCCGTTCGCTGGCCCCAGGTTTGCCCGCAGGCGGCCGCTTGCCCCAGACGTGATCAGACGGCTTTATCGCTCCTCGAAGTGCTGAGCGGATTATCGAAGCGCCCCCTATGACAAAAATCAACGCAATGAGTACGATCAGCATGTGATTTCTAGTCCCGGCCTATCTCCTTGGCTCACTTCTGCAGCTCCAACGACTGCACCGTCATGTTGTCACCGTTCACGTCGCCGGTCACGTTGACCTTCCAATCTTTGTCCTTGTCGGTCTTGGCGATGAACTGTTTGGCGGTGGCGTTGCCGGCTTTATCGAACTTGATCACCTTGTTGTCGGGGGTCAGCAGGGCGTAGCCGCTCTCCTCACATTCCGGCATCTGCAGGCATTTTTTACTGTGCTTGGCGCCGAAGCCGGGCTTGGCACCGTCGTCGGTGGCGCAGGAGACATCCACCAGGTGTCCGCTGATGGTTTGGGTCGCGGCGAAGGTGAGGGTAGAGGAAAGTAGGACGGCTGCGGCGAACAAGCGTTTCATTCGGTCTCCAGTGCGGTACTCAGGATACATAACAGACGCGCCATCGCGCTAACAGTTACAAAGTTTGTGGCGAGCGGCTGGAAATATGGGTCATGTACAATAGAACTGCGGTCAAAAGCAGTGGTTCGTCGTTGTTTCCGCTCGTTCAACCGCACTCATAACAATTTCAGATCTGGAGAAAGCCAATGGCGAAGATTGCCAAAACCGGTGACCGCAAGAAGGTCATGGACACCACCAAGAGCACCGATTGCCCCAAGTGCGGCAAGATCACCCGCATCGTGAAACGCGTAAAAGACCGCGAGCGCGGCGTCCCGGGCGGCGTGTTCATCTCATGCTCGGCGTGCGAATTTTTCGAGAAGCTTTAAGAAGGCAGCAATGAGCGGTAAGCAATAAGCGAACTGCAAAGGCGCGGCTCAAGCTGCGCCTTTGGTTTTTTGCTTACCGCTTATTGCTTATCGCGGAACCGAAATCTCCGCCAGAATCGCCTTCGCCGCCTCAGCCGGATTCGCTGCTGCAGTGATCGGCCGTCCTACCACAATGTAGTCGGCTCCATTGGCGACGGCCTCGGCAGGAGTCGCCACGCGCGCCTGGTCGTCTTTGTCGCTGCCGGCTGGTCGGACGCCAGGGGTCACTATCTTCATCCCCTGACCCAACGCTTCCCGCAGAGCTTTGAGTTCGCTGGGCGAGGCCACCAAGCCTCCGACGCCAGCCTTCTGGGCCAGCTTAGCCAATCGGACTACCTGCTCCTGCGCGTTGCCGCCAATCCCAATCTCCGCCAGATCTTCGTCCGCCATGCTAGTCAACACTGTCACTGCCAGGACCAGTGGCTTGGCTGCAGACGCAGACGCAGCTTCAGCCGCAGCGCGCAGCATCTTGCTGCCGCCGGAGGCGTGCACCGTCAGCATATAGACCTTGAGATCCGCTGCAGCGCGCACTGCCGATGCGACGGTGTTGGGAATGTCGTGGTATTTGAGATCGAGGAAGACTTTGCGCCCGGAGCTCACTAGGTCGCGCACCAAGCCCGGACCCTCGGCCGTGAATAACTGCTTGCCAATCTTGTAGATAGCTGCATTATTCCCGATAGAAGCGACGAACTTCTGCGCCTCCGCGGCGGACGCCACGTCGAGGGCAACGATGAGTCGATCGCGAGGGGAGAGGGAAGCTTTGGATGCGGGCGGCGTCATAGCACCGCCCGCGAGTCTATCAGCGCTAGTCGCCACCCGCCAAGTTCTGCGCCATCTGCACCTGTTCGGGCTGCACGATGTCGAGGCGGACTTTGAGCAGTCCGCGATCTTTGGCGTCGAACAGCATCTCGGCTGCCCCGTAGGAGAGGTCGATGATGCGCGATTCCGGCACCGGGCCGCGGTCATTCACGCGCACCATGACCCAGCGGCCATTGTGCATGTTGGTGACCTTAACCCACGTGCCTAGAGGGAGTTGGCGGTGGGCGGCGGTGAACTGGAACATGTCGTACGGCTCGCCGCTGGCGGTGGTTCTGCCATGGAATTGCTTGCCATACCAGGAGGCTTTGCCCACCTGGTAGGGTTTGGAAACTTTGGACTTTTGGGGGGAATTCGGTGCTGCTCCCAGCGACAAAGCAAGAATTGCCAAAATCGCTGTAGTGCTGAACAATCTTCGCATTGTTGAAAAGCTCCTTGCGCGAACTGCTCCGCGCGCCAATGTGCTTCTTGTTCTGGTCGCCTCCCCTGATTCGACCGTACTTAATTGTATGAAAGGACAGGGGATATGACAAGTGACTAAGTTATAAACCTAAGAACAGGTGTTGTAAAAAAGCCGCAGTTCTGAAGCCCCTTTAGGGCCAATGACTTAGATGGGCAGAGCTGGATTGGGGTTGGAGGCGAAATGGGACATGTCCTGCCAGTGGCATGGGCGGGTTTGCAAGCCCGCCAGAGTGCCCGCTTCTTGTGCAACTCTCGATATTGCTTGCATCCCTGAAAATTTCGTCTAAATTGCGGAGATGCCCTCTGGCCCTCCGGTAGTACTCAGCATTGCAGGATTCGATCCCTCGTCCGGCGCCGGTGTCACCGCCGACATCAAGACCCTGGCCGCCCACGGCTGCTTCGGCATCGCCTGTATCACCGCCCTGACCGTGCAATCCACTGCCTCGGTGCGAAAGGTCGAACCGGTCGCCGGCAAACTGGTCACGGAAACACTCCGGGAACTCTCGTCCGACTTCAAGATCGCCGCAGTCCGCATCGGCATGCTGGGTTCGGCTGAACTGGTGGAAGTGGTCGGTATCTTCCTGAAGTCCAACAAGCTGAAGCACGTGGTTTTGGACCCGATCATCAGGTCGTCGTCGGGTGCGCCGCTGCTGGATGCCAAGGGAATTCAGAGTCTGGTAAAGACTCTACTACCGCTCGCCGAAGTCATAACTCCCAACGTGGACGAGGCCGGGGCGATGACCGGGTCCAAGGTCACGAATCAGGCCGAGATGAAAGTCGCCGCCAACAAGCTGCACGAGCTGGGGGCAAAGAACGTTGTCATTACCGGCGGACACTTGGAGAAAGCCGTGGACCTGCTGAGCATGAGCAACGGCAAGGGATCTGCTACGCAGGAGGAGTTCGGATCGGAGCGCATCAAGTCGACTTCAACCCATGGAACCGGCTGCGCGTTCGCAACGTCGCTTGCCGCAAACCTCGCGCTGGGAAAACAGCTTTACGACGCGGTGGTGTTATCGAAAACTTACGTTAGAACGGCGATAGCCCGCGCCCATGCTTTAGGCAAGGGACACGGGCCGGTGAACCATCTATATCGCCTGGAAGAGCAGCCCCGCGCTACGGCAGCGGACGTTCTGCTGCCGGTGCACGGCGGCGGAGGAGCGCACTAAGCTGCGCTGCGTCTCCTGGAGCGGGAGCTCTCTTCTTCCTCTTCCTCGCCCATCTGCTCCGGTTTTACTTTCTTTTCGAACTGTTGCATTTTCTTGAGGGTCGCCTCTTCTTCCTTCAACGTCTGACCCAGCAGCTTGGCGACCTTGTTTTCGCCCAGCTCTTCCGCCAGGTCGATCAGGCTCTCGTACTCAGCGATCTCATATTGCTCGGTCTTGATGGCCCCGCCCACATTGAAGACGTCAATCAGGTCGGGCGACGGCTCTTCTTCCATAAAAGATTTCTTTTCCTGGATGATGCCGCGGATCCCATGGCACTCGGTCTCCTCCGGCTGCTCTCCCAAGAGCTCAAAGCACTGTTGTAGACGTTGAACCTGCTTTTCGGTCTGCGCCCGGTGGGACGCAAAGGCCTTCTTCAGCTGCGATAGGCTTGAATCCTGCTCCAGCTCACCCAGAGCCTCGACGAGCTGCTGCTCGGCGTCGTAGATATCGGTCAGCCCATGGATAAAAAATTCTCTTCCGGTTTGCATTCGCACTCCTCCTCACAAAAATTGGGAACTGGGAGTTGTGATGCTGGCTGTGCGGAGCCTGTCAACTGACGGCGCAGCAAAATGGGGAGCTGCTGAATTTTCAGAATTCCTGCCGCTTATTTCGCGCGTGGATGGGTCTTGTCGTAGACCTTCATCACCTGCTGCACTGAAAGTTGTGTGTAGCGTTGCGTCGTAGAGAGCCGCTCGTGGCCGAGCAGCTCCTGGATGGCGCGCAGGTCGGCGCCCTCCTCCAACATGTGAGTACCGAAGGCGTGCCGCAGAGTATGTGGGTGCACATCGGGAGACATACCCTTGGCTACGGCTATGGCTTTGACGATGCGACCGACGCTGCGCGTGGTCAGCGGCCCCCCGCGAAGGTTGAGCAGCAGCGTAGCTGTTTTCTTTTTCGTGGAACCCAGGATCTCCTGACGCTTCTTAAGGTACACAGCAATGGCGTCGCGGGCATTCTCACCGAAAGGTACATACCGCTCCTTTTTTCCCTTGCCGCGAATGAGAATGGCCTCGTTCGACCAGGCGATGTCGTCCAGGCGGATACCGACCAGCTCAGAGTTGCGGATGCCGCAGCCGTAGAGCAGCTCGAAGATCACGCGGTCGCGTTCCGCGAAGCTGGCCTGCTCTGGCATAGGGCCATCGAAGGCCGAGTTCATCTCTTCGATGGTGGGCACGCGGGGAAGGACTTTAGGCAGCTTGGGAGTCGAAACCAGCGCTGCGGGATTCTGTTCCAGTTTGAGTTTGCCTTCACGCGCCATCCAGCGGTAGAGCGAACGCAGCGCAGCCAGGGCACGCGCGACGGAGGTCTTGCTCAAGCCGTCTTGATAGAGCTTGGAGAGAAATCCGCGAATAAAGACATGGTCGATGTCCTTCCAGTCAATTTCTCCGGCGTAAGCCGAAAACTTTGTGAAGTCTTTGCGGTACGCGGTGATGGTATTTTCGGAGGCATTCTTCTCGCGCAGCGACTGCAGGAATTGCAAGCTCGTTCTTTCGACCGGGCCACGCGGCGGCAAAGCCTTTCTCTCAGCCATTCTGCTTCCGCTGAGCGCGAGGATGGTGCTTGCTGTAGACCGACTTCAGGCGGTGGAGGGCGACGTGAGTGTAGACCTGCGTGGTCGATATATCGGCATGGCCGAGCAAGGTCTGGACGGTGCGCAGGTCGGCACCGTTCTCCACCATGTGGGTAGCGCAACTGTGTCGCAACATGTGCGGGCTGACCTTGCGGTTCCCAGCCGGAGCTGCGGCGCGCACCAGTTGCCAGACCCGCTGCCGCGTTAGTCGTTTACCGCCTTTGCCGATGAATAAATATTTGGAGCTGTGCTTGCCCAAAATTTTTAGGCGCGCTTCCGCCAAATAGGCGGTGAGCATGTGTTGCGACGCTTTGCCCAACGGAACAATGCGTTCCTTGTCGCCCTTACCTCGCACCAGGACGTAGCCCAGCTCCAGCTTCAGGTCTTCAAGACCGATGCCGATCACCTCTGAGACACGCAATCCGCCGGCGTACAGGACTTCCAGAATCGTACGGTCGCGAATCCTCAAAATGCTGTCGCCAGGCTGTCCTGCGACTAGTAGCTGTTCCACTTCGGCGTTGCTAAGAGATTTCGGCAGAACCTTCCACTGCTTTGGGGTTTCGATATTCAGCGTTGGATCGTGCTGGATGAGTCGATCGAGCAGCAGAAATCGATAAAAGTGTCTCAGGGCAGAGAGCTTGCGGGCTACGGAACGTCCGTCCACCTGATCGCTGAACAGGCGGTCGAGAAAGCTGCGCACGTCGTCGCGGCGGCAATCCAGAAGAGTGCGCCGCTTTGATTGCAAGAAAGTCTGAAATTGTCCCAGGTCGCGTGTGTAGGCCGCCACGCTGAGCGCAGCCAGCCCTTTTTCTACTTTCAAGTAGTCGGTAAAGGCTGCAATCTCGCGTTCATTCGGGGCGGCAGGCACGGTTCCCAGTATTCCCATTATCGGACGCAGGAGCAATAGCGACCCTGATGCCAGCGGTTCGAAGACTCGTCCCTGTTTACAATGACAACGTGGTCGATATTCACACACACATCCTGCCCGACGCCGACGATGGAGCGCGCTCGTGGGAGATGGCCAAGGAGATGTGCCGTGTCGCCGCGCAGGACGGCATCACCCAGATCGTCGCCAGCCCCCACGCCGACGAAGAGTACGCTTTCGACCGCGCCAAACATCAAATGTCGCTCGAGCAATTGCAGAATGAGATAGACGGCGACCTCAGACTCGTCCTCGGCTGCGACTTCCACTTCTCTTTCGAGAATATCCAAGCCGCGCTCAAAGATCCCTCGGCATTCACCATCGCCGGCACGAAATACCTGCTCGTCGAACTGAGCGATTTTGCGGTTTCAGGCGCAATCGGGGAAGCGCTCCGCAAATTGCAGGAAGTTGGCGTGAAACCGATCGTCACCCACCCGGAGCGCAATCCCATCTTGCAGCGGACGCCCGAGTCCATCCTGAGACTTATGGATCACGGATGCATCATCCAGGTCACTGCGTCTGCCTTCACCGGATTCTGGGGCGAGCCCATCCAAAAAGTCGCGGAGTGGTTGCTCAGGAAGAGGGCCATTCACGTGGTCGCCAGCGATGCGCATGACGTCGCGAATCGCCCTCCGGTACTTTCGGGCGCGAGGAGAAGAATATCCGACCTGGCGGACGATGCAGTTGCGCAAGCTCTCGTGCTCGACAATCCCGCAGCCATCGTCGCCGGTCGTGATTTGACGTGAAGTAACTGTCCTGATTCCATTTTGCGGCGCGCTGCCGAATGGGATAAAGTTGCAATCCCTCCCGAAAATCCCCCGCGGGAAGAAAGAGGTTAATGAAGCATGGGCAAACCGCCCAAGCCAGCCCACCCGCACGGGCAGGAGCCGCACCAGCCGCAGTCCGCCTCCGGTACGAGCAAGCCGGGTAGCATCTCGGCGGAATCCGGGCGGCAACTTTTCGACTTCGTACAGAACGCGACAGACATGCTGTACACCCAGGACCTCACCGGCAACTTCACCTGGGTCAATCCCGCCGCGACCCGCATTCTCGGCTACACCTACGACGAAGCCATCAAGCTGAACATGGTCGACATCGTGTCGGCGGAAGACTGGGAGCTCGCTCGTGAACAAGCCGCCCGCAAACTGCAGGGAGAGTTGGTCTCTTCGCGTTACGAGGTGACTCTTGTCGCGAAAGACGGGCGCCGCATCGCGGCGGAGGTCAGCACCCAGATCGCCGTCGAAAACGGCGTGTCTTTCATCCAGGGCATCGCGCGCGACGTCAGCGATCGAAAGAAAGCCGAGCAAGACGCACTCGTGCAGCGGGCCTATCTAGAAGAGCTGTTCGAACACGCTCCCGAGGCGATCGTGATCCTGGACGCAAATGACCACGTGCAGCGTGTGAATCGTGAATTCACCACTATGTTCGGATATCCCGCTGCTGAAGCTGCCGGAAAATCCATCCGCGACCTGATCGTGCCGGCCGAGTTCTCCGATGAGTCGCAGTTTTTCTCCGAGACCACCTCCCAGGGCGGCATGGTGAACCGGGAAACCACGCGCCGCCGGAAGGACGGTTCTCTGGTTGATGTTTCCGTTCTGGGAACGCCGATCCGGGTCGGTGGAAGTCAGCTGGGCGTTTACGCGATTTATCGTGACATCACGGCGCGCAAACAAGCTGAGGAAGCGGTGCGTATTAACGAACAGCACTACCGCACCGTCATTGAAGACGCTACCGACATAATCTCCATCCTCGACCGCAATGGGAACGTAAGCTTCATCAGCCCTTCTCTTACGCGTGTGCTTGGGTACGGGGCAGAGGAATTGATCGGCAGATCAGGATTCTCGATCATCCATCCCGATGACCAAGGTCGTGCGCAATCCGATTTTGCGCAAGTTCGGACAGGCGCTGATCGCGATGCCATCGAGATCAGGCTGCGTCACAAGGGCGGGCACTACATTTCGTTTGAAGCAGCCGCCAACCGTCCCAAAGATGACCGTATCAGCGGCAACATGGTGGTCATCGTGCGGGACATCACCGAGCGCTTGAATGCGCAACGCGCGCTGCGCGATTCCGAAGCGCAATACCGCCTTCTATTCGAACGCAATCTTGCCGGCGCCTTCCGCAGCACGCTGGACGGAAGTTTCATCGATTGCAATGATTCATTCGCTCGCATATATGGCTACGGTTCGAGGGAAGAGGTTCTCGGCCATCCCGCCTCCGAGTTTTATCACTCCACCGCTGACCGGGCCGCATTCATCGAGCGGCTCCGCACCACTGGGGTCTTGCTGGATTATGAGAGCCACGGACGCAGGAAAGACGGTTCCGATGTTTGGGTGCTCGAAAATGTGACCCTGGTCCGCGGCGAGGCTGGCAAGCCGGACCTGCTCCAAGGAACCATGGTGGACATCACGGCTCGCAAAAGGACCGAGCAGGTCCTAGCCGAGAGCGAAACGAAATTTCGGGCGGTTGCCGAGACTGCCGCCTCCGCCATCTACATCCACGACGGCAAACGCTTCCTCTACGTCAATCACGCCAGTGAGGTCATCTCCGGCTATAGCCGCGAAGAGCTGTTGCGCATGGATCCCTTCGATCTGGTGCATCCCGATTCCCGGGAAGAACTGCGTCAGCGGACCATGGAGCGCATGCAGGGCGCGTCGGTCGCCCCATCACTGGAATGCAAGATCGTTAGCAAGCAGGGCAAGTCGCTGTGGGTAGAACTTTCAGCCACCATCATTCAATTCGAAGGTGGCCAGGCGATCCTCGCCACCTTGTTCGACATTACTGAGCGCAAGCAGGCTGAGAAGCTGCAGTCCGCCCTATATCGCATTGCTGAGGAAAGCAGCCGCGCCAAGAACCTGGACGATCTTTATCCCGTGCTGCATGGCATTGTTTCGGAGCTGATGTATGCCAAGAATTTCTACATCGCTTTGTATGACCGCATGAACCAGACTGTCCGCTTCCCCTATTTTGTGGACGAAGCAGAAGAGGCCCCGGTCGGCGACATGCCGGTGGGAAAGGGGCTGACGGAGTACGTTCTTCGTACCGGAAAACCGTTGCTGTTTTCGCCGGAGGCTCCAGACTCGCGCACGCAACTCGGAGTCTTCCAGCCCATCGGCCCCGCTTCGGTCGACTGGCTTGGCGTGCCACTCAAAAAAGAGGGCGTAGCCTTCGGAGTGTTGACGGTACAGAGTTACACCGAAAAAGTCCGCTTCACGCAAGCGGAAGTCGAGATCCTGAACTTCGTCTCGCAGCAGGTTGCGAATGCTCTTGAACGCAAGCGAGCGGAAGACGCTCTGCGCGAGTCGGAGATGCGGAATCGTTCGCTGGTACAGAGCGCGGTCTACGGCATCTACCGTTCCAGCGTGGAAGACAGGTTCCTCGACGTGAACCCTGCATTGGTCGCCATGCTGGGATACCAGACTCGGGAAGAAGTACTGCAATTGAATTTGGCACGCGACGTTTACGTTGATCCCGAGGAGCGTGGTCGGCTCGTACATCAATACCAGAGCAGCGAGCAGATCAGTGGCGTGGAAGCCCGATGGAAGCGGCGTGATTCCAAACCCATCATCGTGCGGCTGAGCGGTCGCGCCATCATGGACCAGCAAGGGAACACTGTCTTTTTTGAAATGATCGCCGAAGACGTGACCGAACGGCGCGCGTTGGAGGAACAATTGCGCCAGTCCCAGAAGATGGAAGCCGTGGGACGTCTTGCCGGCGGGGTGGCGCACGACTTCAACAACCTGCTTACCGTCATCCGGGGATACAGCGAGCTCATGCTCAGCCAGTTGGGACCGGGGCAGCCCTTGCAGGCGGAGATCGAAGAGGTGCGAAAGGCAGCCGACCGCGCGGCGCTGCTTACGCAGCAGCTATTGGCGTTCAGCCGCAAACAGGTGCTCGCTCCCAAGATATTGGATCTGAATGCTGTTGTGACCAACATGGAACGACTGATGCGGCGGTTGCTGGGCGAAGATGTGAAGCTCGTCACCAAGCTCGAGTCCAATCTCGGCAGGACCAAGGCTGATCCTGGCCAGATCGAACAGGTCATCATGAATCTGGCTGTCAACGCGCGCGATGCCATGCCGGAAGGCGGGACGGTCTCCGTCGAAACCTCCAATGTGGTGCTCGATGAATTTCTTTCCCGCGATTTCGCGGTCACGCCAGGGCCGTACGTCATGCTCGGCTTCAGCGACACCGGCCACGGCATGAATGCCGAGACGCGCGCTCGCGCCTTTGAGCCATTCTTTACGACGAAGGAGCAGGGCAAGGGAACTGGTCTGGGGCTTTCCACCGTGTACGGCATCGTGAAGCAGAGCGGCGGCTACATCTGGGTCTACAGCGAACCCGGCCTTGGGACCACATTCAAGGTTTACCTGCCGATGGCGGAAGAGAAAGCCGAGGTGGGCCAAAGCGATGTTTCTCCGGCGGCTACGAGACGCGGATCAGAAACCATCTTGCTGGTCGAAGATGAAGATGGCGTGCGAACCCTGATCAAACAGTTGTTGCAACGGCAGGGATACGTCGTCATCGAGACGCGGCACGGTGGCGAAGCTATGGTGGAGTGCGAGCGTCACCGGTCCCCGATCCATCTGCTGCTCACCGACGTTGTGCTCACCCAGATGAATGGCCGCGAGCTGGCGCAAAAGCTGCTCCCTATGCGCCCCGAGATGAGAGTGCTATTCATGTCTGGATATTCCGAGGAAGCCATAGCGCACCACGGTGTTCTGAACCCGGGCACTGAATTTCTGCAGAAGCCGTTCACCACCGAGGCGCTCATCCGCAAAGTGCGCGAGATGCTCGACGCGCCGCAGCACGCCGCAGCCGCGGGAAAATAAAAATCCCAGCCGTCGGCTGGGACTCTCAATTGCTCCAAAAACTCAACGCAAACTCGGTCACTGCACGACGATGTTCTCGGTGGTCTGAAAGACGGCTCCAGAACTGTCATGTCCCTGAACCGTCAGTCGGTGGGTGCCTTTTCCCAAAGTTAGATCGGTGTCGAGGCTAGCTGCACCCACGTGGAAGATATTCTTCCCATCCACATAGATCACCATGCCGATCACGGTAGAGGCAGAGGTAGTTCCGGCCTGCACGCGAACAGGCGACGTCAAGCTCGCGACCGGTGTGGGAGAACAGATCGTGACCGAAGGAGAGACGCTACTCAAGGTACAGGCATTCGGTGTGGCGACGAAGAACTCACTCATGGACGCAGCTGTTGAGGATGCTCCCGGGAAGCTACTCATTCCCAGAGCTTGCATCATCATCTTTAACATATTCTGATGCTGATAATGGACGGCGGATTGGAACCCTGGCCGGACGCTTGGGCCGATCATTACTGCTTCCACGTGCCCGCCGCCGTACGAAGTATCGTTCGAATAGCTTTCATCGGTGAGAATGATCAACAGTCCGTCTTTTTGGAAGACGGCGCTCGAGATCAGCGCGGCAATGTTGGATTGCAGCCAGGCATCGGCTTGGGCGAGGCTTCCGTCATGGGCATTGTGAAGCTGGTTGGGAACGATGAAGGAAAATTGCGGCAGGGTGTTGTTGGCGAGGTCAGACGCGAAATGCGTGAATGGCACCAGGTTCATTTTCTGCACCGAGCTTCCGGCGACGTCTGAGAAATACGCGAGTGGGTTGTGATGTTTGATGTAAGGATATTTATCCCCGCCGGTGTACCCGACAGAAGGCAGACTTTCAGCGTACGATTTCCATGTCTTGCCTGCTGTCAGCAAGTGCCGGACGATATTGTCTGCAGTAACGGTTCCGGTGTAACCATCACTGTTGGTGATGATCTGCCCGGTCGTAAGCATCAGATAATTCCCGATGGAAGGGTGGGTGTTGGCATAGTACTGGGTGGCTGAGCCGTATTTTTTGGCAAGGCTGTTTAAGTAAGGCATGGAGGAGCTGCCCATCATGCTGGAATAACTGTGGTTCTCTTCCATGACGATAAAAACGTGTCCGGCGGGCGGGATGGTAGCTGCAAAACAGCGTCCGGCGGCGAAAAGAAGTAGGAGAGTAAGACATTTCTTGACCATCTGGATGATGCTCCTTTTGGGAACGGTTTTGATCCAGAACAGGCCAGAGTTGTTCTTGGGACAGGAGAAGGCTATAAGCGACTTAACCGAGGAACGATAGGGCGTTTCGCCTAATTGCGGCGGGCATCCACATCTAGCAAAGCACTTTGGTGAAAGCCCTTAGGTGCGGACGGCGAGTGTTTACAAGCAGTTGGCGTTAAGAGGCGATAAACCGCTTCGGCTACAAATCGGCGGGTTTCACTGCATGGTGAAGTTAAAGGTAGAGGTAGTGCCCGTGGACACGGTCGCCGCCATTGACTTAGTGGTGTAGCCAGTCTTGGAAACAGTGATGGTGTAATTTCCAACCGGCAACCAGCCGGAAAGGTAAACTCCTGAGCTATTCGTAGTCAAGGTGACGCTGGTGGAGATCAAGCCGCCGACGATCTTCACCGTTGCGGAAGAGATCAATGCTCCGGCCGCGTTTTTCACAGTCCCTGTTAGCTTGCCTGAAGTAGCGAGCTGAAAGTTTGCGGTCGTTGCGGCTCCAGCCGTTACGCCGACGGGATTCGTTCTGCTCCCATAACCGGTCCTGGTGGCGGTGAAGTTGACGGTGCCCACAGGGACGGACGAGAAGCTGTAGATCCCGGTCGAACTGGTAAGGGTCGAACCCCCGCTGTAGCTCACCGTAGCTCCCGATACAGCGCCCCCGGTTGATATGTTTGTTACTTTTCCGCTCACAGTTCCTGCGGCAGCTGTGACTGAAAGAGTGACCACAGCCGAATGGGAGAGCGATCCGCTGGTTCCGTTGACGGTAAGCGAATAGGAACCGGAGGGTGTGCTGGCCGACGTGGCGACGCTCAGGTTCGAGGTCCCACTTCCGGAGATTGTGGTTGCGCTAAAGGTTGCCGTTGCTCCTGCAGGAAGGCCGGTCACGGTCAACACGACCGGGGCAACGAAGCCATTTACAGCACTTACAGTCAATGCAAACGGACCTGCGGTTTGTCCTTGCATCGCTGTTCGCGAAGCTGGGGTCGCTGAAACCGCAAAATCTGGCGCGGCGGTCACTACCAGGGTGACGGGAACGGCGTGAGAAAGGGAGCCGCTAACCGCGGTCACGTTGAAGGAGTAAGTTCCGGGAGCAAGCGTGGCTGCCGTGTTGATGGTGAGGTTGGAGTTTGCCCCGGCCGCCAAAGGATTAACGCTGAAGCTGGCGGTTGCACCCGCCGGCAAGCCACTGGTGCCGAGAGCAGTTTGTCCGGTAAATCCATTCTGGGCAGCAACGCCGATCTTGTATGAGCCGGTGATTCCTCCCGCAGCTATGGTTTGCGAGTTTGGCGTTGCCGACGGCATGAAGTCAGCGGC
>Ga0137403_10006199_pt1 | contig 13721 bp, 17 predicted proteins | sample CZOMad2_1_16fung_FD_122057 | JGI IMG/M metagenome (GOLD analysis project Ga0137403, IMG submission 122057) | Vadose zone soil fungal communities from Angelo Coast Range Reserve, California, USA - CZOMad2_1_16fungal (Hybrid Assembly) | ecosystem: Environmental > Terrestrial > Soil > Vadose zone... | reverse complement strand
TCGAACGTACAGTACGCATTCCCGGTACCGGCCGGAGAAGTGGTAGACGAGGATATGGACCAGCATCAAGGCCGCGCAAAGGGCCACTCCCCAGAAGGCGGCGCGAAAATAGAGGCGATGACCCTCTTCACGCGCAAGGTCGTAGCGCGTGTAATCCCAATTGCTTGCGAATATGTAGCCCCCGACCAGGGGCAGCAGGAGCAGGATCGCGATTTCCACGGGCGACCCTCAGCAGGCGCCCGGATTTACTTCTGTTTTTTTTGTTCGATTTCGGCGAGTTGTTTCAGGACGTGGATCTGCCGTTTTGCCGCGGCTGTCCCGAGGAGTCCTGTAACGTCTACAACGAGCTTCCCCGAAGTGGTTACGGTCACCTCGCTCGGATAATGAGTGAGGGTTCCACTTCCGCCGTCTGTCTCTTTGACGGACTTGGAAATGGCCTTCTTCGCCGCAGCGGACATAAAGACTCCTGTAGGTTTCGCAATTAAAGCACTCTGAAGGCTGCAAGGCAATATGAGTCCTTGCAGCCGGCGATTCCAGCGGCCCTGACGCGATGCTAGCCCGCGGCGCGCTTTCGCGCCGTCCGCGCCGCGCGTGCGGCCGGAGTCCGCGAATGATGCTCCGCGTAAGCGTCCAGGAGCCGCCGGATCATGCGCTGGTATTGCGTGTTGTGCCTTCGCGCTTCGGTCTTGAAGAAATCCACGCTGCGTTTGCTCAACGCGATGGTGACCTTGACTCCCTCGTCCCTGAAGACCAGATCCTCGGGGCGGGGAAGAAAGTCAGGAACGACCCTTGGGTTTCCGAGAGGTTCGTCCGTGTATCTGATTTTCTCGCTCATATAGCAACGCGGAAGTATCTTTGCTGGAGGCGGCCGTGTCAACGAAATATTCTCGCTCCTTCGTCATCGCGCTCACGAACCCCACGTGAAGTGCTATCCTCTGCGCCGACTCGAAAGACGCAGCCATTCTTACCCGCATCGATCACGTCACCATCGGCGTCGCGGACCTCGCGGACGGGATCGCCGCCTACCGCAGCATCGGCTTCGACGTCGACCCGCGCGGCATAGCCCGCAACGACGGCGATCACCTCGAGCTCGTGCGCCCCGGCGACGGCCTGCAGGCTATCGCCCTCGCGAGCGACGACCTTGCCGCGGATTCAAAAGCGGTGCAGGCGCGCGGAAACGTCGACTACATCGAGCTCGTCGGGAAAAGCAACGCCCGGCCGCCGGGCCGGCATCCCAACGGCGTGCTGCGCATCGAGCGCGTCTACATCGCGGTCAGGGACGTCGCGTGGTCCGCCGCTCTGTACGCCCGCCTGCTCGGCGTACCGCCGCCCAAGCTGGAGCGCGGCACCGTCATCCACGCCGACATGGCGATATTCCAGTTCGGTCCGACCGCCCTCGGCCTCGCGCAACCTAACGGTCCGGGCGTCGCCGCCGACGCCCTCGCCCGCCGCGGCCCGGGACCGTTCCAGATCCTGTACCGCACCAGCAGCATGGACGCCGCCGCGAAATGGATGTCCGACCACGGCGTCCCGCCGCCGGCGCGCGGCATCCGCAACACCGGCGAGCAGGCCATGCTCGTCGCGCCCGAGCATGCGTGCGGTGTATATATCGGCTTCGTGGGACCGGCGTAGGTCCGCCATCGCGCGCGGGCGCGGTTAGGGAGTACCCTACGGTTCGATGAGTCCAAATTTCCGTCTGCGCGCTCACGGCCCGCGGTCCGGTTTCACGCTTCTGGAGCTGCTGGTGGTCGTCGTCATCATCGGGCTCCTGGTCGGCTATGTCGCGCCGCGCTATTTCGGCCAGGTCGGCAAGTCGGAGGTCACCACGGCCAAGGCGCAGATCGACGCGCTGGAAAAAGCGATCGACCAGTACCGCCTCGACACCGGCCACTACCCGACGACCGAGCTGGGACTCGCCGCGCTGGTCAACCGTCCGGCGAACGAGCCCAAGTGGAACGGCCCCTATCTCCGCAAGGACGTGCCGGTCGATCCCTGGGGCAAGGCCTATGTGTACAAGCAGCCCGGCGAGCGCGGCGACTATGACGTCCTCTCCTACGGGAAGGACGGCCAGCCGGGTGGAACCGGCGAGAACGCCGACCTCAGCAACCACTAGATCGGCGTCTTAAAAAATGCGCTTCGAGCTCAAGGCGGTCAGCCAGGAAGGACGGGTCGAGTCCCTCGACCTGCAGGGACTCGATCAGGCAAGCGCGGTTCAGCAGGCCGAGGGCCGCGGCTACACCGTGCTCGCCGTTCGCGCCCGGGCAGGGTTTGTCGCACCCTGGCGCAATGCGCACGCGCGTTTTCCACTGGTGCTGTTCAGCCAGGAGCTGCTGGTGCTGCTCAAGGCCGGGCTGCCGCTGGTCGAGGCGATCGAGACGCTCGCCGAGCGCGAAAGCCGCAGCGAATTTCGCGCCCTGCTCGATCGCGTGGTAGCGATCCTGCGCCAGGGAAATACGCTGTCTTCGGCGCTCCAGCAGTTTCCGCAGGCCTTCCCTCCTCTCTACGTCTCCACGGTGCAGGCGAGCCAAAAGACCAGCGACCTCGCTCCGGCACTCGGCCGCTACGTCGCGTACCAGATCCAGCTCGAATCGATCCGCAAGCGTCTCGTCAATGCGGCGATCTATCCGATGCTCCTCATGAGCGTGGGCGGGCTGGTGAGCCTGTTCCTCCTCCTTTACGTCGTGCCCCGCTTCAGCAAAATCTACGAGGAGCGCCATACCGACCTTCCGATCTTCTCCAAGGTCCTGCTTGCATGGGGCCAGATGGTGGAGGGTCACGGCGTTCTGGTGATCGGCGCGATCGCGGGCCTGGTGATCGCCGCGCTCTACGCATTCCGGCGCGCCTCGGTGAAGGCCCGGATCGACGAGCTGTTTTGGAAGCTGCCCGCGATCGGCGAGCGCCTGAAGCTGTATCAGCTCGCGCGCTTCTACCGCACCATCGGCATGCTCCTGCGCGGGGGCATGCCGCTGCTGCCCGCGCTGCAGATGGGCGCGGAGCTGCTGCACCCGCTGTTGCGAGCGCGCCTGGCAACCGCGAGCCGCGCCATCAGCGAAGGACGTTCCATCTCCGAGTCGATGCGGTCCAACGGCCTCACGACGATCATCGCATTGCGCATGCTTGCGGTCGGCGAGAAGAGCGGCAACATGGGCGAGATGATGGAGAAAATCGCGGAGTTTCACGACGACGAAATCATGCGCTGGGTAGACTGGTTCACCCGGCTGTTCGAACCGCTCCTGATGGCCGCGATCGGGCTGGTGATCGGCGCGATCGTGGTCCTGATGTACATGCCGATCTTCGAGCTTGCGGGGAGCCTTCAATGAGCCTTGCGGAAACGCAGACGATCAGCGTGCGGGAGATCGACGAAGCTCGCGCGGCCGGAGTTGCCGCGCGGCGGCGCCTCGTCGAGGTCCTCGAGGGCAATCTCGGCCTCGAGCCCGACGCGTTCATCGCCCGGCTCGCAGCCACGGTGCGGATCCCGCCGATGCGCATGAGCGAGCTGCGCGGCGCCGCGCCGGCGTTCGACGTTCTGCCCTTCAGCGAGTGCTCTCAGCGCAGTTGCGCGCTCTTGCGCGGCGATGACGGCGCGCTGCTGCTGGCCACCGACGACCCGTTCTCGGGCGAGCAACAAGCCTGGGCGGAAGAGCGCATCGCCCAGAGCTTCGCCTGGCGCCTGGTGCACCGGGGAGATCTGGTGGCGTTTCTCGCGAGCCACGAGGAAACGCTGCGTGCCCTCGACGCCGTGCGCGCCGGAGTCGCCGTCGTAGGCGAAGAGACATCCGGCATAGAGGATCTCTCGCTCAAGGCGATCAGCGACGAATCGAGCGAGGTCGTGCGTCTGGTGCGCTCGACCCTGCGCGACGCCCTGAAGCTGGGCGCGAGCGACATCCACTTGGAGACCATCGCCGCGGGGCTCGTGATCAAGTTCCGCATCGACGGCATTCTGTCGCAGATCAAGTTCATTCAGGACACCAAGCAGGCCGAGCAGGCAATCTCGAGGGTGAAGGTGCTGGCGGAGCTCGATATCACCGAGCGGCGAGTGCCGCAGGACGGACGCTTCAAGGCACTCGATCGGGGCCGTGCGGTCGATTTCCGCGTGTCCATCATGCCGAACATCTTCGGGGAGGACGCGGTGCTGCGCGTCCTCGACAAGCAGTCGCTCTACGAGAGCACGCGCCAGCAGCTGAGCCTGGACAGCCTGGGCTTCGAGGAGGACGACATCCGGGCGCTGCGGCGATTGTCGCGCGAGCCCTACGGCATGATGCTCGTCACCGGCCCGACCGGCAGCGGCAAGACCACCACGCTTTACGCCGCCATCACCGAGATCAACAACGGCCAGGACAAGATCGTCACCATCGAGGACCCGGTGGAATACCAGCTCGCCGGCGTGCTGCAGATTCCGGTCAACGAAAAGAAAGGGCTCACCTTCGCGCGGGGGCTGCGCTCGATCCTGCGCCACGATCCCGACAAGATCATGGTGGGCGAGATACGCGATGCCGAAACAGCCAACATCGCCGTGCAATCGGCGCTCACGGGACACCTCGTGTTCACGACGGTGCACGCGAACAACGTGTTCGACGTGATCGGCCGCTTCATGCACATGAACGTCGACCTGTACGGATTCGTCTCCGCGCTGAACGCGATCCTCGCGCAGCGCCTGGTACGGCTCGTCTGCCCTCACTGCGCCGAGGATGCGCGGCCCGACGCGGCGCTCCTGAAGGAGTCGGGGCTGAGCGGGACGGACCCGAGCTCGTTTCGCTTCCGCGCGGGGCGCGGATGCCGCGAATGCCGTGGCTCCGGATTCAAGGGGCGCAAGGCGATCGCCGAGCTCATGATCCTCAACGACGAGCTCCGCGAGCTCATCACGGCTCACGCTCCGGTGCGGCAGCTCAAGGAAGCGGCCCGCGCGAACGGCACGCGCCTCCTTCGCGAGGCGGCGGTCGACGCCGTGCGCAAAGGCGAAACCACGCTGCAGGAGATCAATCGTGTCACGTTTGTCTAGACACCGAATCCTGATCGCGCTCGCCCCCGATTCGCTCGCGCTGGTGGGGATCAGGGGCGCGTTCCGCCCGCGTGTCGCCGAAAGACGCACGACCGCCTGGGATCCCGCCTTCGGCGCCGAGCCCTGGCAGGGCGCAGGCGCCGCGCTCGCGCAGCTCGTCGCGAAAATCGGCAGCGAGAATTCAGAAGTGACGGTCGTGCTCTCCAACCACTTCGTGCGCTACACGCTGGTCCCCGCGAGCGCGGCGCTCGGCAATGCCGAGGAGGAGGCCGCGTTCGTCCGCTACTGTTTCTCCAAGATCCACGGAGAGCGGAGCAAGGAATGGGACGTGCGTCTGAGCCGCCAGTCGGCGGGCACGGCACGGATCGCGAGCGCCGTGGATTCCAAGCTCATAGAGGTGATCCGCGGCGCGTTTCCCGCGAAGGCGAAGGCGAAGCTCGTTTCGGTTCAACCCTACCTGATGTCCGCCTTCAACCGGTGGCGCGCGCTTCTCAAGGGCGCGCGCGCCTGGCTTCTGCTGGTCGAGCCGCAGCGCGCCTGTCTCGCGCATTTCGAGGACGAGCGGTGCACCACGGTGCGCAACACCCGGGGAAGCTTCGAGGGGCCGGTACAGTGGGCAGAGCTGCTCGATCGCGAGCGGCATCAGGTCGGAGCCGCGGAGACGCCCGAGGGCGTCTACGTCCACGCGGCCCGGGGCTTGACCGGGTCCTCCGCCGAAGCGCAGGGCTGGACCTTCAGCAAGCTCGCGCTCGATCCGGTGGAGGGTCTGGCCGCCGCGGAGACCGATCCCTATTCGATGGCCCTATGCGCACGATGACCCCGCGCCGGCTCGAGCTCGACTACGTTGCGGTCCCGCGCCGCCCGCAATGGATCGGGGTTTCGTTCCTGGTCGTCGCCCTCGTGGTCGCAGGTGATCTGGTCTTGCGCTACCGCGACGCCCAGCGCGGGCTCGCCGCGCTCGATGCGGCACAAGGACTGCTCAATACCGACCGAAGGGCGCGAAGCGCCGTGCCCAAGGAGCGCATCGAGGAGGAAGCAAAAGCGGTCGATGCCGTGATCCGTCAGCTCACCGTGCCCTGGGCGCAAATGATCGAGGCCGTCGAAACGGCATCAGCGAGCGATGTGGTCCTGTTGCAGCTGCAGCCCGAGACTCAGCAGCGCAGCTTGCGCCTCACCGCGGAAGCAAAAACCCGCGAGGCCATGCTGCGATACGTGCGGCGTCTCGGCGAAGCCCGGGCGCTCTCTGGCGTGCATCTGGTCACTCATCAGGTCCAGACGGACAATCCCTCTCGCCCGATCCAGTTCAGCGTGCAGGCGGCGTTCAGGAGCGTCCAGTGAAACGGGTTCATGACGCACTCAACACTCTGGGATTGTCAGGAGTGATCGGCATCGGCGTCCTCATTTTCTGCATCCCGCTCTATTTCTCCGCGGTTCGTCCGATGGAGCTCGAGCTGCTGGCGCAGCGCGCCGCCGCCGAGCGGCTGAACACGCGCACTCCCTTCCAGCCGGTCTCGAGCGGCGGGCGCAGCGAGGAATTGCGCCGCTTTTACGGACTGTTTCCCCCGCTTCAGAAGCTTCCGGACCAGCTCGAGCGCGTGTACGGGTTTGCGCGCTCCGCGAATCTCGAACTGCTGCAGGGCGAATACCGCCTCGAGCTTCCGCGCGTGGGCATGCCCGCGTACCGCATCACCCTGCCCATCCGCGGTACCTACGCGCAGATTCGCCAGTTCGTGGGCACCGCTCTAAAGGACATGCCGAGCGCGTCGCTCGACGCCCTGCGCTTCGAGCGCAAGCGAATCGGCGACACGCAGATCGAAGCCCAGGTCCGCATGACCGTGTACTTCCGTCCCGCCAACGAGGGTGACACCCCATGAAACTACGTTCCACGACTCCATATTCGCTGCTCGCCGCATGCGTGCTCGCCGCAGCCTGCGCCACCGACGTGCTGCTCACGGACACCCGCCAGCTGATGAGCGAAGGCCGGATGGACGAGGCGCTCGCCGAGCTGGAGAAGGCCTCGCGCGCGAATCCCGGGAACAACGCCTACCGCTCGGAATATTTCCGGCAGCGCGATTTCGCCACGGCGCAATGGCTCGCGCAGGCCGAAGCCCTGCGCGTCGCCGGCCAGCTGGACTCGGCCGCCGAGCGCTACCGCAGCGTGCTCAAGTACGACCCGGCGAGCTCCCGGGGAGCCCAGGGCGTGGTGCAGATCGAGACCGACCGTCGTCACCGCGCGGTGGTCGCCGAGGCCGACAAGCTCGTCAAGGCGGAAAGGTACCGCGACGCCCGGGAATTGCTCGCGCCGGTGCTCACGGAAAACCCGACGCAGCGCGAGGCCCGCCAGCTGCTGCGCGTGATCGACGAGAAGGGCACCAAGCCGGCGGTCGCGATTCTGCAGCTCCGGAGCTCGGTCACCAAGCCGATCTCGCTGGAGCTGAAGGACGTGCCGCTGCGCACCGTGTTCGACGTGCTCGCTCGAGCCGCGAACCTGAATTTTCTTTTCGACAAGGACGTGCGCTCGGACCAGAAGACGACCATCGTCGTGCGCGATGCGCAGGTCGAGGACGTGATCCGGCAGATTCTCGCCACCAACCAGCTCGAGCAGAAGGTGCTGAACGAGACCACGGCTCTCATCTATCCCAACACGCCGCAGAAGCTGCGCGAATACCAGGACCTCGTGGTGAAGACTTTCTATATCGCCAATGCCGACGTCAAGCAAACCGCGAACCTGATCCGCACTATCCTGAAGACGCGCGACATCTTCATCGATGAAAAGCTGAACCTGCTGGTGATGAAGGACACCCCGAACGTCATCCGCCAGGCCGAGAAGCTGGTCGCGGCATCGGACTTCGCCGAGCCCGAGGTGATGCTCGAAGTCGAGGTGCTCGAAGTCGGCTACACCCGGCTGCTCCAGCTCGGTGTCCAGTTTCCAGGCACTGCCGCCACCAGCCTGGTCGGCGCGGGCGGAACCCCGGGCACGCTCACGCTGACCGAGCTGCGCTCGCGCAGCTCCGATCTGGTCCGCCTCACCTTCACCGATCCGCTGTTCGCCCTGGCCCTCAGGCAGACCGACGGGCGCACCAACCTGCTCGCCAACCCGCGCATCCGCGTGAAGAACAAGGAGAAGGCGAAGGTCCACATCGGCGACCGCGTGCCGGTGCTCACTACCACCGCCGCGGCGACCGGCGGCTTCGTATCGCAATCGGTGACCTACCTCGACGTCGGGCTCAAGCTCGAGGTCGAGCCGCTGGTCTACCTGGAGGACGACGTGGGCATCAAGGTCGCTCTGGAAGTGAGCAACATCACCAACACGATTCAGACTCCAAGCGGCACCGGCACGACGATCGTCTACCAGGTCGGCACGCGCAACGCGGCCACGGTGCTGCGCCTGCACGACGGCGAGACGCAGATCCTGGCGGGCCTGATCAACGACGCCGACCGCCGCTCCGCGACCCGGGTTCCGGGGCTCGGGGACCTTCCGGTGCTCGGGCGATTGTTCTCATCGACGAGCGATGACCTCGTGAAGACCGAGATCGTGCTCTTGATCACCCCGCGGCTGATGCGCACCCTGCCGCGGCCGGACGCGCGCGCGGTGGAATTCGCCGCGGGCACCGAAGCCTCGGCGAGCGGTGGCCCGCTCGGAGGGGCGCAGGCGCAGCAATTCGCCCCGACGCCGCCCGCCGCGCCCTCGCCGCAAGTCACCGCGCCGCCGTCAGTGCTGCCGGGCAATACACTGGTGCCTTTCGGCGGCTTGCAGTAGCGATCACGAGACACATCGCATGGCACTGGGCTTGAAGACCGCCGGCGCGGGTTTCACCCTCATCGAGCTGGTCATCACCGTCGCCATCGTGGCGCTGCTCGCCTCGGTCGCCCTGCCGGTAACCGAGCTCACCGTTCAGCGCGTCAAGGAGCAGGAGCTGCGCCGCACGCTGCGTCAGATCCGCGACGCGATCGACGCGTACAAGCAGGCCTCCGACGAAGGCCGCATCCGCAAGTCCGTGGGCGACTCGGGCTATCCCAGGAAGCTCGAAGAGCTGGTCGAAGGAGTGGACGACCAGAAGAGCCCGAAGAAGGAGAAGATTTACTTCCTGCGGCGCGTCCCGCGCGATCCCCTCTCCGCCGACACGACGGCCTCCGCCGTGGCGACCTGGGGCAAGCGCAGCTACGCCAGCCCGCCCGACGATCCACGGGACGGCGACGACGTGTTCGATGTGTTCTCGCTCGCGCAGGGCAAGGGCATCAACGGCCAGCCCTACCGCGATTGGTGAAGGCCGATGCATTCGCGCAACGGATTCACTCTGATCGAGCTGCTGGTGGTGATGAGCGTGATCGCGCTTCTCCTGACGCTCGCGGTCCCGCGCTATTTCGGCAGCCTCGACAAGTCCAAGGAAGCCGTGCTCAAGGAAGATCTCTACCAGCTTCGCGACGCGATCGGTAAATACTACGGAGACAGGGGCAAGTATCCGGAAACGCTGGATGCTCTCGCCACGGAAAAATATCTGCGCAAGGTCCCGGTCGACCCGATGACCGACAGCGCCGCGAGCTGGGTCGTGGTCGCACCCGACGATCCGCAGAAGGGCGGCGTATACGACGTGAAAAGCGGCGCGCAGGGCAAGTCGAACGACGGATCGGCTTACGCGGAATGGTAGCGATGCGCGGAATCCAAACAGGCTTCACCTACCTCACTGTCCTCTTCATGGTCGCCTTCATGGGCCTGGGCCTCGCGCTGACCGGAGAAGTCTGGCACACGGCGCGGATGCGGGACAAGGAAGCGCAACTGCTCTACGCGGGCAACCAGTACCGGCGCGCCATCGAGCGCTACTACCTGAGCGGGCCGAGGCAGTACCCGCGCGCGCTCGAGGATCTTCTGAAAGACCCGCGCAAGCCCGGCACCGAGCGCTATCTGAGAAAGCTGTACTTCGATCCCCTGACCGGCAACAGCGAGTGGAGCCTGGTGAAGGCTCCCGACGGCGGAATCATGGGCGTCTACAGCTCATCGGAAGACAAGCCGATCAAGGTCGCGGGCTTCGGCTTCGCCAACCCGGGCTTCGAAAACGCAGCGAAGTATTCCGACTGGAAGTTCTTCTACGATCCTGGGGTGCAGCAGGCGCCGGTGCAACCGCTGCAACAGCCCGGCGATCCCGGCGCGCGCTGAGCACACGACGCTAAGGCGCGATCGTGGTCCTGAAAGACGCGAAACTGTCGTACGCGATGGTGCGCCCCGCCGCGCCCTGAAGATTGAGCGAGGACACGGCGATCTCCGCGGGCACGCCCGCACGCAGGGGCTTGAAGGTGAGCACGAGAAACTCGGCGTCGGAGGCCGCCGCCGGCGTCTGGCTGGATGCGCCGACGAATATCGAGCCCTCCGGATTCACGCGGAAGCCGAAGGAGCCCGTCTCGCCGCCGAAATAACGACCGGGCCGGACCGATACCGACTCCAGGACCTTGGGATCGAAGCGCACCTGCATCGGCGCCGCGCGGATGTGCTCGCCCGAGGTCACGCGCAGCGCCACGTTGAAGCTCGCGCCCGCGCGCGCGTTCGGCGGACCGTCCCATCTGAGTTGAGCGGGTCCGGCCGGGATCGCGGCTGCCGGCGCCGGATCCCCGGAAGAAGCCACCTTTGCCGCCGGTGCGGGCGGAGCAGCGGAAGCCTGTGCAGTCCCCGGCTTCGCCGGCTGCGGGGCAAAATCCTTTTCCCGCAGCGCGCTGAACTCTATGATCTGGCGCGTGCCGGTCGGCAGATGCACGAACGCCACTTCGTTCGTCTTGACCGACTCCACTTTGTACTGGCCGTCGATCGTATCGCTCTGCTTGACCGGAAAAATCTCCTCGCCCCGCCCGACGTAGATCTCGACGCCGGAGTCCCGGTAGAACTGACCGACGAAGCGGTACGGCAAGGGAGGCGCCACCGGAGGCGGCGCGGCGGCGGTGCTGCCCGGCTTGGGCGGCGGCGGCGCCCACGAGTGCGTGGAAAACGGATCGGAGCTGCGCTTGCCCAGCCCGAGACGGGAGGGAATACCGAAGAGCGGCTCGGAGGGCGCCTTCGCGGCGGGCCCTGCCCCGCCGGTCCCCTGAGACTTGGTCGCCTCCGGCTGACTGCGAAAGTCGAACACCACCCACGCCGCCACTGCGGCGAGCGCAGCGAACAAAATCGCGATCCTTGGTGGCCGACGCATCCCTGCCCCCGAACGTCGTGCAACCCTGGACGACACCGCACCGCTACGGCGCGGATGCAATCCAAGCGTGAACTGGGGATTCTATTACAAGAACGAGTCCAGGCAAGAGTAGGTCACCGGAGATCCAAGACATTTCGTGTAGGGATTTCCCTGACGGCAATTGTCAGTTTGCCGTCAGGCCCTGACGACGCCGGCAAGTTGTACAGTATCTTTTCGGGAGGGACCAATGGACCGCAGTGTCCACCGCCCGAAGAAGGCGCGAGCGTTCTCGATTCGCGTCCACCAACTAGTCAAGGGGGATTCACATGATTTCCAAGTCACTGGTACGTCTCGTCGTCGCGCTCGGCCTGGTTTCCTTGCTTTCCGCCTGCGCCGTCAGCCCGATGGTTCAGCTGAAACCCGAGTTCTGGACGCAAACCGACCGCACCCTCGTGGTGGCGATCGCGACGCTTCCGGACACGGCCGCGCACAAGGTCGGCGCGCAAGGGCTCCTCGACATCGCCATCAACAACGCGATGGCCGACGACCTCAGCAAGGCGCTGAAGACCATCACCCTCAACGACTCCTACGGACAGGCCCGGAGCGAGGTCGTGAAGCGCTTGCAGGAGAAAGGAATAAAGAGCTCCTTTACCGAGAAGATGATCGAGGCCGGAACGCTTCAGGATTTCAGCAGCGACGACAAGTCCCGCTCGTACGCGGCCAAGGATTTCCGGCCGCTGAAGGCGGATTTCGGCGGGGCCGACCGCTTGCTCCTGTTCACGGTCACCCAGGTGGGAACCCAGCGCTCGTACTATGGCTTCATTCCGACGAGCGGCCCGACCGCGGTGCTCAGGGCGAAGGGCGAGATGATCGATCTGCAGACCAACGAGGTGCTGTGGCGTGACCAGACCGTGCACACCGCGGTAGTCGCCGATCCGTGGGATCAGCCCCCGGAATTCAAGAACATCAACGCGGCGGTGCAGAAAGTGATCGAGGCCGCGCGCCGGGCGATGGTCGACAAGCTGTTCGCCGCCCCGAGCGTCGCCGCCAAGTGAGCCAGAGGCAGGTCTAGCGGCCCTGGCGTAAACGGCGACAAGGCGCCGGCCGGCGCCTTGTCCCGTGGGAAGAACCTCAGTAGCTCGAGGAGGTCGTGCGGTCGCCGCCCTTGTACTGCGCGATCGCCTTCTTCAGGTCTCTGTACTCCGAGCAGCCGAAGAAGCACGCCTTGTCGAGCGCGGCCAGGCGCTGCTCGGCGCGGGCGAGATCGCCCGTTTGCAGGTAGAGCTCGCCCGAGTATTCGAGCGCGCCGAGGTGCTTGGGGTCGATGCGCAGCGCTTCGTTGTAGAACTTCTCGGCGCCGGCGAAATCGGGCGTCGCGCCCTTGCGCAGGCTGTAGCCCATCAGGTTGTTCCAGTCGGCGTCGCCGGTGGCGTTGATGCGCTTGAGCTCGTCGATCGCGCCGGGAAAGTTGTTGGCGGCGATCTGCGCGCGCACGGCGGAGAACTTGTCGGGCGCGGGCTGCGGGCTGGGCTGGGTGTCGGCGGCAAAGGTGTTGCTCGTCGCGAACAGCAGCGCGGTGGTGATCAGGATGCGGGTGATTGCGGTCTTCATGAGTGCTCCTCGTAGTTAGGTTAGCGACACCATTGGGGTGTCTACCGGGACTTACGAGGTCGTTCCGGAAACGGATGCAGCGCGACCGTGAGAAATTCCCGCTCGGCTACCAAAGCTTGACGCAGTGCCCCGAGAGGACGAAATCCCCCGAGGGCTTGTCGCCGGCCCGGGCGGGCGCCGCTTCGATGCTCACCGCGAGGCGCGACACGTCGAAGAACAGCTTTTCCGAGGTGTCGGCCAGCGCGAAGCTCGCCGTGCCGCTGCCGGGCACGACCCCGACCGGAAATGCCGCGCTGCCGTCCTTGGGGAGGGCCCACAGCTGGGCCACCGAGCCCCCCGGGATGGCGACCGGCTGCAGCAGCTTCACGGTCATCAGCCTGCCGTGGCGCTTGGAGCTCGCCAGCACCGTCGGCTTGCCCGCGCTATCGAGAAGCAGACCGACGTAACTCTGCGGCAGCACAGCGCTCTCCGGCTCCAGGCCGATCAGCCCCGGCTGCAGGCGCAGGAGCACCGCGCACAGGAACGCCCCCGCGAGCACGCCGCCGAGCGCGCGCACCGACAGCACGTCCCGCAGCCATGAGAGCGGCCCGGACGGCGCAGCCCGGGCCGAAACGAACAGGCGCTCTTCCAGCCTCCGCCACACCGATTCGCTAGGCCGCATCGGAGGCACCGCGCCCGCGAGGCCGGAGAGCCGCTCCTGCCACGCGCCGACGGCCCGCATCGCGGCCGGCGCGATGCGAAGCACGCGCTCGAAGCGCCGCCGCGCCGAGCCCGCGAGCGTGCCGAGCGCGTACTCGCGCGCGAGACGCTCCAGCCGCTCGGGCAGCAGATAATTCATGCGAGCGAGTCCCGGCGCACGCCGGCCCCTTCGAGACAATCCTTGAGCTTGTCGAGGCCCCGCCGCACCCAGGCCTTCACCGTGCCGAGCGGCGCGCCCAGCGCCTCCGCGATCTCGG
>Ga0137403_10006198_pt1 | contig 13722 bp, 9 predicted proteins | sample CZOMad2_1_16fung_FD_122057 | JGI IMG/M metagenome (GOLD analysis project Ga0137403, IMG submission 122057) | Vadose zone soil fungal communities from Angelo Coast Range Reserve, California, USA - CZOMad2_1_16fungal (Hybrid Assembly) | ecosystem: Environmental > Terrestrial > Soil > Vadose zone... | reverse complement strand
GTCTTCTTGCGTTGATGTACAATGCCGCGTGCAACGTCAGCTAGAGGATCAGGCGGGTCGGTAACCACGAGGATCGTGGCATTGGGCGCGCCTTCCACGAGGCGCGGGATGATTTCCCTGTAGACATCGGCATTGTGCGGCAAGAGAAGGAGTCGCCCGCGCTTGTCGCCGCGATCAATTGCCTTACCGGTCTGCTCGTTGATTCCAGCCGTGATTGCGACAATGCTGGCGTCGGCGAGGTCTTCGTAGTCACCGACTCGAATCTTCGTAGGCGGACATAACACTTCGCCGTGGGACAAATCAGCGGCCACGCCTTTTGCACGACGCTCGTTGACGTCAACCAGGACAATCTCATGGCACGAGCCTCTGAGAAGCATGGCCTTCGCACAAGACGTACCTACGAATCCGACACCGATGATTCCGACTTTCATCCTCTCGTCCTTTTTCGTCTCACACCGATTCAGCATTTGGTTTAGGCTTACTGAGACGGGCACTATGTGGTTTCGACGTTCCCCATTTCCTGTTCTCTCGCAGCCAGCTAGCCATCTCTTGAGCTGTGTCCAGACGTTCCGTATCAGGCAGATTCAAAAGCTCGGTGTACTGGTCATCAAGTGCTTCTGCTAGCGGTGTTCCTTCCTTAACGCCAACCCACGGCCACTCGGGTGAGGGAGCTCCTCTTAGATAAAAACCCATAAGGGTCGTGTCGTCGTACCAGATCACCGGGCACCCGGGCCAACTGTCATAGCAGGCGATCTTAACGTTCGCATCCGGTGTAGCCTGCACCAAACTATGCACGTTCTCAACGGCGCGATAGACCGTCGTGGCGCCCTTCGAAGCATCCCGGTGCGCGCCGACACTCCGCTGCTCCAGAAGGAGAGATCCTGGCTTGCATAGCAATAGTCTAACTCTGGCACCTCGCTTAATCGCCGTGGAGAGACCCCTTTCTATTACGGCACTTTCTGGAAACCACGTCTTGAGCACCTTGATACATCGAGCGCCCTGCAGGTACTTTTGGAGGTCCTCGTGAGCCAAGCGGCCAAAGGCGCTATCCATCCCAATCTTCATGAAGTCGCCGAAAACCGCGGCCCGATTGATTCTCTCCTGTTCTTCTGTTATGTCCTCATCTGGCAATGAACTTAGCACCGATTCCAGATCCGGCCACCAGCGTTTGAAAGCAGTTCTCAACTTATCACTCGAGAGGGCATCGTCCTTAAGCGCTTTGTTTATCGCACGAATCAATTTCCAAGTCCCCTCCTCATTCGCGCGCGTCGCCTGGAACTGAATTAAGGGACCTATGGGTATCTGTGATGGCTCGAGATTTATTAAGTAAGGACAGACCGAAGTGTTGCCGATTGTCTTAGCTAAAGCGCCTGACTCGAAAAGAACCCAAGGCGCGTTTAAATTGCCCTTCGTCAGGCAAATAATCCCAAACTGTGTTTTCCTCAGTTGATTGTCAAGTTTTCTGTTCCAGCGCTTGCCGGGATCAATGTCCGTTTGCGACATCCAAGGTTTTACGCTTTGGAGGATGTCCGGTATCCACTGACGGAGTGCAGACGCTACTCTTTTGCTTGCTTCACCCGACCAGCTAATGAAGAGTTTCAAATGCTGTCCCCCTGGACCATCGCAATGGAAGCGTGATAATGCCCTCGATAGGATCTATTGTCCGTCCGGAGCATGATAATACGCGGGACGGCGGAATTATCAAGGAGCATTTCGGATGATTCCGCCCGCTGCGTGTTGGTCTGATCGGCCTGCTAGCCCCAGTGCGGACTCAAAATCGTGCGTTGCGTATTAAGGCCGAGCGCCGCTCTAAATCGCCACAGAGGAACATTCTCCGCATCGCGTATAAAGCTATTCGATCAACTTCCCCTTATCCCCCGGCAACAGCATCTGCCGGTGCACCCATAGCGGGGCGTTGCCGTTTGATAGCAATCGGTCATGGAACTCTTGCAGAGAAAACTCGGCCCCTCGATCCCGTTTGTAGTCGTCTCGCAGCTTCAGGATCGCCAGCTTTCCAACTGAATAGACCAGATATGTCGGATCAAACGTCCCGCGTTCCGCTTCGATGCGCGAAGGCGTTTCGCCCATATAAGCGTTGTCCATGAAGAATCGAGTCGCTTGATTCACGGTCATTGCGCCGGTGTGCTCGCGTATGCCAACCACGAACCGGCACAGCCTCAGAAGCGCGTCGGCCAGTTGTCCCATTCTGATTTTGGGATCGCCTCCTCCGAATCCTTCGTCGATCATCATCTGTTCGGTGTAGTGAGCCCATCCCTCGACGAAGCTTCCCGGAGCAATCGACGATACCTTGCGAACAGCTGACGCGACCTGCTTGAGGTACGTTCCCTGCACGAAGTGGCCCGGATACACTTCGTGAATGGAAGTCGTCCAGAGCTGCGGATAGTTGATGGAACCGAGATATTCTTCCTTTTGTTTGTCAGTCCATTTTGGATCGACGTCGGTGATCAAATAACGGGCAGGCAAAGCGCGGCTCTCGAATGGACCCGGAGTCCACATGCTCGCGGTCGACCAGCGCATGAAGTCGGGGGTCGCCGCTACGATCGGCGACTCGGCATGCGGAAGCGTCACGATCTTCTTTTGTTCAATGAAGCGCACCAGCGCATCGAGCTGCTTCTGCGCTTCCGCGACAAGAGCGCCCGCTTTCGGATGGTCGCGCTGCACGTCGGCCCAAACGGCTAGCGGGTCACGCCTCCGGTCAATCAGCCCCGCCGTCTTCCGGAACTGCTCCTGAGTCTTTGACAGCTCGCGCTCGGCGATAAACAGGAGCGTATCGACGGGCACATCGATGCCTTCGTCATACTTGAGCTTCGCCTCGTAATTTTGCTTGCCGATTGCGAACGCCGCCGCGGGGTCGGGCTTTGTTCCCTGAAGGTGCTTGACGTACTTTGCGATCGCTTCACCGGCGATCCTGGTGGACTTCTTGAATTCAGATTGAAGCTTCTGGTCCTTGACCGAGGCAAACGCTTTGGGCAGATCACTCTGAACAAAACTCAGCGAGCCGTTGAAGTTGTCGATCGCGACCTTGAGGAAGACAGCGGGCGGTTTACGAATGTTTGCGCGGGCAGAATCCAGCAGGCGCGGGACGAGGTTCTCTTTAGCGATCACGTGACGGAGCCGCGAGTCGGCGGGCGCGGACTCGAACATCGCGAGCTGCAGCAGCCCGGTCGAGATCGCGTCGTTGTAGACTTGGGGATTGCGTTCGTAGCTCTTGATCTGCTCTAGCTCGAGCAGGCGCGCACTCATGTTCGACGCAAGAATCTGGAAATCGAATGTATCTGACAAACGCAGTTCAAGAGGGGGAATCTTTTCGAGTCTCGCCTGGAACGCTTTGATGGCGTTGCTCTCGGCCGCGATGGCTTGAGCGCTGAAGTCTTCGAGCTGTCCGTCCCACGCGTGAATGCCGGTCGCGGCTGCAAGCACAGGGTGTCTCGAGTGCAGATCCTGCAGATACTCAGCGACGAGTTTTGGAAACTTCGCAGCAGCCATCTCGCTTTTCGAGTCGGTCTTCTGAGGTCGCGGGCCGGCGTATGAGCTAACCATCTGAAGCAGCAGCAAGGCGCAAAGCGCGAACGTACCTGTAAGGGCGTCCCGCCGTCGACGCCCGTCATGGCGCCGATATCCATCCAGTGACACCGAGGGGCGCCCACGGAGGGACGCCCCTACAGGCAATTCTTCTGCGCTCTTGCCTGCGCTGACGTTTCGCCTCATCTAGGTTTCCAGAAGCTCCTTTGCTCGTTGGGTCGCCTTCACGACCGCTTTTATAAGCGTCACACGCAGTCCACCTTCTTCCAATTCGAGAATCCCATCGATCGTGCAGCCCGCCGGTGTCGTCACCATATCCTTAAGCTTGGCCGGATGCTCTGAGGTTTCGAGCACCATCGAACCGGCGCCTATGACAGTCTGCGCCGCAAGCTCAGTCGCGACATCGCGCGGCAATCCGACTTTCACACCCCCTTCTGCGAGCGATTCGATAACGATGTAGATGAACGCCGGTCCGCTCGCAGAGAGCCCGGTTATCGCGTCCATATGTTTTTCGTCGGCTACTATCGTGCGGCCCACGGCGTCGAAGATGAACTTCGCAAGCTCGAGATGCTCGCGCGAGGCATTCTTGCCGGCGGCTATGCCGGTCATTCCCTTCTTCAGCAGACAGGGTGTGTTTGGCATGGCGCGGATTACCGGTACCGCTGCGGCGAGGTGCTTCTCTATGAAGGCGGTACTCACCGACGCCGCTACCGAGATCAAAATTTGAGAGGGCCGGAGATCGTCTCCGATCTCAGACAAAACAATGGGAACGGTCTGGGGTTTGACGGCGAGAATAATGATATCCGCGGCCGCCGCCGCAATCTTGTTTGAAAGCGAGCCTGCGACGTTGAAGCGCTCGCGCATCTCATCGAGGCGCTGTTGGTGGCCGGCGGTGATTCGGACGTTGGCGATATTGATGACACCGGCTTCAAGCAGCCCCTTGATCAAGATCTCGCCGAGCTTGCCGGCGCCGAGCACTGCGATTTTTTTATCCTTCAACATTGATGCTTCCCCGATGCTTCCCCGCTTTTGTGTTGTGGCGATGATAGCAGCCGGTTGCGTGGGGAGGCCAGTGGTGCAGTGTTGCACGTTATGTTCGACGGCTAAGATTATGTTGGCTACAATGAAAGACAAAATGACTTCGAGGCAAAACAAGACAGCGGTGGCTTTGAGCCTTGTGGCCATCGGTGCGGCATTGTCGTTTGCTCAGGCCCCAACGAACGCTTCTGAAGTCATATCGGCTCAGGAAAGACATGCTGCTGAATCGCGAGTCGTGCTCGAAGTCATTCTTACATGCGACGGTATGTGTGGTACTGCACCAGAATCGAGATTTCGCCTACTTGACGACGCGACGGCAGAGTATCTGGTCTTAAAATCGAAGTGGTCCGAGCCAGATAAAGACGACATAATCCTGAAAAAGAGTATTCATCTGACCAATGAAGAATATGATCAACTTATCAACCTGGCCGAAAGCCGACGGTTTCTGGAATCGGCTCCAGCCTACGATTCCAAGCTGTCCTTTGTCGATTCGTTGTTTCTAACTACCGTCACCTATAAGAATAGTGGAAAGTTGAAAAAGATATATCTAAAGAACTACGGTCCGAGCGCCAAGCGTTCGGCCACCGACCCGCCCGATGAGGTAAGGCAGTTGATTGAACGAGCCTATGAACTGGGCGACAAGATCAGAAAAATTGGGACATAGAGTCCTGCATCGCCGTCTAACAACGGGGCGAGGTAGCGTTGCGTGCTGGGCCCGGTCATCCCAACAAATAGCCTGACGCAAATTGGCATGCCTAATAAGGTTCCTCAAGTCTGTGCAGTCATCACAGAAGAAACAGTCGATACCGCACGCGCCGCTATGAAGCAGGCGTCAGCCGCCGCCGATTTGATCGAGCTTCGGCTGGACTTTCTGCGAGACTTTGACTTCGCCGATTTGAGCGCGCTTGCTTCGCTGCTTGAAGGCAAGCCTCTTCCGGTGATCATCACGTGCCGCGCTTCTTCAGAGGGCGGAAGGAAACACGTTGACGACCAGGTGCGTCTTCGCTTACTTGTCGAAGGCGCTCGACAAGCGGCCGACTACTGCGACATCGAAGCTGCTCATTACGCGCAAGCCCCAGCCCTTTCGCCCGACATTTCGCGGTTGATCGTCTCTTATCACAACTTCGACGAGACGCCCGTCGATCTCGACGCCGTCTACGACCGACTGATTGCCCTGCCGGCGGCCGTTCACAAGATAGTCACGCGCGCAAACACTATCACCGACTCGCTAGCGATCTTCAACCTGCTCGATAAAGCTCGTAGTGAAGGAAGGCGGCTCATTGCGATTGCAATGGGACAACCCGGAATCATCACCCGAGTGCTCGGTCCAAGCCGCGGCAGTTTTCTTACCTACGGCTCTCTCGCGTCCGGCAAAGAAAGCGCAGAGGGTCAGCTCACCTGCGAAGAGTTGATCGACCTCTATCGAATCCGGCGATTGTCACGCGGCACGGGCATAACGGGAATCATCGGCTCTCCCGTCGCGCACTCTGCTTCGCCGGCAATGCACAATCGGGCGTTCGCGGAACTTGATCTCGATTTCGTTTATCTCCCGTTCGAAGTGGACGGCCTCGCCGAATTCTTCAGCCGTTTTGTCAGCGCGGCCTCGCGCGAAATCGATTGGAACATGCGCGGTCTCAGCGTGACCATTCCTCACAAGAGCGCGGTCATTCCGCTGCTGGACGAAGTGAACGAAAGCGCAAGCAAGGTCGGCGCGGTGAATACAGTTGTCGTTAGTGACGGGCGGCTGATCGGCTACAACACCGACGTTCGAGGCGCGATGGAACCCCTGGAAAAAGTCTGTGAACTCAATGGTGAAAACTGTGGTGTGATCGGCGCCGGCGGCGCGGCGCGAGCGGTGATCTACGGACTGCTGGAGCGCGGCGCTCGCGTCACGGTATTCGCGCGCAACTCCAGAGCGGCGCAGTCAATATCCGAATCATTCGGTGTTCCGGTCTCGCCGATTGAATCGCTTGCATCAAGCGACGTTCGCGTAGTCATCAACACGACTCCTGTCGGAATGCGGGGTCACAGCGAAGGCTCAACCCCTTTGCCCGGCGAAGCTTTGCAAGGACGCCTGATCGTTTACGATCTGGTCTATAATCCGCTCGAAACGAAGCTGCTGATCGATGCGCGAGCCGCGGGCTGTCGCACGATCAGCGGGCTCGAAATGCTCGTCGCTCAAGCTGCGCTGCAGTTCGAGCTTTGGACGGGAAGGAAGCCGCCGATCGGCACGATGCGCAGCGCCGCACTGGCAAAACTCAGCGAATAGGTTGCAAACGACATATTCGTGGGAGGCTCTTGACTTGTAGATTCGCTCGCCAGAGGAGTGGTATGCTTCACGCTTACTGGTACTCCGGTATAACCCGGCTGACACTGTTCAATGACTCACGGCCGTGGCAACCATTGGAGGATTTGTGCGCAACCTCACACACCTGGCAATCTTCCTTGTAGTTCTACTCGCTCTCAAGAGCGCCGCGCCGACATCCGCGTTCGCGCAAGACCAGAAGGTCGGCTCGATTACCGGCCACGTCAAGCTCGACGGCAAGCCGGCGCCGGGTATCACCATAATCGCTACCCCGTCGTCGTCGGATCCAGCCAAAGCTGTCGAGCAGATGTTCAACTCATCTGCCTCGATGAAGACCACGACTGACTCGGACGGCGTTTATAGGCTGGAGGGCATACCCGCCGGAAAATACCACGTGGCTCCGTCTGCTCCGGCGTTAGTCAGCGGCGACGTTAACACTACGGGTAACATCACAGTGGCTGAAGGGGCGGTTGCTGAAGGCGTCGACTTCACTTTGTCGCCCGGCGGAGTGATTACCGGCAAGATTACTGACAGCGAAGGGCGCCCGGTCATTGGTCAACGCGTTTCTCTCAAGTCGGCTGACAAAGCAGAAGCTGCGGCGTCTCAGGCGTTCGCCGGCGCGATGTTTGGCGACAGAATGTACGCAACCGACGATCGTGGCATTTATCGGATCTTCGGCCTGCGGCCGGGGCCTTACATCGTAAGTGCCGGCGGGGACTCCGACGTAATGTCCGGTCTTCTTTCTCAACGTCCGAAGCGAGTTCAGACCTTTTACCCCAACGCGACCGACGAGACTAAAGCTAAGCCGGTTCAAGTGACGGCCGGGTCTGAAGCCGCCGGCGTGGACATCCAGTTCAGCGGTACTGACAAAGGCTTCGTTGTCAGCGGACGCGTTGTGGATTCGGAGAAAGGCACTCCGATAGCAAACGCGATGGTCGCTTACTCAAAAGCACGAAAGACCCCGGGCGAGGAGATCAGCGTCGCAATCCACACAGAGGGGGGTCAGAGTGAGCTGTCAGGTATGCCTGGCGGCTTTACGACTACAAACGACAAAGGCGAGTTTCGCTTCGCCTCGGTCGCGCCTGGTAGCTACAAATTCGAAACCGCGTCCGTCGGAGCACTCGCCGGCACGGGCGGCAGCCAGTTTTACGCCGACCCCCTCTCCTTCGAAGTCCAATCGGCAAACGTCGACAAGCTCGAGATCAAGGTCCATCGCGGCGCAGGCATCAGCGGAGTTGTCGTCGTTGAGAGTGCCGACAACCAGGACTCCCTTGATCGCTTCGGTCAACTTATGCTGATGGCAATAGTGGTAGATGAGGCAACGGAGGGCGTCTCATCCGGCAACTGTGTCGTGGGGGCCGACGGAAGTTTCCGACTCGGCGGCCTGAAGGCGGGTAGAGTAACCCTCCGGCCGTTCTCTATGAGTCCGCGTCGGCCGGGACTTCTACGAATCGAACGCAACGGCGTCGAGGTGCAGGGCGGGTTTGAGATTCAAGCGAACGAAGAGGTCACCGGAATACGAGTGATACTCACCCCGGCGACTTGCGTGATCCGCGGACAGGTTACGATCCAGGGCGGCGCTCTCCGGCCAGGCGCGAGTCTCACCGCCCGGGCGCGTTCGCTCAATGCCGCTCCGTCCGATGTCCCGGATTTCTTCGGCAACGGATCGGTTGACGTGAGCTCGAATGGCGCGTTCGTAATCGAGAATCTAACGCCGGGCAGCTACGAGGTTGAGGTGTTCGTCACCGTACCCGGTCCGCAAGGTTCGCGCGGCGCCTCAGCAAAGCAAGCAGTAACCGTGACAAGTGAAAGCCCCGCCGAGGTTGTGCTCGTGCTCGATCTTGGCGGGAAGGCTTCTGATAAATAGCTCGTTATGCGAAAACTCACAACAGCCGTAACAATCTCCGCGCTTATCTTGTTAGCGGTGACGCGCGGTACCCAGGCCCAAACCGAGAAGCCAGCCACGAGCGAACCTCAAAAAGCGCAGCCCAACACCACCGAGAGAGAATCTCGCGCCGGGACGCGGATCAGAGGAAGGGTTACGGAGGGCGGACGCCCCGTTGCCGACGCTTCGATAATGGCCTTCCCGGTGAACATCGCAAGCAACATGCAAGGCGCCATCACCTCGATGCTTCGTCCAGTCACTTCCGACGCAGACGGAAAATTCGAATTGACCAGCCTCCGGCCGGGCGCTTATTCGATCTCGGCGAGCTCGCCCGGATACGTTTTGTCGGATCAGGATTCGAAGGCGTTCTATCGTCCCGGCGATACTGCTACGTTAACCCTGGTCAAGGGCGGCGTCATCACCGGCAAAGTGACCAACTCGTCGGGAAATCCCGTCGTCGGAGCGCTGATCAGGACGGTCAAAGTTCGTGAGGCCGATGACAAACCCGCGCGGATGCGAGGGAACATAGGTTCTCAGATCACAGAGAGCATGGAAGCGTTACTTGGACCGTTCAAGACTGACGACAGGGGAATCTATCGGCTCTACGGTCTGGCGCCCGGATATTATCAGGTCGCCGCAGGTGGTCGAGGCGGCCAGGGGTTTTCGCTCGCCGCGGGGAATGCCTACGATGGCGACGCTCCAACTTACTACCCCTCGAGTACGATCGAGACCGCAGCCGAGGTCACCGTGCGGGCGGGCGAAGAAGCCAGCGGCATCGACATACGTTATCGAGAGAATCGCGGGCACTCGATAGGCGGAACAGTATCGGTCTCCGCAGGACCCGTGCCCCAGGCTATCTCGGTGCTCCTCACCCGCGCCGCCAACGGAGTGGTTGAAGCTACGACTATCGTTATGGGGGGCCGGGACCATTTCGGGTTTGATACTTTGCTGGATGGTGAATATGTCGTCACTGCGATAGGCAATCCTGGAAATATGGGGCTGACGGCGGGCGCCGAAAGCATGACCGCATCGGTCTCTCAACCGCGTCGCGTAACCGTGAAGGGCGCTGACGTTTCCGGCGTCAACCTCATCATTGAACCTCTTGCTTCGATCGCTGGACGGGCCGTGCTCGAGCCGCTTCAGGATGCCAAACAGAAAGCAGCCTGCAAGGAGCTTCGACCGGTCCCTATCGAAGGCACCGTGCTTAGCGCTCCCGACGAACGTAAGGAGACGTCGGTGGACCCTCTCAGCGGCCCTCTCGGAGCGTTCCAGGATACCACGCCAAACGATAAAGGCGAGTTCATCATCAGTCTGCTCCGGCCAGGCATTCATCGCCTGGACATCCAACTTCCCGCCGAGCACCTCTATGTAAAATCGATCACCCTTCCGCAAGCCGATCCTGCCGCCAAGCCGATCGATGCGGCAAAGAGCGGCGTGAAGCTACAGTCCGGAGACAAGATTAAGGGTCTCGTCGTCACCATAAGCGAAGGCGCGGCGGGATTGGACGGACGGGTGGTCATCGGTCCGGAAAACAAGCCGCCGACGGCGAAGATGAGGGTACACCTGGTCCCCGCTGAACCCGAAGCGGCGGATATCGTACTGCGCTATTTCGAGGCCGAAGTGGCGGCCGACGGCGGTTTTGCATTGACCAATCTCGCACCCGGCAAATATTGGTTCGTTGGGCGAGAGGTCTCTGAACCAGAACAGGCCGAAGCCGATCACAAGCCGCTTGCGTGGGACGCCGGCGCTCGGACGGCGCTGAGGTTTGAGGGGGACGCTTCTAAGAAAGTCATTGAGCTGATGCAATGTCAGCTCGTGACCGACTATCGCCTGAAGTATATACCGCTGACGAAGTCATCAAAGCCCGGACCGAAAGCGAACTAGCAGGAGAGTTGATCTCGAACTCACTTACGGTTAAGACCCGTTCACGCAATTACAGACTACTCTTTGCCGGAAGTACACCTTGAAACCTGTAAAGCCATATTCTGCCGTGCCAGTCTTTTCGAGTCGCAGGTACGAACAAATGAAAGAGCTCACTGCCCATCCCATTGCTCAGTTCCGGGAAGAGCTTTGCCATAGTAGATGCCTCTGTGTCCGTGTACACAACGTATTCGACACCGTTTTCCTTCAGGTAAGCCAGAAAAAGCTCTCTGTCGTTTGGTGAATTGGAGGAGCCCAGGAATCTCACGGGCGCAATGCCGGATAGGGCTTGCACGTTGGGATCGTCGCAAAAGATACGGGTACTCGGGTTGGCGCCGCAAATACTACTGATGTTGTTAGCAAGAATCTGCTGCGGTTTCGCTTGCTCGATGTAGTCAGGTATGTCACCAAACTGAGAGTCTAAGTCTGCAAAGCACACAAGGACCACTAATCCCGTGAGCAACCGCGACACGTACGGTTTCCAACCTGAGATGGCAACGAGCGTCCACGCGAGAATGGGGATCCCCAATGCAAAGATAATCAAGCCGTAGCGCTCATAGATTTCTGGCTGGTTTCTGCTGCAATAGGCCAGAATAAGAAAGCCCAGAAATGAGAAGTAGAATGTGTCCGCTGCCAGAATCGGAAATAGCTTCTCAGAAACTTGGCGCCATTTGGGGCTTATCAGCTTCCTGACCGTCAACCAGGCTCCTGCGAAACATCCGAGAATCACAGTGACGTTTGCCGAGTAGAGCAATCTGCTCATATCCCACTGAATGCGCTCAAGAGAAGGATTTGCCAGATAGGAGTAGTTTGCAAGCAGCCCGTCAACGTATCGCTTACGAGTCTCAAAATATTCAAATGGATTCCCTGTTGCATCCCAGGAGATATAAAGCCAGAGTAACGGAGCAAGGGCCAGAATCCCGCATGCTCTCAGTGAAAGCCTGCGCTCGACAAAGAGCTGAAGCATTGGCAGGAGTGCGATAAGCATCCAGCTCTCGACGCGCATAGAGCCGGCGACCGCCGCAAAGCTTGCCGCAAACACCCAGCGCTTTTCGATAGCGAAGTAGAGACTGCCCAGGACAAAAAAGGCGTGCGGCACATCTGTAACCGAAAAAGCTGAGAATAAAACGTGCAGGGGATTCAGTGCTATGAGCAAAAACGCCAGAATAGCGATGATCCGCCGCGCTACAAGTCTCAGGGTAATATAAAATACGAACAAACAAATCCCCGTCCCACAAATAGCGGAAAAAAGCTTTGATACGTAAATGGGATGATCAACGAAAACGCAGATGACAGCGCAGACGAATTGGTAGGCAGGAAGCCAGAACCCGAACAAGGTCTTAACAGAGAACGTTCCCGCGGATAGACTGGTGCGCCAGCGTTCAATGTTATCAATGTATGCATAGGCGTCCCCATCAGGATTTGGCAGCAGGAATGCAGTAAGAACTCTGGGAATGCCGCAGACCAAAACCAGCCCTAGCCAGAACGAGAATCGTTTGAGCCGATTGGTCTTCAACCCTGTTTCATCTCGAAGATTACTTGCTGGAGGAACCCTTGGCAGTACCCTTCTGAAGCGCTGTCAGCAGCTCTCCTATCTTCGCGGCCAGTCCTTCGCCTCTCAGACCGGTTGCTCGAATCACGCCCTCCTGATCGATCAATACCGTTTGTGGGATCGAGTACACACCATACAAGCGAGAGATCTTATTCCCCCATCCGAGCCCGTCGTAGTACTGCAGCCAGGTGACCCCTTCCTCTTTCATATAGGCTTCGAATGGAGGTCGATTCGAGTCGAGGTTGATGCCGATAATAGCGAATCGATCGCCGCCGTATTGTTTCCAGATCTTTTTTACCTCAGGCATGTCTATCCGGCACGGGAGACACCAACTCGCCCAGAAATCCAGGAGGACGATCTTACCTCTAAACTTCTCGAGCGACAGCTCCTCTCCTACATGCGACTTCACAGAGAAGGATGGCGCGACTTTGGCGTCAACCATCTTCAGGTTGGCGATCACCGCGCGCGCCTGACTCACCTCGGTCGCTCCAGGGTCGAGTTCGAGAAACTTCTTCAGAACCTCAATTCCCTCCTGTTCCTTGCCGGACTTGATCAGCGCGAAACCGAGGTTGTAGTAAGCCTTCACCACGTTGCCCTTGCTTAGTTCAATCGCTTTTTGCAGAGCCACGACCGCATCTTCGAACGACTGCTTTTCGTTCTGCAGGTAGAGCACCACCCCGAGGATGTTATACATCTCTGCTTCGTTGGGTGGCTTTAGATCGGCTGCCTGTCGGAGCGCGACCGCTGCATCCTTCAACCTGCCCTGCTGCAAGTAGACTTGTCCTATCCTCTGAAAGCACTCCGCGCACTTTTCATCCTGGAGCTTCGCCGCGCGCCGAAATTCGTTGACCGCATCCTCGATGCGGCCCTGGCGCAATAGGAGATTCCCGTTGTTGAGAGCTTGCTGGGAGGCATCGCGATTGTCAGCCGTAGAACTCTTCTGTTCCTGACCGATCGCGGCCTCCGGGCCTTGAAACGCGCAGGTCAGAAAAGTAAACAACGCTATATCTATTTTGTAAAACATTATAAAACCAATGCCTGCTGTAATTGCCCTGCCCTGGCCCTGTGCACAAAAAACAAAAAAGGCAGGCTTTTAGAACGAAGCGAATACCAATCCTATATTGAACAAAATAAAAAAAACATCGAAGCTGGCAGCGGTGCAGAGGAAGGACAGTTGACAAGCACGGAACTACTTTTCATCTTGATTCCCGGATGGGTCGCACTTTCTTCCTTTCTTTTAGGCGCTCTTTTCCTGGGCCGGATTGCGTTCCACATCATGTAGGAGCAATAAAAAAGGCGGGTGGGGCAGGCTTTTGAAAGAGGAGAAAGAGTGGCGAGCGACGATTGTGCGACTCGGGCGGGGGCGCTATGATGAGTCAAAGGGATGGCGATGACGACCGAGCGAATCGAGATCAACCCGGCGATCATGATGGGAAAGCCCGTGATTCGGGGGACGCGAATCACGGTGGAACTCATCCT
>Ga0137403_10006197_pt1 | contig 13722 bp, 6 predicted proteins | sample CZOMad2_1_16fung_FD_122057 | JGI IMG/M metagenome (GOLD analysis project Ga0137403, IMG submission 122057) | Vadose zone soil fungal communities from Angelo Coast Range Reserve, California, USA - CZOMad2_1_16fungal (Hybrid Assembly) | ecosystem: Environmental > Terrestrial > Soil > Vadose zone... | reverse complement strand
CTGGCCATCTCAAGGTATTAGGGAAATTACCGATAGAACGGCACTCTTCGACTGGCCACGGTCGGGCAGAGAGCATAGGAGGAGGTTCTTCATGCCAACTCCAAACCGGTTGGAACGAAGCAATTGAAGGTCAAAGTGAGACTGTCCGGGCTTTCGGCCAAAGAATAACCACCGACCACGCAGGGCAGTGGTCAAGGCCGTAGAATCGAGGCGCGCCGGCGTTGATGGCCTCAACGGCTACGAGACCTACGGGCGGGAAACGGTGAGCTGCTTCGCAAGATTGGCGAGGGATCGAAGAAACGGACGTGGATTGCCGAGAACGCGTGAGGCGACCAGTCCCCCTTCGACGGCGGCAACCGCTTCCTGGGCACGCTTGCGTGCGATGGCTGGGCTGAGGGTCGCATCGCGGCTTAATCGGCCGAAGACGTCAATCCAAAACTCCATGGAGCGGCGTGCGTGGGCAAGCGGTAGCGTGTCGAGCAGGCACCACCGTTTGCCGGAATCGTAGAACTCGCGAAGGCGGCGGGAGTATTTGCCTAGGCGGGCGCGGAGCCGTTCTTGAAAGCCCGGCGCGGAATTGCATTTGCTCGACACCGGACACTTCGCTCTCAAAGAGGACGGAGCGGAAATTGCCCCGCTCATCCGCGCGTTTCTCGGAAAGAACGTCCACTGAGCGATCCAGAAGTGATTTGAAGTCATCCGGAGCCCGCATCGAATACGGCGGTCAGCGCTAATCAAGCCCGGCATCGGGAAAAACATCCATGTAAGATGGCATTCGATGCGCCTACCAATTATCGCCGCTGCACTTGCGCTATTGCTTGTCCCTGTCGCCCATACTCAGGACCCACGGAATTCGAATTCTGATCAGTTGGCAGGTAAGTTCACCGATGTTACCTCCCCCCTTGGGATCGAATTCGAATACCTCGCATCCCACACGTCCAAGAAATACCTCATCGAAACGATGGGAGCCGGAGTCGCGCTTTTCGACTACGACAACGACGGGCGCCTGGACATCTTTGTCGTCAACGGAGCCCCTCTCAATGACCCTACCTCTGTCGGCACCATTCCACAAAAAACTGGTCCCAAATATTGGAACCGGCTCTTCCATCAAAAAAAGGATGGTACTTTTGAGGACGCCACTGAAAAGGCAGGCTTAAAAGGCGTTGGCTACGGCATGGGTGTCGCTGTCGGCGACTACGACAATGACGGTTATGAAGACCTGTACGTCACCGCATACGGAGGCAATAAGCTCTATCACAACAACGGCGATGGCACCTTTAGCGACGTCACCGAAACCGCGGGCGTCGCTGGCAACGGATGGTCAACCAGCGCCGCCTGGGTCGATTTGGACAATGATGGCTTTCTGGACCTGGTCGTCCTCCGCTACTTGCAGTGGGATTTCGCCGATATCTGGTGCGGCGAACATCGCGAGGGTTATCGCTCCTACTGCCATCCCGACACTTTTCCCGCCATCACGCCACTGGTTTATCACAACGATGGCAAAGGCCACTTCACAGAGGTCTCGCAGAAAATTGGCTTCACAAAACCGGCCAAGGGACTCGGCGTCGCTCTGGCCGATTACGATCATGACGGAAACATCGACCTCTACTTCGCGAATGATTCCATGGTTGAGCATCTTTACCACAACAAGGGCAACGGCCAGTTTGAGGAAATCGGCTTGGCGTCGCAGGTCGCCGTCGACGCTGACGGACGGACCTACGCGGGCATGGGCGTCGATTTTGCCGATTACAACAACGATGGCTGGCCTGATCTCGTGGTTACCGATCTCGCCAATCAGCGCTATGCCCTCTACACCAATGAGCACGATGGAACATTTTCCTACTCCAGTTTTGTTACCGGCTTCGCCAAAATCACCATGCCGCACTCGGGGTGGGGCGTACGCTTCCTCGACTACGATAACGATGGCTGGAAAGATCTTCTGGTGGCCCAGGGACACGACCTCGATACCGTCGAGCTCAATTATCCAAATCTAAGATACAAAGAACCCATGCTGCTGGTACGCAATACCGGGAAAAGTTTCATCGACGTTTCCGCAGAATCCGGCGCTGCTTTTCAAAATCGTTGGCTCGGTCGCGGTATGGCCATCGGCGACATCGACAATGACGGCCGCATCGACGCCGTCGTGGCCACAAACGACGGTCCCCTTCACGTCCTTCACAACGAAACTCGGACGTCGAATCATTGGTTGATCCTCAATCTTGTGGGCCACAAAAGTAATCGTGATGCGATCGGTGCCCAGGTAAAAATTCAAACTCTAAAGGGCGCGCAATTCGCTACGGTAACCACCGCAAGCAGTTATCTTTCTTCCAGCGATAAGCGGGTGCATTTTGGCCTGGGTCCCGAATCGAGCGTCCAGTCCTTGGAAATACGCTGGCCCAGCGGCATCATGCAGCAGCTAAAGAACCTAAAAGGTGACCAGATTTTGCGCGTCGACGAACCCGTCGCAGGAAATCAAGGCAAATGACCTCGAGCACTTTCGCCGGTCGTGTCTTCGCTTCTGTCGGTTGCCTGTTCTTCCTGAACTTTTCCTTCGCACCACGTTTAGTCGGCCAAGCAACCGCGTCGCAGCAGGTACAAAGGCCTTCCGGCATGTCCTCTGGCGGCATCCATCCACCCGTTAAAGATGCGCTTGCCCGGCCCATCACTGCAGGCGGCTTTGTGGATGGAGCCCCGGTGGTCTTTACGGACGTCACAAAGCTCGCAGGTCTCGACAAATTTCATCACCGCTCCGGCACTCCGGAGAAAACGACCATTCTCGAAGCTCCCGGTTCCGGTGTTGCGGTTCTCGATTACGACAACGATGGCTGGCTCGACATCTACCTTCTGAATGGATCAACAGTCTCCGCCATGAAAGGCCAGGAGCCGGCTCCGCATTCCATGCTCTTTCACAACAACCACGACGGCACATTTTCCGACGTTACCGAAAAAGCCGGTGTTGCCAATGAACGGTGGGGCTTTGGCGTTGCCGTCGGGGACTACGACAACGATGGATGGCCTGACATCTACGTCGCCAACTACGGTAAGAATCGGCTGTATCACAACAATCACGATGGTACTTTTACTGACGTTGCCGGAAAAGCTGGTGTCGATCTTGGTGGCTGGTCCGCAGGTCCCACTTGGGGCGACTATGATCATGACGGCCTTCTTGATCTTTTCGTGCCGGGCTATGTGAAAAACGACATCGATCATCCTGTTCTCGCGGGGAAAGGCGGCCTTCCCGAAGGCGCGTGTCAAAACCGTGGGGTCAATGTCTTCTGCGGGCCGTTGGGGCTACCCGGCCAGGAAGATCATCTATTTCATAACAATGGTGACGGCACTTTTAAGGACGTCAGTGTCAAGGCCGGCGTCTCTGATCCTGGGGGCCGCTACGGTTTTGCTTCCGTCTTTGTTGACGTTGACGACGATGGCTGGGTAGATCTCGTTGTCGCCAACGATTCTTCTGCAAATTACTTGTACCGGAATCATCATGACGGCACATTCGAGGATGCTGGCTACGGTTCGGGGTTTTCTCTCAGCGAAGAAGGGCGCGCTCAGGCATCGATGGGGATCGCCGTCGGCGACTACAATCGCGATGGCAGAGTCGATCTCTTCGTCACCACATTCTCTGATGACTACAAGCCGCTCTATCGCAATGACGGCGATGGCTATTTCTCGGACGTTTCCTTTCGTGTTGGTCTCGGAAATCCCACGATACCTTTCCTTAGCTGGGGTACCGGTTTTCTCGATTTTGACAACGATGGACTCCTCGACGTTTTTGTTGCCAATGGCCACGTCTATCCCATTGCCGACAGTACAGACTGGGGCACCACCTGGGCGCAGCGTCCGCTCCTGTTTCGAAATCTCGACGGCAAGAAATTTCAAGAAGTTCCACCCGCTACCGGCAGCGGCCTCGCGGTCGTAATTCCGGCGCGAGGCGCGGCTTTTGGCGATCTCTTTAATGACGGCCACATCGACGTCGTCATCAACAACATCGACTCCACGCCCACGCTGCTTCGCAATGTGGTGAAGAACTCGAACCACTGGATTGCAGTGAAATTGATTGGAGGGCCAAAAAGCCCGCGCGACGCGATCGGCGCGAAAGTTTTCCTGACGTCGGCGGGCGTACGCCAGCGCGCGGACGTCTTCAGTGGAGGGAGTTACGCCTCAAGCTCTGATCCGCGAGTTCACTTCGGCTTGGGCGGGTCGACCAGGATTGACGAAATCGAAATCCAGTGGCCCGACGGCGCCAAGGAAAAAATTGAGGTTCCCGGCATCGACCGTAGCTACACCGTTCGTGAAGGCAAAGGACTGTCTAAGGACTGATCCATCCCGCCTCAAGCCTGCTTCGAATCTGGTATTTCAAGCAAAATTCCGCAGGGAATAGCTACCGATAACATCAACATTTTCCGGTATTTGGATGGGAATGCGCAGATGACATCCGGGTGCATTGACACTCCTGAATTGCTGCCCAAAACTCTCGCCACAAGTGGGGCGAGGGGTTACTCCGCCCGTTTGGTTCGTCGCTCTTAGGGGGTGTCTATGAACTCTAGATGGTCGTTGTCTCGGGTGTCAGTGCGGCCCGGCTCCGTGTCCCGATTTTTCTCGGCTCTTTGTCTGCTGTTATTTTTTTCCTCGGCGCTCGTGCTTGCGCAGGGTTTAAGCGGCATTTCGGGCACCGTCACTGATTCCAGTGGCGCCGTGGTTGCCGATGCCAGCGTGACGGTCACGAACAATGCGACCAACGTTTCCACCGTTGCCGTGACCACGTCCGCCGGAACTTACGTCATTACAGATCTGATCCCCGGCATCTACACGGTAAGAATTGAAAAGGCTGGCTTCTCCACAGGCGTGCTCAGCGAGGTGCACGTCGACGTTAGCCGAACGACAAACGGCGACCTGACTTTGAAGACTGGTTCGACGAGCGACACTGTAGAAGTTGTCGCCCAGCAAATCGCCCTCGAAACCACGCAGCCTCAGCTAGGCACCGTTATCGAGAATAAGTTGGTTTCAGATATTCCCACATTGATTGGCGGTGGTCCCGGCAATATTGGCGCTCGCGACCGTCAGATTGACGACTATCTTTTTCTCGCGCCTGGTGTGCAGGGCGGCGAATTCAGCCATCGCATCAACGGTGGTGTGGATTTCGAGAACGAAGTCGTCTTCAACGGGGTGGTGGCAGTCCAGTCGGAAACGCAGGGCCTGCAGAGCAACATCAATCCTCCTTTTGAAATGATTGGTGAAGTTCAAGTGCTCACCTCGCAGTTCTCTGCGCAGTACGGCCTGAGCCAGGGCGTGGCGTCGTACCAGTTTGCTTCCGGCACAAACACGCTGCATGGGGACGCCTTTGAGATTGTTCGCAACACAATTTTAGACGCCGCAGGCGCAAATCCTCCGAATCCTGATAATCGACCCGGTAAAGGCCCCACGCCCACGATCAATGAGAACAGCTATGGATTTTCAGTGGGCGGCCCGGTGTGGATTCCGAAAATCTACAACGGGAAAAACAAGACCTTCTTCCACGTCAGCGCCGACTGGTTTCGTCTGAACCTATCCGATCAAAACACCTTTACCGTTCCGACGCCCGCACAAGTTGGTGGTGATTTCAGCGGCTACGTGGATGGCAGCGGGGCACAAATCCCGATCTTCGTCCCCCAAGGTTTCGTCGCTCCAACCGGTTGCTCAGCTCCCGCCGTAGGGCAGCAGTGGCCGGGAAACAAGATTCCAACATCCTGTTTCAGTTCCACCTCGGCAAGCCTTTTGTCTTTGGTTCCCACGCCGAACAATTCTGGAACTACCAACAACGCCACTTCGAGCGTAGGCGTGCTGCCCACACGGCAGACGAATTGGGGTTTCTCTATCGATCACAATCTCAACGACAGACAGAAGCTCCACGCCAGCTACTGGCGCAACAGCTACGATCTGGTTTCTTGCTGCAATGGCGGCATTCACGTAAACAATGAGCTATCCGGCCTGGAGAGAGAGCCGCGTCTCGGCACCGGGTTCTTTCTTACCTACTCCAATGCCATCAAGAGCAATCTCGTCGTCACTGCTGGCTTTGGGTGGATGGGCGAAATCAATAACGAGTTGAATTCGTTCCTGGGAGTGAGCTTCCCGGGCGTCGACGGTTCGATTTCTCTGCCGGTGATCAAGTTTAATGCGCCCTTCGGCCTTCAGCCCACCCAATGGGGACTAAACTCGAACGGTGAAACCTATTCGAAGAACCGCAAACTGGGGATCAGCTTTGACAACAACTGGCTGTGGACTCATGGCCGCCACACCATGAATATCGGATTCGAAATCCGCCGTTCTTATCAGGACGACCAGGAGTGCCAGCAATGCGGTGGAAGTTTCACCTTCAGCAGCTTGACGACGGCCAACCCCGCTGATTTGCAAAACACGGGGAGCGCGTTCGCCAGCTATCTCCTGGGCTATGCAGATGCGAGCCAGCGCCAATTTGCGATCGAAAGCAGGCTCCGAAATATCTACTATGCTCCGTATTTCCAGGATGACATTAAAATCACGCCGCGTTTGACCATTAACGCCGGCCTCCGCTGGGATATTCTTCGCCCATTCCTGGAAAACGACGACAACGTGCTCTTTTTCGATCCGACCGTTGCAAATCCAGGTGCCGTGGCGCCCGATGGAACGCAATTGCTGGGCGCGGCCAACAAGCTCGGGAATTGCTCCGTCTGTTCCGGGTACCGGCGAGCAGATATTCATTGGAAGAATTTCAGCCCGCGACTCGGCGTTGCCTACAAACTGAACGACAAGACTGTCATCTTGTCTGGTTTTGCCATCAATTTCCTGGATGGCGGCGCGTATGAGTACGGCGACAACAAAATCGCCGTGAACTACGGCAGCCTGCTTGGGGGAATTTTCAACGTCAACTCGCTGGGTTCAAACGTTCCCGGCTACGGCCAATGGGACGCCAACGCGATTCCGCAGCCCAGCCCCATAGACTTCACCGATCGCAGCCTGCTGAATTCGACCGGCGCGTTGCGGCAATTTGGCAGGGATCCAGGACAAATCCCGTACACCGAAAGCTGGAACGTTGGGTTCCAGCGCGAACTGCCCAACAACATGTTTCTTTCCGTTGCCTACGTTGGCAACCGGTCCCTCCACTTACCGTCGTTGCTGAATCCCATCAATCAGACCAATCCGCAGTACTTGACGATGTTCTGCGCCAGTGCCAACCCGGAAGATCCGAACTGCCCCATGTCGCCGGCATCGCCAAACGCGGCTTGGACCTCGGTCGTGTCGCAGGCCGATCTTCAAGCAGCTGGATTTAGTCAGGCGTCGGTTACATGCGGACCGAACACCAATAATCCGGGGGCGTCCGGAACGTTCTTCACCCCCTACGTCAATTTCCTTTGCGACTACGGAAGCGGCAAGAATCTGTCGCAAGCGTTGCTGCCGTATCCTCAGTTCAACCCCAGCAAATCCTGCGGCGGAATCTGCAACAACTTCGACACCAGCGGCACAGCCTTCTATAACGCGTTTCAAGTTCAGGCGCAGAAGCGCTTTTCAGGAGGCCTGAGCTTCCTGGTCGCCTACACTCTGTCGAAAACCATGTCGAACACCGACACTGGCTTCTCGACGTTTAACTACGGCTCAGAAAACAAGTTCAATCAAAAATCCGAATGGTCCATCGCAGGCAATGACCAGACCCATCTGCTGGCCATCAGCGGCGTTTATGAACTGCCGATCGGCCCGGGGAAGAAGTTCCTGAATAAAGGCGGCCATCTCGCCAAGAACATCGTGGGCGGCTGGCAGCTGAGCGGAGTGTTCCAGTATGCGAGTGGCACGCCGCAAACGGTGTATTCCAGCCAAGGCGATGCCACCAACGACCCTTTTCAGAACGGATTCAATCGTGCCAATTTCGATCGCAGCGTTCCCTTGAAAGTGGATTACAACAACTATTACAAGGGGCTGCCGATCTTCAATACTGCGGCTTTCTCCGACGCTGGATTTGCACCAGGGAATGAACCGCGCGTCATCACCCAATTACGCAACCCCTTTAATGCCAACGAGAACATTGGTCTCTCCAAACATTTCTTCTTTGGCGAACGTGTCACCGCAGAGTTGCGCATTGAGTTCTTCAATGTCCTGAATCGCATGCAGGTCTGTGGCATAGGACAGGGACTGGACAATAATGTCAACGACGGCAGTGGCCAGTTCGGTCTAATTAATCCGACCGGCAGCGGTAACGGCACTTGCCAGGCGAACACGCCACGTCAAGGGCAGGGCTTTTTCAAAGTCAGCTTCTGATCCCGCGGAAGACACCCCTCCGCTGAGATCAGTCGAGGAGCCGGGATCCCACGGGGTCCCGGCTTTCAATTGCCTTACAAAATCCACGCCGCGCAGGCGGCCTTGGCAAAGGTTCACAAAAACTTCCAATCATCCAGAAAGTGTTCGTTCAAAAGCGCTGTAATTGTAAAATCTCAATGCGCAGATGAAGCCCCGCGAATACTCTCGCTTGGTAATTCGCCCACACAGGGCGTGCAGAATGGAACGAGTGCCGCGCGTATCCCCTTGCGTTACAAGAATTTGTCCCGCGCTCTTTCCCTTGATTCTGCTCCTCTTGGTTTTCAGTCCGTACAATCAGGCGCAAACTGTGCCCTCCGGCCCCGAGGCAGCGCGATTGGCCGAAGCCAGATCCCTTCTTGATAAGGGTCTGGTCAGCGATGCCGAGCGCCTTGCTCGCGCCTTCCTGAGCGAACACCAGGATTCTGCGGAAGCGCATTTCTTCCTGGGATATATCCTCTTCAAGGAAATTCAAACCGACGCCGAACGCAACCGAAGCTCGCTGCGTGATGAATATCAACAGTCCAGTCAACCGCACACCAGCTCCAGCTTGCGCGATGCCCTCGCCAAGGCTTCGCTGGCAGAGTTTACGGAAGGTGCGAAGTACCACGCCCCTGGCGCATTTGACCTGAAAATTGTGGCGCTCGATTACGTCGTGCTAGGTGATTACGCCAACGCCGACAAATGGTTAACTCTTTCCGTTCAATGGGATCCTGAAGACGAGCAGGCGTGGTATTACCTCGGCCGTGCGAAATACAACGAAAACCGTTTTGAAGAAGCGATCAACGCATTTGAACAGTGTCTGAAACGCAATGCCAAAAATGTGAAGGCCGAAGAAAACCTGGGCCTTGCCTACGCCGGGCTCGGTCGAATTGAGGATGCAATCTCGGCGTACAAAACCGCGATGGCCTGGCAGGAAAATGCCCTAACCAAAGACGCCTGGCCGTATATCAATATGGGAGATCTGCTCCTCGATCAGAATCGTAGCGATGAAGCGGTGTCTTACCTCCAGCAAGCGATCCAAATCTCCTCTGAAAACTCTAAAGCACATGAACTCTTGGGGAAAGCGTATACAAGACTGAATCAACTCGTGCTTGCCCAGGCCGAACTTGAGCGGGCGATAAGCCTGTCTCCTCAAGTTGCCAGTCTTCACTGTATGCTTGGACCGATCTATCGCAAACAGAGTTTGCCAGCGAAGGCAAAAGCAGAGTTCGAACGTTGTTCATCGTTGAGCAATCCCCGGCCCGCTTTGGGAACGCCGCATCCTTAAGCTGAGATCCAGAAGAAAAGAACCATCCCTCACGCTAGTAACTTAAAAATATTGAATTTTCGGGTTTAAAAAGTCTCAATTATTTGGAGAAGTGTTGGTCTTGTTTCCCAATACTTGCTTGGCCCGTTCCGAAGTTGAGGCACGGGCACTCTCTTCCAGTTTCGTGAAGATGTCCATTTCTACCTTCGCCTCCGTCGTGCGGCCCAGCGACCGCAGGGCCTGGCCAAGTAAGAAGTGAATACTGGGCTCTTCCGGGGTGATTTTCTCGGCGGCTTGCAAATCTTTCACTGCTTCTTCGTTGCGGTCCATTCGAATCAGTGCACGAGCCCGATCAACCCTGGCTTGTGCCAGGTTAGGGCACAACGCCAGGGCCTTGTCGGCATTCGAAAGAGCGGCTTCTGGATCCAGGCGTTGTTCAAGAATGGTATTGGCGATTTTCCATTGGGCGGCGCAGTTTGACGGGTCATTCGCAATCTCTGTCCGAAATTCCCTTGCCGCGTCGCTCCAATTCGCCAGCGCCCAGTATGCATTGCCCAGCAAATAGTGAATGCCAGGCTGGTTGGGCGCCAATTCAACGGCCTTTTTGTATTCGATCAGTGCTCCGTCGTAGTTCTTCATGCTCTCCATGACTTCGCCGGAGATTTGGTGAACCCAAACCGAGTCGGGATCAATTTCATTGAGTTTCGCAAGGGCACGTTCTGACAGCTTCATGTGAACCTTGCCGAGCATGTACCAAATTTCCTGGTTCTTAGGCTGGCGGTTCGAAAGCTGCTGCAAGTGCCCGGCGGCCAAATTCAGCTCGCCGAGCTTGATCAAATCGTTGGCGAGAAAGAGTTCCGCGTTGTCGTCCTTCGGATTCGCGCGAAGCGCCGCTTCGAGAGGAGTTCGGGCGTTAGCGTAATCGCCCAACTCGTACAGCGAGATTCCCATCAATGCGGAAGCGGAAGACATATGCGGATCGATCTTGAGACCCCGTTCTAGCACGGCAGCAGCCTTCTTAAATTCGCGCTGTCTTAGATAGAGCGCGCCAAGGTTGTTATAGGCTGGCGCAAGCCGGGGAGCGATCTCCAAAAGGGATTCATATTTCGTTGTGGCGGCGGCGAGGTTGCCCTGTGCTTCGGCTGACTTTGCTTCCGCATAAAGCTGCTGCACCCTTGCGTTGTCTGGTGCCGCCCCGGATTGCGCAAGCACCGGGCTTTGAAAGCACAGCAAGACCAGCATCAAAAAGAATGCCGGCGTCGTCGTGTTCATGGGCGGATCGGGGCGGTGCCAACGTGCCATACCGTCGGAATTTTACACCCATGGACGGCAGTCCACCACCGTACCAAAGCCATGTGGCTCCATGTATTGCCCCGTGTAGATACGCATGCTAACCTTCGCAGAATCCGCAGGGGTGCGGTCATGCAAGTCGCTGACAGTGGACTTCGGACTAGAAGTTTTGGCGCTTTTGAGGTTGATCTCAAGTCAGCCGAACTCCGCAAACACGGCATTCGAATCAAACTGCAAGAGCAGCCCTTCCAGATATTGGCATTCCTCATGGAGCATGCCGGTGACGTCGTGACGCGCGATGAACTCCGCCAGAAACTCTGGGCGGAGCACACGTTCGTCGATTTCGATCGCAGTTTGAACAAGGCGATGACCAAGCTGCGGTCAGCGCTCGGCGATTCGGCGGAGAGCCCCCGTTACATTGAAACTGTTCCCCGCCACGGGTATCGTTTCCTCGCCGAAGTCCATGCCCATCGTGACGAGCTTCAGGGGGCCACCGCGCCCCAGGTTTACAGCGCAGCTCCTCCCGACGTCCCCCTCCGGGCGTTGCGACCGTCAGGAGGACGATTAGAGCGTGCCTTACACGCATCGTACTTCGCAATTCCGCATCGTCGCCGGCGTGTGTACACAATCGCAGCTGCCGGCCTTGCCGCGATTCTCGCGACGCTAGGATACTTGCAGATAAAACAGTTCGTAGTTCACGGTGTGTCTCCCGCGGCGCCGTACGCACGGCGTTCCGTTGCCGTCCTGGGTTTCAAGAATTTATCGGGGGATGCGCAAGAGGCCTGGCTCTCGACCGCTCTTTCCGACTGGCTCATGACGGAACTCACAGCCGGCGAGCAGCTACGTGCAATACCCGCGGAAGGCGTCATAAGAATGAGAATGGAACTCTCGCTTCCGGACGTGGACTCGCTTGGGAAGGAAACCCTGAGCCGGATTCGAAAGAACCTCGGAACGGATTATGTGGTCGTAGGTTCCTACGCCGAGCTTGGCGCAAAGTCCGATGGACAGATCCGATTGGATTTGCGCCTGCAGGATACGCAGAGCGGAGAAACCGTTGGGACGTTTTCTGAATCAGGAACAGAGGCTCACTTGTTGGACCTCGTTTCCCGCACCGGAGAGCACTTAAGAGAAAAATTAGGAGTGCGTGCAGTCACCAAAGAGGAAGCTGCGGAAGTGGCGATCGCAGTTCCTGCTAGGGCGGAAACCGCGAAGCTGTATTCGGAGGGTTTGGCGAAACTGCGAATTTTTGACGCACTCACGGCCCGCGAGCTGTTAACGAAGGCCGTAACCCAGGAACCGGATTACGCGCCATCGCATGCAGCCCTGGCTACAACCTTGTTACATCTTGGCTACGACGGCCAAGCGGTAGTTGAAGCAAAAAAAGCATTTGACCTTTCCGCTAATCTGTCCAGGGCGGAACGGCTCCTTGTAGAGGGCCGCTACAGGGAAGTCTCGCGCGATTGGGATCGGGCCATCGAGATCTATCGGGCGCTTTTCGATTTCTTTCCCGACAATCTTGAATATGGGCTGGATCTAAGCAGAACCGAAATCGACGCCAACAAATGGAAGGACGCGCTCGCTACCGTGGCGGCATTGCGTGCGCTGCCTGCGCCACTGCGAGATGATCCGCGAATCGATCTGGCAGAAAATGATGCCGCCAGGTCGCTCGGTGATACCAAGCGGGCGGAGGCTGCGCTGAGCCGAGCTGCGGAAAAGGCTCGCGCCGCAGGAGCTTCTCTGTTGTTGGCCAAGGCCCGTCGGGAGCAAGCCTGGCTATTTGAAAACTCAGGCAGAGAGGATCAGGTGGAGGCGGCGGTGACGGAAGCAATGCAGCTCTATGTTGCCGCGCACGACCAACTTGGCGTTGCCGCAGTTGCGACGCTCGAGGCAATTGCCCTTGAACGGCAAGGCGACTATCTGGGCGCAAAGCAAAAATATGAAGAATCACTGGTCATCTATCGAGCCTCGGGAAACAAGGTCAGTCTGGGGGCCGAATACGACAATCTCGGCGACATTCTGCTCTATCTTGGGGACACTGCGCAGTCGCAAAGGAGTTACGGCCAAGCGCTTACGACCTATCGAGACATAGGTGACAAAAATGGAGTAGCGTTGGCCAAGATTGGTCTTGGCGATGTTTTCCTTGTTCTTGGAAGGCTAAGCGAAGCCAGAGACATGTATCAGGACGCGCTCGAAATCTGCCGACAACTCGGTAGCCGAAACCGACAAGCAGTGGCGCTTGCGGGCTTGGGAAGAGTGCAGCAGCTCGAAGGCGCTACAGAAGAGGCGCGGAAAAAAGAAATAGAAGCTGTTGCCATGCTGGAAGAGGTCGGAAACAAGAGCGAAGCCGAGCGCGTGCGGATGCAGATGGCCGAACTACTCCTCAAAACAGGAAAGAGTTTGGAAGCCAGTGAAACAGCGCGTCGTTCGATAAACATTTTGGAAGAGAAGAAAGCCGGGCGCTCCGCAGCAATAGCGAAGCTGGTCTTGGCCCAAGCGCTTCTGGCCCAGGGAAAGATTGCAGAAGCTCGCCCGATTGCGGAACAGGTTGTGAATGTTGCAAGCCGTAGCCGGGACCAGGAGTTGCAACTCCGGTCCGAGACGGTTGCAGCCAACATTGACGGTGTAAGCGGCAATTCTCCGGACATGGCCAACTCGATTAGATGTTTGAATAGAATCATATCGACGGCAGCCAACTCATCGTTTGTGGAAGTGGCCTTTGAAGCGCGCCTTGTGGCCGGTGAGCTGGAGATAAGAGGAGACCGAGAAACAGGACGTTCCCGACTGGAGAGGCTTGAGAACGATTCAAGCCAGTCGGGCTACCTGCTCATCGCGCGCCGAGCTTCAGCGGCATTGAGTGCCACATCGACGAAAACGGCGGT
>Ga0137403_10006196_pt1 | contig 13722 bp, 15 predicted proteins | sample CZOMad2_1_16fung_FD_122057 | JGI IMG/M metagenome (GOLD analysis project Ga0137403, IMG submission 122057) | Vadose zone soil fungal communities from Angelo Coast Range Reserve, California, USA - CZOMad2_1_16fungal (Hybrid Assembly) | ecosystem: Environmental > Terrestrial > Soil > Vadose zone... | reverse complement strand
ACGTTGCGCGGGAGCTCGTACGCCTCGGGATCCGCGCTCGAGAGCCCGATGAACTTGGCCTTCGGAATGGCCATGCGTTGGCTCTCGAACGCGAGGTTGATCGAGCCCTGCTTGATGACCGAGTAGATGTAGTAGCCCCACGGGTCGTTGTCGACGAGGACGTAGACCGGAAGCCGCTTCTCCTCGTGGAGCCGGCGCGCCAGGCGCCGGACCCCGCGGGGCGGCTGTCCGTTTCCGGTCAGGAGCACGCAGTTGTACCGGCGCCAGAACTTGTCCTCGGAGAGCCGATTCCACTGCGTGCCCTTCTCGACCAGCAGGACGAAGTCGGCGGTGCACTGCCGGATCTGCAGGTACTCCGGCTCGACGATCGACGGCACGGAGTAGCCGCCCTTGCCGAGCCGCGCGCAGTCCACGCGGTCGCCGTCGTCCACCAGCACCAGCGGGCCGACGACCGAGCCGGCGTTCTCGGCGCGCACGTGCAGCTCCTCGCGGAGCGCCTCCAGGCTCACCTCGAGGTCCTCGATGAGCGGATCGGACTCGTCCTGCGTGTCGAGGGTGTTCTCGTGGGAGTTCTTGATCGTGTGCTTGGACCGGTAGTAGATCTCGCGGAGCGAGGTCGTGAGGTTCGCCCGCTGGAGCTCGCAGAGCGCGTCGGCCACCAGCACCGTCTGCATGAACTTCTTCGCCATCCCCACGTTGAAGAACGACCGCGCCTGCTTGCGCTTGCCCATCTCGATCAGGCCCTTGCGGTCGTTGAAGGTGATGTTCGACAGCGATCGAATCGGGATCGTCAGGGTCGGATCCTTGCCGCGCTGGGCAGCGTTGACGACGATGTCGGCAACACCGACGAGCTTCCTCTCCACGGCGGTGACCTTCCGGGGCTTCGCGGCCATCTCCTACGCCTTCCCGCGCCTGGCGCGCTTCGGACGTTTCGCGGTCGTACGAGTCGGCTTGCGCCTGCTCGTTCGCCCGGCGCGCGGCATCCGTCTCGCCGCCTTCTTCGTCCTGGCTTTCGCTTCGGGAGCGCCGCCGGTTTCGGGGGCGCCGTGCCCGTTCGAGGGCGCGGCCGGCGTCTCGCTCGCCAGCACCGGCACCTCGCCCTCGATGCCCTCGGGCGTGACGATGATCGAATGCGGGAGGCCTTCCGGGCCGCTGCCGTTCTTACCCAGGAGCTCGTCCGTCTTCTCGCCCCCGGTCCGCCTCATGGCCATCCGCTGGAGCTGCTCCTTCAGCTTCGAGGTGGGCAACCGTCCTCCCTTGAGGCGGTTGCACGATTCGACCACTTCCTCGATGTAGAGCTCGAAGATGTTGCGCCGGCGGTGCTCGCCCTGCGCCCGCTCGCGCCGCCGGAGGAACGCGCCCAGCCGCCGGCCGCATTCGCGCAGCGCCAGCGTGATCTCCTTGCGGATCTCGTCGTACTCGGCGATCGCTTCCTTGGATTCGCTGGTGAACGGCACCCAGACCGAGGCCATGTGGACGAAGATGACCATCGGCCCGCCCGGCACCGCGCCGCGCGACTGGGACACGCCGTAGTTGCGCCAGGTGGTGTCGAGCACCGCCTTGTAGCTCACGCAGGCCGACTGCTGGTAGAGCAGCGGCACGCGGTTCGCGTAGCGGATGACGCGGGCGAGCTCGTGGTCGTTCTGCTCCTCCTCGCCTTCGGCGAGCGGGACCGCCTCCTTCGGCTGGTCCGGCTGCCCCTGCTCCGGACCCCGCCCGTAGGCCAGGCCCGCCTCGATCACGAACGGATTGCCGCGATACACGGACGGCGGACGGCTGACGGCCGTATAGAATTCGCCCTTGATCTGCTGGTAGAGGCCGGAGAGGATCGCCCGCTCGCCGATCGGCGAGAGACAGTTGGTCGGCGGCGCCATGATCTTGGTCGCCTGGATGGCCTTGTACAGCGCCTCGGAGGCCTGCCCGTGGACGTCGCGCGGCCGCGTGCGCGGCGAGAGCCCGGCGGTCTTGCAGATGTCCTCGGCCAGCCGCGGCGACACCCGACTGAAATCGCTGGCCAGGAACGCGGAGAGCCAGTGGCTCTTCGTGTCCTGGAGCATCTTGAGCAGCATCCCGAGCTCGATGCCATACGGATGCGGCTTGATCTCCCGCGGCGACGGCGGAAGCTGGTCGTACGTCCGGGGATGCGTCTTCGTCTCGCCCTCGGGGGTGAAGTACGTCAGCTTGACGTGCGGGTTGGCGATGACGGTCTGCTCGACGTACTCGTCGACCGAGGCCCGGCCCTTCTGGTAGCGGCCCTCGACTTCCATGGTGACCTGGGTCCCACGGGTCGATTCCCACTCGATCTGCTTCTTCTCGAGAATCAGCGGCTCGTTCTTCTTGGTGTCGATCTGGACTTCGAAGTAGTGAGCGGGCGCCCGCGCGCTGGTGCGGGAGATGATCTGAACGGGCTTCCCGGTCGTGAGCTGGCCGTACATGCCGGCGGCCGAGATGCCGATGCCCTGCTGCCCGCGGCTCATGCGCAGCCGATGGAACTTGGAGCCGTACAGCAGCTTCGCAAAGATCGGCGGAATCTGCTGTCGGATGATCCCCGGACCGTTGTCGGTGACGGTGATCCGGAAGCGTGTGGCCTGGCTCGCGGCCGGCGGCGCGCTGCCGTTGGCAACCGCCTCGACCTTGACGACCACGTCCGGGAGGATCCCGGCTTCCTCGCACGCGTCGAGCGCGTTGTCGACCGCCTCCTTGACGCAGGTCAGGAGCGCCTTGCGCGGATTGTCGAACCCGAGGAGGTGCCGGTTCTTGGTGAAGAACTCGGACACGGAGATTTCCCGCTGGCGAGCCCCCATCTCGACGGCGGACACCGCCGGGCGCGGCGGCGCCGCTGGCGGGGGACTGGTCTTCGGGGGGGTCAGCGCTCGGCCGGCCTTTGCCACGCGCATCCTCGGTAGCTCCTCATATGCCTCCATACAAACAAAGTCTCACCCGAGGACCTAGTTTTCTGACGGGGGCGGCCCGGCGCCGGTCGTCTAGAATGGACGCGTCTTGAGCCTGGACCGCGTTTGCCGATTGACGGGGCTCGGCGGAGTCGCGCTCTTTTTTGCCACCGCGTTCACTCCGCTCGCCCACGCGCTGACCCTCTGGATGGCCGTCGAGCCGCAGCTTGTCCCCTCCGACGCCATTGTCGTCCTCGGCGCAACCGTCTCGCCGTCGGGCATCCTGAGCAGCGAATCCACCCGTCGGACCGATCATGCCATCGACCTCTATCACCGGGGCCTCGCGCCCCGGCTGATCCTGCTGGGCGGGGCCCGTGACAGCGGAGCGATCGAAGCCGAGATCCGGGCCAAGCTGGCGCGCCTGCACTCGATCCCGGCCGACGCCATCCTCACGGAATCCAGGGCTCGAACGACACGAGAGGAGGCCGCGCGGGTGAGAGATCTCGCGCGATCGAGAGGCATTCGTACGGTGCTCCTCGTCACCAACTCCGGGCACATGGCGCGAGCGCGACCCCTGTTCGAGCGCGCCGGCTTCGAGGTCCATCCCGCGCCCTCCGACACCTACTTCGAGCCCACCGCGCCCGAGGCGCGCCTGATGCTGATGCGAGGACTCCTGCAGGAGGTCCTCGGCTGGATCTACTACCGGATCGCCGGATACGCGTGAGCGCTGGAGGACCATACATGATCGGGATCTTCATGCTGGCGCTGGCGGGGCTCACCTCCGTCGGCGCCTATCTCCTCGGCGCCCGGCGGCTCGGGCTCCCGCCCGCGAGGCTCGGCGCCGCCGTCGGCAAGACGCTGGAAACGGTGGGAGCGGTCCTGATCTTTCTCGTCGCGAATCTCGTGGTGGCCGTGCCCCTCGTGGTGGCGCTGCGCGCCGTCACCGGCACGTTCGTATCCGTCTACGTGACCGACGACACGGCGTGGCTGGGCCTCTCCCTGCTCCAGGGTCTCGCGTTCCAGTGGTGGCGGGAGGCGTCGAGGAAGAAGGCGGGGGCCCTCGCGCTTGAAGAGCGCGGGAATCTCGGGTAAAGAGGCGGTACCCGACGAAAGGAGACGCTATGCCGACCATCGAGCACCGGGGCGCTTCCATTTATTACGAGGAGTCCGGTCGAGGGTTCCCCATTCTGACCTTCGCGCCGGCAGGGCTTCAGTCGACCATCGAGGTCTGGAGCCGGCCGGCCGCGCCCGTGAACCCGATCACGGAGTTCTCCGCCGATTTCCGCGTGATCGTGATGGATCAGCGCAACGCCGGCGGCCGGTCGCGCGCCCCCATCACCGCGAGCGACGGCTGGCATACGTACGCGGCCGACCACATCGCCGTGCTCGATCACCTCGGCATCGAGCAGTGCCACCTGTACGGCCAGTGCATCGGCGGATCGTTCATCATGAGCCTCTTGAAGGCCCAGCCGCAGCGCATCGCGGGCGCGGTGCTCGCCCAGCCCATCGGCCGCGTGGGCGCGATGGCGCCGGGCCGCTCCGCCCGGTTCAACGCGTGGGCCGAGACCCTCGCCGATCACCCCGAGGCCACCGGGCCGGTGCTGGACGCGTTCCACCAGAACCTGTACGGTCCGGGCTTCGTCTACAGCGCGGACCGCGCGTTCGTCTCGAGCTGCCAGACGCCGTGCATGGTGCTGGCCGGCAACGACGAGGCGCACCCGTATCCGATCTCCGAGGAGGTCTCGAAGCTGCTGCCGAAGTGCGAGTTCATCCCCGAATGGAAGCAGGGCGCGCCGCTGGCGGCGGCCAAGGTGCGCATCAAGGAATTCCTGGCCAAGCACACGCCGCGGCGCTGAGGCGCGGAAAACGAGGTGGCCGTCATGCGTACGATCGAGCTGCTCTCACCCGCCGCCGCCGTGGCCGCGAACACCGTGCCGCTGGCCAAGGGCGTCCCGGCGCTCGGCGGCCGGGTCATCGGGCTCCTGAACAACTCGAAGGCCGGCACCCGGCCGTTCCTGGACCGGGTCGCGGAGCTGCTGCGGCGCGATCACGGCGTGTCGAGGATCGTCCGCTACGACAAGGCGGCCGCCGCGCTGCCGGCGCCCGACGACATGCTCGAGGCGGCCGCCCGCGAGTGCGACGTCGTGATCAACGGGATCGCCGACTGAGGGTCTTGCACGTCGTGGAGTGTCCACGACAGCATCGAGCTCGAGAAGCGGGGCGTCCCGACCGCGACCATCGTCACCGAGGAGTTCCGCGGGCTGTACGGCATCGTCTCGACGAGCCTCGGCCAGCCCTTCCTGCCGGCCGTCTACATCCAGCATCCGATCGTCAGCATCCCCAACCCGGAGATGCAGGGGCGGGCCGACCACGCGATGGTCGCGATGGTCGAGGTCGCGGCGGCCGGGCGCGAGGCTGAAGCGGGCTCGAGCAGGCTGGCCGCCGCCGAGGTCGTCGACCGCATCACGGTGGCGGACGATCCGGAGGCGATCTTCGAGCGGTTCACCAGCGAGGGCTGGACCGACGGGCTCCCGATCGTGCCACCGACCGCGACGCGGGTCGCTCAGATGCTGGCCTACTGCGACCTCGAGCCGAGCGCGTCGCTGGGCGCGATGCCGCCGCGCTGGGGAGAGGCGACGATCGCCAAGGTCGCCGTCAACGCGGTCATGGCCGGATGCAAGCCGGAGTACTTCCCGGTCATCGTGACGGCGGTGAAGGCCATCCTGGCCAAGCCGTTCAATCTGTACGGCGTCCAGGGCACCACGAATCCAGCGAGCCCGGTCCTCATCGTGAACGGACCGATCGCGCGCGAGATCGAAATCAACGCGCGCGGGAACCTGTTCGGTCCGGGCTTCCGGGCCAACGCGACGATCGGCCGGGCGATCCGGCTCGTCATGACGACGATCGGCGGCGGCGTGCCGCAGCAGGCGGACAAGTCGACGCTCGGCAACCCCGCCAAGTACACCTGCTGCTTCGCCGAGCACGAGGCGGGAAGCCCCTGGGCGCCGCTTCACGTCGAGCGGGGATACGAGGCGACGACGAGCACCGTGACCGCGTTCGGCGGCGCCGCGCCCGCCAACATCATCGAGAAGAGCAAGACCGCCGTGGAGATGCTCGAGACGATCGCACGCGCGATGGCCGTCTCCGGCTCCAACAACATGTTCATGAGCCAGGAAGCCCTGCTGGTCCTCGGTCCCGAGCATGCCGCGATCGCGGCGCGCCAGGGCTTCGACAAGGCGCGGGTGCGCCGCACCCTGTTCGAGCAGGCGCGCATTCCCTTCGGAGAGATCGGCCAGAGCAACGCCGACGTCCTGCGCGTGTGGCGGGGCCCCTGCATCGACGAGGCAGACGAGCGGCGGACGTTGCGGATCGTGGAGAAACCCGAGGACATCCTGGTCGTCGTGGCCGGCGGCGCAGGTAACCACTCGGCCTCGATCCCGGGGTGGTACTCGCGCTCGGTGACCCTGCCCATCACCCGCGCCGATGGCAGGCCGGTCCGCTCCGTCGCGGAGCTGAAGAAAGCCTAGCCGCGTGAAGCGGCCGAGCGGGCGGCTGAGCGACGCCGACCCGCCCGGCCCTGACTACGCCGTTACGACTGTACGGAACAGCTCGCGGACACCGCCGCCAGAGGCCGGTCCTCCAGCACGCCGCGCTCGTCCGCCTGTGCCAGCACGGCCTGGATCGTCTTCACGAGCTGGCGCGCCGCATCGACGCTCAGCTCAACGGCCACGCGCGCGCTCGGGCCGACGGCCTCGTTGACGAAATCGATGTTGAGCGCGTGCTCGAGCGGCAGATCGTACGGATGGTCGTACGAGACGTAGGCCTCGCGGACCTCGATCCAGTCCGGACCGCTCTTGCCGCGCCCCTCGATCTTCACCTGATGAGCAATCATCGTGCACATGACTGGGCTCCTGGTGTCGGCCTACCGCAGATTCTTGTCCAAGAACGCAAAGACCTTCTTCCAGCCGTCCACCGCCTGCTCCTGCCGGTAGGCCGCGCGGTCGTAATAGAAGAAGCCGTGGCCCGCGCCGGCGTAGCGATGGAACTCGAAGTTCTTGCCGTGCTTCTTCAGCTCCGCCTCGTGCTGGTCGACCTGCTCGGGCGTGGGCGACTTGTCCTCGAGTCCGAAGAGCCCGAGGAGCGGGGCCGAGAGGTCCTTGGTGAAGTCGATGGGCGCCGCCGGCTGGTTCGGCGTCAGCTCTTCCTTCGCCATGACCACGCGGCCGCCCCAGCACTCGATGATCGCGTCGAGGCCCTTCAGCTTGCAGCCGGCGAGGAACGCCTGCCGGCCACCCGAGCACGTGCCGAAGATGCCGACCTTGCGGGTGAGATACGGCTGCGAGCGCAGCCAGGCGTTCGCGCCGTCGAGATCGCCGAGCACCCGCGCGTCCGGGGCGCCGCCCGCCGCGCGCACCTTGGCCCCCACGTCTTCCGGGGTGCCGTGGCCGTCGCGGAAGTAGAGGTTCGGCGAGATCGCCACCAGGCCGTGGTGGGCGAAGCGACGGGTGCACTCGCGGTACCACTCGTCCCAGCCCGGCGCGTGGTGGATGACGATCATGCCGGGGAACGGGCCGGCGCCGAGCGGCCGCGCCACGTAGGCATTGATGATGTCCCCGTTGTGCCCCCTCATGGTGACCGTCTCGGCGATCATTCCTTCGTACTGGTTCGTCTGGTACGTATGCATAGCCGCCTTTCCTCCGTGTACGGTGTTCGGGACCATCGCGACTCGATCGCTGTCCCGCGCAATGCTGCCTCGGCGCGGGCTCGTGGTCAAGGTGCTCTCGCGTTATGATCCCCGATGAGATCGGAGGACAGGGCATGGCACACGTGAAGATCACGCCGCTCCACCCCTCGCTCGGCGCCTCGATCGAGGGCATCGACCTCGCCGAGCCGGTCGACGAGCCGACGCGGCAGACGCTGACTCGCGCGCTCTCCGACCACCTGGCCGTGGTGTTTCCCGACCAGTCCCTGACGCCCGCGCAGTATCTCGCCGCGGCATCGCTATTCGGGCCGCCGATGGAGCAGCACTACTCCCAGCACCACATGCCGGAAGCTCCGATGATCGGGCTCATCTGGCACCGCAACGGCCAGCGCCCGGCCGAGCAATGGCACACGGACCACACCAATCGGGAGCGCCCGCCGCTGGCAACGCTGCTCTACGGCGTCGAGATCCCGTCGGCGGGCGGGGGGACGAGCGTGGCGAGCATGCGCGCGGCCTACGCGGCCTTGCCGGAGGCCGAGCGCCGGCGACTGGACACGCTGAGGACGTTCAACAGCCTGGACAGTGACCACCCCGACACGCGCGCCGAAGATCGAGAGAGGTACGGCAAGCCGATCGCGCATCCGATGGTGCGCACGCATCCCGTGCACGGCTCGCGCGCGGTGTACTTCCACATCTCCAAGGCCACCCACATCGACGGCATGACTCCGGAGGCGAGCCGCGCCTACATGAGCGATCTGCTCGCCCGGATGATCCGGCCCGAGATCGTCTACCACCACGCGTGGCGCAAGGGCGACGTGCTGGTCATCGACAACCGCGCGACCATGCACCGGGCGCACGGCGACTACGATCGAAGCCAGAGCCGTGTCCTGTGGCGCCTCATCGTCGAGGGTGATCGCCCGCGGTAGCAGCGCGCCGAAGACGGTGCCCACGCGACTGCCGTTCCCTCCACCCCTGGCGCCCATGCTGTCGAAGGCCGCCGACGCCCTGCCGGGCGGCGACGGCTGGCAGTTCGAGCCCAAGTGGGACGGATTTCGCACCCTCGTGTTTCGCGACGGCGACGAGGTCCTGCTGCAGAGCCGCGATGAAAAGCCGATGAACCGGTATTTTCCCGAGCTCGTCGCGCCCCTCGCCGCGGCCCTGCCCGAGCGCTCGGTCGTCGACGGCGAGATCGTCATCGTCGGCGCCGGCGGCCTCGACTTCGAGGCCCTCCTGCTCCGCATTCATCCCGCGGCGTCGCGGGTGAAGCTCCTGGCCGCCGAGTCGCCGGCGTCGTTCGTGGCGTGGGACCTGCTCGCGCTCGGCGACGAGGATCTCCGCCCGCTGCCGCTCGCGCAGCGGCGCGAACGGCTCGAGCGGGCGCTGGCCGGCGCGGCCCCCCCGGTGCACCTGTCGCCGGCCACGCGCGACCGCGCCGTCGCGGAGGACTGGTTCCGTCGCTTCGAGGGCGCCGGGCTCGACGGCGTCATGGCCAAGCGCCTGGACGCGCCCTACCGCGCCGGCGAGCGCACGATGCTGAAGATCAAGCACGCGCGGTCGGCGGACTGCGTTGTCGCGGGATTCCGCTGGCACAAGAACGGCGCGGGCACGATGGTCGGCTCGCTCCTGCTGGGCCTCTACGACGAGGACGGCACCCTGCACCACGTCGGCGTCACCGCCTCGTTCACCAACGCCGTCCGCAAGGCGCTGGTCGCCGAGCTGGCGCCGCTCCGGGAGAACGCGCTCGAGGGCCACCCCTGGCGCGACTGGGCGGAGGCGCCGGAAGAGGCGGAGGCCGCGGGGCAGCGCCGGCCGGGCGCGAGCAGCCGCTGGAACCGCGGCAAGGACCTGAGCTGGGAGGCGCTACGGCCCGAGCGCGTCTGCGAGGTCGCGTACGACCACATGCAGGGCACGCGCTTCCGCCACGCCGCGCAGTTCGTGCGCTGGCGCCCGGACAAGCGCCCGCGCGACTGCCGCTACGACCAGCTGGAGGTCACGCCCGCCTACGAGCTCGAGCGCGTGTTCGGCGCGCGCCACGGATCGTAGTCGGGATCCGGCGCTTCCTCGGCCGGACGCTCGCTCTCCGGAACGTGGCGCAGGTTGACCCTCACGCGCGTCCACGTGCTCGAGCGGCCGCGCATCGAATCGACGAGCACGTCGTCCACCTCGAGCCGCCCCGCCGCCTCCGGATGGCGCGCCTTCCAGCGCTCCAGCCCCGCGAGCGCGTCCTCCGCGCGCTGGGCCTTCGCGACCGTGATCAGCGGGTGCGCCGACCGGCGAGTGCCGCCCCGCTCGGTCCCGCCGGCGGCGGCGCGTCGCCTCGACGGCGCGACGCGCGGCGGCTCGTCCTCCTGCTTCTTGTAGTGCGGCGGCCACGGCGCGTCGCCGAGGCCCGCCGCCTCGTGGGTGGCCGACAGCTCGAGAAGACCTTCGAGCGATCCCGCGGCCTCGTCGATGCCTTCCGACGCGTCGCCGCGCTCGGTCAGGCGTCCCGGCGCGGTGACGAGCGTGAACGCCGCCGGATCGCAGTCGGCGACCTCGTCCCAGCGGAGCGGCATCGAGACGCGCGCATCGGCGGTCGGGCGCACCGACCACGCGGACGCCACCGTGCGATCCTTGGCGTTCTGGTTGTAGTCGAGGAAGACGCCGTGGCGCTCTTCCTTCCACCACTTGCTGGTCGCCCGCTCGGGCGCGCGCCGCTCGACCTCGCGCGCCAGCGCCAGCGCGGCGCGCCGCACCTGATCGAAGCTCCAGCGCGGGTGGATCCGGACGTTCACGTGCATGCCGCGCGAGCCCGACGTCTTGGGCCAGCCGCGCAGACCCTGCCGATCGAGCACGTCGCGGACGACCAGCGCCACCTGCCGCACGTCGTCCCAGCTCGAGGCCGGGCCGGGATCGAGATCGACGCGCAGTTCGTCGGGATGATCGAGGTCCGCGGCGCGCACCGGGTGCGGGTTCAGGTCGATGCAGCCCAGATTGACGATCCACAGGAGCTGCGCCGCGTCGCGCACGACGATCTCGCTTGCCGTGCGGCCGGACGGAAAGCTGAGCTCGACGGTCTCGATCCAGTCCGGATGCTGCGTGGGCGCCCGCTTCTGGAAGAACGGCGCACCCTCGGCGCCGTCGACGTAGCGCTTGAGGACGATCGGCCGCCCGGCGATCCCGCGCAGGGCGCCGTCGGCGACCGACACGTAATACCTGGCCAGATCGAGCTTCGTGTGGCCGGCCCGCGGGAAGAAGACCTTGTCGGGGTTGGTGATCGCGACCTCACGGCCCGCGACCTCCAGGACGACCTGCCGCGCCTTGCCCATACGAACAGTGTTCCCGAATCGATCGCGGGCGCAAGCCTGCTTCCGGGGCGGGATCCCGAGGAGTCAGGCCCGCCGGGGCGGGCATCACGGCGGAGGCGACGCTCAGGGCAAGAGGTCGGCGACGCGGATCGACGCGAAGGGCGCGGCGAGGGGGGTGATGGAGGCGCCGGGGCCGAGCATGGTCATCGCCTCGTACGTCCAGCCGTACGGCGCGGCGTCCGATGTTATCGGGCGACGCCGCACCTCGACGACGCGGTCGACGAGGTTGACGATCCAGTAGTCGACGATCGCGGCCCGCGCGTAGAGGCTCGCCTTGTACTCACGATCGAAGGCGAGGCGGGTCAGCGATACCTCGACGACCAGCGACGGCCGGGCCGGGTGCCCGCCGACGTAGTCGCGGGGATCGCCGGGGACCACGGCCAGATCGGGCTCGGGCTCGGAATCCTCGTCGAGGGCCACCGGGCCCGCCGGCCGAACGTTCCAGCCGTCGCCGAACGCGCGCTGGAGCGCGCGCTGCGCCAGCTGCAGCGCAACCAGATGCGGCGCGCTTTGCGGCTCGCGGACGATCAGCAGCCCGTCGATCAGCTCGATGCGGTCGTCGGGCTCGAACAGGCCGCGCTCCACGAGGCACTCGTATTCGACACGGCGGAGACGACGGGTCGGGACCGGCGGTGTGGACCTCATGACGTCACCACGCTATGCGGCGCCGACGCAGCCGGTCAATGTCCACGCTTCGATACGGCGTGCTCAAGTCCTTCGGGGAAGGCTCCCGCCGCTACGCGCGGCGCGCCGCCGCCAGCTGTCGCGCGATGAAGGCCTTCACCATCTCGTGGGCGCGGTCGGTCTGCGGTCCCGGCTTGGCGACCCACTCGTGCTCGCACCCCTCGAACACGTGCAGGTCGCACTGGCCGCCGGCCGCCCGGTACGACGCCGCGAACTTCTCCTGCACGGCCGGCAGCACGTTGTCGTCGAGGGCGCCCTGCATGATCAGGAGCGGGACCAGCGTCACCGGCTCGCGCCGATCGAGGATCTGCTGCGGATTGCCCTCGAAGATGGTTTCCCAGGGCCGGAAGTACGTCTTGTTGCTCTTGATCATCGACTCGCGCTCCATCTTCTCGGCCTGCTGGTAGCGTGCGTAGGTGTCGCTGATCGGGGAGCGCGTGGCCACGTACGCCACCGTCGCGTCGACGCCCGGGACCGTCGACAGCGGAATCGCGTTGTAGCGCGCGTCGCGCGGGCGCATGCCCAGGAGCTCGGCGACGTGGCCGCCGCTGGAGCTGCCCAGGACGCCGAGGCCCGCCGCCTCGCCGTTCCAGTCGGCGGCTCTCGACTTGAGCCAGCGGACTCCGTAGTTGCCGTCCTGCACCGACGCGGGATACGGGGCGTCCGGCGCGAGCGTCAGGTCGACGGCCACCACCAGGACACCGCTCGCCGCGACCGCGCGGTCCATCGGCTCGTTCGCCGTGCGGTCCTTGTTGTTCCAGGCGCCGCCGTGCAGATCGAGAAGCGTCGGAAACGGTCCGACCCCTTGCGGCTGATAGATGCGCGCCATGAGCATCCGCCCGCTCGCCGCGCGCCGGAACTCGACCTCGCTCACCTTGATGTCGAACTTCCCTGCCGGATCGTAGGCCGCCTTCATCGAAGCCCCTCCTGTCGCGCCGCCCGCGTGAGCGGGGATCGACCACCGCGTGGACAACGCCGGCACGCCGGCCGCGCCCAGCGCGGTCATCCGCTTGAGGAAATCTCGGCGTCCGAGTCCTTTGCTCATGATGGTCTCCTTCTGTCGTTGCCCGATTCTACACGGCCGCCCGGGGCGCGCGCGCCCTTGCCGCGAAGCCACTCCATGAGCCGGTTGCGGTAGTAGTACGCCGGCAGCACCACCAGCAGGACGACGGCGGTGAGCACGAGCAGCTCGAGGTACTCGCCCGATGCGGCCTGGGCGCCCTGCATCGAGAGCACCCAGGTGTGCGGCGTGCGCGCGAGCGTCGAGACCACGGCGAAGACCCAGAAGGGAATGGTGCTCACCCCGAAGAGGTAGCACGTCACGTCTTTCGGGAGACCGGGAATCGCGAAGATGACCGCGCAGATGATCGCGCCTTTCGACTCGACGATGAAGCCGATCCGCTGCCACGCGCGCGCTTTCACCAGCTTGCGGACGAAGCGGACGCCGAGCCAGCGGCCGATGGCGAATGACACCAGCGATCCGAGGGTGAGCCCGATCATCGAGTAGAGAAACCCGCCCCACGGGCCGAAGAGGTAGCCGCCGAGGATTCCGACGGGCTCGCCCGGGATCGGGGAAATGATGACCTGCAGCGCCTGGAAGCCGATGAAGATGATCGGCGCCAGGATGTCCCACTCCTCGAGCGTCTGCTCGAGGAACGCGTGGTCGGTGGAGAGGCGGACGACGAGCTGGTACGCGCCCGATTCCTTCAGGCCGAGCCAGGCGCACCACACCACCAGCGCGGCGGCGAGGGTGCCGCCGACGATCCACGCGACCTTCGTCTTCACCCGACGCCGAGCGCTATCCGCGGGTCGCCGAGACGCGGATGTCCTTCGTCAGCCCGGCGGCGGGCGTGGCGATGTTGTAGAGGCGCGCGCAGTTCTCCCACAGGATCTTGCGGCGGACCTCAGGACCGAACGGCAGGCCGAAGAATTCGTGCATCGCGTCGGGAAACGCGCCGTCGGAATGTGGATAGTCGGTCGAGACGACGAAGTAGTCAGGGCCCATCTTGTTCACGACGTCAACCGCCGGCTCCTCGTCCACGTCGAGCGCGATGTAGCCCTGACGCTTGAAGTATTCGCTCGGCAGCATCGTGAGCTG
>Ga0137403_10006195_pt1 | contig 13723 bp, 16 predicted proteins | sample CZOMad2_1_16fung_FD_122057 | JGI IMG/M metagenome (GOLD analysis project Ga0137403, IMG submission 122057) | Vadose zone soil fungal communities from Angelo Coast Range Reserve, California, USA - CZOMad2_1_16fungal (Hybrid Assembly) | ecosystem: Environmental > Terrestrial > Soil > Vadose zone... | reverse complement strand
CCGATGAGCGGGCTGTAGTCGAAGAAGGCGTTCACGTCGCCGGCGTTCGCGGTCTCGGCGAATCCCGCCGGCACGAGGCGGTGCGGGTGCTGCGCGAGCCGCTCGGCGTAGCGCTCGAGCGCCTCGGCGGCGCGCCGCAGCTCCTCCTCGGGCGCATCCGAGGTGATGAGGCGATCGATGACGGTGCGCATCGCCTGGCCGAGACGGCGCCGTTCCGCCCAGGCACCGGTGGCGTCGCGGCGGAGCGCCGTTACCCAGTCGGGGTACTTCGCGTCGTTCTGCGACCCGTCGTCCATGTGGGCTCCGTGATCCGGCGCGCGGCGCGCCCCGGGCGTGCGACTGTACACTACCCGGCCGATCGTCGCACGCGTGACCGACGGCCGCGTACGCGGGCGCGCGCGCGCATCAGTCAAGCAGCAAGCGGATGACGGCGCGCGCCTGCTCGACATTCGGCTCGAGCGCGATGATCGCATCGTTATAGAGAAACGCTTCGCCGATGCGGACGATCGCGTACGCCAGGACGTCGGGATCGACGCGCGGCGTGTAGGCGCCGCGTGCGGCCTCCTCGCGCAGCAGCTCCGCGTGCTTGCGGACGAGACGGCCCTGCACCAGGCCGTCGCGCATCGTGAGGATGCGGAGCGCCGCGGCGGCGTCCTCCTCGAGGAAGCGCCGCATCGCCGGCGCTTTCGCGATCAGCGCGAAACGGCGCTCGAAGACGTCGACGACGCGCGTGGCCCCGCGTCCCGTCGCGTCGCGCTTCACGTGCTCGAACGTCTCCTCGGCGAGGGCGCCGATGACGTTCCCCAGTAGCTGCTCGCGACGTCCGGCCCAGCGATGCAACGTCGCACGGGAGACGCCGAGCTCGGTCGCCAAGCGCTGCATGTCGATGCGCTGGCAGGCGAGAAAGCGGCGGCGCGCGAGACGCAGGGCGCCGGCCGCCGACGGCTTGACGCCACGGGGAGACGCGGGGTCTGCGCGCCGTCGCGACGCCGGAGCATTCGCGCCGCGGCGTACCGGCTGCCGATGGCGGCGGACGGGCTCGGCCATGCCGGAAGGCTAACGCGGCCTGTCGGCAAGAGCCAGCGCGAACCCCTCCCGCCGGGGGGTAGTGGGTCAGTTTGCTCGGGTGGGACTGGGGCAAGTTGCGAGCGAGACGAGGCGCGAGGGAAGCGAGCAGCGCAGGCGTAGCGGGAGCTACGCCGAGCAGCGGAACGACCGAGCAACGAAGTATCGCGACGCAAATTGGCCCAGTACCCGTGCCTCTTTCCGTACGTCAGAATCTTTCGTAAGGTCAGGTGTTCCGCTCGCAGATCAGAGGAGACCGACCGATGCGTGAAGCCGTGATCGTCGCCAGCGCCCGCACTCCCCTCGGCAAGTCCTATCGAGGTGCCTTGAACGCTACCCGACCCGACGACATGGCGTCGACCGCGATCAAGGGCGCGCTCGCCCAGGTGCCGCAGCTGCCGATCGAGGAGATCGAGGACATCATCTGCGGGTGCGGGTTGCCCGAAGGACCGTCCGGGATGAACGTCGCGCGCGTCGCGGCGCTCGGCGCGGGTCTGCCGGAGACGATCGCGGCGACGACCGTCAACCGCTTCTGCTCCTCGGGCCTGCAGGCGATCGCGATGGCGGCGCACCAGATCATGCACGAGGGCGCGAGCGCGGCGATCGGCGCCGGCACCGAGTCGATCTCGATGGTGCAGGGCCAGCAGAACATGAACAATCTCGTGAACGACAAGGTGCGGGAGTTGTGGCCGGGCATCTACATGGGCATGGGCCAGACCGCCGAGGTCGTCGCCGAGCGCTACAAGATCTCGCGCGAGGACCAGGACAAGTACGCGCTCTTGAGCCAGCAGCGCACCGCGGCGGGGCAGCGCGAGGGCAAGTTCAAGAACGACATCATCCCGATGCACGTGAAGAAGGCGGTGAAGGGCGCCGACGGCAACCTCGCGTTCGAGGAGGTCGACATCGCGCAGGACGAGTGCAATCGTCCGGACACGACGCTCGAGGGGCTCGCCAAGCTGAAGCCGTCTTTCAAAGAGGACGGCACGGTGACGGCGGGGAACGCGTCGCAGCTCTCCGACGGCGCCTCGGCGACGATTCTCATGTCGCGCGAGCGCGCGAAGGAGCTCGGCATCGAGCCGCTCGGCGTCTTTCGCGGCTTCGCGGTCGCGGGCTGCCGTCCCGAGGAGATGGGCATCGGTCCGGTCTTCGCGGTGCCGAAGCTCCTCAAGCGCTGCGGCCTCAAGATCTCCGACGTCGACGTCTGGGAGCTGAACGAGGCGTTCGCCTCGCAAGTGGTCTACTGCCGCGACCGGCTCGGCCTCGACCCGGAGAAGCTCAACCGGAACGGCGGCTCGATCTCGATCGGCCACCCGTTCGGCATGACCGGCTCGCGCATGGTCGGCACGATCGCCAACGAGATGCTGCGCTCGAAGGCCCGCTACGGCGTCGTGACCATGTGCATCGGCGGGGGCCAGGGGGCGGCGGGGCTCTTCGAGGCGTGTCACTAGGGCTCCCGCGCGTCGGCCGGCTCAGCCGGCGCGCCGCGCGACGAGCGCCCAGGCGGACTCGGCGAGCGGGCGGGCGCGCGCGCCCCGCTCGCGCGCGTTGGGATCGTTGGCGGTGCCGGCGATCACCCGTCCCATGATTCCCTGCGCGATCGCGGCCAGCCGGAACATCGCGAACGCGAGACAGAAGCTCCAGTCCGGGATCTCGGCGCGCGCCGTCCGGCGGCAGTAGGCCGCGACGTACGCCTCCTCGGTCGGGATCCCGAGCTCCGTCAGGTTCTTGTCGGCGAGCCCTTCCCACTCGCGCGTGAAGCGGTAGGGCAGGCAGGTGTACGCGAGGTCGGCGAGCGGGTGGCCGAGCGTCGAGAGCTCCCAGTCGAGCACCGCGGCGACGCGCGGCTCGCTCGGGTGGATGATGACGTTCCCCAGTCGAAAGTCGCCGTGCACGAGCGTGGTCTCGTCCCCCGGCGGGATGTGCTCGGGCATCCACGCGATCAGGCGCTCCATCGCCTCGATCTTCTCCGTCTCGGAGGCGCGGTACTGCTGGGTCCACCGGTGGATCTGGCGCGCGAAGTAGTTCCCGGGCCTCCCGAAATCGGCGAGGCCGAGCGCCTGCCAGTCCACCGTGTGAAGGCGCGCCTGGACTTCGTTGAGCGAGTCGTAGATCGTCGCGCGCTCGCGCGGGGTCAGGCCGGGGATCGCCGGGTCGGTGAGGACGCGTCCGTGCACGCAGTCCATGATGTAGAACGCGGTGCCGACGACCGCGTCGTCCTCGCAGAGCGCGTGCGTCCGCGGCACCGGGAAGCCGGTCTTGCCGAGCGCCGTGATGACCCGGTACTCACGTTCCACCGCGTGCGCGGACGGCAGGAGCTTACCCGGCGGTTTCCGCCTGAGCACGTACTCCTTGCCGCCCGCCGTGATGTAGTAGGTCGGGTTCGACTGGCCGCCCCTGAACTGGCGCACCTCGAGCGACCCGCTGAAGCCCTCCACGTGCGCACGCAGGTAGCGCTCGAGCGCACCGACGTCGAATCGGTGCGCCTCCCGGACCTCGGCGGTCTGCGCGATCATCGCGGTCGGCCTCCTCCCGTGCGCGCGCCAGTATAATCCCACTCGCGGTATTTCCACTCCGGGAGGCAAGCCACGATGCTCGCGCACAGAGCGGTCCCATGATCCGCGCGGTGCCTGGACGCACGCCCCGCGTCGATCCCGACGCCTACGTCGACCCGCAGGCGGCCGTGATCGGCGACGTGACGATCGCGGCCGGCGCGTCCGTCTGGCCCTTCGCGGTGCTGCGGGGCGACCAGGACAACTACGTGACGCTCGGCCGGAACTCGAACGTCCAGGACAACTCGGTGCTGCACGTGACGCCCGAGCACCCGTGCATCGTCGGCGACAACGTCACGATCGGCCATCGCGCGGTCGTCCACGCCTGCCGCGTCATGAACAACGTGCGCATCGGCATCGGCGCCGTCGTCCTCGACGGCGCCGTCATCGAGGACGGCGCGCAGGTCGGCGCCGGCGCCCTCGTGCCGCCGGGCAAGGTCGTCCCCGCCGGCTGGCTCGTGATGGGCGTCCCGGCCAAGCCCGTGAGGAAAATGGACCCCGCCGAGCTCGAAGACATCCTGAAAAACGCCCGCGACTACCTCGCCCTCTGGCACCGCGACTACAACAGCCGCTGACCCGTTAGTGCCCCACGCCCGAAGTCACTCAGAACTCCGCCGCACGGCGGAGCCGGGGCGCCGGGCGGGCGTGGGCGGTAGGGGTCGCCCGGACCCGTTCCCGAAAAGCGGCGACGGAAGCCGCGCGCCCAGATGGAGCCCAGCCGCCGCGGAGCAGCGCACGCGCGCCGCGTGGTCCGGCCGACCCCTACCGCCCACGCCCGCCCGGCGCCCCGCCTCCCGCTCAGTGGCCATTGCCGCGAACCGCTTCCCCCATAGCCACCGCAAGATTGTGACGAGCCCCCTGAAGACGCGGATGCACGGCGAGGGCGCGCCGGAACAGAGCCGCCGCCTCGCGGTGGCGCCCGAGCGCCATGCAGCAGAGCCCCTGACCCGCCAGCGCGCCGAAGTGGTGCGGGTTCCGCGTGAGCGTCTCCTCGCAGTCGGCGATCGAGCCCTCGTAGTTCTCGGCCACGTAGCGGACGGTCGCGCGCTTGTTCCAGCCTTCCGCGAAGTCGCGGGCGCGCGCGATCACGCGGCCGAAGATGGCCTCGGCGCCGGCGAGATCCCGGCGCTCCATGACCGCCATGCCCTCGCGGAGGAGCGCGTCGACCTCGCCGTCGCCCGAGCGGTGCCACATCTCCCACAGCGCCGCCTCGGCGCGGGCCGCCGCCTCCGAGTCGCTCCCGAGCAACGCTCGCAGCCCTTCGTCTTCGGTCATGGCGCCCCCAAGCTTGCGTCGAGTCCGAGCCGAGAGCAAGATGGGCGCCTGACATGACCCCGCGGTTCACGGGCAAGGTCGTGCTCATCACGGGCGGCGCCGGCGGCATCGGACGCGCCGCCGCGGTGCGCTTCGCGTCCGAGGGCGCCCGCGTGGTCCTCGTCGATCGCGATGCGGCGGCGCTCCGCCAGAGCGTGGCCGCGGTCGAGAAGGTGGACGGCGAGGTGCTCGCCGTGGACGCCGACGTGACCCGGCTCGCCGACGTCGAGCGCTACGCCGACGCCGCGGTCAAACGGTTCGGCGGGATCGACGTCTTCTTCAACAACGCCGGGGTCCTCGGCGCCCTGAAGCCGCTCGCCGACTATCCGGAAGAAACGTTCGACCGCGTGATCGCCGTGAATCTGAAAGGCGTCTGGCTGGGCATGAAGGTGATCGCGCCGCTGATGCGCGCCCGCGGCGGCGGCGCCATCGTCAACACCGCCTCGATCGCGGGGCTCCGCGGCTCGCCGAACATCATCGCCTACACCGCGAGCAAGCACGCCGTGGTCGGCATGACCCGCGCCGCGTCGCTCGAGCTGGCGCGCCACGGCATCCGCGTCAACGCCGTCTGCCCGGCGCCGATCGAGACGCCGATGACCCGCGAGCTCGAGACCGAGGTTCGGCGCGAACGGCTCACCGCCACCATTCCGATGCGTCGCTACGGCGCGCCCGAGGAGGTCGCCGCCCTCGTCGCGTTCCTCGCGAGCCCCGACGCGACGTACATCACCGGCGCGATCTACACGGTCGACGGCGGCGCGATGGCGTGATCATCGCCGTCACCGGCTCGAGCGGCCTGGTCGGCTCGGCCTTGGTCTCTTCCCTTCAGGCGGACGGTCATCGCGTGATCCCGCTCGTGCGCCGCGAGCCGCGGCCGGGCGAGGACGCGCTCCGCTGGCACCCCTCCTCGGGCGCGATCACCCCCGCCGGCCCGGCCATCGCCGACGCCCTCGTCCATCTCGCCGGCGAGAGCATCGCGGGCGTCCGGTGGACCGCGGGCAAGAAGCGGCGCATCCGCGAGAGCCGCACGAGCGCCACGCGCCTCTTGACCCAGACGCTCACCCGGCTGGCCAAGCCGCCGGCCGTCCTCGTCTGCGCCTCGGGCATCGGCTACTACGGCAGCCGCGGCGATGAGGTCCTGAGCGAGGAGAGCCGCCCGGGGACCGGGTTCCTCGCCGACGTCGGGCGCGAGTGGGAAGCGGCCACCGCGACGGCGATCGCCGGCGGCCTCCGCGTGGTCAATCTCAGGCTGGGCATCGTGCTGAGCGCCGCGGGCGGCGCGCTCGCCAAGATGCTGACCCCGTTCCGGCTGGGCCTGGGCGGTGTCATCGGCGACGGAGCCCAGTGGATGAGCTGGATCGCCCTCGACGATGTGATCGGCGCGATCCGTCACGTCCTCGCGACCGACGCCCTTCGCGGTCCGGTCAACGCGGTCGCGCCCACGCCGGTGACCAACGCCGAGTTCACGCGCACACTCGGTCGCGTGCTGGGGCGTCCGACCCTCGTGCCCCTGCCCGCGTTCGCCGCGCGCCTCGCCCTCGGCGAGATGGCGGACGAATTGTTGCTCTCGAGCCAACGCGTCGTGTCGGCGCGGCTCCAGGCCAGCGGCTACACGTTCCGCCACTCGACGCTCGAGGGCGCGCTCCGCTCCGCGCTCGGCCGGATCTGAGCGTCAGCGCGTCGTCGACGCCTTCAGCAGCCAGTCGATCAGCGTGTCCATGAGCTCGGGCGACGGCTCGCGCTCCCCCGGGAGCATCCCGAGATGATCGTGGCCGCGCAGCTCGCGCAGCCGCGCGTTGGCGTTTCTGGCGGCCACGGTCCTCAGGACGTCCAGATTCCGTCCAAGGGTCGCGCCGGGCAAGGTCGCGTCGCTCAGGCACTGGACGAGCAAGAGCGGCATCGGAAGCTGGGACAGCGTCGTCGGCGCGTTGCTGGAGTACGCGATCCACTGGGTCCAGTAGCTCGCCCCCCCGCCGTACAGCAGACCCCGCGGCGGAAAGGAGCCGTTCTTGAGCTCGACGAAGAGATCCCTGACTTCCGAGACGGTGCTTCGCGGGATCGTCGGATTGGCCTCCACCTGGGCCACGAGCAATTCGTCCACGGAAAACACCACCGTGTTGATGATGATCAGCCCGGCGATGGAGCCGACGCGCGCGGCGACCACCGGGGCGAGCGTGCCGCCCTCGCTGTGCCCGATGACGAAGAGCTTACGGCCCGCGACCTCGGGCGCCCCGCGCAGGAACGCGACGGCGGCAACCGCGTCGACGATCTGGGCCTCCTGATCGAATGTCGTGATGTCGACGTCTGGATAGGACAGGAAGCGCTTGTCGTATCGAAGGACGGCAAACCCGGCGCCGCCGAGGCCCTCGGCCCACCGCCGGTACACCGGAGGCGTCGGCGGAGCCGTCCGCGAAACGCCGTCGCGATCGATCGGCCCCGACCCAGGAATGATCAGGATCCCGGCGCGCGCCGGGCGACCGCGCGGACTCGAGAGCGTTCCGGTGAGACGATACCCCGCGCTCTCGAACGAGACTTCGCGCGCGCCGACCGGGACGACGTCGGGCGGGTTCGGTGTGAGACAAGCGGAGAGAAGCAGCAGGGCGAGGAAGGCTGGCCACACCGGCGGTCGCCCGGCCGCCGCGATTCAGGCGCGCGGCAGACGCGGTGGCTCGGCGCAGGCGCGCTCGACCTCGTCCACCGTCTTCGGCGTGCCCGCGGTGAGGACGTCGCAGCCGTCCGCGGTGATCAGCACGTCGTCCTCGATGCGGATCCCGATCCCGCGAAGCTCCTTCGGCACGGGGTGGGTGACCTTCTCGGCCTTCGCCTTTTCCTCGTCCTCCACCTTCTTGGCGGCGGCGGCGCCCAGGCGGAGGCGGCGCTCCCACATCTCGTCCTCGCCGTACTCGCGCAGGTGAAACGTCGCCGTGTCCCGCTCGGGGTCGAAGTAGAGGCCGGGCTCCACGGTCAGCACCATGCCGGGCTCGAGCACGCGGGACTTCCGGTCGATCCGGTAGTCGCCGACGTCGTGCACGTCCATGCCGAGCCAGTGGCCGGTGCCGTGCATGTAGAACTCGCGGTAGTGGTGCATCGCGAGTGACTCCTCGACTCCGCGCGGCAGCGCGCCGAGCGCGACGAGCCCCTCGGCCAGGACGCGCCGGGCCGCCTCGTGAACCGCCTCGTAGCGATTGCCGGGGCGCGCCGCGGCGATCCCGGCCAGCTGCGCGCGCAGGACGATCTCGTAGACCGCGCGCTGGGCGGCCGTGAACCGCCCGTTGACCGGGAACGTGCGCGTGATGTCGGCCGAGTGATAGCCCCACTCGCACCCGGCGTCGATCAGGAGCAGGTCCCCGTCCTCCATGCGTCGGTTGTTCTCGCTGTAGTGGAGGATGCACGCGTTGGCGCCGGAGGCCACGATCGAGGGGTAGCCGTTGCGCGGCGAGCCGTTCACGCGGAACACGTACTCGAGCGCGGCCTGCACCTGATACTCGTAGAGCCCGGGCCGCGCGTAGCGCATCGCTTCGATGTGCGCGTCGCGGCTGATCTCGCAGGCCCGGCGGTGGCGCACGAGCTCGGCGGGCGAGCGGCGCAGGCGCAGCTCGTTCAGGATCGGGCCGGGGTCCTCGATCCGGACGGGCGCCGCGTAGCCGCGGGCCCGCGCCGCCCGCAGCTCTGTGACCAGCCGCGTGACCCGGCCGTCGAAGGCGCCGCTGCCCAGGCGATAGAAGACGGCCGGCCGGTCGACCATGTACTCGCGCAGCTTGGCGTCGAGCCGGTCGATCGTGTAGGCGGCGTCGGCGCCATAGGTCGCGATGGCGCCCTCGACGCCGGCGCGCCGGCCGGTCCAGATCTCCATCTCGCGGTCGCGCGGCCGGACGAAGAGGACGTACCGCTCCTTGGCGTCGGCCGGGTTGAAGACGGCGACGGCGTCGGGCTCGTCGAACCCCGTCAGGAAAAAGAAGTCGGAGGCCTGGCGGAACTCGTAGTTGACGTCCGCGTTGCGCTGGACCTCCCGGGCGCCGGGAACGATGGCCAGCCCGTCGGCGAGGGCCGCCGCGAAGCGCTGCCGCCGCTCGACGAAGGGGGCTGGATCGAAGGGGCTCATCGGCGCAATAATACAACGGCGAAGGGGGAGCGTCCCATGCACGTCGGAATGGCGGCCGTCTTCCAGAACCCGGGCCAGGCCCGCAGCGACCGGGAGGTCTACGGCAACGAGCTGAGGCTCGCCGATCTCGCCGAGCCGCTCGGCTTCGAGTCGATCTGGGGCGTCGAGCACCACTTCACCGATTACACGATGTGCCCGGACGTGCTCCAGTTCCTGACCTACATGGCGGGACGCACCGAGCGCGCCGGGCTCGGCTCGATGGTGGTCGTGCTGCCCTGGCACGATCCGATGCGGGTCGCCGAGGAAGTCGCGATGCTCGACAACATCTCCGGCGGCCGGCTCATCCTGGGCCTCGGCCGCGGCGCCGGCAAGGTCGAGTTCGATGGGTTCCGCCTCTCGATGGACGAGTCGCGCCAGCGGTTCGTCGAGTCCGCCGAGATGCTGCTGGGCGGGCTCGAGACCGGCTACTGCGAGTACGACGGGCTCTTCATCAAGCAGCCGCGCGCCGCGATCCGGCCGGCGCCCTTCAAGTCGTTCCGCGGCCGCACCTACGCCGCCGCCGTCTCGCCCGAGTCGCTGCCCGTCATGGCCAAGCTCGGCGTCGGGATTCTCATCATCCCGCAGAAGCCGTGGAAAGAGGTCGCCCGCGAGCTGGAGACCTACCGCTCGATCTACCGCGAAATGAACGGCGTCGACGCGCCCCCGCCGGTGTCGGCCGGCTGGACCTTCTGCGACGCGAGCGCCGAGCGCGCCGAGCAGATGGCGCGCCGCTACATCGGCGGCTACTACCAGACCGTCCTCGACCACTACCAGTTCCAGGGCGACCATCTCGCCAAGACCAAGGGCTACGAGTACTACGGCAAGATGACCGAGAAGATCGCGCAATACGGGACCGACACCGTGATCGACTACTTCATGAATCTCCAGGTGTGGGGCACGCCGGCGCAGTGCTACGAGAAGATCCTCGACATTCACGCACGCACGGGCAACAGCCACTACGTGGGTGTCTTCAGCTACGCCGGCATGCCCTACGAGGACGCCGAGCGGAACCTACGCCTGTTCGCGCGCGAAGTCATGCCGGCGCTCCAGAAGCTCGGCGCCGAGGCGCCGGCCGGCGGCCGCGCTTCCGCGGCGCCGCGCGCGGGAGCGCGCGTGGACGTGGGGCTCCTCGGCTCATGACCACGCCGCTGACCGTCTACCTGCCGTTCAACCGCGACTGCCTGCGCGGCGAGTTCGTTCCGGCCAAGCGCGGCGGGAAGCCGCCGACGGAGCGCGGCAGCTGGCTCATCGTGCAGGATCAGAAGCTGATCGTCGTCCCGGAAGGCGCGAGCTTCCGGCTTCCGACGGGCGAGCGTCCCGCGAAGCTCGACGGCGCCCTCGGCGAGTCGCTCTGGCTCGGCACGCTGGGCGGCGACACCGAATGCTGGGTCGCGTCGCTGCCGCGCGATGCCGTCGTGCCCGAGGAGTTCCACCGCGAGACGCTCGTGCCGATGCAGGGCACGTGCCTGCCCGACGACCTGCTCTCGCTGGGCGGCATGGCCATGCAGGCCCTCTGGTGGGAGTCGACGAGCGGCTTCTGTCCCCGCTGCGGCGACCGCACCGAGCGCCTCTCGGGCGAATGGGGCAAGCGCTGCCCGCGCTGCACGTACGAGCACTACCCGCACCTGCACCCGGCGGTCATCGTCGTCGTGCGCGACGGCGACCGCGTGCTGCTCGCGCGCAAGTCCACCTTTGCGCCCGGCCGCTACGCGCTCGTCGCCGGATTCGTCGACAACGGCGAGTCGCTCGAGGGCTGCGTCGCGCGCGAGGTGAAGGAAGAGGTCGGCGTCGACGTGAAGGACATCACGTACGTCGGGAGCCAGAACTGGCCCTTCCCGAGCCAGCTGATGGTCGGCTTCGTCGCCACCTACGCCGGCGGCGAGATCAAGGTGGACGCCGAGGAGCTGGAGGACGCCCGCTGGTTTCCGTGCTCGAGCCTCCCGAGCCTGCCCTCGCGCCATAGCATCTCGCGTTTTCTCATCGACAACTTCGCGCGCTGACCCGGCGGAGGTGTCGTGATCACCTGCTACTTCCGCTACGTCATCGGCCCCTACAAGCTCGCTGGCGGCCTGGCGGTTTGCGGAGCAAACTCGGTGTGTGGTGAGCTTCGAGCGGAGCTTCATGCGCCCGTTGCTCGACTGAGCACGGGGCTCGACAGCCACCACTCGATCTGATCGGGCGTTCGTTTGATCAAGGAGGCGCCCATGCCGAACCGAGTGAGAGTCAACCTCGCCAATCCCGCGGAGCTCCTCGAGCTTCCGGGCATCGGACCCGAACAGGCCCGGGCCATTCTCAGCTTTCGCACCGAGCATGGGCCTATCCAGGACGCGAAGCAGCTCGCGGCGATACTGCGCGCGTGGCCCGTGGCCGAGGCGATCTGGGAGCGTGTTGCGTTCGATCCCGCTGAGGGCACCGCACCCGAGGCGCCGGGCGCCTAGGGTCGGCGGCCGTGTCATCTCAACAAGGAGGTCGGTCATGGTGATCCGTGTTACCTGGGGCAAGCTTCGGACGGGCGCGTGGAACGAGTTCGAGCGGACCTATCGGGACAACGTCCTCACCAAGGGCAAGGGGCTGAAGGGGTTGCGTGGCCGCTGGCTGGCCCAGGACTCTGGCGACAAGGACACGGGCTTCGCCGTGAGCCTGTGGGACAACCCCGCGGACATGCAGGCGTACGAGCAGAGCCCGCTCTACCGGGAGATCATGGCGCCGCTCCAGCCGTTCTTCGTCGGCGAGTACAAGACCTATCGCTGCGATGTGAAGTACACGGACGTCGGCGCGTAGCTGCGGGTCGACCGGCCGCCGGAGCGGCGCGGCGAAGGTGCGCCGAGCCGGGGACCGGCGGCCGGCGATCCGTCGAGACGATCAGGCCGATGCGGCCCCAGCGGGCACGTCCAGGACGGTGCCGCACTTCATGCACGTCCGCTTCGACGCGCTCGCGTTGAACTGCTTGATGGCGTCGAGCAGCTCCACCTCGATGTTCGTGACCGCGAACGTCGTCTCGTGGAGCTTGGCGCCGCACCGCTCGCAGAACCAGGCGAGCCCGTCGCGCTCGTCGGCCCGGCGCTTGCGCTCGATGACGAGCCCCCAGGTGTCCGCGGGGCGAATCGGGCAGTGCGGGGTGCCGGCGCGGCAGAGCATTGCCTCGCCCTCGCGCACCCTGATGTCGCGCGGCGTTCCGTCGGTGTCGATGCACCGCACGGTGATGTCGCCCTTCAGCTGGTAGAAGATCTCGTCGCCCGGATCGATGTGAAAGTCGTTCCGCGCGTTGGGTCCGCGGACGATCTGATAGATGAACTCGCTCTCGGGAAAGACTTCCTTGTTTGCCACCGGCCCGCTGAACAGCGTCTTGTGCTCCTCGATCCACTTCATCAGATGAACGGGCGCAATATTCGCCACCGGATCCTCCTCACCGCAACGCCCGCCATCCTACGCCCCCGTGCACGTCGGGTCCACCGACGGGGATCGGTCAGCCAACCCGGGTGGACGCGCCGGTCAGTGGATGCGCGTGCTGGGCGACAGCCCGTCGATGACCCGACGGACGCACCAGGCGAGCCGATCGGGCGTGAGCGGTTTCTGGAGCAGGTTCGCGCCAGGTTCCAGCTCGCGGCCGGTGCCCAGAGCGTCGGCGGCGTAGCCCGACATGTACGGAATCTTGAGGTCCGGGCGCCGCGCCGTGAGTCGCCTCACGAGCTCCGGGCCGCCCAGCTTTGGCATCACGATGTCCGTCAACACGAGATCCGGCGGCCGTCCGGTCTGCGACTCCACCCGCAGGGCATCTTCTCCATCCGCTGCCACGAGCACCGTGTATCCGTAGCTCTCCAAGACGTCGCGAGCGAGGTTTCGAACCTGTCGATCGTGACGTAGCCGCCGCTCTGGTTGACGATGCCGTACACGGTGGCCAGGCCGAGGCCGGTGCCCTTGCCGGGCTCCTTCGTCGTGAAGAACGGCTCGAACAGATGCGCCTGCGTCTGGGGGCTCATGCCGATGCCGGAATCGTGCACCACGAGCCTGACGCCGCGCCCGATCGTCTCGTCCGAGCCGATTCTCTCGCCGGGCTTCGCGTTCGCGGTCTCGATCGACAAGACGCCGCTGCCGGGCATCGCGTCGCGCGCATTGACGACCAGATTCAGGATCGCTTGCTCGATCTGGGTCGGATCGGCCCTGACCAATCCGAGATCTCGCCCGGCCCGGGTCTCGAGTGTGATGTGCTCGCCGATGAGCCGCTGGAGCATCGGAACGATTCCCGCGACGAGCTCGTTGAGATCGAGCACCCGCGGCTGCAGCACCTGCTTTCGGCTGAACGCGACGAGCTGTCGCGTGAGGGCGGCCGCGCGGTCCGTCGTTTTCAGGATGAGCTCGACGCCGCGTCGCTTTCGGTCGTCCGGCGGAAGCCCGGCGAGGACACCGCCCGCGCGGCCGCCGATGACCGTGAGCAGATTGTTGAGCGTCTGCAGCTTGACGGCGAGCGGGGCCCTCATGCGTGCGATTCGGCGCTCGACATTCCTCAGCACGGGTCGGTCACCGCTGGACTTCGGCCACCCATGCCGTCGTCCGGCCTCCCACGGTGAGATAGCGGATTCGCTCGCCACGGACCGTCACCGGCCTCTGCAGGCGCTTGCTCCAGCGGGTGTGGAACAGCCACTTCGGCGGGAAGCGG
>Ga0137403_10006194_pt1 | contig 13723 bp, 11 predicted proteins | sample CZOMad2_1_16fung_FD_122057 | JGI IMG/M metagenome (GOLD analysis project Ga0137403, IMG submission 122057) | Vadose zone soil fungal communities from Angelo Coast Range Reserve, California, USA - CZOMad2_1_16fungal (Hybrid Assembly) | ecosystem: Environmental > Terrestrial > Soil > Vadose zone... | reverse complement strand
GTTTGCGCGGTGGGCGCAACAGTGCACAGCGCCGAAGGCCTGAACGACATGGTCTACAACCGCTGCATTGGCACGCGCTATTGCTCGAACAACTGCCCGTACAAAGTGCGCCGCTTCAATTTCCTGCGCTTCCAGGATTGGGAGACGCCTTCGTTCAAGCTCATGCGCAATCCGGAAGTGACAGTACGCAGCCGTGGCGTGATGGAAAAGTGCACCTACTGCGTGCAGCGTATTCAGAATGTGCGCATCGATGCGGAAAAAGCCAACGACGGCAAAGGCCGGCCGATCCGCGACGGGGAAATCGTGACCGCTTGCGAAGCCGCGTGCCCGTCCGAAGCTATCGTGTTCGGCGATCAAAACGACAAAAACAGCCGCGTGTACAAGCTTAAAGCGCAGCAGCGCAACTACACGATTATGGGCGAGTTGAACGCGCGCCCGCGCACTACCTATCTCGCGGCGGTGCGCAATCCGAATCCGGACCTGGAGCAGGCATGAGCAACGGCCAGCCTCCATTGGATAATCCGCAAATCCGCCGGCTGACTCCGGTACTGGAACCGGGGCATACCTATGCTTCGGTGACGGATAAGATCGCGTCCATCGTCTTGACGCGGCCGATGTCGCTCGGCTGGCTAGCCGGATTCACGCTGTCCTTCAGCGTCCTGATGATGCTGACAGTAGCCATCGCCTGGCTGATCATGAAAGGCACGGGGATCTGGGGCATCAACATTCCCGTCGGCTGGGGCTTTGCCATCGTCAATTTCGTCTGGTGGATCGGTATTGGCCACGCCGGCACGCTGATTTCCGCGATTCTTTTCCTGCTGAATCAAAAGTGGCGCACTTCCATCAACCGCTTTGCCGAAGCCATGACGCTGTTCGCCGTGGCTTGCGCCGGCATTTTCCCGCTGATTCACACCGGGCGTCCGTGGATGGCGTATTACATGTTCCCGTACCCCAGCGCGATGGGCATCTGGCCGCAATTCCGCAGCCCGCTGATCTGGGACGTTTTCGCGGTTTCGACCTACGGCACGGTTTCGCTGCTGTTTTGGTTTGTCGGGTTGATTCCGGACCTGGCGACACTGCGGGATCGCGCCAAATCGAAAACACAGCAGATCATTTACGGCATGCTGGCCATGGGCTGGCGCGGCTCGGCGCGGCATTGGCACCGTTATCAATCCGCGTATTTGCTGCTCGCCGGACTGGCAACGCCGCTGGTACTCTCCGTGCACACGGTCGTGAGTTTCGACTTTTCGATCGCCATCGTTCCGGGATGGCACACCACGATTTTCCCGCCCTATTTCGTTGCCGGAGCCATTTATTCGGGTTTTGCGATGGTGCTGACCATCGCCATTCCGCTGCGCAAAGCCTACAACCTGGAAGATTTCATCACCATGCGGCACCTCGAGAACATGGCCAAGGTAATGCTGGCCACCGGGCTAATCGTCGCCTACGGATACTTCTTCGAGTATTTCATGTCGCAGTACAGCGGAAACAAGTTCGACCTGTACCTGACGCAGATGCGTTTCCACGGTCCGTACGCGCATTTTTACTTCGCGCTGATTTTGTGCAATATCCTGACGCCGCAGTTACTGTGGTTCCAGAAGGTGCGTTCCAACGTGCCGCTGCTGTTCCTCATGTCGCTGATTATTAACCTGGGCATGTGGCTGGAGCGCTTCGTGATCGTAGTCATTAGCTTGACGCGCGACTTCATGCCTTCCGCGTGGGGCCGTTATTCCGCCACGGTTTGGGATTACGCTACCTTCGTCGGAACCCTTGGACTCTTCACCACCATGATGTTCCTGTTCGTGCGCGGATTGCCGGCCATCTCCATTGCGGAAATGCGCGAGTTGGTGGCGCATTCCGAGGAGCACGAGTGATAGACCAACGGTCACATCTCTACGGTGTCGTCGGCGAATTTGAGGATGCCGCGCTCTTGGTTCGCGCTGCCGCGAAAGCCCACGAGGCCGGTTATCGGGACATCGATGCATATGCGCCGTTTCCCGTGGAAGGTCTCTCCGAAGCACTGGGTCTGCGCAGTTTCAAAGTAGCGATTATCACCCTGATCGGCGGGCTGACTGGCGGTCTTGGTGGTTTCGGCTTTGAATATTGGGTCAACGTAATTGCTTATCCCTTGAATATCGGTGGCCGCCCGCTGAATAGCTGGCCGGCATTTATTCCGGTGACTTTCGAACTTACCGTGCTGGGCGCATCGCTTGCCGCGGTTTTTGGAATGCTCGCGCTCAACAAGCTGCCGCAGCCACATCATCCGTTGTTCAATGTCGAGCGTTTCAAGCGCGCTACGAACGATAAATTCTTTCTGTGCATCGAAGCGCACGATCCCAAGTTCAACCTCGGGGAAGCCGCCAGGTTCTTGCAGGGTGTGCAGGCGCAGCATGTCGTCGAGGTGAAAGACGATGACTAACGCGTCGCGCACTCTCGGTCTGGTCGCTGCGTCCGTTTTGGCGTTGGGCCTCGCGGCTTGCAATCCCATTCGCCAGGACATGGCCAATCAGCCCAAGAATCGCCCGCTTTCTCCGAGCGATTTTTTTGCCGATGGCCGCTCGGAGCGTCCGCTGCTGGAAAACACCGTGGCGCATGGATCGATTGCCGATGACGAACTGGTGGTGGGCAAGGACTCGAACGCGTTTCCACTGCCCGTCACGCAAGAACTGCTGGTGCGCGGGAAGCAACGCTACGGAATCTTCTGCACGCCATGCCACGGCTTGCAGGGTGACGGCAACGGTATGGCTGCGGTGCGCGGAATGAAGCATCCGCCCAGCTATCACGATGACCGTTTGCGGAAATCGCCGAACGGCTACTTTTTTGACGTAGTAACCAATGGATTTGGCGGGATGCTCGGCTATTCCGCACAGATTCCCGTTCGCGACCGCTGGGCCATCGTGGCGTATGTTCGGGCGCTGCAATTGAGCCGTAACGCCAAGGTTTCCGATCTGCCCGCGGAACTGAAGCAAAAACTGGAAGCCGGAGGCTCCGCGAAATGACCGCGCCAGACTATCGAGCGCCCGAAAGCGTGGGCCGCCTCCAGCAGCGCGCGTTCCTGGTGGGCGGAGTCGCGGTGTTGCTGGCGATTTTCGGCTGGCTGCGCTATCCGGACGATTTTTATCGCTCCTATCTGATGAGCTACATGCTCATTTTCGGGTTTGCCCTGGGTTCGCTGGGGCTGCTGATGCTGCAGCATTTGACCAGCGGACTGTGGGGCATCATGATCCGGCGTCCCGCGGAATCCGCCACTCGCACACTGCCGCTCTTACTGGTGTTGTTTCTGCCGATTTTCTTTGGCATGCGCACGCTGTATTTTCGCTGGCTGGATCCGGCGGAGACGACGAAACAGCCCCTTTCGGCAATGCAGCAGTGGTACCTCACGAAAAATAATTTCGCGATTCGCGCGGTTATCTATTTCGTGGTCCTCCTTTTGCTGATGTTCATTTTCAACGCCTGGTCGCGCAAGCAGGACGTCGACCGCGATGACCGCTCGCTGCGCCGCCGCCTGAAAATGCTCGCCGGTCCTGGAATCATTTTGTACGTGTTCGTAGTGAGCTTTGCGGCCATCGATTGGGTGATGTCCATTTCCCCGCACTGGGCTTCCACGATTTACGGTTTCTTGTTCGTCGCCGGCCAGCTGATTTCGTCTCTGTCGCTGATGATTGCAATAATTGTAATGATGGCTTCCGCCGAACCGTTCGCCTCCATCATGAAGCCCCGGTATCTCCACGATCTGGCCAAGCTGCTCTTTGCGTTCAACATGCTCTGGGCGTATTTTGGTTTTTCGCAGTTGTTGATTATTTGGGCCGGCAACCAGCCCGAGGAAATCACCTTCTTCCATTCGCGCTTGTATGGCAGCTGGGGCATCGTTGCCGTCATCGTGCTGATTTTTCATTTCTTTGTGCCTTTCTTCGTTTTGCTGCCGCAGGACGTCAAGCGCAGCACTCGCTGGATGCCCAAAATCGCGCTGTGGATGATTTTCATGCGCCTGGTCGATTTGTTCTGGCTGACGCGCCCGGAGTTTGCGGAGCACGGCGTGAAGTTCACTTGGCTCGACTTGGTCGTGCCCATCGCTTTGATCGGCCTGTGGGTGGGATTCTTTGCCTGGAATTTGAAGCGCGAGCCGCTTTTCCCGCTCGGCGATCCGAAACTTGCGGAGGTCATCGGACACAATGACCACTGAGAAACACGGCGCTGCTCCGGACGCCGGGCTGCCGACGAATCCGGACGTCACGTTTGAAAGCTCGGACGTCGAAGTCGGCTCGATTTATTGGTATCTCTTCGCTCTGGGCGTTGCCGTAGCGCTTTCTCTGTTTCTCTGCGTGTACATCTTCCGGTTCACCGCGAATTTGACGCAGGAATCCAATACGCCACCAACCGCCGCCATGCAACAGATGACCGATAAGATGACGCCCGAGGAAAAGCAGGCTATGGACTATCCGCCCGAGCCGCGACTGCAAGGCGTTCCCGGGCACAGCAACGATCCGCAAGAAGATTTGCGGCAAAAGATTGAGGCGGACAAGAAGGCCAACGAAAGCCTGGAATGGATTGACCGCAACGCCGGGATCGCGCAGATTCCAGTAGAAGACGCGATGAAGATTATTGCCGAGAAGGGCTTGGCAGATGCTCCACCAGCGGAGAAGAAACCGTAGACCGATGAACCGCGTTCGCACTATCGGGTGTTTGGCCGCGCTGCTTACCGCAGCGATCGCCGTGCCTTCCCTGGAGGGGCAAGCGGTGCCTGGCAACACAGGCATTCCCGCCGCCAGTATGCCGGCGCAGTTGCAAGGCGTTGACTTCCGGCCGGAGCTGAATGCCCAGATGCCGCTCGATTTGCGGTTCCGCGATGAGACCGGACGCGACGTCAAGCTCGGCGATTATTTCGGCTCAAAGCCCGTGGTGTTGGCCTTTGTTTATTTCAGCTGCCCGGTGTTGTGCGACCAGGTTCAGCAGGGAGTCGTAGGCAGCCTGCGCATGCTTTCGTTCAATCCAGGGCGCGACTACGAAGTCGTATTCGTGAGTTTTGATGCCCGTGATACCGCCGAAAAGGCCGCGCAAAAGAAAGCCACCGACCTCTCGCATTTCCGACGCCCGGAAACGGCTTCCGGCTGGCACTTCCTCACCGGCTCGCAAGCCTCCATTGACGCAGCGACACAAGCGGCTAATTTCCGCTACCGCTACGACGCCAAAAACGATTATTTCGCGCACGCCAGCGGCGTTCTGATGCTCACGCCCTCCGGCCGCATCTCGCGCTATTTCTACGGTGTCGAATATCCCGGCCGCGATGTGCGTCTGGGTCTGGTGGATGCTTCCGCGGGCAAAATCGGTTCACCCATCGACCGCGTGCTGCTGTTCTGCTACCACTACGATCCGTCGACGGCCACCTACAGCGCTTCCATTCTGAAGATCATGCGCTTCTGCGCCGCGCTGACCGTTTTGGCCATTGTTGCAGCCATCTTGATTTTCCGGCGTCGCGACCAGCATTCATCGCGTGCGAATCTCCAAGGAGCTCACTGAGCCGTGCAGTCGCAATTGCCACTCTATCCGGACCAAGCATCGAACTTCGCGCCGCACGTCGACGCGCTGATGCTCTTCATCAGCGCCATCTGCTTGTTTTTCGCCGTCGCCGTCACCGCTACGGTGATTTTCTTCTTCTTCAAGTACCGTCGTAAAACGCCAGGCGAAGTCGGCGTACCGATTCACGGCAACGCGATTCTCGAAACCGCTTGGATCGTCGTTCCACTGTTCCTGGCCATGGGCATGTTTGCCTGGGGCGCCGTCGTTTACGTGGACTTCCGTAATTCTCCCAAAGATACGTTGGATATTTACGTCATCGGCAAACAGTGGATGTGGAAGGTCCAGCAGCCCAACGGCTTGCGCGAAATTAACGAACTGCACGTGCCCATCGGCCGCAACGTCCGGCTGGTGATGGCCAGCGAAGACGTCATCCACGATTTCTTCGTGCCCGCGTTCCGCGTCAAGATGGACGTGGTGCCCGGCCACTACAACACCATGTGGTTCCGCCCGACCGTGGCTGGCCGCTATCATTTCTTCTGCGCGCAGTATTGCGGCACGAATCATTCCGTGATGGGCGGCTGGGTCACCGTGATGGAGCCTTCGGAATACGCCGCCTGGCTCTCCGGCTCTTCCGGTTCGGGAGAGAATCCTGTGGTCGCAGGCGAAAAGCTTTTCGTCGAGAAGGCTTGCAGCACTTGCCACATGCCGGACGGCAAAGGCCGCGCTCCGTCGCTGAACGGTATGTACAACAACAAGATTTTGTTGGCCGATGGTTCGACCGTGACTGCCGACGACGCCTACATCCGTGAATCAATCCTGCAGCCCAACGCGAAAATCGTCGCCGGCTTCCAACCGGTGATGCCCACGTTCCAGGGCCAGCTCACCGAAGAGCAGATTCTGGCTCTGACGGCTTATATTAAGTCCTTACAGGCGCAGCCCGTGCCCGCTACAGGGTCTGGCATCGCGCCGGCCTCGGGGAAGAAATAGTATGAGTGCCACAACCACAGCGCCGCTCCACACGATGCCGCGCGACCACTATCTCAACGCCACCTACGGCATTCGTTCGTGGCTGCTCACCACTGACCACAAGCGCATCGCGCTCCTGTATCTCGCTTCGGTCACTTTCTTTTTCTTCATCGGTGGCACTTTCGCTTCGCTCATCCGCATTCACCTGCTCACGCCCAACGGCTTCCTGGTCACGCCGGAAATGTACAACCGGCTGTTCACGATGCACGGCGTGGCCATGATTTTCTTTTTCCTGATTCCTTCGATCCCCGCGGTCCTCGGCAACTTCCTCATCCCGATCATGATCGGCGCCAAGGATCTGGCCTTCCCTAAGATCAATCTGCTGAGTTGGTACATCTACCTGATCGGCGGCAGTTTCGTCCTGTACTCGTTCATGACCGGCGGCCTCGACACCGGTTGGACCTTCTACACGCCGCTCAGCAGCGTCTATTCGAATTCCGCCGTCACCCCAGCGGTCATCGGCATCTTCATCAACGGCTTCTCCTCGATTCTCACCGGGCTGAACTTCATCGTCACCGTGCATACCATGCGCGCTCCCGGCATGACCTGGTTTCGTCTGCCTCTTTTTGTCTGGGCGCATTACGCCACCAGCCTGGTCATGATTCTCGGCACTCCCGTGATCGCCATCACTCTGCTGCTGGCCGGTCTCGAACGCATGTTCCACCTGGGCTTCTTCAATCCCGCGCTCGGTGGCGATCCAATTCTCTTCCAGCATCTCTTCTGGTTCTATTCCCACCCCGCTGTGTACATCATGATTCTGCCCGCCATGGGTGTAATCAGCGAAATCATTCCCACTTTCGCGCGCAAACCGATTTTCGGCTACTCCTTCATCGCCGGCTCCAGTATCGCTATCGCGGTCATCGGCTTCGTGGTCTGGGCGCACCACATGTTCCTCACCGGCGAAGCTACCTACGCCGCCATCGCTTTTTCGTTCCTCAGCTACGTAGTCGCGATTCCCTCGGCCATTAAGGTCTTTAACTGGACGTCAACGCTCTACAAAGGTTCGATCTCTTACGACACACCGATGCTCTACGCTCTTGGTTTCATCGGCCTGTTCCTGGTCGGCGGACTCACCGGCTTGTTCCTGGCCTGCCTCGGCCTGGATATCCATATCCACGATACCTATTTCGTCGTCGCCCACTTCCACTACATCATGGTCGGCGGCGCCGTAATGGGCTACGTCGGCGGCCTGCATTTCTGGTGGCCCAAAATTACCGGCAAGCTCTATCCCGAATTTCTCGCGCGTATCGCCGCAGTTACACTGTTCATCGGCTTCAACCTGACGTTCTTCCCGCAATTTATTCTCGGCTATCTCGGCATGCCGCGCCGCTATCACACCTATCCGCCGGAATTCCAGGTGCTTAACGTGATGTCCACCGCCGGCTCTTCGATTCTCGCGCTCGGCTACCTCCTCCCGATGTGCTACCTGGTTTGGTCCATGCGTTACGGAAAAATCGCCGGCCCCAACCCGTGGCCTGCCACCGGCCTCGAATGGAAGACGGACTCCCCGCCGCTCACGGAAAATTTCCACGTCACGCCGCAAGTGGATTGGGAGCCCTACGACTTCAAGAATCGCAAGGATCTCGGTTTGGAAGCAGGAGCGCCTTTGGCTCCCGCTCACGGAGACGACTGACTTTGTAGGCGCTGGGCTTTAGCCTGGCGTGCAGGACGTAGAGGCTGGGCTTTAGCCCAACCAGAGAGAAAAAGAGGAGTCCCGCGTGCACCGCACCGGAGAACTGTACGGCCAGTTTCAGACGCTCGACCAGCAGAAGGAAACCGCTGCTCTGGGCATGTGGATTTTCCTGGTCACCGAAGTTTTGTTCTTCGGCGGCATGTTCCTCACGTATACCATCAACCGCCACGCCTACAGCGCCGCGTTCGGCATGGGCAGCAACACGCTCGACATCTATCTCGGCGGCTTCAATACCGTCGTCCTGATTCTCTCCAGCTTGACCATGGCCATGGGCGTGTGGTCCGCGCAAGTCGGCAAGAAATCCCTGGTCACCAGTTTTCTCATCCTCACGCTGATCCTCGGCGGGGTTTTTCTTGGCGTCAAAGTCGTCGAGTACAAGCAGAAATTCGACCACCATCTCATCCCCGGCCAGAACTTCGATATTTCCTATTGCGCCAAGAATCCTAATGCCTGCACGGATCTCTCGCCAAAAGCTCGCGAGACCGAAGACAAGCAGCTCGAAGAGGCCGAAAGGCTCGATCCCAATCTCAATTCCCACGCGCAACTCTATTTCTCTCTCTATTTTGGTATGACCGGCCTGCACGCCCTGCACATGATCGTCGGCGCTGGTTTGCTGCTCTGGCTGCTCAAGGAATCGGTCGGTGGCCGCTTCGGCCCTGCCTACAATACTCCGGTGGAGATCGTCGGCTTGTACTGGCACTTCGTCGATATTGTGTGGATCTATCTCTTCCCGCTGTTATATCTGATTGATCGCAAGGCTGGGAGATAGCGCGTGTCTGAACACATCGTTCCCCCCAAAATCTATCTGGGCGTTTTCGGCATTCTTATGGCGGGTACCACGCTGACCGTCATAGCGGCGTTTAAGGACTTCGGGGCGTTCAACATCGTGATCGCGCTCGGTATCGCCACCATCAAAGCCACCTTCGTAGTGCTCTATTTCATGCATGCCCGCTACAGCCCCAAGCGTACGCACCTGGTCATCATCTGCGCCGTCTTCTGGCTGGCCATTATGCTCGCGCTCACCCTAACCGACTATCAGGAACGTCCCATCCTTGGCGATCGCGCCGCTCCTGATGCGGCACACCAGCTTCCGGTCTAAGTCAGCCGTATTCATCAAGCGTCTATTGCCTCGCCATAGCGAGGCCCTAGTAGGGGCACGATACATCGTGCCGTCTTCGCATCACGATCACCGCGATGACGCAGGCCGACCCACTCGGCGCGATCTCAGCCGCGCTACGCGCCGCGCGAGCTTCTCCTTGATTGCAATGGCTATTAGCTTTGTTTGGTCGGGGGCGGCAATTCCAAGAGGGTTTTCGGATTGCCAGTAAATGAAGAAAAAAGTAGGGGGGAGGTGCGAACCGGCCCAGCCCTCAATCCCCTAAAGGGATCCTCGGCTCGCCTCCCCCACTGCCCAAGGAAGTGCAAGACGCGAGCCATACTTAACCCCTTTACTGTCAGTAGGCTGACGCTTTCCATCTAAGTAAAAAAGCCCCACCCCCACGAAATTTTACCCGCAGCGTAATTCCTGTATCCCAGGAATTTCCTTCCACCTGTCCTTCCCGCTCGTGCCGTAGTACAGCTTCTCTCGCCACGCTAGGCAATCACACTTCCGTGCAGGGCGCAGCACTGCTGCACCCCATTTCGCCACGGTCACAAACATCACCTGTGGCCTAACCTCTCGCCGCCTTGCCCTCGCGAACCCCTCCTGCTATCGTGAAAAGTTATTGTGGCCTCAGTGTCTCTACTGGGTGCCAGCCGCTCCTGTGGAGGGAGCACTCGAATCATGGGCCTGACCAAACTGGTCATTCGCGGCGCGCGCCAGCACAACCTCAAGAACATTAGTCTGGAAATCCCGCGCAACTCCCTCACCGTTATCACTGGCCTTTCCGGTTCCGGCAAATCCTCGCTCGCTTTTGACACCATTTACGCTGAGGGCCAGCGCCGCTACGTCGAATCCCTCTCCGCGTACGCCCGCCAGTTCCTTGACCAAATGGAGCGCCCCGACGTCGACGTCATCGAAGGCCTCTCCCCCTCCATTGCCATCGAGCAAAAAACCACCACGCGTTCACCGCGTTCCACCGTAGGCACCATCACCGAAATCTACGATTATCTGCGGGTCATCTATGCCTCTGTCGGTGTTCCCCACTGCCCCACTTGTGGCAAGCCCATTACCCGCCAGTCCAGCGAACAAATCGTTCAGGCCATTCTCGCCGGTGAACTCTGCCAGCCCGACGACCGCGTGATGATCCTCGCGCCTATCGTGCGCGGCCGCAAAGGCGCTTATCGCAAAGAACTTGAAAAGCTGGCACAAGATGGCTTCGTCCGCGTGCGCATCGATGGCGAACTCTTGCCGCTCGACAACATTCCCGCGCTCGACAAACGCAAGAACCACACCATCGAAGTGGTCATCGACCGCCTGCTTGTCAAGCCAGGCATCGCCGCGCGTCTCGAACAATCCATCGCCACGGCGCTCAAGCTTGCCGGTGGTCTCGTCACTGTCGCCATCGTCGGCGGCAAAGAACACGTCTTCTCTGAACGGTTGGCCTGCCCCGATTGCGGCATTTCCGTTCCGCAGCTCGAGCCGCGCTCCTTCAGCTTCAATTCGCCATACGGCGCTTGCCCCGCTTGCAACGGTCTCGGTTCGAAGTACGATTTCGATGCCACCAAAATAATCAACGATTGGGCTCGCCCGCTCTTCGACGGCGGCCTCGGCCCCGGCTCCAGCAGCGCCTTCATCAAACGCACACTCGAACTAGCCGCCTACGCCCATGGCTTCGATCTCGATACGCCGTTCGACAAATTTCCCACGCGCATCCAGAACATGCTCCTCTACGGCTATCCCCCGTCCAATCGCACCAAGGAGGAAGCCAAGACCTCCGGCGAGCCCGCCCACCAGAAAGGAGAAAAAAGTGGAAAGGGTTTCCGTTTCCCCGGCGTCCTCACCATGCTCGACCGCAATTTCCAGGAATCCACTTCTGATTCCTATCGCGAGTGGATGACCCGCTATATGTCCGCCACGCTCTGCTCGGTTTGCCACGGCAAGCGCTTGCGCCCGGAATCCCTCGCCGTCAAGCTCACCGGCTACTCCATTGCCGATTTCACTGCTCTCTCGCTGGCCGCCTCGCGCCAGGCCGTCGACAAAATGCTCTCGCAGCTTTCTCCACGCCAGAAGGAAATCGCTGCCCGTCCTCTCGAAGAAGTCGCCGAGCGCCTCGATTTTCTTCTAGCGGTGGGTCTCGGCTATCTCAGCCTCGATCGTTCCGCTGCCACTCTTTCCGGCGGGGAAGCCCAGCGCATTCGCCTGGCCACGCAAATCGGCTCGCGTCTGCGCGGCGTTCTCTACGTTCTCGATGAGCCTTCCATCGGCCTGCACTCCCGGGACAACGAGCGCCTCCTCGGCTCCCTCGAACAGCTTCGCAATCTCGGCAATACCGTCCTGGTCGTCGAGCATGATGAAGACACCATTCGCCGCGCCGATTTCGTCGTCGACCTCGGGCCTGGTGCCGGCAATGCCGGAGGCTATCTGGTCGCCCAGGGCAAGCCCGAGCAAATTGCCGCCAGCGCGGACTCCCTGACCGGCCGCTACCTTTCCGGCGCAGCTTCTATCGGTGTCCCCGAAAAGCGTCGCAGTCCCAACGGCAAATCCGTCCAGATCATCGGAGCCTCCGCCAACAATTTGAAAGATCTGGACGTCACTTTCCCGCTCGGCTTGCTCACGGTCATCACCGGAGTCTCCGGCTCCGGCAAATCCACGCTGGTCAACGACATCCTGTATCGCGCCCTGGCGCACAAGCTCTATCGCTCCATGGAGCCGCCCGGCACCTACAAGCAGCTTCTCGGTGCGGAAAATATCGACAAAGTGATTGAAATTGATCAGGCTCCCATCGGCCGCACTCCACGCTCGAATCCCGCCACCTACACCGGACTTTTCTCACCCATCCGCGAACTCTTCGCCATGCTTCCGGAATCTCGCGAACGCGGTTACAAGCCCGGCCGTTTCAGTTTCAACGTCAAAGGTGGCCGCTGCGAAGCCTGCCAGGGCGATGGCTTGCGCCGCATCGAAATGAATTTTCTTCCGGACGTGTACGTCACTTGTGAAGTCTGCCGCGGCCGCCGCTACAATTCGGAAACGCTAGCCGTCCGCTTCAAGGGCCATTCCATTTCCGACGTCCTGAATCTTCCGTCCTCCGAAGCCCTAAAGCTCCTCGAAAATATTCCGCAAGTTCAGCAAAAACTGGCCACGCTCGTCGAAGTCGGCCTCGGCTACGTCCAACTCGGCCAATCTGCCACAACCCTCTCCGGCGGCGAAGCCCAGAGAATCAAACTCGCCCGCGAACTCTCCAAGCGCCAAACCGGCCGCACCCTCTACATCCTTGACGAGCCCACCACCGGCCTGCATTTCGACGACGTCCGCAAACTCCTCGACGTCCTCCAGCGCCTGGTCTCGCTAGGCAACACCGTGCTAATCATCGAGCACCATCTCGACGTAATAAAACAAGCCGACTGGATCATCGATCTAGGCCCCGAAGGCGGCGAAGGCGGCGGCCGCATCGTCGCCCAAGGCCCGCCCGAGCTCGTCGCCCGCACAAAAAAGTCCTACACCGGCCAAGCCCTCTCCCGCGTGCTCGGCATCAGCACCAACGGCCACGCGAGCGGCGCGAAGTAGCCAAAACCAGCCAACAACGCCACTTTGCCACATAAGCCCGCGCTAATACTTTCCCACTATTGTTGACTCGTCTTCTCGCGACTAAAGTTGCGCCCAACGTCGAGAGAAAAATCCGTCGAGAGCTGTTGAGCGAAGCATTTCCTCACCCCGGGATTACCAGCGGTATTGGTTCGCCTTTTGATCTGGAGAGATTGGCTTATGCAAAGATACGCAACGCTGTTGCTTCTCTTGGCGCTGGCATTGCCCACGTTTGCTCAAAGCAACTATGGCGTGATTTCAGGCACGGTTATAGACGCGCAGCATCTCCCCATCGCGGGTGCCGCTGTCCAGTTGACCGCCGTGAGTACAGGCGCTGTCCGCCACGTCACAACCAACCAGCAAGGATTATTCGAAGCTCCCGCGCTCTTGCCCGACGACTACGAGCTGAAAGTCGAAGCGAACGGCTTTGCCGCGACCACACAGTCAGTCCGCTTGGAAGTTGGCCAAAAACTAGCGGTGGGAATCACTCTTGCTGTAGTCGGCGTCAAGGAGGATGTAAACGTCGCCGCGGGCAACGAGGTATTGCGCACCACCGACGCCAGCGTCGGCGAAGTCATCGAGCCCCAATCGATCCGCGAATTGCCTCTCAACGGGCGAATGTTAATTGACCTCGTCCTCACCGTGCCCGGCGCGCACGTAGGTTTTGGCGCCCAAACGGGATCGACCAATCCACTCTACTGGCGTCCCGGACAGCGCTCCGCGGTTGTGATTGGCGGCAGCCGCCCGAACGCCAATTTTTTCCTCCTCGACGGCGCGACCAACACAGATCCCACCTTTAACAC
>Ga0137403_10006193_pt1 | contig 13724 bp, 8 predicted proteins | sample CZOMad2_1_16fung_FD_122057 | JGI IMG/M metagenome (GOLD analysis project Ga0137403, IMG submission 122057) | Vadose zone soil fungal communities from Angelo Coast Range Reserve, California, USA - CZOMad2_1_16fungal (Hybrid Assembly) | ecosystem: Environmental > Terrestrial > Soil > Vadose zone... | reverse complement strand
ATAACGGCTTGCGAGCCTTCACCCGCCGGGGCGCCGCGGTTCTGAGGCTTCGACAAAATCGGATGGCGCACGCCTCCGAGATCCTTGCCGACATCGCCAGGAGCGGCTTGCGCTATGTCGAAGTGCCCGTGACCGTCGATTATACCAAGTATTCCTTGAGTAAAGGTCAGCGCGCCGGCGACTTCCTGATGGTCCTGCTCGATTTATTCGCGCAGAGGCTCAATCGATGATCGCCCAGGCCATCTTTTCGCTCCTTCTTTGCGGTGTGCTCCTCTACGCCTGGGCTGAATACCGACGTTCGCCTGCGGTCGCGTCCATGTCAGTCGTGGTTAGCCTCGCCGGCTTGATTTTTGTCTGGGTTCCCTCGCTAAGCACGGCGGTGGCGGAATTCGTCAACAAGCCGCCTTGCTGCGTGCCTGCGCTGGAGGCATCGAATATCTTGAACCGCAGATCGTAAATCCCATTGGCAGCGTTTGCGCCATCATTGAGGCGTCCTTGATAGGTGAACGCCGAACCCTGGGCGGCAGCCGAGTGAACATCGGCGAGCAACACCAGCACGATGAACAAACGGGAGAATTTGATTTTCAAGAATTTTTTGATTGGTTTGTTTTATCGGGATGAAACGCTTTTGGCGGAGCGTTTATTGTACGGCCCCGGCGGAGGGAAAAGCAATTTGAAACCGATTTATTATCCAGAGGCAAATCGAGCGAGGCTATGCAGCGGGAAGACACTTCAGGCCGCCACTGATTGGCGCTTGGGTTCCCGACTGCTGTCGCGGTTCGCTTCGCGAAGGGAGTCGAGGGCTTTCCGCACCACGAGCGCGAGTTGCGGCGGGCGATACGGTTTGGGCAGAAATGCAGCGTTGTCGTGGCCCAAATCTTTGCCGATCAGTTCCGAGCTGTAACCGCTGGTGTAAATAATTCGCAGGCTCGGCTTTCGTTTTTTCAGTTCGTCGGCCAGTTCACGGCCGTTCATTCCTCCCGGCATGATCATATCCGTGACGAGCAAATCAAATTTTCCTCCCGCTTTCTCCCAGGTGCGTATGGCCTCGGGACCGGAATCAGCAAGGGAAACGTCATAGTCGTAGGCTGCCAGGACTTCGCGGACGAGTTCACGCAATTCGACCTGGTCTTCGACGACGAGGATTCTTTCTTTCCCGCCCTGGACGCTGTTGGCGAGGGTCAGGAAATCGGTGTTGGACGCGAGTTTCTCCTGCGAGGCAGGAATGAAGATGTTAAACGTGGTCCCCACACCAACTTCGCTTTGGACATCCACCCAGCCGCCGTGTTGGCGAACGATGCCGTAAACGGTGGCCAGGCCGAGCCCGGTGCCCTTGCCCACCTCCTTGGTGGTAAAAAACGGCTCAAAAATGCGTTCCAAAGTCTTGGCATCCATGCCGCAGCCGGTGTCCTGGACCTTGAGCGAAACAAATTTTCCGGCGCGTGAACCGGTGTGTTGAGAGACGTAGGTTCCGTCAATTGTCACATCCGAGGTTGTCATGATCAGCTTGCCGCCTTTGGGCATGGCGTCGCGCGCGTTGACGATGAGGTTCATGATGACTTGTTCGATCATCCCAGTATCTGCCTCGATGCACGGAATTTCCCGAGCGTTGCTGGTTTCAAAAACGATGTCCTCGCCCAACATGCGGGTGAGCATGCTTTCGAGATTTTGGATGACGATGTTGATGTCGAGCAGTTTGGTCTGAATAACCTGCTTGCGGCTGAACATGAGCAATTGGCGGATGAATCGGGCGGCACGCTCGGCAGCGGTGGCGATTTGCTTCAGTGGTTTCGCAGTTTCGCTCTCGGCCGGCGCTTTCGCGAGCAGCAAACCGGCGTAGCCTTGCACGATGGTGAGGACGTTATTGATGTCGTGCGCCACGCCGGCAGCGAGCTGGCCGACGCATTCCATTTTTTGGGATTGGCGAAATTGTGCTTCCAGGCTCAACGCTTCGGTGATGTCCACCCCGTAACAATGAACGGCCTGGTTGGACATCACGGGGAAGAACGACCAACTAATAGTGCGCCCGTTGATGAGAACTTCTTTGCCGAGTTTCTTTTGCCCCGAAGCGAGACATTCGCAAGCGATGGTGACGGTCTCCGGCGGCATGATGGCGGGCAATTCGCTGTGGCCGAGCGCCCGCGCCATCTTGCGGGCGGCGTCGTTGGCATAGGTCAGCGCGCCTTCGGCATTTAACTCGAGGACCGGGTTGGGATTAACGCGTGGAAACGCGGCGAGTTGCTGGATCCTGATTTCCGAAAGATGGCGATCGGTTATGTCGGCAATACTGCCAAAAGCGCCGGTGATGATTCCTTCGCGAGTCAGGATCGGTTGAATATCGAATTCCACCCACCTGATTTTTCCATCCTTGGTCAGGAAACGAGTTTCGTTGCGGGAATATTCCTGGGTGCGTTTCATGAGTTGAGCGAAGACCTGCCGGATCTGCTCGCGGTCTTCCTCATGGACGAATTCCAAAAATGATTTGCCGAGCGATCGTTTGACTTCGAAACCGGTAATGACGCTCCAGGCGGGATTCAGGAAGGTCCAGTTGCCGGTCGGATCGAGCTGGAAAATGACTTCCTTGATGCTTTCCACCACCGAACGATACTTGCTTTCGCTCGCACCGAGGGCTTCCTCGGAGCGTTTGCGGTCAATGCAAAGGGCGATACCGTTGGCGACGGAGCCCATCTCCTTGCCGATCTGATCCGACAAGGGATGACGGGCAAAAATGGACATCAGGCCGACGAGTTTATCTTCGAGGACCAGCGGATAGGCGGCGTACGATACGATGCCGACGCGTTTGATCCATTCGGGATTGGTCATCTGTTCCGCCCCGAGAAGCTGGCGGATGAGAATCGGTTTTCCCTCGGCGACCTCGGCGGGATCCAAACGCATCGCGGGAAGCTGGCGGATGGTCGGGTATTGTTCGAAGATAATACCGGCGCTGGCGAGCGGTTCGAAGGATTTCTTCTTCAAATCAAACGTGAAAATCTGGGCCAAATCCGCGTTAAGGTATTGCGCCATCGCTTTTGCGCATTTGTCCAAAGTGGCGGTCAATGAACCGCGGCGCGTCAAAGCCAAACCGACTTCGGCGCCGAACGTGGCCAGCCGGCCTTGTTCGAAGGCGGCGATGCCGGCTGCCCGTTTGCGCTGGATGGCATAGCGAATACTGCGCTCGAGCCAGTTCGCTTCGAGGCGGCTCTTGATCAAATAGTCCGCGGCGCCGGCTTCCATCGCCTCCACGTCAACCTTCTGGTAGCCGGAGGTGGTGAGCAGGATGATGGGCGACTGGCAGCCGCGTTCAATAGCCGACCGCAGCAGTTCCACCCCGTTGAAGGCGCCGAGGCGGTAATCCAAAAGGCAGACATCGTGGCGGTTCAACGCCATGAGTTCGAGCCCCTGCTCGTAAGTCTTGGCCCATTCCACGAAAAACTTTTTGCCGGGAATCTCCGAGAGCAAATCGCGAGTGATGATGAAATCGTCTTCATCATCTTCGACGAGCAGGACTTTTAATATTTCATCTTCAGGCATGGCTCGGGTTGGCTAAGGCGGGCAGTTCCACCGTTTTGAACCAGTAATGTCCGATGGTGCGCATGACTTCCACGAGGGTATCGTATCGCACCGGTTTAGTGATGAAAGAATTGGCCCCTAATTGATAAATGAGGTCAATGTCCGTGTCCGCGCGCGAGGTGGTGAGGACCACGACCGGAATTCGTCGCAGGTCGGCGTGGGACTTGATTTCCTGCAATACTTCGCGGCCGTCCTTCACGGGCATGTTCAAATCGAGGAGGATCAATCCTGGCTGCGGAGTTTGGGAGTTGAATTTTCCGCGCTGAAGAAGGTAATCGAGCAGTTCGTCGCCGTTATCGACGAAATGCAAATCTTCGCCCAGCCCTGATTCGGCCAGTGCATCGCGCGCGAGCAGCCGATCATCAACATCGTCCTCAGCCATGAGGATAACTTTTGCCTTAAATATAGAGGGGTCCCGGTTCATGAGGTAGTTCCTGGCGCGATCGGATTAAAAGGGAGCATGACCACAAAGGTCGCGCCCATGCCGGGCTGGCTCCGGGCGGTGATAGTACCGCCGTGGCGGTCGGTGATGCGGCGGCACACCGCGAGACCGACACCGGTGCCTTCGTATTCGGTGCGGCCATGGAGCCGTTGAAACACGGCAAAAATTTTCTCAAGATGCTTTTCGTCGAAGCCGATGCCATTGTCCTGCACGCTGATTTCGCAGAAGGCATTGGCGTTGGCCGTGCCTTCATTTTCACTGTTCGGCGGACTGTTCCAGGCGGGGCCGGAAATCACGCGACTGGTGATGGCGATAACGGGTTGGGCGCCGGCAGGCTGGAATTTCAGGGCGTTGCTGAGAAGGTTCTGTATTAGCTGTCGCATTTGCGTCGGATCGGCAGCGATGGTGGGGAGCTCGCCAATCTCCACGCGCGCGCCGTTCTTCTCCACGCGCACTTCGAGGTCGCCAAGCACTTCTTTGGTTACGGCGGCAAGATCGACGGGCACGAACGGCTGGGAACTGCGAATCACTCGCGAGAAGGCCAGCAAGTCATTGATGAGGGTCTGCATGCGGGCCGCGGCGTTTTGCATGCGGTCGAGGTAGTCACCGGCTTCGCCGAGCTGTATCTTTTCGCATTTCATTTTCAGGCGGTCGCCAAAGGCCTGAATTTTTCGCAGCGGTTCCTGCAAATCATGAGACGCCACGAACGCGAATTGCTCGAGTTCGGCGTTTGAACGGCCAAGCTCCTCCGCCTTTTGCGCAAGGGCTTCTTCGGCTTTTCGGCGTTCGGTAATATCTTTAAAAATCAACACGGCGCCGACCTCACGCCCATTTTCCTGAATGGGCGTTTTGATCAATTCAGCCAAAAAGGTTGAGCCATCCGGACGCCGAAAAGTCTGGTCATCCAACGTTTTCCCATCCGGCGCCACATCCGTGGCCGGAAACGTGGAACCAAAAATTTCGTGCTCGGGGCGTCCGATGAGGTCCTTGACTTCACAACCGGTCATCCGGGCGGCGGCGGGATTGACGAAGGTGGCCTTGCCATTTATGTCGAGACCACAAATGCCTTCACCGGCGGAGTTCAGGATCAATTCGTAACGGCGCTGCAATTTTTGGATGACCTGCGTGCGCTCCTGGACATGCATTTCCAGCACATCCTTTGACCGCGCGAGCTCACGCCGTTGTTCATGCAGCATTTTTTCGGAAAGTTTTCGCTTTTCGAGATCCGCCTCCAAAAAATTATTTCGTTCGGAGAGGGTGTCATTCTCTTTTTGCAATCGTTCGGCAGCCAGGCGTTCCCCGGCAATTTGATTCTGCAATGACGCGGATCGAGTGGACCAGATTTGTTCGGTGCTCTTAAATCGCTGTGACCATTCATTCTGCAAATTGTGAAAGCGCGACAATAGTCTCAACAGGATTACCGTGCCTACGCACGCCCCCCCCGCTGCCAAAGGCAAGATCCACTGGGACGCCCTTTCCATTTGCCCGGCGACCTGCTCGAGACCTTTGAGGCGTTGGAGCGAGACCAACGCACAAGCAGCCAGCATCGACACCAGGGCAAGGAGCAAAAACAGCGCGGTCCATTTGACCGGAGCGAGTCTTCGTTCTGTGGCGCCCACAAGCGCTTTGTTGTCCCATGTGCCTGTGTTGTTCATCTATGCGTCAATTTATGTTTGCAGCAAAAGTATCAATACGCTTTGGCCGTAAGAAAAAGCACTTCACAGACCATCGCACGATGCCCAAGCGATGTTTCTCTGTTTGAAACCCCGTTTTGACGTGAATTCAGGCTGTCCCGGCACGTCCATCATCTCTTCCTCGCAACTGCGGGCGGGGTCCAGGGCCCGGCAAGTGCTGCTTTTTACGCAGGAACCATTCGGTTTGCCATGCAAAGGCAGTTTACTTTGTTCAGTTGGACAGTTGTGCCCATAATAGTGACACGGGATGAGATGAGAGAGGCCCCCTTTTGCTGGTGGTAAGTTCCCCCCGATATTCCGGATTTGACACATCAACTTCCAGGAACCGCAACTGTGCGCCGCCATCGGCGCGCCGAAATTAGTCGGATTACGCGGTAGGTTTGTCGGCCAGGGCCCGTTCAACTTCCTGGAGCAGTTCCTCGGCAGTAAAGGGCTTTTCAATGAACCGATCGGGTCGCACGTGGGATAACCGGATGTAAGCTCGCGTCAAACCGCTGGCCATGAGAATGCGAAGAGCCGGATGAACAATCAGGCATTCGTGCATAAATCTTTCCACCGGGATAGACGTATTCCGGTAGTCGGTAATGAGGAGTTCCGGTTTTTCGGCCTCCGCCTTCAATGCCGCAAGCGCTTGCGCGCGGTCATTGAAAATTCTAACTGCGTAGCCGGCCGCTTCCAGCACGAGGCTGTATAACTCGGTCAGGCATCGCAGGTCATCGACTGCGTAGATCAAAGGAGCATCAGGCGCTCTCGAACAACCGGCGGCGGGAGGGATATCGCCGAGAGGTCGGATATTTTCCGTTCGGGGCGACCAGAACGCCGGCGAGGTGTTGGTGGCCACGAAGCGAAGCGTTCGGAACTGATGGGCGTGCGTGAATGATGAAATTCTTAGACGATTATTCATGGAGATAGCTATATCGGCCTGACGGCCGTTGACGGTCACCGAAGTTGCGGGGGGATCAACTTAATGAATTCACAAAAAGGTTTATGAACGGCCGGATCCACAGGCCGGTGCCTGACAGTTTTACCGGCGGGATAGGCGCCAAGATAGTCGCCTGATTTCCATTCATTTTTCGGTCGGATAGGCCGGGGGCAAAATCCGCCGCCGCAATTGGGGCAGACGTTGTTCAAAATAAAGTCCATGCATGAACGGCAAAAGGTGCATTCAAAAGTGCAGATCATTGCCGCGGTTGAATCCGGCGGCAGCGCCGCATTGCAATTCTCACAAGTAGGTCTTAGTTCGAGCATGACAGTCATTACAGGTAACGGGGCGGGAACAAAGCCCCCGCCCCGGTTTGATTTGATTCGCTGGCAGCGAATCGATTTGACGCGGGTTACTGAATGAGGACGTTGTTTCCTGGGCCACCATCGAGAACATCAACGCCCGGACCACCTTCGAGTATGTCGTCGCCAACGCCACCGATCAGCACGTCGTCTCCCAAACTGCCGACGAGGACGTCATCGCCCGCACCACCATCAACCATCAGGTTGATCACGCCAGCCTGGAGGGCCGAGGCATTCACCACGTCATCGCCCGCGAGGGAATCGATCACCAGCGAATCGAGGGTCGGGTCACTGCCGGCGATATTCACAGTCGCCTGCAAGCCGGACACACTGACCCCGGTGGCGGGTGCGCCGGTAACAGTGACGGCATCGCTGTTGGTCGTGCCGTTGACGATAACCGTGTCTGCCAGGCCGTCGCCGACCCCGGAGTTCGGGGCGGACGCGAGGTCGATGTTTAGGTTGGTAACACTGGTTCCGGTCAGATCATTGACGGTGATCATATCGGCGCCACCGAGCGCGGTGATTTTGACGTCTTCAATGTCGTTACAATCCATCGTAATATTGGCAACGTTGCGGAAGAAACGAAGGCGCTGGCCATTGGCAGAAAGGTCCATCTGCTCTGCGATGTTTGCGCCGTTAAAGACCAACGTGTCGTGGCCGGCCTGGCCTTCCACCACATCGCTGCCGTCGCCCGGATTCCACGGGAAGGTATCATCCCCTGCTCCGCCGATGAGGACATCGGCGCCCGGGCCGCCATTAATCACGTCGCCACCCTGGCTGCCAATCAATTGGTCGTTGCCGTTACCCCCATTGAGCGTCAGGCCGATGAGTCCGGCCGGAAGTGCGGAGGCGTCGATTTTGTCGTCGCCGCCGAGTACGTTGAGGACGAGGCGATCGAGATTGGATTCAGCGCCAACGACAGTCACCGTCGCGCTCAAGCCGACGACATTGACGCCGTTGGTGGAACCGTTGATCGTAACGACGTCGTTCGTATCGGTTCCCTGGACGTTTACGACGTCCGCTTTTCCATCGCCCGAGCCGCCGGTGGCCGACAGGTCAACGAGGACATTGGTCACTTGCGTGCCGGTTAAATTATTGACGGTCACCTGGTCTGCTCCGCCGAGAGCATGGAAAATAACCTGCTCGATGCCGTCGCAGTCCATAGTGATATTGGCGACGTTGCGGAAAAAGCGGAGGCGCTGGCCATTTGCCGAAAGGTCCACTAATTCGTCCACGTTTGCGCCGTTGAAAACCAAAGTGTCGTTGCCGGCTTCGCCTTCGATCACATCACTTCCATCGCCGGGATTCCAAACGAATTGATCATCGCCGTCTCCCCCGGACATCCGATCCGTGCCGCGTCCGCCGTTGAGGATATCATTGCCTGAGCCACCGATGAGAGTATCGTTGCCATCGCGACCAAAAAGGGTGTCGTTGCCCGCGCCGCCATCGAGCACGTCTGCGGCTGCGCTACCGGTGAGAATGTCATCGCCATCGCCGCCGGAGAGGTTTGCGGGAGGCATCGGGCCATTGGCGTCATCCACGGTGAGGACATCATTGCCTGCGAGGCCAAGGATCTGGATGAGAGTGGTGTTGTTGGTGGTGGGCAGACCGCCGGTAATTGGCACTGCGCCGCCATTGACTAAAAGCGTCCCGGCCGCGTCGCGGTTTACGACCAGCGTGTTGTCATGGTTATCCCCCGTGACGGTCAAAACACTGCCAGAGAAAACCGCGCTGATGGTCGGGATTTCCACATCCAATGGGAAATTTTCCTCATCACGCTGTTGGTTCGCGTCAAACAGAATCACTTTTACTTTTGCATCAAGCTTATCGGTGTGTTTGGCGGAAAAGTCCACAGGAACGATAGCCGTGCCCGTCAGAACGCCGCCCTGATTCGTCAAGGCGAAGTCCAGCGATTGCGGTTTACCAGGATGAAAATCAACCGAGACAGCTCCCTGCGTGACATCGGGCGACGCGGTGATCGAAATGGTGAAGGCCTGGCCGGCCACCAGCGGGTTCGGCGAAACGTCGATGGATTGAATCGCGGGTTTGCTCCAGGCGGCGGTACCCAGGCTGAGGCCAAGTGTGAGACATGTGGCTAAACGGAGATTCCGAAAGCCGACGGAAATCGATTGCATCTGCGCGGAGGTTGAGGGTGAACAGCGGTTTAAGATTTTGTGAAGCGCTTGGCTTCGGTCTTTGGCGAGCAATAATATTTTCTGAACCTTCATAGTTTTTGTTTTTCTGTTTGCCGACGCAATCAAATGCGCCTTTGGCCCAACTACGACTCACGCCGCGCCAAAAAGTTCCCACACGTGAGTGGAACTAAAGTCCCACTCATCATAATCGCGGCCAGAGGAGTCGGTCGTTTGCGAGTCGTTGCCGGAAGAAGGAGCAATGCCGTTTTCGTTTTTTGCGGCGGGTTTCTGCGCAACGAAAGGCGGAGATGAAACCTGAGATTTTTCTGACAAGAGGATTTCCCTGAGTTGCGCAATGCCGCGGGCGATGCGCGATTTAACCGTGCCGAGCGGTATCTCGAGAATCGCGGCGATTTCTTTGTACGAGCAATCTTCCAGATAAAAAAGTGCGACGGCGGCCTGATAAATCTCATCCACCCTGGCCAATGCGGGAAGCACTTGGGCACAGTCCGCCTCATGCGCGTGTTGCGAAGGAAGAACCGGCAACTGCTCCTGGACCTCTTCCAAACCGTGATGGGGAAACCGGTTTTGCCGGCGTTTCCCTTCGAGAAACGCGCGGTGAAGCGTGGTGAACAACCAGGTTTTGACCTTGGAAATGTCACGCAGCTGATGGCCTTTGGTGGCCCAGATGTAAAAAGTGTGCTGCGTCAAGTCGCGCGCATCAGACGCCGTTCGCGTCAGGCTGACAGCGAAGCGGAAGAGTGGTTCGTAATAATCGCTAACCAGTTTTTCAAATTGATCGGATGAATTCATAATAGGTTTCGGATCCGCGGTGATTCAATAATTGAGAGCGATATTCTCCATTGAAAACGGATCCGCACAATGGGACTAAGGAGCGAGAGCCGCTTTCGGCGATGGGACGGAAGACGAAGTGTGATTCGGGAATATTTCACGCGCGTTGGGAAGCAAATCCTTTGGCTGGCCAATCGTCCAACCCACTCTGAACAATTACAGATCGGTGACCAGCACGACGCGGAAACCGATGATGAAGTCACTGATGAAGGGACTCACCGCTTCCGTTGAACGTCGCGCGGACCGGCAATCCGTCTGAAATGATTCCCACGCTCCACCGCGGATCACTTTGACTCCGAGGGCATTGGAAACGGGGCCCTGCGGATCGGTTATCGCGCCTCCGGAATATGGACCGTACCAATCCTGGCACCATTCCCAAACATTGCCTTCCATGTCGTAAAGCCCCCAGGCGTTCGGTTGTTTCAGGCCGACCGGCTTGGTGGTGACACCACCGATGGCTCCGAACCACGCGAAATTGGTCAGGGAGAGCGGATCATCACCGTAATAATATTGCGTGGAAGTTCCGGCGCGCGCGGCGCATTCCCATTCCGCCTCGGTTGGCAAACGATAATGAGTGCAGGGCGGAATTCGTCCGGCTGCCAGATCCTGCCCGGTGAGTTTCGCGCAATAATTGGTCGCGTCCAGCCAGGTCACACTTTCAACCGGCCGATTCAGGTCGCCCGGGAATCCGCTGGGATTAGAGCCAATGACTGCGAGATACTCCCGTTGCGTCACTAAAAATTTACTCATCCAAAACCCGTGACTGAGCGTCACGGTGGTTTGCGGGCCTTCGTCCGGCATGCGGCCAAATTCATTGCTGGGACTCCCGAGCGTGAACGTGTTGGACGGGATGAACACCATGTTCGTGGGCGCAGCTTGAAGCAGAGCGCGGTAGAATTTTCGCGCCGATAAAGGTGAGGGATCAATAAAACTTGCGCTGCCGAATTCATTCGTGATGACACCCAACGCGGCCCAACTCAACAGATCAAATGAGGAGAAAACAGTATAAAGTCCGGGAGGTCCGGAGAGCCCCACACGAACACCATCCGCAAGCGACGCTCTCAACGAGTTGAACACGGGCGTCAAGGGATAAGTGACGACGAATACCCCGATACTTTGCAGAGCTACAACGGTGCCGCCCAGGTTCGAGACCGCCATCGGTTCTGATAACGCGAAAATTGACAGCGGGTTGCTGTCGAGTGGAATCACAGTCAAGCGTGCCAGATCGGGAGGCAACACCAGGCGGGTGAGCTGATTTGTGGTCAGGTCAATCTGGACCAGCCGAATCAGGCCGGAGGACAAGGTGACATTCGTCAGTTGGTTGTCTGTGAGAAACACCGTGGCCAAATTGGTCATGCCTGGAGGCAAAACGAAACTCGTCAGTTCGTTTTGCGACAGCCGCAAAAAATTCAAATGAATCAGCCCGTCAGGCAAGGTCAGGTTCGAAAGTTGGTTGCCCAGGAGATCGATAAAAAACAAATTGGTCATGTCCGCGGGAAAGGTCAAATTCGTGAGCTGGTTATTGACTGCCTCCAAGGTGTTTAGATTGGTTAGCCCCGCGGGCAGGTTAAGGCTCGGGAGATGATTAAAATCGAGATCAAGGCTGGCGAGTTTGTTTAGATTCGGAGGAATTGTCACATTCGTCAGTTGGTTGGCGAAAATGAGCAGGGTGAACAGATTCGTCATCTCCGGACGCAACGCGAAACTGGCGAGCACATTTCCCGCCAGGTCAATTTCGGTCAGCGCCGTGAGTCCCGCGGGCAAGGTAAAATTTGTCAGCGCGTTCCCTTCCAGAAAGAGCGTGTCGAGATTCGTGAGCCCATCTGGAAGTGAGCATTGCGTGAGCGCATTGAATCCGAGATCCAGCAGGTTCAGCTTGGGCGAGCCGGCCGGAAGAGTAAAGCTGGTGAGGTGGTTATTGAAAAAAAGCTCAATCGACGTCAGCCCGGTCAGGCCCGTGGGCAACGTCAGATTCGTCAAAGAACTGTTTTCGATTTTGAGCGTGGTCAGATTCGTTAAACCAGCAGGGATGATGCACTTCGCGAGCGGATTGAAACTCAAGTCGAGGATTGCGAGATTCGTCAATGTGCCCGGAAGCGTGAAGTTGGTCACGGAGTTGTCGGACAAATTCAACAAGGTCAAATTGCGCGCGGCATCCAGGCCGGTGAGGTCGCTGATATTCCGGTTGGCCGCCTGTAGCTGGGATAAACTGAGCAAATCCTGAGCGGTCAATGAGCCGTTGGTTTTTTGCAGGGTGAAACGGATTGCGGCATCGAGGCCGGGATCGGGAATGGATACATTCTGTGCGAGAGCAGACGTAACGAGTCCGGCCAAGGCCAGAGTGCGGAGTATGATTCTGATGTTGAACACACTTGTCTGACGCCTGAGTGAGAATTCGGTTCCCGAAATCGACTGGGACTAAAGTCCCATAAGGCATTGGAGCGGTTATGCTATTTTCACCAGATTGAAGATTGCAGCCGCGCGCGAAGGGCATATGATATCAGGCGATTCACCAAACCATGGACGCTCGCCGCGCCGCAAAACCGTTTGCCATTTTGCAATGAAAACGCCGGTCATAGACCAGGAATGGGCCGAAAGAACCAGTGCGCCAAATCTGCCTATCAAGCAGACTGACACCGTGTTCGAGAGTTTTTTTGAGCGGACATCTGATGCGGTGTGGCTGTTTGATCCGCAAGCGGGAGTGTTTCTCGATTGCAACCAGGCGGCTGTCGATCTGATCGGCGCGAAATCCAAGGCGGAATTGTTGCAAACCAAACCCGAGGATCTTTCACCTCCTTATCAACCCGGCGGAATGTCCAGCCGGGATCGCTCGGCGGAGGTTACGGCGCTGATTGAGAAATACCAGGGTTATCGCTTCGAGTGGCTTATGCGACACATGGATGGACACGAGGTCCCCCTGGAAGTCTCCTGCACCCCGATCACGATGGAAGGACGGCGCGTTAATGTGGTGATCTCGCGCGATATCACTGAACGCAAAAAGGCCGAGCAGGAAACCTTGGAATTAAATCAGTCGCTCGAACGGCGGGTGGCCGACCGGACGGCGGCGCTGACCACGAGCGAAGCGCGTTTCCGCGCGCTGGTGGAGCATGCACCGGAAGCGATTGTGGTTTTCGACGGTGACACCGGCCGTTTTCTTTTCGGCAACGAGCACGCGTCGCGCCTTTACGGAGTGCCGATGGAAAAATTAACAGAGTTGACCCCCGCGGACGTCAGTCCTGAATTTCAACCGGACGGCCGGTGTTCGAGAGAACTTGCGCGCGAATTGATGGCAGAGGCCCTGGCGGGCGGAACGCCCGTATTCGAATGGATCCATAAACAGCCAAGCGGCCGGTTGATTCCGACGGAAGTCCGGCTGTTGCGCCTGCCCGCGGAAGGCCAGAATCTGATTCGTGCCAGCATTATCGACAACTCCGAGCGCCGACAGGCCGAGCGCGCCTTGCGCGAATCGGAAGCAAAGTTTCGCGCGTTGTTTGAAGGCTCAAGCCACGGGGTGGTGCTCCATGACGAGACCACTTTATTGGAAGTGAATTCTGCCGCCGTGCGAATTTTCGGGTGCAACTACGCGCATGAGCTAGTGGGCAAAGATCCGCGCACCATGGCGCCCCCTTTCCAACCGGACGGCGAGAGCTCCGAGGAAAAGGGACGCCGGCACATTGAAGAATGCGTGAAGAGCGGCAGTGCTCGCTTCGAATGGATCGCCCGCTCTCCCGGTGGAAAAGACATTCC
>Ga0137403_10003447_pt2 | contig 13727 bp, 11 predicted proteins | sample CZOMad2_1_16fung_FD_122057 | JGI IMG/M metagenome (GOLD analysis project Ga0137403, IMG submission 122057) | Vadose zone soil fungal communities from Angelo Coast Range Reserve, California, USA - CZOMad2_1_16fungal (Hybrid Assembly) | ecosystem: Environmental > Terrestrial > Soil > Vadose zone... | reverse complement strand
CGGTCCGGTAGCGGGAACGACGGTGTAGAGCACACAGCCAACGGCGCCTGCTGCTCCAAGCACCAGCAACAAGTTTCTTTTTCTCTCAAACATCTGCGATCCGACGACAATTGCGACGTCAAGGCCGAGCCCGCCGTAAGCGAACGCGGCAGCATAGAGTAGCGGCTTCGAGGACCGCACAATTCGGCCAGTCCAAAAACTTATGTCCGCCCCAAGCGCACGGTCGAATTCAAAAAGATAAAGATCGAACGTCAGCGGAGTGTATCTAGCCGTGAGGATCAATGGCACCGTCGAGAACATCAGGAACAAAAGACAGGCAAGGCCCGAACTAAATGCCGTCGACCTTCTCTTGAATTGCGTCCCAGCGAAGGGAAGTACTGCGCTTTGGACCAATAAGCTGCCTATCCCAATCATCGTTGCAGCATACTTCCACAAACCCGCATCGGGGAGAATGGCGGTGCCGAAATGCAACCTCGCCACGGTAAGGATTACAGCGATTGTGGCTACCGAACCCAACTCCGCTTTGCTCGGCCGCAGCCATAGATGAAAAATCAGGCATGCAAACAGTGCCCCTATTAGAAACTCAGGGCCAACGGGAATCTTCATGCCGATGATGAAAAGTATGCTTGCGGCCGCGCAGGCTAGAAACCATTTTGAGGGGAGCTTGTCAGCCATAATAATGAGGCCAAGATCGTTATCGTTGAGGCTCAAGCCGCTAGATGCCAGGTTCGATGGCGAAATCCGAGCATAGCCCTGACAGTTCCAGGCCTCACGGAGCGGAAGGCGTCTTGCGCCATTCCCATCCCATGTTGTCGTCCGTTATGATGAGAGGACTCTTGATCCGCCCTCGCATCGAGGCGGAGCTCTCCATACCGTAGGCTATCTGTGGCTGCGAAACTGAGTCTGCAAGTGCCCCGTATGTTTCGGATAGAGCCGAGATGGCGGCATTCCCAGAACCAAACACCGGTCGACCATCGATCCGATATTTGGCGAGCACGGCAGACCATCGCTCTTTGTCCACGCCGAGTGGCGAGTCGCTTACAGCAAGAAAATTCAAGACGCGCAATCCAAAGGGATATACCGACAAGCCTGTCGCAAGTACGTCATCAGAACCCGTGGTGTTGTAATAGTAGACGCCATTAGGCTTAAGGTGCCCACGAATGATGCGAAGAAAGTCTGCAGAGAGAAGTTCGGAACTATGATCTCGCCAGTAGAAGCTAGTGTTCTGAACAATCACATCATATTGTCTGGTTGGATGCGAGAGCAGCCACCGCCTTCCGTCGTCAATGTGGATTTGCACCTTAGGATTCGTCAGTAGGGATTGCACCGCAGGATATTCGAGAATCAGCGATAAATAGCCGGGGTTTATCTCGACAACTTCCAGCGATTCAGTCGCTGGGTTGTTGGCAAGCACCTGCGCCCAAGAACCGGAGGAAAGTCCGATCATAAGAATTCGTGTGGGAGCGGGAGTAAAGACGCTGAGAGCGTAAGCACGAACGATGAGATTCTTGTCATCGACGGGATCTGTGCTGAAAAATCCGTCATAGACTCCACTGCCAAACACCGCTCCGTTCTGCGTGACGGCAATAACGCCGTTGCGGTTTTCGACAATGTGGGAAAATGATCCGGTCGCAGCGGCCCGCTGACCCACAATCAACTTCTCGTATAAATTCGCGTAGAACGAAGGCGCAGCAATCACGGCAAGCACCGATACAGCTGAAACAAGACCGGCCGCCAGTCTAAATGGACCGAGCTTAACGGGTGACAGAAACAAGATACTGATACCGGCGATGAGCGCTGTAGAGGCCAACTGCGAAGTTACCTGTTTCAGCCCAAAATGATTCAACAGAATGAACCCAATCACGAGCGAACCAGCCGTGGAACCGAAAATGTTTGAAACATAAATTAAGCTGATGCGGCCTCCGGCTCGGGGATCCGGGGAGATCGCAAGGCGACAAACAAGAGTAAAAATAGACCCCAGGAGTGCGGCAAAGGAGAAAAAAGCTGGCGCCGCGACCAGGAAATCAATGCCAATTCCTTTTAACCAGCCAACTAACGGCGTTAAGTACGAACAGCTGCCCGCAGCAACAAGAATCAGAATCGACGCGGCAAAAACGATTGACCTCGCCGGCGATTTCTCTGTCAATTTGCCGGCAATGTACGATCCCGCAGCAATTCCTGACAGATAGGTGGCCAACAGTAGAGCGAAAGCCGGAGCGCGATCTGAAGATGCGAGAACAAATACGCGAAACCAAACGATTTCAAATCCGAGCGAGATAAATCCTATTATCGCCGCCAAAGACATCCCTAGACTGAGAGAAAGCGGAGGAATTTCTGGGGCTTCCAGGGAAGACACGGGCACGTACGGTGATGCGGCGGAAGAGCTAGAACGTCCCAGGAAAAGTGCGGTCGCAGCGACCAGCAAGTTAATGCACGAAGCGATCCGGGTTGATCCGGACTGTCCAAAATCGCGCAGTAGAAATGTTGCGCAAAGATAACACGCGAAGGCTGAACCAAAGGTGTTTGCAAAATAGAGTAGACCGACAGAATAGCCAACGGTACGTGAAGATCGGATGAGGTAGCCGGCTAAAAGAGGCAGCGTCGCGCCCATGCAAACGGTAGGGACAAGCAGGAGCGTTAAACTGAAGAGCACCACACGAGGAAGAGACGCGCCGGCTGAATGAGCTGCGGCCCAATGAAAAATTCGCAGAGAAGCGACACCAAAAAGAGCAATGCAAAGCTCTGCCATTCCGAACAAGAAAACGGCACGATGCGGTAACTTAATCGAAAGCCACCCGCCTAGCAGGCTCCCAAGGCCGAGACCAATCATGAACGCGCTAACAACTATCGCAACCGACTCCGAGTTCACCCCATAGATTGCAAACAATGCTCTCTGCCAGACGATTTGATAGATTAGCGCAGGCATCCCAGAGGAAAAAAACAGTGCCATGGGAAGCATCAAATGTTTCTGCGATGCGCGCCTCTCGGTTAGCGCCCCGAACAACACGATCCCATTGTAGAGAAGAAGCAAAAGCACTGGCAAAGTTGGCATCGGTAATCGGCACCCGCCTTTTGCATGCAAAGACGCTGCGGCAGCATAGCCGATTAGCTAACGGAATTGAATAAAAGTCATGGGATATTGAAAACGAGATTCGGTGGGATTCTTATCTGATCTAGCTAGCACCGCTGACGAGGAAGGCAAGTAGGTAGGTGTCCTTCAAGCTTATAACCCGAAAGGTCGTCAGTTCAAGTCTGCCCCCCGCAACCAATTCAGTTGCTAAGCAGCAAGGGTTCCGATGCTCCAGTCGGAAGCCCTTTTTCTTTCTGGAAGCGAATTTGCGCAATGAAAGTCGGCGTGTTGTCGAAATATAAAAAATGGAATTGACGGGAATTCTGGAAGCTGCCAAACCGGCGATGGTGATTTCCACTCGAGACCGCGCACGAGCGACGCCGTTCTATCGCGACACGCTAAGGTCGACAGTGGCTTATGAGGACAGCTTTGCCGCGGTTTTTCATGTTGGAGGAGTTACCTTGCGTGTCTCGGTCGTGGCGGACTTCCTCCCGCACGAGCACACCATACTCGGGTTTAGCTTGCCGGATGTCGCGGCAACTGTGAAGGGACCGTACGAAAAGGGCGTGACCTTCAACGTCTATCAACACATCCGTCAAGACGAAGTCGGTATCTGGACCGCGCCTAGGAGCCGTGCGCGCGGCTTGGTTTAAAGACCTCGATGGTAATGTGCTCAGTGTGACGAACGCCTAAGATCATCGATCGCATGAAGCAAACCGGCGATGACGTCTATCGCGTATCACGGACGCAACCGCCGGTTCACACATGCTCGTCGCGGAATGGCTGATTATGCGCGGGCGCTCTTGACTTTGCGATTGGGAGCGGCTTGGCCGGATTCTTCCTCTCCTTCTTCGCCTGAACCCTTAGCTTCCACGTTGACCTCCTCCGAGAGCTCGGTCAGCTTCTGGTCGGTTTCCTTTTCTTCCTCGAGGTTTTTTTCGAGCAAGGCATTGGCTTCCGATTCACCGAGCAGCTTTGCCCAAGCAGCGACGCATCCGTAGGCGGCGATTTCGTAGTGTTCCACACGCTGCGCGGCGGAGATCAAGGCAGCGTCCATGACTTCCGCGCTGAAGTCCTCGTCCATGATCTCTTCGCCCTCTTTGACCAGGCCAGCCATGCCGGCGCATTTCTTTCCGGTGGGCTTCTCGCCTAGAGCCTCGAAGATTTCTTCGAGGCGGCCGACGTGACCCCTGGTCTGTTCCAGATGCTCCTCGAAGCCGGCGCGCAATTGGTCAGAGCTGGCTGCTTTAGCAAGTTTCGGCAAAGCCTTTACCAGCTTGTTTTCGGCGTCGTACAGATCCCTTAGCTCGTCGATGTAAAGCTCCTTCAGTTCGTTGTGCTCCATTGTGGTGTTCCTTTCCGGTAGCGGTAGAAATCGTTGGCCGTCGCTTATAGCTAGGCTGCGTGCGACGTTACGAGTTAAGCGAAAGGCAGTCCATACATGGATCGATCTATCTCTGGTATCGGTGAAAACGTACGGAGGTGGAGATGGCCGAGTTACGCGTGGTGCATCGTAAAATACTGGTCCGGATGCGTAAGGGGTTTTCGGGATTGCGAGGACTCGACGTTTTCTTGTTCTTGCCACATGGTAGTGAGGTTCGCGTGTTCTTGTGGTTCCGAATCAAGAACTTCAAGGAGGCTTCTGACGCACCAAGTTGAGCAGCAGCAAGTCGCCAGGCCCTACGCTCGATTCCAAGCGGGAAGGTCCCGTTTTCCGAGCAGGGCCTCGGCGGCCCACGCGCCCAAGTAAACAGAGAGCGCTACACCGTGGCCGCTATAGGCGCCGAGCACAATGGCTCGAGTGCTCTGAGGGTGGTTTGCAAAGACCGGTCGCCACTCTTCTGCGATGAGAATGGGACCGCCCCAGCGATGACTGAACTTCACGTCAGCGAGTGCTGGATGGAGTCCGGCAACGCGCTTCTCGAGGCGGGTGAGAAGTTTGGATGCTTCGCCCGAGCATACGTCCAGTGATGTCAAGTCGCGCCAATCGTTGACCGACACTAAGCCGCTGCCCAAGATAATTCGGTTTCGGTGCAGAAGGCGTCCCCACAAATAGGGTAAATCGATGGTATAGAAAGGCTTACCGGAGGCGAGGCCAAGGGCAGCCATCTGCGCGTCAGAGAGAGGTTCTGTAGCCAGGGCGAGCGTCAATTTCGGCTCGGCCTTGCCGGTCAGATCGCTCAATTCCAGAGACTCCGCATTTGTGGCAATCAGTGCACGCTGGGCCTGAACTTGTGTCCCGCGCACATGAAGTGTCAGCGGATCCCCAAAATCTATCTGGTCCACTGCGGCGCCTTCTAGTACCAGGGCTCCACGTTCTACTGCCGCGCGGGCGAGACCACTTACAAGCTTGCCCGGGTCGGCCGTGCCGCCGGGAACTTCCCGAGCTATCCGCAGGTCGCCTGAGTCGGCCCAATGAATCGGCGAATTTTCAGTTTTTGACGAGCGGTCCAGTTCCCAAACGCCCGGCAAAGAGAGATCACACGTTGCACCCAAGACCTCAATAGCCTTGGAGAAACCTGACAGGACATCGTCGAGGCCTGGAAGGTCCCCTGCGGCGGTTTCCGCCAAGGTTAGTCCTCCGGTATGACCGCTCGAACGGGCACCAATGGTCGCGGCCTCGAAGACCGCAACGCTTTTGTTGGGATTCAATCGCCGGAGGTTCGCGGCCGCAGACAGGCCAGTAAAGCCACCTCCGATTACGGCAAAATCCAAACTTTGCGGCAGAAGTGCAGATTCAGGGCGGAAATCAATAATCCAAGGAGTTTCACCCCATTTTGGGATAGTAGGTATGCTTGGCAAGTCTTACCCCCGACACGTTTTTCGACCGCCGTGTCACCTTATTCTGCGAGAGAGGCTCCAATCAAGGCCTAGAGCTTCAAAAGACTGGAACCGACGAAGGCTGGTCATTAGAGGGGCATCAGTAGAGACTTTAGTCCCTATAATAAGAGTCTTTAGGCCCCTGGCAGATACAGCCTATCAGCATGGCCGTGAGACCCTCTCGCCGGGCGACACTCGACCTCTTTACTTCCCTAGCCCCAGGAGTAGATTTGATACGACGGATGGGTGTTGCAGCTGACAAGTTCACCCCATGCGCAGGTGGGAGGTTTGGGATGTTGGCGCGTTCAAGTGCATCGAGCCGGGTGGCGGAACGAAGAACGGCACTCCGTTACCCATTGCGGCTTCCCGTTGTGTTCTCGTGGCAGGACGATGCTGGCCGTGTACATGGCTGCGACGGGTATTGTCGCGATTTGGGGAGCCGCGGTATCTACGTGTACGCGGCGCTGGTACCCCCTCTTGGAGTGTCCGTTGAAATGAACGTTTTTCTGCCCAGGCCGGAACATTCGGTGCGTCCATCGGAAATCCATGCCATCGGAAGGGTGGTCCGCTCGGAGCGCCCAGTTGCTCCGTCGGAGATTTGCGGGTTCGCGGCTATGAACCATACAACGCGCCTACGAGAAACGCGCGGCCAAAAGATGGACTCGGAAGAGTCGGCGTTAGAGGAGATCGGGCTCGAAGGAGCTGGGGACGATAACGAGAGGACGAGCGAGGAGTAACAGTAGTGTACGAATTTTCAGTTTCGGAATGGCAGGGCTTGGCTGTTGGGAGCGCGTTCCCGTCAATGGTACTGCCGGGCTACGCCGGTGGTAGGAGCGTAACCCCGTCCATCGAGGGTACTTCGGTACTGCGATCGAGAAACGTGAGACCCATTGGCCAAAGGGACAGGTGGTGGCAAAATTGTTCTGGGGAGCACACCGTGTCGTCACGGTATGCGTGCGCCACGCAAGCGCACGGATGTTCTTGAGAAATGGCCGGATTCGGCGCTGGCGAGACCCAGAAAGGGCGCCACGTAAGAGAGTTTGAAAGACAAATGTGGGTTAAAGGGCGGTAGCTTGTCGTAACGACAATGGGAAAATCCAAGTCTGAATTGAATGAATACGAATGCGGCGTCGGGCCCGACGCTCTGGACCGTGCTGGGGAATCTCAGGCAAGTAACACGACTGAGTTGGCGGGCCTCCGACAACTTCAACCGACGTCAGGGGTTGAAAGCGACGTGGCCGTGGCTCTTGCCCCTTGGTATGCGTTGCGGGTACGTCCTAATTACGAGAAACCGGTTGCAGCGGCGCTTCGAGGAAAAGGGCTTCATGAATTTCTGCCGCTGGTCCGAAGCAAGAGGCAGTGGTCCGACCGGGTGAAGGTAATGGATCTTCCGCTCTTTCCGGGCTACTTGTTCTGCCGCCTGAATCTGGAAGAGCGAATGCCCGTGCTCACGACACCAGGGTTTCTTTATCTGGTGGGTGTTGGCAAGAATCCGGAAGCAGTAGATGAAAGTGAGATTGCGGCGATACAATCGGTGATGCGATCAGGGCTGACGGTGACGCCCTGGCCGTCTTTGATGGTGGGTCAGAAGGTACAATTGAAACATGGACCGCTGCGAGGGTTGGAAGGCGTCTTAACTAAGATTGCGAATCAGCACCGAATGTTCGTCTCCGTCACACTGCTTAAGAGATCGATCTCCGTGGAAGTGGCGCCCGAGTGGATTCATCCGATTAGTGCATCCAACAAGATGGAGCAGAATTCCAGCGGGCCAGCGTAGGCCAAAACTTTCATAGGCCGAGGATAAAGAGCAATTGTTGTAATGAGGACGCAAGTGAAAATCGAAATTGAGAATGAGAAAACGAAGCGGAGGGGTGAGTCGATGACTACTTTGAGAAGCTACTCGATCGGCTTGGCAGTTCTCCTCCTCGCCGTGAATGGCACCGCGCAGGTGGCTTCGCCGGCGGCAACAGATTCTCAGAAGGCGAACTGCGGCGACAAAGTGCGTTCGACTTATCTTTTGGGACCGGAAGATGAACTGCAGATTTCGGGCCCGGAGCTGGACGAATTATCGAACAAGACCGTGCGCGTGGATGGCGAAGGCGATCTGCAGGTGCCGCTGGTAGGCCGCGTTCATGTGGCGGGCTTAACGGTGCAGCAAGCTGAGCAAGAATTGAACAAGCGGCTTACGACGTACATCAAGCATCCGCAGGCAGCGGTCGATGTAAAGGAGTTGCGCAGTCAGCCCGCATCGATTCTTGGCGCCGTCAATTCTCCCGGCGTGCACCAGGTGCAGGGGCACAAAACGCTGCTAGAGATGATTTCCATGGCCGGAGGAGTTCGGCCAGACGCTGGCTACAGCATTCGAATCACGCGACAACTGGAGTGGGGTTGCATTCCGTTGCCGGGAGCGACTCTGGATGCTTCGGGGCGATTCACGGTCGCGCAAGTCAATCTCCAGGAAATTATGGAGGCGAAGACACCCGGGGAAAACATTCAGATATTCCCGCACGATGTCATTTCGATTCCCAAGGCGGAATTGATTTACGTCACGGGTGACGTGAAGAAATCGGGTGGATACATTCTGGGCGAGCGGCAAACGATGTCGGTACTGCAAGCGGTTTCGCTTGCAGAAGGCTTGGGTCCGGCGCCGGATCCCCGGCACGCGAAGATTCTGCGGCTGAATCCTGGCGCGGACCAGCGAACCGAAATCCCCGTAGACCTGAAAAAGATTTTGCAGGGAAAAGGCGGCGACGTGCAGCTGCAGGGCAACGACATTCTTTTTGTCCCCGACAGCACGGGCAGGAAAGTGGCTCTGCGTGTCATGGAAGCAGCAATATCCACCGGCACGGGTCTCGCGATTTATCGCCCGTAAGGACCGTTCAAAGAAACAGCAGGTAGAGGAACAGAACGCGAAGTTTGGGAGCTGTCAATTTTAGCCGCAGGGCGGAACGGCAGGTAAGCAATGTCTAAGCATTTCGATCGAGTGAATAACCGGACGCGCGCCATCCAAGTGAATACGTATCCCGATAACCGTCCGACGGTTTACCGGGACGAGCCAGTCCAGGCGGATAACGGCGAAGCGCAAGGTTACGACAGCCTGCTGGGCTATTGGCACATCCTCGTGCGCAACAAAGTTACCCTGCTGTGCTTTGCATTGGCGGGCCTCGCGGTTGCGATTTTATTCAGCCTGTTGCAGACGCCGATTTACCGAGCGCGGACTTCGATGGAGATCCAGGATTTCAACTCCGAGTTTATGGATCTGAAGAATGTGGATCCGACCAGCTCGGGGCCCGGCATGGCAACCGACTCGTACTTCCAGACACAAATCAAGATATTACAGAGCGATTCCCTGCTGGAGCGCGTGGCCAATAAGATGGACCTGAGCCAAGAGCGGCCGGAGAGCGGCTGGGGAGCATTCGCGACGCGCGTGCAGCGAATGCTGGGTATGGCGGACTCGACACAGGCGCTGAACAAAGACGCGTTCGTGGCCAAAGCCCGACAGAACTTGACGGTCCGCGCATCCGGGCAAACCCGGCTCGTGGAAGTGATGTATGACTCCGAAGATCCGAAGTTTGCTGCGTTGTTTGCGAATACTCTGGTAACCGAATTCATCGAGCAGAGCCAAGAGATGCGCTGGAAGTCCAGCCAGCGGACTGGTGAATGGCTTACGGGCCATTTGAGCCAGATGAAGGTAGACCTGGAAAAATCTGAAGCGCAACTGCAAGCGTATGCACGTTCTTCGGGCCTGACGATGACGGAAAAAGAGAACGTGACCGAGGGCCGGCTGAAGGAACTCCAAGACGAACTGGACAAAGCGCAAGCCGACCGTGTGGATAAGCAGGCAAAATTTGAGGAAGCCAAGAGCAAGCCAGCAGAATCGCTTCCCCAAACGATCGACGACCCGATGTTGCGCGAATACCAGGTGAAATTGACAGATCTACAACGGCAACTGGTGGAATTGACCGCCACGCTGACTCCCGAGCACTACAAGGTTCAGCGGGTGCAGGCACAGATTACGGAGTTGCAGACCGCTTTAGAGAGGCAGCGCACCAACGTGCTGCGCCGCGTCGGCAACGAATATGCGGCCGCATCACGTCGCGAGAAATTGTTGCAGCAATCGTATATCGAACAGCAGAAAACGGTAGCCAACCAGTCCGACAAGGCCATCCACTACGACACATTGCGCCGAGAAGTAGACTCCAGCCGGCAGCTTTATGACACGCTTCTGAACCGCGTTAAACAAGCTGGTCTGGCATCCGCCATGCGCGCCAGCAACGTTCTGGTCGTGGATGAAGCCAAACCTCCCTTCCTGCCGTCAAAGCCAAACGTGCCAGTGAATTCGGCATTAGGTTTGTTCTGCGGCATCTTCCTTGGTTTGGGCTTCGTGGTGTTCCGCACGCGATTCGACCGCAGCATTCAAGCTCCTGGCGATTTGCAGGTGTACTTGAATCTGCCGGAGCTTGGCGTGATTCCGATGGCGGAAGTCTGCGATACCCCTACGGTACGCAGCCAAAAGGCGCTCAAGCCTGGCGATCCGAACGATTGCCTAGAGCTGGTCACCTGGAAGCATAAGCCGTCGGCCGTGGCAGAGTCTTTCCGGGCCATGCTGACCTCTATTTTGCTGCCCGGGCAGAATTCCGAGGGGCCACAAGTGATTGTGGTGACGAGCCCCGGTCCAGCAGAAGGTAAAACGACCGTAGCAAGCAACCTCAGTATTGCCATTGCGGAGATGGGACGCCGGGTACTGTTGATCGACGGCGACCTGCGGCAGCCGAAGCTGCACAAAATCTTCGGAGCGGCAAATACGCGTGGCGTTAGCGATGTGCTTTTGTCGGAGGCGGCACTGGAAACGGTTCCGCTCAATCAATTGGTGGTCGAGACGCGCATCACCGGGGTTTCGCTGCTTCCCAGCGGCACCCGCACGACGAGCATCTCGCAGTTACTGCACTCGCCGCGGGTGGAAGGACTCATGGCCCGAATGCGTCTGGAATTCGACATGATTATCATCGACGCGCCTCCAATGATGCATCTGGCGGATGCGCGACTACTGGGCGGTCTATCCGACGGCGTCATTCTCGTCGTCCGCGCCGGCCACACCATGCGCGAGGCTGCGTTGATTGCGACACAACGGCTGTCTGAAGACGGTACGCGAATCCTGGGCACCGTGCTGAATAGCTGGGATCCGCGCAAAACTCCGGGCCGCACCTACGGCTATGGCTATGGCTACGGTTACGGCTACGGATACGGCCAGACCGCGGACGTCAAGCACCCACCGCCCAACGTCTGAGGCGTACGCTATCGAAGGCGTGAACAACGAGTTCGTTGGGGAGCTCGCTGCTCGTTTGAACCACTCTCAACCTCACGTTAAGCAACGGATAGGGACTCTCCAGAATGTTCTCCGCAAGAGGGCCGAGGCAGGAACTGCCCAGAAGGAATACGATTGATCGGGTAGGCGCTGGCCGTATGCTAGCGCCCAAGAGTGGGCAACTCCTGACCAGCACGGCGTTCGCACTGCTGGTTTTATTTGTGTTCGCTATCCCGCTGGAAAACGCGCTGGTCCTGCCAGGCTTTGGTACGTTCGGACGGATTGTAGGTTTAGCGGCGTTTGCCGTTGGAATATTTGCGGTAATCGAAAAGGGGAAACTGCGATCACCCTTGCCGGTACATCTGGTGATGCTGGCGTTCGTGATCTGGGCCTGTTTAACGTACTTCTGGACCGTGTCGCCGGACGATACGGTGGAGGAGATTCTCAGCTACATCCAGTTTCTGGCCATGGTGTGGTTGATTTGGGAACTCGCTCCGCTGCCCCGCCACCGGGTTAACTTGATGCAGGCGTACCTGCTAGGGACCGGTGTGTCGGCGGTAGGAGCGTTGCTACACATTGGCGCCGCGGCGGGAGTGACGCGCAATTCCACATTCAACATGAATCCGAACGACATCGGGTTGCGCCTTGCTTTGAGCGTCCCGATGGCGTTGTATTTGGCGGCATCGGAAAAGCAGGACTTCCGGGTATGGCTGTACCGCCTGCACATGGTGGTGGCGGTTTGTGCATTGTTTATGACCGGCTCGCGTGGCGCAATGATCGCCCTGGTGGGAGCCTTGCTGATGATTCCACTGACGTTTCGTAAGTGGACGTTCCGTCAAAAAGCGGTGATGGCCGTTGTGGTCGTCGCGGCGGTCATGACGGCGATCGCCTATGTGCCGGCCTCTACCTGGGAACGCATGAGCACCACGGGAACGGAAATCACGCAGGGGACCATGGATGCCCGGACGGTGATCTGGCGCGCGGGACTGGATGTTTTCTTGGAGCATCCTTTCTTCGGAGTCGGAGCCGGGGGATTTCCGGTGGCTATTCAGCGGAATGTGGTGACTGCGTGGGTTGCTCACAACACGTTCCTGTCGATATTGGTGGAACTCGGCGTCGTGGGCTTTGCCATCTTCGTTATTTTGCTTGTGATGCTGATGCATTCGGCGGCGCAGCTGCCCGTGCTGGGGCGGAGCCTGTGGTTGATCATGCTGCTGACTTGGGCTTTAGGGGCTTCGGGAATGACTTGGGAAAACACGAAGCCGACGTGGTTGCTTTTTGGCTTGCTTTCCGCAGATGCGGCAGCCGTGCAAGTGGCTACGGCAAGAAGGCGTTTCGCTCCCAATGCGTTTGGGTCTACCGCAGCCGGGCAAGTGGCACACTCGCCGGCGCGATCGAGAATGCTTCGCGGTCTGCACGCCAAAATGCAAAAAGCCGGGATCGAGAAGCCGCCGTCGTGGGAGCGCCAATGAACTCCGCACCCAACTCCGTGTCCCCGTCGGAAGCTGGTCTACCGGGACGAGCAGGCCTGATCGATGGGCAAGTGCGGCAGGAATTGAGCGAAGGAATTCGAACGAATGCCGCCGGCCCGGAATCGAGAGATCTTTCGAATTCGGCCGCGAACGCTACGAAGACGATTTCCGTGCACGGCGCTTCCCTACGATGGAATTTCAGCTGGACGTTTGTCGGCAACATCATTTATTCCGCTTGCCAATGGGGCATGCTGGTGGTGCTGGCGAAGGTTGGCAATCCCGAGATGGTCGGGCAATACGGGTTGGCGATGGCCATTGCGACGCCGATCCTGGCCCTATCGAGTTTGCAACTCCGGGCGGTGTTGACTACCGACGTTCGGGAGCGCGTGCCTTTCGGCGAATATCTGGGGTTCCGGTTAGTCACTACGGTGCTATCGCTGGTTATCATCGGAGCGATTCCGTTCGTGATGCATTACCGCCGGGAATCGACGCTGGTGGTTCTGATCATTGGTTTGGGACAAGCGCTTGAGACGTTGAGCGATCTGTATTACGGCCGCATGCAGTTTTACGATCACATGGACCGAATCGCCAAGTCCATGATCATGAGAGCGATACTCGGATTGGCGGCTCTAGGGACGATCGTCTATAGCACCAAGAGTGTGGTCTGGGGAGCGATCGGCTTGGTTCTGGCGCGCGCGATTGTGCTCGTCGGGTACGACATCAGCAAGCGCGCGCAATTGTTGCCGCGGCATGCGAAGCGGGAAGAAGCGGAGCAGATTCTTAGCTCGAACAGCGGGACGTTGCTTCCTCGCTGGAATCTAAGCACGCAGAGCGAACTGCTGCGCACGTCGATCATACTTGGCGTGATCGCGATGCTGGTTTCCTTGCTTCCTAATGTTCCGAGATACTTTATTCAAGGCTCTCTCGGCGAGCGGGCGCTGGGAATCTTCACGGCGACGGCTTTCCTGGTTTCGTCGGGCGGGTTGATTGTGAACGCGATGGGGCAATCGGCATTTGTGAGACTGGCCAAGCATTACTCCGCCGGAGACGTTTCGGGGTT
>Ga0137403_10006192_pt1 | contig 13729 bp, 12 predicted proteins | sample CZOMad2_1_16fung_FD_122057 | JGI IMG/M metagenome (GOLD analysis project Ga0137403, IMG submission 122057) | Vadose zone soil fungal communities from Angelo Coast Range Reserve, California, USA - CZOMad2_1_16fungal (Hybrid Assembly) | ecosystem: Environmental > Terrestrial > Soil > Vadose zone... | reverse complement strand
GTGGCCGGCTGCCTCGGGCCGGTGCTCTTCCCGCTCCTCTGGTTCCGCGCCATCGAGCGGCACTGGGACCACACCTTCCGTGACCCCGGCGCCGTCGATCCAGCGGAGGCCGCCGCGCTCGAGCGGGAGATCCTCGACTTCCCTGTCCGGGTCGCCTTCGTGTTCGTCGTCACGTCGCTCGCCGGCTACGGGGTCGGCGCCGTGCAGGTGCGGCTCTTCTCGCAGCTGCCGGCCACCGAGGTCTTCAAGATCATGGGCCTCGGCCTCGCGACCGGGCTGGTCGGCGGCCTGTTCGCGTTCCTCTACCTCGAGTCGCTGCTGGCGCCCCTCCTCCGACGCTTCGGCACGCTGTGGGCGGTCGTGCCGCCCGCGGGACGCCGCGTCCCGCTGCACGAGAAGGTGTTCGCCTGCTCGGTCATCATCACGCTGACGGCGCTCGTGCTGCTCGGCACCATCTTCTACAGCCGCGGCGAGCGCGTGCTCGAGGAGCAGATCGGGCGGCGCATCCTGGCCGAGGCGCACCACGTCGCCGCCGACCTGGAGCAGCAGCAGGGCGCGGCGCGTGCCCGCGACGCGACCTGGTGGCGCGAGCAGGTCGCGCACATGGAGCTCGGCCCCTCCGGCTACGCCTACCTGATCGAGCGCGACGGCACGGTGGTGGCGGGGGCCGGCGGGCCACGCCGGCTCGACGCCGAGGGCTTCCGACCCTCGGTCACGCACGCCGTCCTGACCGAGGCGGGCGGCGTCGCGGTGGACCGGGTGTACACGCCGCGCGTCATCGCCTTCGCGCCGCTCGGCGACGGCGGGGAGCGGATCGTCGCGGTAGCGTACCGCCACGACTTCGAGGGCGAGCTCGACACCATGCTGCACCGCGGCCTGGTCGTGTTCCTGGTGAGCCTCGTCCTCGCGCTCGCCCAGGGCATCCTCTTCTCGCGTCGCCTCACGCGCCCGATCGAGGAGGTGACCGCTCTCGCGGGCGCGATCGCGCGCGCGCCCGGGGGGCCGTGGGAGGCCGTCCCGGTGCGCACCAACGACGAGGTCGGCGAGCTGGCGACGGCCTTCAACCAGATGATCGCCCGCCTCGAGGAGGCGCGCACCGAGCTGGAGCGCCGCATCGCCGCGGCCACGCGCAACATCGGCACCCTCTACGAGGTGGCGCGCACCACCAGCTCCACGCTCGAGATCGCGGCCGTGCTCAAGCTGGTGGCCGAGAAGACCCTCAGCGCGCTCGGCCTGGGGCGCCTGCTCGTGCTCCGGCATCCGCCCGAGCTGGGGGACGTGGTCGACGTCTACGCCGCGGCGGCGGGTGGCCCCGGCGAGCGTCTCGAGATCGCGGCGCGCGTCGACCTGGCCGGCCTCTGCCCGGGGGCGCGCCCGACGCTGATCGCGCCGGCGCGGCTGCCGCCCGCGCTCGCGGACCGGCTGCCGGCGCCGCGCCTGCTCTGCCTGCCGCTGGTCTTCAAAGACGACCTCCTCGGCGTGATCCTCGCCGGGCTCGCGGCCGACGGCCCCACGCCCGATCTGGCGCTGGCGGATGCGCTCGCGAGCCAGGCCGCCGCGGCGCTCGCCAATGCGGGTCTGTTCGAGACCCTGCGCCAGAAGGAGGGCGAGCTGCGGAAGCTCTCCCACCTCCGCGCGCAGGCGCAGGAGGAGAGCCTGCGGGCCATGTCGCGCGAGCTGCACGACGGCTTCGGGCAGGTGCTCACCGTCGTGAGCATGGACCTCGGCATGCTCGAGCGTGCGCGCGACCTGGATGCGCCGACGCTGCGGGCGCGGCTGCGCGAGGTGCGCGATCAGATCTCGCGCCTCATGCAGGACGTGCGCACGATGTCCCAGGTGCTCCGCCCGCCCATGCTCGACTTCGGCCTGGTGCCGACGCTGCACTGGTTCGTCGAAAAGTTCACCGGGAGCGCCGAGATCGAAGTCCGCCTGCGCACGCCGCCCGAGGAGACCCGGCTCCCGCCGCCGATCGAGCTCCTCCTCTACCGCGTGGCCCAGGAGGCGCTCACCAACGTCGCCAAGCACGCCAGGGCGCGGCACGTGGACGTCGAGCTGGCGGTGCAGGACGCGTGCGTCACGCTCACGGTCGCCGACGACGGCGTCGGCTTCGAGGTCGATCGCTTCCGCCGCACCCCTTCGCTCGCCGGCGTGGGCCTCCTCGGCATGCGCGAGCGGGTCGCCTACTACCACGGCGAGCTCGACATCCGCTCGCCCCCGAACGCGGGGGTGCGCATCCGGGTCGCGATCCCGCTCGACGCCGTGCAGAGCGAGGACGGCGGGCCGGCTCGGGCGGCGGAGGAGATGAAGACGCCGCGCGAGGCGCCGCTCGGGCCGTCTCCCGCCGAGCGTCCGCGCTAGGCCGTCGCCTGGTATGGCTGAAGCGGGACAGGGGGGCTGCAACGTGCTTCGCCCCCGGGTCGCACGGGACTCAGACATTCGCTAGAGAGGACCGGATGGCGAAGACATACAAAGCAGTCGAAGTCGCAGCGCCCAGTAACCTTCGGATTGTCGAAAGACCGATACCTCAACCCGGCCAGGGACAGGTCCTGATCCGGGTTGAAGCGTGCGGGATCTGTCATACGGACTCGTTAACCGTCGAGGGCCAATTTCCAGGTCTCAGTTTTCCCAGAGTGCCTGGGCACGAGGTGGCGGGGCGTATCGAAGCAATTGGCTCGCGTGTCTCTCAATGGCGTGTCGGACAGCGAGTGGGCGTCGGCTTTTTCGGCGGTCGAGACGGTGACTGCGAGTCTTGCCGCCGGGGAGATTTTATCAATTGTCAGAACCTCAGCATCTCCGGCATTACAATGGATGGCGGATATGCGGAAATGATGATTGCCGATACTAACGCGGTGGTCTCTCTTCCCGATTCGCTCAATGCAGTCGACGCGGCCCCGCTTCTTTGCGCGGGTGTGACGACGTACAACGCACTTCGTAATGCGCCGCTTCGTTCCGGCGATCTCGTGGCAGTGCAGGGCATTGGTGGCCTCGGCCATCTTGGCATCCAGTTTGCGCGGCGCATGGGGTTCCGCACTGTGGCAATCGCGCGTGGCAGCGAGAAGGGGAAGCTGGCCAAAGAACTGGGCGCCATGTCCTATATCGATGGGCAGACTGAGGACCCGGCAGCGACACTGCAACGCATGGGCGGAGCCAAGGTGATCCTCGCGACCGCCGCGAGCAGTCGCTCAATGGGACCATTGATAGCCGGACTTGCACCGCGTGGCCGACTAATCGTTGTAGGAGCGTCGCCCGAACCGATCCAGGTGGATCCAGCGCAGCTTATATTCGGCGCGCGCTCACTTGGGGGAAGCCTGACCGGCACCGCCATTGACATCGAGGACACCCTGGCGTTCAGCGTGCTCCAGAACGTTCGTGCGATGATCGAAACGGTTCCCCTAGAACGTGCCGCAGAAGCGTACGCCCGCATGATGCGCGGTGAAGCGCGCTTCCGAATAGTCCTCACCGCCGATCAGTAGGCTTTCCAGAGCCCGCGCTCCGATGCTTTAATGTACGCCCCGTCATGAGCCGCTTCCCCGCCTACCGCCCGCGCCGTCTCCGCCGCAGCGAGGCGCTCCGCCGCCTGGTGCGCGAGACGCGCGTCGACGCGGCCCAGCTCGTGCAGCCGCTCTTCGTCGTGCCCGGGCGCGGGGTCGAGAAGCCGGTCGCGTCGATGCCGGGCATCGCGCAGCGCTCGGTCGAGCGCACGGCCGAGGAGTGCCGCCGGCTCCGGGACCTGGGCGTGCCGGCCGTCATCCTCTTCGGCGTGCCCGAGCGGAAGGATGCACGCGGCAGCGGCGCCACCGACCCCGAGGGCATCATCCCGCGCGCGCTCGGCGCCATCCGCGAGGCGGCGCCGGGCCTGCTCCTCGTCACCGACGTCTGCCTCTGCGAGTATACCGACCACGGCCACTGCGGCCTGGTGAAGGATGGCGACGTCGACAACGATCCGACCCTCCAGCTGCTCGCCGGGGAGGCGGTGGCCCACGCCCGGGCCGGGGCGGACGTGATCGCGCCCTCCGACATGATGGACGGGCGCGTGGGGGCGATCCGCACGGCCCTCGACGCGGCGGGCTTCGCGCACCTCCCGATCATGGCCTACGCGGCCAAGTTCGCCTCGGCCTTCTACGGGCCCTTCCGCGACGCGGCCGAGTCCACGCCCCAGTTCGGCGACCGGCGCTCCTACCAGATGGACCCGGCGAACGCCGAGGAGGCGCTGCGCGAGGTTGCGCTCGACATCGAGGAGGGCGCCGACATCGTCATGGTGAAGCCGGCGCTCCCCTACCTGGACATCGTGCGCCGCGTGAAGGAGCGCTTCGGGTACCCGGTGGCCGCCTACCACGTGAGCGGCGAGTACGCGATGGTGAAGGCGGCGGCGGAGCGCGGCTGGATCGACGAGGCCCGCGTGGTCGAGGAGAGCCTCACGGCCATCCGGCGCGCGGGCGCCGACGTGATCATCACGTACTTCGCCCAGGACGTGGCCCGGGGGCTCGGGCGGCGATGAGGCGCTGGCGCTCCACCCTGGCGGCGGTCCTCGCCGTCGCCCTGGCGCTCGCCGGCCCGGTGGGTGCGGCCGGCGAGGGCGGCGAGAGCGAGCTCGGCCGGCACTTCTTCCTCGCCGCGCGCTCCGAGCTGCCGCTGGTCGAGGACCCGGTCGTCACCGAGTACGTCGGGCAAATCGGCGCCCGGCTGGTGAAGACGCTCGGCGCGCAGGAGTTCGACTACCGCTTCTACGTCGTCCAGTCCCCGGTGCTGAACGCCTTCGCGGTTCCCGGCGGCTACGTGTTCATCTTCTCGGGGCTGCTGGCGCGCGTCGCCAACGACGACGAGCTGGCGGGGGTGCTCGGACACGAGATGGGCCACGTGCGCGGCCACCACATCGTCCGCCAGCAGGAGAAGGGGCAGGTGTGGTCGGCGGCCGCGCTGCTCGGTCTCCTCCTCTCGGCGGTCAACCCGGTGGCCGGCGCCGCCGGAATCGCGGCGGCCGAGACCGCGCAGCTCAAGTTCTCGCGCGAGTTCGAGCAGGAGGCCGACTTCCTGGGGCTCCGCACCATGAGCACCGCCGGCTACGACCCGCACGCGATGGGCTCGTTCTTCAAGACGCTGCTCACCGAGCAGCGCATCAACCCCGCCGGCGTGCCCGCCTACATGCTGACCCACCCGGTGACCGAGGACCGCGTCTCGCACGTCGAGACCACGATCAACGCGCAGAAGCTCAAGACCCCTGCCGGCCGGCCCGCGGCGGCCAGCGAGCTGCCCGAGGCACAGGCGGTGGCGCGCGCGATCGCGGACCCGCCCGAGGTGGTCATCCCTCGCTACCGGCGGCTCGCGGAGGAGAAGCCGGACGACGCCGAGCGGCAGTTTCTCCTCGGACGCGTGTACCAGACCGTCGGCCAGCTCGAGGCGGCGCGCGGGGCGCTCGAGAAGTGCCGTGACCTCGGCGGCCTCGGCGGTCGCGTCGACCGTCCGCTCGGGAGCGTATACGTGGCGCTCAAGGAGCCGGCCAAGGCGCGCGAAGCGCTCGAGCGCCACCTCACCAAGCATCCCGACGACGCCTTCGCGCACACCCAGCTCGGCAAGGCGCTCTCGGACCTGGACCAGGGCGGCGCGGCGCTCACCGAGTTCCAGCGTGCGCTGAGCCTCGACCCCGATTCCGAAGAGGCGCAGCGCCTGACCGGCCTCGCCCTCGGGCGGAAGGGCGACGAGGCCGAGGGCTTCTACCACCTGGCGCTCTCCTCGCGGCTGCGCGGCGAGCTCGAGCAAGCGCTCAGCCAGTTCCAGCAGACCGACCGCCGCGTCACGCCGGGCAGCCGGCGGCAGGCGGAGGTCGAGCAGGCGATCGCGGAGCTGGAGCCGCTGGTGCGCGAGCGCGCGCGCGAGCGGCAGGAGCGCCGGCGCACGGGCCGGCGCGGCCTCCTGCGCTGACTTGACGCCGCGTGCGCGCCGGCCGTAGATCGCCGACCTGCGAGCCGAGGACTGGGACCGGACGATCGCCGTCAACTTGCGCGGCCCCTTCCTGTGTGCGAAACACGCCTTGCCGCACCTCGTTCGGCGGGGCGGCGGGGTGATCATCAACGTCTCGTCGCATGGTGCGTTCCAAGCGTCGCCGACGGGGATTGCGGACTACGCGGTGGCGAAAGGGGGGCTGGTGACGCTGACGTACTACCTGGCGTCCGAGTACGGCGCGGACGACGTGGCGCGGGCGGCGGTGTTCCTCGCCTCGGACGAGGCCCGATGGATCACGGGAGCGGTGCTGCGGGTCGACGGCGGCATCGTGGTGCAGTGAGGCGCGCTGCCACGGTGGTCGTGCTCGCGCTGCTCGCGGGCTGCGTGACCAAGAGCGTCGTCCGTCCGTCCTGCACGAATCACGTGCTGCACGAGTCCGTCGCTCCCGGGGGGAACGCGAAGGCGGTCATCTTCGAGCGGGACTGCACGACCGGGGCCACCATCCAGATCTCCCTCGTGCCCGCCGCTGCCCGAGCCCCGAGCGAGCCCGGCAACGTCTTCGCCGCCGGAACGGGCAAACACTCCCTTCAGGGCCGGACCGTCGTGACGGTCGCTTGGTCGGGGCCCGCCAAGCTGACGATCAGCTACACGAAGGGCGCGGCGGTCATGCGGAGCGAGGGGCGGCTGGGGCCGATCGAGATCGAGTACGCCTTCTTGAAGGACGGTGCGCCTCCGATGGCGCAGGACGAGCAGCCGCAGACGCACGGTACGCGGTAGGCGCGGCCGCGTCCCCCGGAGCGCCGCTCAGCGGTAGCCGCCCAGGCGCACGGCGTAAGGCCGCGACGGAGCCAGGCGCTTTCTCCGGGAATCGACGACCAGGCCGAGCCCCTCCAAGGCCTCGACGCCGAGGATCGGCTCGGGCACCCGTCCTACGAGCATCGTGATCGGCGCCTCGCGGCTGTCGATCCGCACGACGGCGACGCCGACGCCCAGCCGCACCCGCCGTCCGTCCGCGAGACGCAGGCTGACGGACCGCCGCAGCCGCGCGATTCCGAGTGCCTTCGCCAGCCGCGGGGAGATCACGCTGTAGGTCGCGCCGGTGTCCACGAGCATGCGAACGGTGATCGACCGTTCCGCCCTCAGACGGACCATCTGCCGGACGTGCCGCGGAACACTCACGCCCTACGGTCTCCCGCACACCCGTCGCGCCAGGTAGATGTCGCTCGTCCCGTTGCGGTCATCCTCCCACACGACGTAGCAGAGCCGCCGCTTCCCCCGCGGCGCGAGCGCCAAGCTCGGCCGGCTCTGCTCGCTCGGGCCCGCGCCCGTGTCGTCCACGCGCTCGGCGGGCGCGAACGTCGCGCCGCCGTCGAAGCTGGTCGTGAAGAGGATGTCGTCGTTGCCGAAGCGGTCGTCCTGCCAGGCGACGAAGAGCGCCCGGTGGTCGGCGGCGAGGCTCGGATGCCACTGGTTGGTGGGCGTGTCGTGGTCGACGTCGAAGGCCGTCTTGGAGTCGTCGAGCTGGCGGTTCGGGGTGAAGGTCGCGCCGTGGTCGTCGCTCCGCGCGTAGAAGATGTTCGTGTCGGGCTCGCGGGCGCGGAGGTCGGTCCAGGCGACGTGCACCGGGCCGCGGCGCTCGACCGCGATCGCCGGCCGTTCGTCGATGCGCTCGAGGTCGGGGAAGTCGTCCACCTCGACGTTCGGGCCCCAGGTGGCGCCGCCGTCGTCGCTGCGGGCGAGGAAGATGTCCCAGTTGTAGTGGCGGAAGTCGGCCCACGCCGCGTAGACGGTCTTGCGGGCGGTGGCGAGCGTCGGACCCCACTTGTTGTCGAGGTGCGCCGCGAGCGGATCGGTCGCGCCCGCGTCGACGCGCACGGCGCGATCGAAGGTCAACCCGCCGTCGTGCCCGCGCGCGGCGTAGATGTGCTCGACGGGCTCTCCCCCGAACCCCGCATCGCGCTCGTCGACCCAGGCGACGACCGGGTCGTGGCCGACGAGTGCGATCGCGGGCACCCACTTGCCGCCGCCGTCGTGGTCGTCGACGCGCACGTCGGGGCCGCGCTTCGTGCCGCGCGGGTCGAAGCGCGCGAGCGCGATGCGCCCGGCATCGTCGTTGCGGCCCGCGGCGAACTCCTGCCAGACGACGAACACGCGCCCGCCGCGTACCGCGATCGCCGGATTCAGCTCGGCGACCGCGCCGGCCGGGTGGTCGCTCACGCGGATGGGTGGCGCAAAGCTCCGGCCCCGGTTGCGGCTGACGGCGAGGAAGACGTTCTCGAGCCCGGCGCGGGCCTCGTGCCAGACGGCGTAGACGTGCACCCCGCGCGCGGCGACGCGCGGCGCGTGCTGCGCCACGGGGAGCGGCTCGGCGCCGCTCACGCGCACGGCGGCCGAGAAGCGCGGCGGCGGGGCGAGGGTCGGATCGACGGGCGCGGTGGTGGCGCCCGCCGGCAGGTCGACGTCGGCGAACACGACCGCCTCGCGGTAGCCGTTCTCGCACGCGCCCACCTCCAGCGACCCGCCGCACGCCACACCCGAGCCGGGGAGCAGCTGGGCGCCGTCCGCGGCGAGCATCGCGCGCCGCTCGGCGAGCGTGAGCGCCGGGTTTGCGATGCCGGGATCGGGCTCGATCCACGGCGCCACGATGCGGAACCCCGTATCCGGATTTTGCCCGATCCAGGCGTTGCCCGGGCCGAGCGGTCCGGGGCTCGTCTTCCGCTTGCGCCCGAGCACCGCGCTCTGCCCGTCGAAGGTCACGTCGAAGAAGTTGCCGGTCATGCTCGCGTCGACGTTCGCCACCCAGGGCACGTTCTTCTCGAGGTGGGCGAAGCCGCCCTCCTTGAAGATGTCGGGCTGCCACGGGGCGGCGGCGTACGCCCACTCGCTGAATGCCTCGGGCTGGAGGACGACGTTCGCGCCCTTGGCGAGGAAGCGGTCGTTCACGTCGATCATCCAGGCGTCCTTGGAGATGACGATGGCGAGCCGGCCGACGGGCGTGTCGAGCACCTCCAGGTCGTGCACGGGGCCGAAGGCGAGCGAGAGGCCGGCCTGGTTGCCGGGGGGCGGCTGCTCGATCGGCGTCAGGTACGCCTTGTTGGCCGAGCCCCGGATCACGCCGCCGGTCGCCGACGGGCTCTCGAGCGTCCCGCCGTTGCCGTCCGGCACCAGCACCTCGCCGTCGGGCGCGAAGACGAGCGTCGTGTTGTAGGGGAAGGGCGACACGGCTTCGTAGGCGTACGTGCGCGACGGCTCGTCGGGGTCGCGCAGGAGGGCGACCAGGTCGGGCTCCGTCGCCTGCTCCACGCGCCGGGCGGGCGCCGCGTTGAACGACGCGGCGAGGTACACCCCGTGCGTCATCGCCAGCTCGCGGAAGGTCTCGTAGAAGGCGCGGTAGAGCGTGTCGGTGAGGGCGAGGACGAGCGGCCGGACGAGCGGTTGTCCGGGGTACTTGGCGTTGTAGTAGTCGTACTGCGCGGCGTACGGGGCGAAGAGGGCGGCGATCGCGCCGACCGCGGAGGTCTGCGCGCGCGCCGCTGCGCCGCGGCTGCCGATCAGCGCCGCGACCAGGCCGACGTCCTCGGGGAAAACGACGAGCACGGTCGCCGGCGCGGCGGGATCGGCGGGGAAGAGGTGGCTCGCGACGTCGTCGACGCCCGCCTGCACGAGGCTCGCGCGGCCCGGGAAGCCCGCGTCCATGAGCGCGCCCATCTTGTCGTGGAAGCTCTGGTAGGTGGTGCCGTCGTCGAGGCGCACCTTGTGGCCGACGGCGAACATGCGCACGGGCGCGGCCGCGGAAGGCGCGGCGAGCGCGAGCATGGCGAGCAGGAGGAGCCCGGCGCACGGCATGGCCGGCGAGTCTACCGCCGCCGCCCGCGCAGGGGGAGGCCGACGGGCCTCCAGGTGAGGGGAGGCCGAGCGCGAGAGCGCTCGAGCTGGCCGACGGGGTCTGGGGGCATCGGAAGCGCGGAGCGCGGCGGGAGCCGCGCGAGCACTGGACGGGCCCCCAGGTGATTTAGCTAATGCAGCGGGTGATACGGACCGTGGAGGACGCCGAGCACGGTGAGCCCCTCCTCCTCGTCCATGTGGTAGAGGATGTAGTAGTCGTCGATGGCGAGGTAGTAGCAGCCGCCGATGCCCTTCAGCAGCGAGGACCCCGGGGGGTGGGGGTCGTCGGCGAGCCCGATGATGGCCTCCCCGATGTCGCGCAGCGGGCTCTGCGGGATGGTCTCCAGCTCGCGGTAGGCGCTGTAGGTGATGTTGAGGCGGGTGGCCATCACGTCGCGTGGGGTTATCGGCAGCGCGCCGCGCGTTCTTGAGGACGGCCTGCACCGCCGCCGCTGCAAAGCTCGGAATATGCAGGTGCTTTGTGGTCGTCTGTTTACCGAAGAAGCCTTGCAATGGCCCGGGAGCGTCGGTTAGGGTGTTGGGATGCGGAGTGCCGGGGTGCACGCCGTTCGGGAGCGGAGGAGAGTACCCATCGATGCCTGCCAGTGAGTCCGAGGTGCTCGTCGGGCGGCGCTATCTCGAGCGGGGGTTTCTCGACGCGGCCATGAGGCTCTTCCTCCGCAATGCCGAGCTGGTGACGGCGGCGGACTGGGCGAGTCTCGCCGAGCGGCTGCTCGAGCGGAACCGTATCCCCGACGCCGTGCGGGTGTGCGAGCTGGGCGGCGTACCGCTGCCGCGCGAGCGGATGCTGGTCGCCGCCGACGCCTCTCTGCGGCGCAAGGACGTCGACGGCGCGATGCGCCTCTACGAGCTCGCCGGCGCCGATCGCGAGCGCTGGGCGAAGCTGGTCGACGTGCTGACCGCGCTCCCGGACCGCGAGCGGCAGGCGATCGAGATCGTCGACCGCCATCTGGGCGGCGAGGCGCAGCCCGAGCCGCCGCTGCGCGAAGCGACCAGCAAGCTGCCGCGTCAGATCAAGGCGGTGAAGTAGCCTGGCCGGTCCCGCGGACTGGCTCCGCTCGGCCGTCCGGAGCCTCGCGCCCTACGTTCCCGGTGAGCAGCCCGGCCCCGGCCGCCGGGTGATCAAGCTCAACACCAACGAGAACCCGTACCCGCCCTCGCCGCGCGTGCTCGATGCGATCGCGCGCGCGGCCGACGCGAGCGTCCGCCTCTATCCCGATCCCGAGGCGCACGCACTGCGCGCGCGGGCCGCCCGGGTCTACGGCGTGCCGGCCGACCACATCATGGCCGGCAACGGCTCGGACGAGCTGCTGGCCCTCGTCCTGCGTGCGACCATCGACCCCGGCGACCGGGTCGCGTTCCCGGTGCCGACCTACAGCCTCTACGAGACGCTGGTCGCCGTGCAGGGGGGCGCGGCCGTGCGCGTCCCGTTCCCCGACGACTTCTCGCTGCCGCCCGCGCTCGGCGCCACGCGCGCGCGCGTCACCTTCCTCTGCAACCCGAACTCGCCCTCGGGAACGCTCGTGCCGCTCGAGCGGGTCGAGGCGCTGGCGCGCGCGCTGCCCGGCCTCCTGGTCGTCGACGAGGCCTACGTCGACTTCGCGCGCGAGCACGCCCTCGGGCTCGTCGGCCGGCTCCCGAACGTGCTCGTGCTGCGCACGCTCTCCAAGTCGTTCTCGCTGGCCGGGCTGCGGGTCGGGCTCGCCTTCGGGCATCCCGATCTGCTGGCCGGGCTGCGCACGGTGAAGGACTCGTACAACCTGAGCCGCCTCTCCCAGGCGGCGGGCGAGGCGGCGCTCGGCGACCTGCCGTGGATGGAGGCCAACCTCGCCCGCATCAAGGCGACGCGCGCGCGCCTCGCCGCGGAGCTCGAGCGTCTGGGCTTCCGCGTGCCGCCGTCGGAGGCGAACTTCGTGCTGGCGCGGCAACCGGGAGTGGACCTGGGCCCGGTCGCCCGCGCGCTGGCGGCGCGCGACATCCTCGTCCGCCACTTCGCGGTGCCGGGGCTCGAGGACGCGCTCCGCATCACGGTGGGGACGGACGCGGAGGTGGACGCGCTGCTGGCGGCGCTGCGCGCGGTGGCCGCGCGCTGATCGCTGCACGCTCAGAAAGGTCGGGCAGCGATCCATGCTCTTTGCGCGCCTCGCGTACTTCCGGGCGTCCGCCGCGTGAGACGCGACGCTACCGGGCGCCGCCGAACGCGAGGAGCCGCTTCAGAAGACGCGCGCGGTCCCGCCTAGTCACAATGGAACGACCGGCTCCGATTCGCAGCGTACGATAGTACGCGATCGTAGGTTACGCTGCGGATCGGAACCTCAACCCGTAGCGCAGAGCTACATGCGAAGGGAGCCGGTCGATGGAGAAGGATAGCCGATTTGTGGGGCTGGATGTACACGCCGAGACGATCGCGGTCGCCGTGGCCGAGTTGGGGGGCGAGGTCCGCTCCCTGGGGACGATCCCCAACACGCCGGAGGCGGTGCGCCGCCTGGCCAAGAAGCTGGGGCCCCCGGAGACCCTGCGCGTCTGCTATGAAGCGGGCCCGACCGGGTACGTGCTGTACCGGCAGCTGACCGCCCTCGGCGTGCCGTGTGCGGTGATCGCCCCGACCCTGGTGCCCGTGAAGGCCGGTGAGCGGGTGAAGACGGATCGGCGCGATGCCGAGAAGCTCGCTCGGAGCTACCGCAGCGGGGACCTGACGCCCGTCTGGGTGCCCGCCCCCGGCCACGAAGCGCTGCGCGATCTGGTGCGCGCGCGGGAGGCGGCGAAGAAGGATCAGCTCCGCGCCCGGCATCGGCTGGGGAAATTCCTGCTGCGCCAGGGGCGCCGCGCGCCGACGGGCAGCAAGGCCTGGGGCGTGAAGCACCGGGCGTGGCTGCAGACGATCCGCTTTGCGCACGCGGCGCAGGACGCCACCTTGCTCGACTACCTGACGGAGATCGACCACGCGGCGGACCGCATTGTGCGCTTGGAGCGCGCGATCGCGACCGCCGCCGACGTCGCGCCCGCCCCGGTGCGGGCCGTGATTGCGGGGCTGCAGGCGCTGCGCGGGATTGCCAAGCTGTCCGCCGTCAGCATCGTCACGGAGGTCGGCGCGCTGTCCCGCTTTGCCAAGCCGCGCCAGCTGATGGGCTACAGTGGGGCCGTCGCGAGCGAGCACTCGAGCGGCCCCCACCGCCGGCGCGGGGGCATCACCAAGACCGGGAACGCTCACTTGCGCCGGATCGTGATCGAAGCCGCCTGGGCCTATCGGCATCGCCCGGCGATCGGCGGCACGTTGCGCACCCGACAGCAAGGGCTGAGCGAGGAAGTCAAAGCGCTCGCCTGGAAGGCGCAGCACCGTCTCCACGGCCGCTACACGCGCCTCCTCGCCAAGGGGAAAGCCCCCACGCAGGTCGTGACCGCGATCGCCCGCGAGCTCCTCGGATTTATCTGGGCGATCGGCGTGCACATCGAGCAACCCACGGCAGGCGGTGCGCCCGCGGCCGCCTAACGCGCCGCGGACGGCGAGCACAACCACGATGACGCTACTGGAGCAGAGCGGGCGACGGTCGGGGGGCACACGGGAAGGAGGATCCTCGTGGCTCCTACGCGACAGGCCTCTGGCCGGACCCGCGACCCTAGTCCGAGGCAGCTCCCGACGGATCACGACCATGACGGCGAGCTCCGCTCGATCCGCGAATATCAGAGTGATCAACCGTCGATGCGGCCACCTCGACCGCCGCCTGTTCCGCTCCAGAGAGACAAGAAGGGGAAGGTGACGAGCACGCTTGACAGGTCGTTCCATATCAGGAGTCTGTCCGGGTAACCATGGCGAGCGAGGCGAACGAGCCGGGGAGCGAGAGCGGCAAGCGCAGCGACGACCGACGAGGCGTGCCTGAAGGCA
>Ga0137403_10006191_pt1 | contig 13730 bp, 10 predicted proteins | sample CZOMad2_1_16fung_FD_122057 | JGI IMG/M metagenome (GOLD analysis project Ga0137403, IMG submission 122057) | Vadose zone soil fungal communities from Angelo Coast Range Reserve, California, USA - CZOMad2_1_16fungal (Hybrid Assembly) | ecosystem: Environmental > Terrestrial > Soil > Vadose zone... | reverse complement strand
GTACTCGCCGTTGTCGCCGAAGAGACGAAAAGGCCGTTGGCGCAATTCGACGCGATTGATGTGGTCGAACACGATGTCGGTATTGAACCGTTCGGCGTGACGCCGCATGCGGTCCATGAGGGCGGGTCCTTGGAGGTGCTCGACGTCGCCGGGCCAATTGTCCACATCGGTGGTGGTCATGAGCTGGCCGCCCTGCTCCAAGCCGGTGATCAGCAGGGGATGGCGGTTGGCTCGCGCCGCATACACGGCAGCGGAGTACCCTGCAGGACCCGACCCCAGGATGAGGAGTGGACTGTGCCTGTGGACGCTCATGTATAATTTGCCTCTCTTCTAAACATCGTTTGTCGGCTCATGGTATGTAAATCTGTGGGCGCCAGCCAGTTCAATCAAGGCCAGCTCCACCCTTAAGCCCTGGAGGCCGACGCGGTGTTGGTGCCGGTCGTTGGACTGGGTTACTATTACATATTATTCAATTAGTTAAGAAGTAATTATCACTAAAGGTCTAGAATTGACGGACGACGCCGCGCCCAGGAAATCCAAGCAGAAGAGCACGCTTTCTGCAGCCGTGGCGCGATCCTTGCGCGAGGGCACACTGTGGGTGCTGACAGCGCTCGGGCTGATCTTGTTGCTCGCGTTGTTGTCTTATCACCCGGACGATCCAACGTTCGCGGACACCGGAGGACCCGGTCCGGTCAGCAATTGGATCGGGCCTGTGGGCGCGCGCCTGGCGGGTTTCTTTCTGTTCCTCTTCGGCCGTCCATCCTATCTATTTCCCGTGATGCTGGCCTATGCCGGCTGGCTGGTGCACAAAGAGCAGCCGCTTCCTGATGCGCGGTCGCGTCTCAATACCTTGCTGCGAGCCGCAGGGTTCGTATTGACCTTGGTGACGAGCTGCGGCCTCGCGACCCTGCACTGGAGCCGTGCGGCGCTGCCCAACAGCGCGGGCGGAGCACTCGGCAACTTGGTGGGCGGGGACGGCGGACATGGCCTGGCGCATGCCCTGAGCTTTCTCGGTGCGACCCTGCTGCTGCTCGGACTGTGGCTGGCCGGCGTGGCGCTATTCCTGGGGGTGTCCTGGTTTGAGGTCATGGACCAGCTCGGCGCGTGGGTTTTGAAGACGATCGATTGGATCCAGACGCGGATCGACCAGCGCCGCGAACTCGCCTCGGGCCAGCAGCGCAAGCAAGCACGCCAGGAAGTCGTGCGCGTGGAACAGAAGAAAGTCGCCAGCCGGCCGCCGCCGCGAATCGAGGCCGCGGCTCCCGTCCTCGAGAAGAGCGACCGCGTCGAGCGCGAACGGCAGGTGCCGCTGTTCGATGCTCCCAAGTCGAGCGAGCTGCCGGCGCTGTCATTGCTCGACGAGGCGGGCCCACGCGAGCAGTCGTACTCGGACGAAGCGCTGGAGGCGATGTCGCGCCTGGTGGAACTCAAGCTGCGCGATTTCGGCGTGGAAGCCGAGGTCGTTGCCGTGCAGCCGGGTCCCGTGATCACACGCTTCGAATTGCGGCCGGCGCCCGGCGTCAAGGTCAATCAAATCAGCAATTTGTCGAAGGACCTCGCGCGCGCGCTGTCCGCCATCAGCGTCCGGGTGGTGGAAATCATTCCCGGCAAGTCGGTGGTCGGCTTGGAGATACCCAACGAAAAGCGCGAGATCGTGACGCTGGGCGAGATCATCAAATCCAAGCCCTATGACGACGTGAGCTCGCCGCTCGCGCTGGCGCTGGGCAAGGACATCGGCGGAGTGCCCGTCGTTGCGGACCTCGCGCGCATGCCGCACTTATTGATTGCGGGTACGACAGGGTCGGGCAAGTCGGTCGGGATCAACGCCATGGTCTTGAGCCTGTTGTACAAGGCGACTCCGGAACATGTACGAATGATCATGATCGACCCGAAGATGCTGGAGCTCTCGGTGTACGAGGGCATTCCTCATCTGCTGTCGCCGGTGGTCACGGACATGAAGCAGGCCGCCAACGCACTGCGCTGGTGCGTGGCGGAGATGGAGCGGCGTTACCAACTCATGTCGATGCTCGGCGTGCGCAACATCGGCGGCTTCAACCGCAAGGTCAAGGATGCTGCGGAAGCGGGCAAGCCCATCAAAGACCCCGTCCGCATGCAAAAAATAGCGCAGGGGGTTCCCGGCGTGGTCGCGGAAGACGTGCCGGATCTGACCACGCTGCCGTTCATCGTCGTGGTCATCGACGAATTGGCCGACCTCATGATGATCGTCGGCAAGAAAGTCGAGGAGTTGATTGCGCGGCTGGCGCAAAAGGCGCGCGCTGCCGGTATCCACCTCATCCTGGCCACTCAGCGGCCGTCGGTGGATGTCATTACCGGATTGATCAAGGCCAATATCCCGACCCGCATTGCATTCCAAGTCTCCGCGAAAGTGGACTCGCGCACCATCCTCGATCAGAGCGGCGCGGAATCCCTGCTCGGTCACGGCGACATGTTGTACCTCCCCCCCGGCACCTCCATTCCGACGCGCGTGCACGGTGCCTTCGTATCCGATCAAGAAGTGCATCGCGTGGTGGGCGGTCTCAAATCGACCTCGCCGCCGGTCTACATCGACGAGATTCTGGATGGTCCGCGCAACGCAATCCCGGGATTTCCGTCCGACGACGAGGAGGGCGGTGAAGGCGACCTAGCCGATGCCGAGGCCGATCCGTTGTACGACGAAGCCGTGCGCATAGTCACCGAGACGCGCAAGGCATCCATCTCCGGCGTGCAGCGCCGCCTGAAGATCGGCTACAACCGCGCGGCGCGCCTGGTGGAGGCCATGGAGGCGGCGGGTTTGGTGGGCCCATTGCAGACCAATGGCGGCCGCGAGATCTATGGTGCCGCGCCCCCCGAGGAATGACAGAGCATGAGCCTCCATAAATCCGCGGTCATGAGCCTGGCGATCGCTGCCGCGTGCCTGGTGCCCGTGGCATCTCTTGAGGCCGCGACGCCGTCGCCCGTGTCCGCCTCCGCGTCAGCGGCGGCCGAGGTCGAGAAATATTTGAGCGGGCTCGCCAGCTGGACCGCCGATTTCGAGCAGACCATCGATGACGGCCATGGCAATGTGCTGCGCAGCGCTGCCGGGCGGCTATATCTGCAGCGGCCCGGAAAGTTTCGCTGGGATTATTCACAGCCTTCCGAACAGCTGGTGCTGGCGGACGGCAAGCAAATCTGGTTCTACGACAAGGATCTTGCACAGGCCAACGTGCGCGATATGGACTTGAGTCTCGCCAGCACGCCCGCGAGCCTGCTGTCGGGCAATGGATCGGTCAGCACTCAGTTCAACGTCACGGACCTTGGCCCAAGAGCGGGGCTGCAGTGGTTCCAACTCGTTCCCAAGCACGCCGATACGGATTTTCAGCTGGTGCGGATCGGTTTCGACAAGGGCGAACTGCGGTCCATGTTCCTCGCCGACAAGCTCAATCAGATCACGCAGCTGACCTTTTCCAACTCGAAGCGCAATCTCCCATTGGCCCCGGATCTGTTTTCGTTCACGCCGCCGCCCGGGGTCGACGTGATCGGGCGCGGCGGCAAGTGACGGCCCGCGACGGCACGTATCGCCCGCTCGCCGACCGGCTGCGCCCCCAGTCGCTCGATGAGTACGTGGGACAATCTCATCTACTTGGGGTAGGCGCTCCGCTGCGCCGCGCGTTGGAGTCGGGTCGACCGCATTCGATGATTTTGTGGGGTCCGCCGGGAACCGGCAAGACCACGTTGGCGCGCTTGGTGGCGAGCGGCGCCCACGCGGAATTCATCGCGCTGTCGGCGGTGCTGGCCGGAATCAAGGACATCCGCGCGGTCGTGGAGCAGGCGCGGGCCTTGCGCGGCACGCGCGATACCGTGCTGTTCCTCGATGAAGTGCATCGCTTCAACAAGGCGCAGCAGGACACCTTTCTGCCCTATGTCGAGGATGGCACACTGATTTTTGTCGGTGCGACCACCGAGAACCCGTCCTTCGAAGTCAACAACGCGCTGCTGTCGCGAGCACGGGTCTATGTGCTGAAGTCTCTCGATGCCGCCGATCTCTCGAAATTGCTCGATCGAGCGTTGACGGATCGGGAACGGGGTCTGGGGCAGCTGGATTTGCAAATCGAAGCCGGCGCGCGCGAGCTGTTGCTGGCCGCCGCGGACGGCGATGCGCGGCGCATGCTCAATTTATTGGAAACGGCGGCGGATTTGAGTTCGCCGGGGGATTCGGGCCGCCGTCTCGATGTCGACACCACGCGCGCGGTGATCGGCAGCACCTATGTACGTTTCGACAAGGGCGGCGAGAACTTCTACGATCAGATTTCGGCCTTGCACAAATCGGTTCGCGGCAGCGATCCGGACGCTGCCCTGTATTGGTTGTGCCGGATGTTGGCCGGCGGCTGCGATCCTTTGTACATCGCGCGCCGCGCGCTGCGTATGGCAAGCGAAGACATCGGCAACGCCGATCCGCGCGCCCTCACCATCACGTTGGAGGCTTGCGCAGTATACGAACGCTTGGGCAGTCCCGAAGGCGAACTCGCCATCGCCCAAGCCATCGTGTTCATGGCCTGCGCAGCCAAGAGCAACGCCGTCTACACCGCGTACAAGGCGGCGGCCGAGGACGCCGCCGGCTTGGGCTCGCTCGAGGTACCCCTGCATTTACGCAATGCGCCCACCCGCTTGATGAAGGAGATCGGCTACGGCAAGGGCTATCGGTATGCCCATGACGAACCGGGCGGCTACGCCGCGGGCGAGCGCTACTTTCCCGATGAGATGCCGGACCGGCGTTACTATGTGCCGGTGCCGCGCGGGCTCGAGATCAAGATCGGCGAGGCGCTCAGTGCGCGACGCGAACGCGACCGGCAGGCACGGGCACCGGCGGAACGTGAACTCTAGATCAAGGAACCCAACGTGCTCGATCCGAAGCTGCTGCGCAGTGATTTGACCGGAGTTGCCGCGGCATTGGCGCGGCGCGGCTTTGGACTCGACGTCGAGACCTTCGCCGCGCTGGAAGAGCAGCGCAAGGCGGTGCAAATAGGAGCCGATCGGCTGCGTGCGGAGCGCAACGCCAACGCCAAAGCCGTGGGCCACGCTAAGTCCAAGGGCCAGGACGCGGGTGCACTACTCGCCGCCGGCGAGTCCTTGGGCGAGCAGCTGCAGGGGGTTGAGAAGCAGCTCGAAGCCATACAGGCGCAGGTGTCGAGCTTGCAGTTGGGGGTTCCGAATATCCTGCACTCGAGCGTTCCCGACGGACGAGACGAGACGGCCAACGTCGAGGTGCGGCGCTGGGGTGTCCCGCGGCAATTCGACTTCACGCCCAAGGACCATGTCGCGCTCGGCGAGCGCATCGGCATGGACTTTGAAGCCGCCGGGCGAATCTCCGGAGCGCGGTTCGTGGTGCTGACCGGAGGACTGGCGAGGCTCCACCGCGCCCTCGCGCAATTCATGCTCAACCTGCACGTCGGTGATCACGGGTATCGCGAGGCTTACGTGCCCTACCTGGTGCACAGTACGGCGCTGGTCGGCACCGGGCAGCTGCCCAAGTTCGAACAGGATCAGTTCGCTGTGCGCGGCGATCCTGGCTTCTACTTGATCCCCACGGCGGAAGTGCCGCTGACCAATCTGGTCCGGGATCAAATACTCCCGCCCGAGAGGCTGCCGCTCAAGTTCGTGGCGCACTCTCCGTGCTTTCGATCGGAGGCGGGCGCAGCCGGGAAGGACACACGCGGCATGATTCGCCAGCATCAATTCGATAAAGTGGAGTTGGTGCACATCGTGCGCCCCGAGGATTCCTACGCGGCGCTCGAGGAACTCACGGGTCATGCCGAGGTGGTACTGAAGGCATTGGGGTTGCCATACCGGGTGCTGGCGTTGTGCGCCGGCGACATCGGTTTCAGCGCTGCCAAGACGTACGATCTGGAGGTATGGCTGCCTTCGCAACAACGCTACCGCGAGATTTCATCCTGCAGCAACTGCGAATCGTTCCAAGCGCGCCGCCTGCAGGCGCGCTGGCGCAATCCCGTCACCGGAAAGCCGGAATTGGTACACACCTTGAACGGGTCCGGCGTTGCAGTCGGACGCGCGCTCGTCGCCGTTTTGGAAAATTATCAGCAGGAGGACGGCAGCATCGTCGTTCCGACCGTGCTCGCGCCGTACATGGGGGGAGCGACTCTGCTTCAGTGAGTATCGCGCGCTGCAGTGAGTATTGCGCCACGTAGGCGCAACGCGTGGCGCGGGCTGATCAGATTGCCCGCGCCACGGTAAGGATGGGGGACTAGTTGCGGTTGCCCATCATCAGCCGCAACACATACCAGAACATGAGTGCGATCGAGGCGAACAGCTGCATGGCGGCCGATACGTAGCGATCCTCGGGGTAATTGTGAATGATGTTGGAGGTGTCGTAGAGCACCGCCACGCCCGCGAAGCCGATCATCGCCACCGAGAACCAGGTGCCCAGCTGGAAACCGAAGATGGCGCCGCCGATCATGGCGACCAACGCCAGGACGCCGCCCCACATGAGTAACGCGCGCAGGAAGGAGAAATCCTTGCGAGTGCGATGCGCGACGAACATGAGCCCACCCGCACCCATTGCCGTCACCAACGTGGCGCTATCGATCGCGCCGGGAGCCTTTGCGTCGGCGATGTACAGGAGAGGCACGAAGATCAGGGCTTCCGCAACCACGTACGCCCCGTAGGCAAAATACTGCATCCCGATGGACGAGCTGGTTTGCGCGGTGCGCGAGGCCAGCCAGCCGGTCAGCATGAAGGCGCCGAGAATCAGGAACCAATTGAAACCGAGCATGAACTGCGCGATCTGCCCTGCGAGGCCGGATTCGAACAGAGCCAACTCGACCAGGATGAATCCGAGGATGCCCCCTACCAGATGAGTGTAGGTACGCGTGATGAACGCGCTGCGGCTGTCCGCTCGAACACCCGGGAAGGCGGCATTGTTGCTTGGGAAATTGGCCATGTACGTAATCCTCCAGTGATACTCGCCGGCGCATTTTAGCACCCCCGAGGCAGGGGCGCTGATTTAGCCTGGCATGCAGCGATAATGGGGACGCCGGCCGCGCGTTCAATGCGAAGGCAGGATGCCGAAGCCGACGCCGCAGGGCGCCCGCAGGGCGCGAGCCCACGATGGGCTCGCGTCAATGCGAAGGCAGGATGCCGAAGCCGACGCCGCAGGGCGCCCGCAGGGTGCGAGCCCAGGATGGGTCTGCGTCAGCGGGGTTCGGCGCCGAATTCTGCGGCCATCCACCGCTGTAATGCCCCCATAGACTGTGGACGGCCCAGGAAGTTCTCGACCAGGTCGTTCGCCGATACCGAGCCGCCCGGTTCCAGCACCATTCGCCGATAGCGCAGCGGCGTATCGCCGGCGAGAAGATTCCCGGAGTCGAATTGCTCGAAGAAGTCTTCGGCAATGACCTTGTCCCACATGTAGGTGTAATAGGCGGAGGAGTACCCCGCGAGGTGTCCGAACGAGGCGTACATGTGAGTACCCGCCAGTGGCGTGAACAGGGTGTACTTGACGGTGTCGGCGTCGGTGATCGCATCGGGATCCACATTTTGCGGCTTGGCGTCGTAGATCTCGTAGGATAGGGCGGTGAAGCCATTTTGCTGACCAACATAGCTGGCACGCCCGAACGCCGATGCCCGCTTCATTCGCCGTACGAGATCGGCCGGGATCGGCTTCCCGGATTGGTAGTCTCGGGCAAAAGACGCCAAAACCTGCGGGCTTTGGATCCATTCCTCCAGCATTTGAGAAGGCGCCTCGACGAAATCCGATTCCATCGAGATGCCGCTGATCCCGGCCCAGGGTTGTTGGCCTCCCAGAATCGCATGCATCAGGTGTCCGAATTCATGGAAGAACGTTTGCACGTCCCCATATTCCATGAGTCCGGGGTCCTCGGCCGTCGGCGGCGGGAAGTTGCAAATTAGAACGGCTTCCGGAAGTTGCCTGCCGCGGATGCCGTCGAGCACGGCCGCCATTTCTGCATGGGAGAATTTGCCCGGGCGCGGGTGCATGTCAAGATAGAAGCGCCCGATGGCTCTGCCGCCATCGATTACTTCCCAGGTCTCTACCGACGGATCCCAGGCCGGGACACCTTGTTCTTGCCGAAAGGTGACGTGGAACAGAGTCGCTGCGGTGTCGAGAATTCCCTGCTTGACTCGCGCGTACGGAAAATACGGACGCACCGATTGCGAATCGAAATTGAAGCTCGAACGCCGAACCTGTTCCTGGTAATAACTCTTCTCGTGAAGGCCGACGGTAGTCGCTTGGCGGTCAGACTTTCTCTTTTCCGCGAGCAGCATTTGAAATTCCTTTTGCGCAACCGGACGCACTGCTTCATCGAGATCCCGAATGAATTGTGCAATGCGCGCGCCGTTACCGATCATCTTGTCGGCCGAGTTGTAGTCCGCCCATGATTTGTATCCGAGCGACGAGGCGATTTCGTGGCGCGTGCGCAGCATCTTCATCAGCACATCGCGATTCTGCGGGTAGGCGCGGGTATTGAACGCCAGATAGAGGCGGCGGCGAAGATCGTCGCTCACCGCAAAATTCATCGCCGGAATGTAATCCGGATAACTCGTGGTGATGTGGATGACGCCGTCCTTGTCGGGCTTGTGGCTGTCGATGTAGTCCTGCGGCAAGCCGTCGAGTTCCGATGCATCGCGGACCTCGACAGTCTTCTGTCCGTCGTTGATGTTGCGTTCGAAGGCCGATTGCTCTTCTGTGAGCTCATCGTTGAGCACCTTCAATCGCGCGCGAGTTGCGTCGTCCCTGTCGACGCCGGCGAGCCTGAATTCGAGCAGTTGACGCCGGACGTAATACTGAGTGGCCGGATCGGCGTGAGAAATGGGAACCGTCGCCAAGGCTTGATAGACGCCGCGATTCAGGGAGAGCGCCGTCTGGACCACGCTCACCTTTCGGGTCATCGCCGTGGCCCGGTCGCGAAACGCTGCGTCAGGATGCACGGCCTCCATGAGCGATGAGAAATAGAGAGCGGCATTGATTTGCCGAAGCGCTTCGTCGTAGTTCGACAGGGTGTTGCCGATGGTTTTCGGCCCCTTGACCGCGACGATTTTGTCGATCGACCGCTGTGCCGCTTTGAGCCTGTCGTTCTCTATCTTTTCGAATGCGTTGACGTCCGGTTTCGTACTCCAAATCGGTGGTTGGTCCTGCAGCAAGTCCCGCGCACCGGCGAAGGCTGTCGCTGAAGCCGCGATGAACCCGAAGACGCAGCGGTTGATGATCCGCATTCCACACTCCCGATTGATTTTCGACCGGGCAGTATAAGAGGGTTGCCGTCTGTAATGCGGCGCATTTACGAGCGCCCAAGGGCTAGGCGGGACTGGTGGATGAGGCTTGGAATCGTGTAAGAGCCCAGCCGCGGCGCCGACCCGCTCGAGTGTCAATGCGTGGAGCCCGCCGCGGACTTATCCGGCGCGCCGCGTAACACAAGTGGCGGCTAGTTTTACCGCTGGTTACGAAGGTCAAAGCCGCTGATGACTTTCCCAGAGGTGAAGTCCGCGATCCGGCGTACCACGGACAATAAGCGAACGAATAGGATAAATAGACCCACGCCGCCGATAATTTGCAGGATGAGCATCACAGTTTACTCCACGCAACCCTAAGCTAAACGCACTGCGACTCTATGACGCGCCAGGGGTATTGCCCGTGATGCGGAACTCGCTGGTAATAGAATTTGTGGTGTATGAGTCCCAATCTGCGCCAGCTCGGCCGCACTATGACAAGTCGAAGATAAGGAGCGAATTTAGCGGCGCCGAGGGCTTTGGCGCGGTTGATGGGGCAAAGTGGAAACAAAATGGAAACATTGGCCCCAAAAATGGGGATAATAGTCACGCAGAATGCAGCGCAAGTAGTTGATTCAGAAGAAAACGGAGAGGTGGCAGAGCGGTTGAATGCACCGGTCTTGAAAACCGGCATCCCCTCACGGGGATCGCGAGTTCGAATCTCGCCCTCTCCGCCAATCGAAGCTCGAGTTCGACAAAATCGCGGCAGCGATTTTGGACGCCCGCAGGGCGCCCGAAGGGCGAGGGCCGAAGGCCCGAGTCAATCTCGCCCTCTCCGCCAATCGAAGCTCGAGTTCGACAAAATCGCGGCAGCGATTTTGGACGCGCGCAGCCATTCACGCCGGCAAGGTCACGACGAAGCAGCTGCGGCCATCATCCATCACTTTGCAGCGCGCATCGCCCCCATGGCGGCGCGCGATTTGCCGTACCAATGCCAAGCCCAGCCCGGTTCCGCCGCGGTCGGGGGCATCTTTAGGGCGATAGAAAGGCCGGAACACATTTTCAAATTCCGATTGCGGTACCCCGGGACCACTGTCCCATACCGTGATGATAGCGGCGGCGGCATCGCGCGCGATCTGCACCCGGGTGGGCGGGGCACCATGGCGGCGGGCGTTTTCCAGCAGGTTGCGTAACAGCCTGCGCAACAAGCGAGCGTCGCCATGGATGCTGATCACCGCACCCTCGAGCTGAGCGTCGTCGTAGCGGGCGCACACCTCGGCCGCGAGCGCCAACAGATCGAGCTCTTCGGTCGCCACGGCTTCGGTTACGGTGTCGAGCCTGCTGGCCAGGAGGATCTCGTCCACCAGCCAGTCCAGCTCCGCAATGTCCTGATCAAGTCCTATCTTCAGTTTTGCGTCGGCGGAATCCTTCATCAGCTCCACCGCCAATCGGATGCGGGCCACCGGGGTGCGCAACTCGTGCGAAGCGTTGGCCAGCAGCGCCTTGTGTCCTTGCACCAGCTGCTCGATCTGACGTGCTGCACGGTTGAAGCTTGCGGCCAGCCGCGCCACTTCATCGCGGCCCTCCACTGCGACTCGTGCCGTGAGGTCGCCGGCGCCGAGCGATTCAACTCCACGCTGCAAGCGCTCCAGACGCCGAGTGATCTGCCGCACGATGGGAAATGCGCCGACACCGATCGCCGACGCGAGCAGCACCAACATGATGTGGAATATGAATCTCGGGTGTCCGTACCCCATGGGTACGCTGGCGGCCAACCACCGGCCGTCGGTCAGTCGGACGTAAGAGATGGATCCGCGGTCCGAATGCGTCATCGTCGTCCCGCGGCGCTTAGGTCCGGGCGGGGGCAAGGGGCGGCCGATTGCGGCGACGGTCGACTCGTCCCGGTCAAACAAGGTCACATCACCATTGAGCCCCGTCGCCAGCCGCCGCAGCGCCTCTTGCTGTTCGGCGGCGGGTGAGTCGGCCGGCGGCAGTACGCTCTGCACCAGCCTTCCCAGGGTGGTGCCTGCTTGCTCCACGGAACCGCCGGTGAAATGCCACAATGTCACGGTCGCGACGACGAACAGGAGGAGACTCGCAACCAGTGCGATGTAGAATCGCAAATACAGCCGCAACATCAGTCTTGCACTTTTGCGAACACGTAGCCCGCTCCCCGAACCGTGATGACGCGCCGCGGCTTCTTCGGATCATCCTCGATCGCCGCGCGGATGCGCGACATGTGCACGTCGATCGAGCGGTCAAAGGCATCCGGGCGCTCCCCCTTCACCAGGTCCATCAGCACATCCCGCGACAACACGCGACCGGCCTTCTCCGCGAGCGCGACCAACAAATCGAACTGATAGCCGGTGAGCTCACACTGCACGCCGTCCAGGCGCACGGCGCGCGCGGCGTTATCGATTTCCAACCGGCCGAAGTGCAGTGATGGTTCGGCGGATGTTTGCCCGCAAACACGGCGCCGCAGGATGGCCCGCAGCCGCGCCAGCAGTTCGCGCGGCTGGAAGGGCTTCGGAACGTAGTCGTCGGCACCGAGCTCCAAGCCGACGATGCGGTCAATCGCGTCGCCTCGCCCGGTCAGCATCAGCACCGGCGTGTCGGATGTGGTGCGCAGCTGCCGGCACAGGTCCAGGCCATCCATGTCGGGCAGCATCAAGTCGAGCACGACGGCGTCGTACTCCGCGCCGGACAAGAACTTCAGGGCGGTGGCGCCGAGCGGCGCGACAGTTACGCGAAATCCCGCCTGGCCGAGATACTCGGAGAGCATTTCGCCCAGGCGGGGATCGTCTTCGACCAACAGGATGCGCTCGGCCATCTAGACGAAGACTCTAGAGCCTGTGGGGCGAGTACACCAGAGGGCATCACGAATGAGGCACCCCGTGCATCTTTTCGAGGTGGTCGGCAAGGGCCTTGCGTTGCGGCGGCGTGAGCACGTCGCCCACGTCCGCCATGAGCTGCGTGATGCGCTTGGACGCCCGGTCGGCCAGCTGCAGATGTTCCACGCGTGCCGCCTCGAGCGAACCGCGGTCGACGGTGGTCTGCGTCAGGGCCTGCATGGCATGGGTATGTGCGGCGTGTAGCTGCGAATGCAGCGGCATCAAGTCGTCCACGGCCTGTTTCACGAGCGGTGCGATCTGCGCCTTCTGCGCATCGGTGGCGTCGATCTCTACATAGAAGTGCTTGAGCATATGATCGACATGGGCGGACACATCGGTGGCGCTGTGCGTGCCGTCCATCATCATTCCGTGATGGCAGCCGCTCATACCGCTTGCCCAAGCCGAAGCGCCGACGCCGGCGGCCAGGACGGCACCGGCGACGAACGCAGCCAGGGTGTAGCGGTTGAAGAGGAGACGGCGGAACGAGGGCGCGCCGGTGGTCGACAATGGGGTAGTCATGGCCAATCCTTTTTCTGGTGGGAGAACGATTCAAAGTCTGCGCGGTGTGGGTTAGCCGCAGTTGTGCGGCAGGTAAAGTTATGTAAAGCGCGGTTGGAAACCGCTCCTTTTTGGAAAATTCCGCGTGGCTTTTCAAGCCGCGGTGCAGCACCCCGGGCGTCGTCGCCGAGATTGAGCCGTGGACTGGTGCCGGCAGAGTGGCTTCCGACGACCGCGGTTCCGCCCGCCGATGAGGTGTTTACCTGATGATTTTTTTTTGCGAAACGCGCATTTTTTATTCGCAAAAGCACGTGGGGATAAGAAAAATCACGATGGTACGCGCTCAAAGAATAACTTCAGACCCGCCCAGGGTATTGCTGATCGGGCCGTACGATCCGCACTGCGGTGAATACACTTTTCTTGCCCCTCCCCTGGGTGTCTGGCGGCTCGCGGGCGTGCTCGAATCGGCCGGGGTCGAGGCCAAAGTCTTTGATCCGAATTGCTGTAGCGAGCCGCCGCAACGAGCGCTGGAGCGCGAGCTGCGGAGTGGCGCATGGGACATCGTCGGCGTCTCAACTACGGGGATGACGTTGCGCTTCGATCTGGAACTTGCGCATATCGTGCGCCGAGTGACGCCGGAGGCATTCATTGTTGCAGGCGGTATGGAGGCAACATTTCGTCCTGAGTTGATGTTCGAGATCGGCCCGTTCGACTTGGTTGTTCTCGGTGAAGGTGAACGGCCGCTGCTGGAGTTGGTGGCGCGCCTGCGCGCCGGTCAGCCGGTGGGCGGCATCGCCGGAACGGCGGAACGAAGCAAGGACGGCAAGATCCTGTCCGTTCCGCAGCGTGCTCTGAATCGCATGGAGTTGCGCGATGCGATCTACAGCACGCCTTACAACAAGATGCCGTATCCGGCCTACTGGGACCGCCTGGAATCCGCCTACCGCATTGGGGCGCTGCCGAGCAAAGCCGCGCGAGAAGCGCATCTTGCGGAGATTCGTTCGGTGCGGCTAATTACGCTCAACTATTGCCCGATGGGCTGCACCTTTTGTTCAGCTACCAATTTTCTGCATGAGGCTCAAGGAAGTGTTGCATCCGTTGCGCGCCTAGAAGCGGACGAAT
>Ga0137403_10006190_pt1 | contig 13731 bp, 15 predicted proteins | sample CZOMad2_1_16fung_FD_122057 | JGI IMG/M metagenome (GOLD analysis project Ga0137403, IMG submission 122057) | Vadose zone soil fungal communities from Angelo Coast Range Reserve, California, USA - CZOMad2_1_16fungal (Hybrid Assembly) | ecosystem: Environmental > Terrestrial > Soil > Vadose zone... | reverse complement strand
GAGCAGCGCATGTTCCAGGTCGTTTCCCGACAGGACAGCGAGCGGACGTTCCGCGCTCAAGTCCCGATCGAGCAAAGCCTGGCCGAGGGTGCGCACCAGCGCGAGGGTCTGGGCGTAGGAGAGTGTGCGCCATGCTCCGCCGGCATCGCGCCTGGCAAGGAAGGTCTGCCCCGGTGTAGCGCGTGCCCAGTGTACGAGGCGCTCGCCGAGCTTGGCCGGATAAGGTCCGAGCGCATGCGGCGAACGCAGCAGGATTGCGCCGTCGTCGCGGCGCTCGAGGAGGGTTTCGGAGGGGCCCAGCGCGATCTTGCGGATCGGGAAGCGATTGGCCGCCTTCGACAGGCCGCCGTCGTTCCCGACCGCGTGTAGCGGAGTCATCAGCCGATCCTCCCCGGACTGCACTATTGTTCCGTCCGCTTGCGGACGGCGAATCAGGTGTGCGTGATGCCTGGCTTCGGGCGCCCGGTGCGCGAGTCAGTTCAGCGAGCCGATTGCGAAGTGCCGGCTGCGGGTTCGCGCAGGCGCAATGCCATGCGTAACGCCGTCTCACGGCGCCGGTAGTAGCCGACCGTCCAGCCGATTTCCTCGAAACCCAGGCAGCGGTAGAAATGCTGGGCTTCCACGTTACCGGCGCGCAACTCGAGTTTGATCACGGCAATGCCGGCGGTCAGCGCGCTTTCCTTGAGCCAGTCGAACATATGTCGGCCGATTCCGTGCCGGCGATGCAATGGATCGACGGCGAGCAGCGCCAGGTGCGCGGCTTCTTCGCCAAAATCCATGATGGCGAAGCCGATCACGCGCCGGCCTTCGCGCGCAACCAGCACCAGCGCCTCGGTGTCCCGGATCGAGCGCAATACGCGTGCCGCGGTCCACGACCAGCCCAGCCCGGTTTCGATCAGGTCGCGCGACATCCGCGCGATTCCAAGCGCATCCGGCTCCGCGGCGAGTTCGAAGGCAATACTGTCCGCGGCGGATCCGGTCACGACAGGAATATCCAGTAAAGCAGTCCGCCGAGAATCGCGTATTTGACGGCGTAGTAGGCAAAGCGGCTTTTCGCCTTCAACCACTTGCCCACCAGGCGCACCCGATAGGCGTAGCCGAACACTTTGTTGAGCACGCCAACCGGTTCGCCTTCGACGTTCTGCGTCTTGCTGGCGCGCACCAGCGTGCCGGCCATGAACCGGTTGAAGCGGGTCATCAAGCCGACCTTCATCGGCCGTTCGACATCGCAGAACAGGATCAGGCGCGTGACATCGCTCTTGTTCTCGGCGTAGTGGATGAATGTCTCGTCGAACAGCACGTCTTCGCCGTCCTTCCAGTAGTAGGGTTCTCCGTCAATAAAGATCTTACACGTGTCGGCGTTCGGCGTGACCAGGCCGAGGTGATAACGAAGCGAGCCGGCATAGGGATCGCGATGGGCGACCAGCCTTCCACCCGGCGGCAGCACCGCGAACATGGCGCCATGAATCGTGGGAATCGACTGCACCAGCGCCACCGTTTTCGGGCACAGGGCCTGCGCCGACGGAAGCGGGTTGTCGTACCACTTGAGATAGAAGCGTTTCCAGCCGGCGCGGAAGAAGGAATTGAATCCGAGGTCGTTGTACGTCGCCGCTGTGCGAATATGGCCTTCGTCGAACAGCTTGAGGCCTTCGTCGCGTATCGTCTGCCAGTTCTGGCGCAGGCGTGCCAGTTCCGGGAACTGGTCCAGTTCCAGGAATGGTTTGTTCGGCACTGCGGAGAATGCGTACAGCAGCGCATTGAGCGGTGCCAGGATCGTCGAGTGGTCGGTCAGTTGGCGCGTGAACCGGTGCCGGATCCTGCCGCGGAAATGCACGAAAACCGCGGAAAATACAAACACGTAAAGCAGGATCAATCGGGGTGAGAATACGCTCGCAATCATGTCGGCTTGGCCCTTTCCAGAGCGGCTTCGACGGCGGGCGGAATGCACGATGTCCGCCGTCCGGGTCGAAATTGATAATTAAAAGTCTGGCGCCTCGGACACCGTAAAAAACGATATGGCTCCAGTCTAGCGGAGCAGATCCTTCACCAGGATGTCGTGACGGCCGACTTTTACCGCGATAAAAACCTCCCTCAACAACAACCACAGCGACCCGATAAGCGCGAACATGGCCAGGATGAACAAGGTGCCGATCAGCCGGGCAATATCCACTGCGACGAATACTCCGACGAAGGCGCTGGCAACCAGGAGGCAGACAAACAAGGCGCACACGATGGCCATAACGATCGAGTGATAGATCAGACCGATGCGGCGGGCCAGGAGTTCCATTTCGTAGACATCGTCCTTGAGCCCTTCGGCATCGCCGGTGTTGCCCCGGCGCAAGCGCTCCTCGAGCACACGGCGGCGGTCCACGATCCGGCCGAGCCGGTTGTTGAGCGCCGACAGGATGGTGCCGATGGCGGTGAGCAGAAACACCGGCGCCACGGCTAGCTGGATGATGCGGGTGATGTCGGTTACGTGTTCCATGTAACGGCGTCCATGACGTTATCCGGCGACACGCTCACAGCGGCTCGAATGCCAGGGTTCCCATCAGCAATGCGGCATCGTCGGCAAACTGCGGATCGATGTCTTCCGGGAAATGCCGGTGCGAATAGACCATGCTGAATCCGCGGGTCGGTTCCTTCGGATGCGGGCAGACCAGCGTCAGCGTTTCCATCATCACATTGACGGGCGAGCCGGCGCCGTCCCCCGTCGTACGCTCGGCGACTTCCACGCGCGAGAGCGCGCAGGTCTGCTCGTGAATTTTCTGCGGCTTGACTTCGAACTTGAACAGCCGGTAGCGCTTCGTCTCGAGTTCCTTGCGCTGGGCGGATTCCACGTGCCGCAGCAGTTCATCGGCGGATGCGAAGGCCGGCAGCCTGGTGACGGTCGCCTGCATGGTAAAGGTTTCCCCGGAGTAGCGGCCCGGCTTGCCGATGACAGTGAGATCGGGGCTCTGCTTGGCGACGATCCAGGTCGGTTCCTTTTCCTTGGGCGCCGCGATCGAGAACCCTTGCATCATGATGCGCGGCGGCTCCTTCGGCTGCGATGCACAAGCCCCCAGAAAAACGCAAAGCATCCAGGCAAGCGGTCTGTACTGTTTCATATGTATGAAGGTATTTCCGGTTCCAGATGACGCAATTGTCCGACGATGGCGACCGCGACTCAAGGCGTCATCACGTCCGCCGCCGGCTGTTGCCGGATGCCTGACCCGGCGGGCGCCGCCATCCTACCCCCAAGAGACTGTCAGGACAATGGCGGGATGCGTCTGCCAAGCGGGCGGGAGCAAGTTTGTACAAGCCGGCAGCGTCAACCACAGGCAATATCCGCACGTTGCCGATAATGCGGGCCTGATCCTGCCGATTTGCTATAGGATTACGCCCATAACAAAGACCAAGCATCCATCCCGCGGCGCCAGATCCGTTCGATCTCGACATGCCGTTACATAGTGATGCTTAACGGAAAACGAGAGAGTGGTCCCGGTGGCGACTGCGTTGCCGCGGGAGCCGGCAGGCCTTCCTGATCAGACTTTATGCGAATCCCCGTTCGCTGCGTCGCCATGTTACTGGCGGCCGCCGCCATGACCATCGTTGCCTCGAGCGCGCTCGCGCAGGAAGCCCCGGGCAAAGTGTTCGAGCTCGAACCCGAGTACGTCTACGGCAAGGATCGCAGGCCGCAGATCGGCTACCGCAAGCCCGAGGTGTTCGACCCGTTGTCCGACCGCCTCTATCAGTCCGGTTACCGGAATTACGCACCGACGGCGATTCCCGATGAACTGAAAACCGTGCCGGCGATGGAGCGCGTCCAGAAGATGAAGCGCATCCTCGCCTGTGCCGACGGATGGTTCTGGCCGTTTTCGCGGACCGCCCACAACAATGAACCCCCGGGCATCGAAATCGAGATCCTGCAGGCGATCGCCAAAAAGCACGGCTGGGACGTCAGCATCGCCTGGGTCAATACCGGCATGCGTTTTGGGGTCGGCGTGACGTTCGGCACCTCCATCGACAAGGGTATCTGCGATATTTTCCTGGGGCTGACTTACACGGGCGACGACCATCACATGCCGCGGCACAAGATGGCCTTCACCAAGGCGTTCATGAGCACCGGCTACGTGCTGGTGACCCAGGGGCCGGCGAGCGACGTGAAGACGCTCGACGACGCCAAGGCGCAGAACGTCAAGGTCGGCATGCCGGCGTACTCCCCCATGAGTGAATACGCCGACGAGCACGACATTCCACACGCTACTTTCTTCCAGAATTATCAGGTCATCGACGCCCTGATCAGCGGGCAGGTCAATGCCGCGATGATCTGGTCGGGTTCGGTTTCGCAGGCCAAACTCGAACACCCGGAAGGCGAGTTCGAGATGGTGAAGGGTTATCAGCCGCCGGACGAGATGCGCTTCAACAACAACTGGGGCATCAAGGAAAAAGAAGCCGAGCTGATCAAATTCATCAACGAGGAATTCGATGCGATGCTCAAAAGCGGGGAGACCCAACGCCTGTGCGAGCGCTACGGCGTGCCTTTCTATCCGCCCATCGAGCAACCTGAGGAATAATGAACGGTGATCGGTGAACAGTGAACGGTAGTTGGCAGCAGTTCAACGGTTTTGCTTTTTTCCGTTCACCGTTCACTGTTCACTAAATCGCCGTTCACCATAGAGGGAGTGAGAGTAAAAATGATGGATAAACTGATTCAACTGAGCGTGATGTCCGGTGGCCTGTTGCCGCTCATGGGCGTGTTGCTGCTGATCACGCTGGCGGTGATCGTGGAGCGGTCGTACTTCTTCTTCAAGGTGCTGAAGTCCGGCCATGCCATGGAGCACGACCTGCAGCTGGTCGAGTACCAGAACTGGGAGAAGCTCGAACAACTGGCCGCGCACTACGACGGATCGCTGCAGCGTTCCATCATTTCGTCCGCGCTCGCTTCCCGCGGCGAAGATCCGCAAACCATGGATCGCCATATCGACGAGGCAATCATGTGGCAGCTGCCCAAGATCGACCGCCTGATCTGGGTGCTGGACACCTCGGTCACGCTCGCGCCGCTGATGGGATTGCTCGGCACCATCATCGGCATGGTCCACGCGTTCGACATCCTTGGCACCGCCGGCTCGAGCGGCGCGGCGACGCAAATGGTCACGGGTGGCATCGCGGAAGCACTGGTCGCCACCGGCGCGGGATTGTTCATTGCCATCTTCGCGGTGCTGTTCCTGAATCACTTCAACAAGCGTGTGCGCCTGGCCGTGCACCAGATGGATCTGCTAAAGGTCATGGTGCTGAACCGTCTTTACGGCGGGGGATCGACGCACCAGGGCATGTCGGTGCGCGATGCGCACAGCAGCGCGGTGGCCGAGATACGCGGGAGGGCGTCATGAGCGCGCGGTCCCGTGCCGGCTACTTCGAGGCATCCAAGCCGCGAGTCGAAGTGATTCCGATGATCGACATCATGATGTTCCTGCTGGTGTTCTTCGTCGTGATTTCGCTGCGCATGATTGCCGGCACCGGCGTGCCGATGGAGATCCCGAGTTCGAAAACCACGCAATCGATCAAGTCTTCGACGGTGACCGTAGGCATCACCAAGACCGGCGAGACCGTCATCGACGGCAAGCCGGTCAACCAGGAAGAGCTGAAGAACAGGCTCGTCGAAATGAAGAAACTGAAGCCGGTGGACGTCGTGCTGGCCGGTGACAAGGACGTGCCGTTGCAGGCGCTGTTGCAGGTGATGGACGCCATCCGCGGCGCGGGCATTTCGTCGGTGGGCATTGCCGCGAAAGCCGAAAAGAAGTGAACGTGGCGGGCGACCGGATACGATGAACGCCGCGGTTGTAACCCGGGGCCCGTTGTGGGCGCAGCCCGGAGATGCCGAAGAGCAGAGGTTGCCGCTGTGGCGTGCGCTGCTGATCGCGCTCGGCATGGAAATCATCCTGCCTTTCCTGCTGCTTGGCGTGAACTGGTCGGCATTCCAATTCTGGCAGGAGCCGCCGCCTGAACCGGTGATGTCGGTGCGCCTCGAGCAACCCCCGCAGGAAGAGCCGCCGCCCGAGCCTCCGAAAAAGCAGAAGCCCAAACTGGAGCGCGAGATCAAGCAGGTGCCGATCGTGGTGCCGAAGCCGCTGCCCAACGAAGTGCAGGCGAAGATCGTGTTGCCGAAGCTCGAGCCGAAACCGAAGCCCGAGCCCAAGCCAAAGGAAGAAGAGAAACCGCCCGAGCCGGTGCCTGAGCCGAAGCCGGAGGTGCAACCGCTGCCGTCCGTGTTCCGCGACATCAAGCCGGTGAAGAAAATAAAGCCGAAGTATCCGCCCGAAGCGGAGGCGCAGCACATCGAAGGCCGGGTGCGGGTGCGGCTGACCGTCGAAGTCAACGGCAGCGTCAGCGAGGCCAAGATCCTGGCGGCCGATCCACCGGGCGTGTTCGACGCCGCGGTCATGGAGGCGGTGGTCCAGTATATTTTCAAGCGCGATGGCACCAGCTACCAGGCCGACCAGGAAATCATTTTCAAGCTGGAATGACTTCGCCCGGTTTGCGGGCCCGCGGGTGCGATCGCAAGGTCAGCGCGGCATGCGGTGTTCGACGAAGCGGGCGCGGAACCAGTCGTCCAGCATCTGTTTTTCGTAGACGAGGCGGTGTCCGGAAAAATACGCGTGCACATGAGCGAGATAACTCATGTCCGCGACGGATTCCTCCGCGCTTGTGACTACGCCGTTGCTCTCCAGCGTATAGCGCAGCTTGATGCGCGGCCAGGTCACATCGTCCATCAGCCGCACGCCATTGAGTTGCGGGCGCCACGGCGCGATTCTTCCGGCCAGGTCGATGTCGAGGATTTCGACGTTGAGTTTCTGGTCCGCGGTCAGATAGCGTTTACCCAGATGCTGCAGGTGGCTTTCGATGCCGTTCAGCACCGCATCCTCGGCTTGATGGCCGTCGCGCTGGAAGGCGGCGTCGCGATAATTGCAGGGATCGATGAAAGTCACGGTGACAGTCGCATCGGCGGGTGAAGGCAACGCCAGGGCGACAACGAACGACACTGACAGGATGGAAGCTCGCATGGGTCCTCCGTGATTCAATCGACGGTTCGGTCTGCATGGAAATCCTACGCCGAGCGTACGGAAGTGCAAGTTGCTTCCGGCGCTTGCGGGATATCGCGATTCAGCTCGCGGCAGGCGCCGACATCACGACGCGATTGCGGCCCGTCTGCTTGGCCGAGTAGAGCGCGTCGTCCGCCGCCTTGATCATGCGGTCGATGGATTCCGCCGGATCGGCGAGATGGCAGCCGATGCTGACGGTGAGCCTTACCTCCGGAGCGCCCTGCGAAACCGGCGCCCTGGCGATTTCCTGCCTCAGTTTTTCGGCTGTTGCGCCCAGCGTACTGACGTCGGCAATGCCCGGCGCGATCACCAGGAACTCCTCGCCGCCCCAGCGAGCGCAGACGTCGTAGGAGCGCATCACGTTGCGTATCGTGTTCGCCACGTGGACCAGCGCGCGGTCGCCGAAGTCGTGGCCATGTTCGTCGTTGATCTTCTTGAAATGGTCCACGTCCAGGACGATGACGCCGAGCTTGCCCTTGCTGCGGGCCAGCCGGTTCCGCTCCATCTCGATGCGGTCGATGATGCCGCGCCGGTTGAGCAGCCCGGTCAGGAAATCGGCGTAGGCGATGCGCTCCAGCACTTCGGTGCGCTCGGTCACCTGCTGCTCGAGGTCGGCCGTGTGGGTTTGCACCCGCTGCGCCATCTCCTCGAGGGTGCGCCCAAGGCGGCCAAGCTCATCGCTGCCTTGCTGCGGCAACTTGACGTGGTAGTTTCCGGCGGATATCTCCTTTGCCGCGGCATCGAGAATCGACAGGCGCCGCAGCACCAGACGGTCGAACGCGATGCCGACGACGAGCAGGGTCAACGCCAGTCCTGCGATCCGGACCACCACCACGGCGACGAAGTAACCGCGATTCTCCGCTGATTCCGGATGGGTCAGCGAAACCATGAACCATTTGATGTCGGGGAGATAGGCGATCCCGACGATGTGCCGCTTGCCCTGGATGGAAACCTGCAGGGTGCGCGTGTCCGCCTTGCCGCCGGCCAGGTCTTTGAGCGCGTCCTGGAACCTCGCCCTGTCGTCGGCGCCTTCGATCAGGTTGAACAGCGTGCTCTGCTGCTCGTTTCGTTGTTCCTTGGCGATCGAGGCGAAGTCGATGATCGACACGTCGTGATGCGCCTGGATCGCCCCGTTCCTGTCGAGCAGCACGTTGGTTACACCCGGTTGCGGCGTGCTGATCACGCTCTGGATGAAATCGGAGAGGTCGACCCCGGTGCCGATGACGGCGAGCGGCTTGCCCTGGTCCTTGAGCACCGTGTTGATCCAGACCTTGGTCACCTGCAGGTGACGGTCGGTATCCACATTCAGGTCGTAGTCGGGAACCTGGCGCAGCGTGGCGTAGAACCAGCCGTCCTTCGCGATGGATTCGCTCAGCGTATAGCGCGGACGACCGGGATCGTACTCGCCCTTTTCGTCGTTGAAGTAGTAGTTTCCGGAGCGCGCGATGGCGAAGAAATAACTCTTGTTACGGAAAAAATGGCGGTAGTCCTCGAGTTCGGCGATGGCCCGTGCCCTGGCCTGCGGATCGGATTCGTTCTTTACCCAGGCCTTCAGCAAGGGCGAGCTGGCCATTTTCTGGGTCAGCGTGATCTCGCGCAGCAGCAGTTGCAGCACCCGGGATTTTTCGTAGAGCACGCTTTTCTCGGCGAACCAGCCGCCGAGCGTGCTGACGATGTCGCGGGTGAACCAGGCCATCACGAAGTAACTCCCCACCGAGCCGGCGAGGAAAATGACCACGAACAGGATCAGGAAACGCGAGCGCAGCGAGACGCCGCTTTTGTCTTCCCTGAAGGTTTCGTCACCCTTTTTTTCTTCGGCGAGCATGTTCTTTTTGGATAGCGCGGGCGTCCCTATTCTAGTACGGAGGCGAGTGTCCGCACAGCCGGAACATCCGCGGCTGCGCGATTCCTACGACGCCTTGCGTGCGCGGTATTCGGAGAAGATCTTCAGTTCGAGGTGCCGGTCGACTTCCCCGAAACCCGAATTCTCGAGGGTGTGCATGACCTGTGACGGCGGCGCGCAAGCGGCGATGGTGTCCCAGTAATAACTCCACATCAGCGGCGTATCCGTTTTTTTCGAGGTCAGCCTGACCAGCGAGGGCACGACGCCGCGCATATAGCCCCTGAGCAGCGCCGTGAGCATCCTGCTTTCGGGGCACGTGATCTCGAGAATGCACAGCCGCCCGCCCGGTTTCAGCACGCGCAAGAATTCGCGGAACGCCACCGAAAGATCCGAGATGTGGCGCAGCGCAAAGCCCATGCTGACGAAATCGAAACTGGCATCCGGGAACGGAATATTTTCCGCGCAACCTTCGACCAGATTTACGCCCGCCGGAAGTCGGGCGCTTCCCAGCATTCCGGGACTGGGATCGAGGCCGGTGACCAGCGCCGGGTTGCCGACGATCTCGGCCGCGCGCCGTGCCACGAGGCCCGTGCCGACACCGACATCGAGGATGCGCATCCCCGGCTGCAAGCCGGCCCGCACCAGGGCTTCGCGCCGGTACCGGGAGCCGGTGCCGAACCCGATCATGCTTTCCGTGCGATCGTAGTCGGCCGCCGTGTCGTTGAACATGCGCTGCACCCAGTTGCGGCGTTGCGCTTCGTCGTCGTAGTAGGCCGTCAGGGGCGGGTGGGGTGCGTGGATGACGTCTCGGGCGTAACTTCTTGGTTCGACCATGAAAGCTCCGGTCCGCGTTTGGATGCCGGCAGCTTGCCTGACTATGCTGCGTCAGTCGACTTTTAGTTTGCGCTGTCGCAAATGAAGGACGGCCCGTGCGGGCCGTCGCAAGACTTGCGGATGCCGGTTTCGGATCAGCTTGCCAGCTGACCCATGGTGCCGTGAGGCGAATGCGTTTCGATGGGCTTCGGCGTGGCCGTCGCGTACTTGGCGCAGCCGAACATTACACCCGCGACACCCAGATAGGCCAGTGCGACCACGGGCGATTGCGCGAAACCGATCGCCTCGCCGTGCATGAAACCGAAGAACGTGAAGCCCGCGCCGATAGTCGCGAAAATCCCGGCCTTGGTGAATGCGCGATCGATCACGAATACCGCAATCGACGTCAGCACCAGTCCGCCGAGAATGGCGCCGCCGCCGATTACCGCAAGGCCGTGGTAAAGGACGCCGACCTGGCCGAGTTTGTCGAGGCCGACGGCGGCGACATTGGTGCCGGCCGCGCCCAGTGCGCCATCGATCTGGAGTTTGCCCCAGGCTGCCACGTGAGGCACCAGCCCGAGAATGATGGCCGGCGCATGGCTGCGCGGCGTTTCCTGGAAGGCCTGCGAGCCGATCAACATGCCGATATAGAGCAGGATCGGCGCGATTGCGACGACCGGAATCAGCGCCATCATGACCGAGATGATGCCGAACCAGGCCAGCAGGATCACCATGATGCCGGTCGCGGCGGAGTAACCGATGCGGCCGCCGATCGCTTTCCAGCCGGGATGGCCGATGTAGACGGCGAGGATGAAGGGATTGCCCATCAGGCAGCCGATCAGGCTGATTATGCCATCGGCGGTCAGCACGCGCGTTGTCGGGAAACTGTCACCTGCGGCGGAAGCGCTCTCGACGTTGTCGATCGCTTCGACCAGGTCATAGATGCCGAACGGAATGGCCGTCACCAGGATGACGCCGAGGAATTCGAAGCCGGCGAACACATGGCTGAATGCCGGCATCGGAATGGAGAAACCGAAATTCGAAACCGAACCGGCGAGCTTGTCGAGGCTCATGCCGCCATAGTTCAGCCCGAACGCGGTGGAACCCCAGGCGATCAGCGTGCCGACGGCGATTGCAACGAGGCCAGCGGGAATGCCCTTGAAGTAGCGCACGCCACCCAGCCAGCTGACCATGATGATGGCGAAACAGATGACGCCGACCAACGGCGTAATGAACATTTCCAGCGCCGGGCGCATCGAGATTAATGCGATGGAAACGCCGGCCAGCGTGCCGAGCAATGCCGCGCGCGGCGTGACTTTGCGTATCCACGGCGCGACGAAGCCGCCGGCCATCAACACGAAGCTCTGGATGAACACCCAGGTAAGGCCAGCTTCCCAGCCCTTGATAGGATCGCCGGTTTTCAGTGCGATCGGCAGCATGATGACGAACACCACGACGAACATGTGCGGCACGCTGGTGCCGGAAGGCAGCGCCGTGACGTCGTTACGGCCGGTTTTCTTCGCCAGTTGGTAGGCAAGCCAGGCGTAATACATGGTGCTCATGAACAGCATCAGGCCGCAGGCCGGAAGAATGCGCCCGAAGACGATGTCGTCCGGCATCTTCAGCACGAAGCGAAGCAGGCCGGTGAGCACCAGCAGATTGAGCAGGATGTTGGTTCCGAATCCGAATAAAGCGTTCCAGTCCCCCGGCACCCAGATGCTTGGCTTGCTTGTGGTCATGATCGGCTCCCTTGCGTGGACGAATCACTGGTTGTGTTACCTGCGTTCCGACATGACAGCGCAATAAGCGGACCAACGCCCTGCGGGAGCCGCGGGATTGCGCGGATTGCTTTGAATTCAGGATATTGAGGATGGGGTATGAACCGCAAAACGGCCGCTCCCGGCACCGGAACAGTGAGCGGGCTGCCCGAAGCTAGTGCACGCCGGGCATGGCTTGCGCTCCGTCCGGCTGCGTCGAATCGAGATCTAGCTTTTGCGAGCGCGGGCGACTAAGGCGGGCATGGGCAGTTCGATTTTCCCGTCGGGACGCGCATACGCGCCGGTTTCGCGTTCCGCCTCCGCGCGGATCCTGGCCAGATTCCCGGGTGTCTGCGCGCGCAAAAGCGCGGCGGTGCGGACCGTGCTCGCGCTGATGCCGTCGAAGAAAGCTGCCGCCGAGGGAAAGCGCCAGACCTGCGGGTTCTCCGTGATGTTCACGTCTCCGAAGCCGGCAGCAGCGATGGCACTGCTGCATTCCGAGACATTGCTGAAACGGAAGAACGGCGGTCCCGGCGGCAGTTTTGCATCGGTGCTGCCGTGTTTCTCGACCGCGCGCATGATGATGCCGAATCCGGCTGCCTTGTCGGGGCCGGTCCACACCGAGAGGCCGAAGCGTCCGCCGCTGCGCAAAACGCGAAACGCTTCGCGCAAGGCGCGGTCCGGATCGGGAAAATGCAGGATGCCGAAACCGATCACGACCACATCGAAGCTCGCGTCGGCGAACGGAAGATTGCCGGCATCCCCCTCGCGGAAGCTGATGTCCGGATGAAGCGCGGAGGCTTCGGCGATCATCGCAGAAGAGAAATCCAGCCCGGTCACTTTTGCGCCGCGCCGTGCGGCCGCGGCGGCGACGTAGCCGGGGCCGGTGGCGATGTCGAGCAGGGCATCGCCGGCATGCACGTTCACGGCGTCGAGCAAAGGCTCGATGCACTGCGCCGTCAGCGCGCCGAAATAATCCTCGTAGAGCTTGACCACGCTCTGCCAGGCGCGATGCTCGAATTCACGGAAAGTGGTGGGGGCGGAGTCTGCCGGTTTCATAGTTGGGGTCTAAACTTCAAAACGCGTTCACCGCAAAAGACGCCCCCCTCACCCCAACCCTCTCCCCCAGAAACCGGGTGGAGAGGGAGATGGAAAATCAAGCGACCATTGGTCGCTATCCTGCATTTCGGCTCCTTTTCCGCTCAGGGGAGGAACTCCGTCGACACGGCGTTGGCGGAGCCATCTGGGGCGGGAGACGGAGCTTGGCGCACTACCCGCAGACGGGTGATTTCATCACTAACGTGTCCGTGCGCCCGGGGGATGGGGGCGTCCTTTGCGGTGAATAATTGTTTTCACTTGATCCGGAATTATCGCGCGAAGGCGGCGATGGTACTACGTGGCACGCCGGGAGTCGGCTGCCATCATGAAATTCTTTCGCAGCGCCAGCGGGTCGGAGATGTTCCTGAACGGCGCGCTGTGCACGCCGGTGCCGGAGATCACGACGGAACCGAAATTGAACATGCGGCCGAACACGCTCTGGTCGACCTGGATGCTTTCGATTTTCTCCAGGAACATTTCGATGGTGCGGCGCTGGATCAGCCCGGTCTTGGCGATCACACGCTTGTTGGTGATCGCCAGTTCGGTGGTCGTGTAAATGATGGACGCCCATAGCCATAGCAACAAGCCGACCCCGAAGAGGGGAATCAACAAGGCGCCGAACAGGACGAACGGCCATAGCGACCATTTGCTGATTCTGGCGCGGTACATCACCCGCTCGTCATTGATCAATACGCCATCGACGTAAGAACTCATGGTCGTTCCCGCGGAAAACGCCAATGATGCCGGTGAACGGGCGCGCCGGCAAAGACAGATCTGCGCCGCTCAGTTTGCCGACTTGGCCTTGCCCGACGGCTTGGACTGGGTCGGGTCCGCCGGGGTATTGCTTTCGACCTTCCCGCCGGACTTCGCTGTGCGGGCCGCGTCCACTTCGGGGCGGTCCGTCTTCGTCGTCTCCGGGGTTACGCCGGCGCCGGTATGGCCGCCAGGGTCAGGCCCCATCGCCAACGCGGCGGCGGAGAACATTGAAACTGAGAGGGTGATGATCAGTAACTTCGACATGAGATCCTCCTGCTGGAGACGACGCCATGTAAAGTCGGCGGTGAACGTCCCGGTGATCCCCCGTACACTGGATATTGGCTTGCGCCGCAGGATTTGAGCCCGCAACGGAGTAGTACTAGAT
>Ga0137403_10006189_pt1 | contig 13732 bp, 12 predicted proteins | sample CZOMad2_1_16fung_FD_122057 | JGI IMG/M metagenome (GOLD analysis project Ga0137403, IMG submission 122057) | Vadose zone soil fungal communities from Angelo Coast Range Reserve, California, USA - CZOMad2_1_16fungal (Hybrid Assembly) | ecosystem: Environmental > Terrestrial > Soil > Vadose zone... | reverse complement strand
GGATCGACAGTCTGCGCTCTTCCAAGTGCCCGAGCCAGCAACCCCGCACCGAGTAGCAATACCAGACAAACGGAAATTTCTGTTCCCACCAACACACTGTGTATGCGGAATCGACCACCTCCCTGACCCAAGGTCGTGATCTCGCCCTTCGAGGCCCAGTTTGGATTAGTTCTTGAGGCGCGCAGTGCTGGAATGAGACCAAAGACGATTGCCGTACCGACCGAGAGGAGCAGCGTGTAGCCAAGCACAGGAATGTCCAAGACGAGAGGAACACTGATTGGCTGCTCGTGCTGGGGCCGCAACAGACTGATTATTGCTCCAGGCAACCACCGAGCCAAAAGCAATCCAGCGACCCCGCTCAATAGAGCCACCAGCAAGCTTTCGGTTAACAATTGTCGGATCAATCGGGTTCGTCCGGCTCCGATTGCCAATCGAATAGCAATCTCTTTACGACGAGTACTGGAACGCGCCAGCAAAAGGTTGGCAACGTTAGCGCAGGCGATCAGCAATACCAGTCCGACTATGCCCATCAGCAGCTTCAATGGGAATTTCAAATCCTGCAAACTTTCGGTGCTGCCCTGTTTGCCATCTTGCAAGACCAGTTTCGGGCCTCCACGCACGGTACCGTCCGGGGTTGGAAACTGCGCTGCAATACGCGCGGCCGTAACATTAATGGACGCATGCGCCTGTTCTCGACTGATGCCTGGTTTTAGTCGACCCATTACCTCAAGCCAATCGTTGTTCCTGGCACCCTGTCCGTCGATCGGATTATTGCCCCGCGCAGGCTGAGCCTGATTCACCATCATCACTGGCAAATAGATGTCCGGCGCAAAACCCTGGATCGTACCTGTGAACTCGGACGGCGCCACACCGATTATCGTAAAACTGTTACCATTTATTTTGACCGCAGTACCAATTACTCCCGGATCGGCGCCGAACTGGTTCGTCCATAAATGATGACTCAATACTGCGACAGGATGCGTACCTCGAGTCTTGTCTTCGTCAGGCAGAAAGCCGCGTCCCAGTGCAGGGTTGACACCAAGCGTCGAAAAGTAATTTCCCGAAACCAGCTCTCCGTATATGCGTTCTGTTTGCGCGCCTCTGTTCAGGCTCAGCGGCGTGTCGGTAAAACAGATCAGGCCGTCGAAGACATCGTTTTGATCGCGGTAGTCTTTGAAATCCGGATAGGTGAAAGTCGATTGTACGCCATTGCGAAGTTGTGTTCCTAATACAGCCAGCCGTTCAGGTTGCTCAACTGGTAGAGTTCGCAACAACACTTTGTCGACAAGACTGAAGATCGCAGTATTCGCTCCGATACCCAGCGCTAGCACCACAATCGCGGCCAGGGTAAAGCCTGGATTCCGCCGCAAGATACGCAAACCGAAGCGAATGTCATTCCATAGGTTACGCATGGTCAGTCACTCCTGGCCGCCGCAGGCGGCAGTACCAGCCCGGCGACCTACGGTTAAAGACGAGCCAATGCTCCCATATGTTTCCTGCGAAAAATGGAGGCAGCCGTGTCCGATACTGCATCGCTCCATCGCGGCAGGGTTTGCCCCCTTGCTACTGGGGTATATAGTGGATAGCGGCAGCAAGCCATCCACACCGCACGCTGTCGGCGCCCACCGCGTCGGGGTACATGGGCGAATAGGCAAAATCCGCAGAGGAAATCCAGACTGATGGCCGCAGACGTCAGCAAACATCTGGAACGCGCGAAGCGCTTTCTGGAGAAAAATCGCGTCGAAGACGCCATTGAGGCGTACCTCGCCGTGATGGACGAGGCTCCCCAGCACCAGGAAGCCACGCAGGCGCTCGGCGATTTGTACACGCGTGCCGATAAGCCGGAACGCGCCGCGATCTATTACGGAAACCTGTTCGATCTGCTCGTCGAACCGCGCGACGAAACCAAAGCCCTGGCAATCTACAACCGCTTTCTGCGTTCGAGCCCGGCACAGCCTCCGGAACGCATCGCCCGTTACGCCTTCCTGCAGCAAAAACAAAATCGCGGCGAAGAAGCCATCGACCAGTACACCAAAGCCGCGGAGCTTTTTACCGAAGCGAATCGCGGCGAGGATGCGCTGTTCTGCTGGGAGCGCATCGCCCAGCTCGATCCCGAAAATCTGGCGCGGCAGTTGAAGTTGGCGGAAACCGCGGAGCGCATCGGCAAGAGCGCGGTGGCCGCGCGTGCCTATCTGCGCGGTGGACAGTTGGCCACCGCGAGCGGCGCTGCCAGCGAAGCGCTAAACCTGCTGGGCCGCGCGCATGCTCTCGCGCCGCAGGAGCGCAGCGTCACGCTGCTGTATGCTGAGGCCAAACTGCGCAGCGGTGCGGCGGCGGAAGCCGCGGCTCTGCTCGAACCGTTTGCAACGTCGGAAGGCGACATGTCCTTTCTGGACACTTTCGCTGACGCTCTGATGAGGTCCGGAAATCTCGACCGCGCTCGAGAGATTCTCGAGCGTTTGCTCCGCGAGAAAAACGAAGGCATGACCCGGCTCTTCGAGCTGGCCGATCTATACGGCGCTGCGGGCCAGGATGCCAAGACCGTCGAAATCCTGCTGACCCTGAAGCGCCGCATGTTCGCCGACAAACGGCAAAATGACTTTGCCACTCAGATGGATGCGCTCGGAGCCAGGCATTCGGCTTCACAGGCCATCGTCGAGTTCTGGGCAGCGCTGTACAACGAGCTGAACCGCGAATCGCAGTACTTCGATGTGCTCATCAAATTGTTTGACGTTCACTTCAATGCGCAAGATTACCGCAAGGCTTGCGATGCGCTCGAGAAGCTGGTCGACATCGACGCTTATGATCACCGCAACCAGCAGCGCGCGGAAAAGCTGCGCGGTCACGTCGACGACGGTTTTCTGAAGCGCGTAGGCGGCCGCTTGGCGAAGACCGCAACTTCTCTCCCTTCGCAGGCTTCCTCGGCGGAACGCCCCCAGAGCTCCGCTCCCGGCAATGACCAGGGCGCGGCGCCTTCTGGCAGCGAAGAAGTCCGGCACCAGCAGGCGCTGGAAGATTTGATCGTGCAGACCGAGATTTTCCTGCAGTACTCTCTGCAAAACAAAGCCACCGAGCGGCTGCAGAAAATCGCTGCCATGTTCCCCGGCGAAGAGGAAAAAAACGCCCGGCTCGCGAATTTGTATCAGTTGGCCAACTGGTGGCCGCCCGGCGCCAACAAGGCGAAAGCGAAAGCCGAGCCGCCGACCGTGGCTGCCGCTCCCGTGGCTCCCGTGGCGCCACCGCCTCCCGCGCGGGAAGAGCCGACCATTGCCGATGCTCGTGAGCATACCGGCAAAACCGGTTTCTATAGCGCGGACACCCTGCGCGATCTCTCCAAGATTTCCGAGATCAACCAAAAGATTTTCCGCCAGCAGACCCCGCGCGCCATGCTGAACACCGCGGTCAACGAAGTGGGCGCCTACCTGCGTGCCACCCGTGCGCTGGCGGTCGTCGGCGCAACTGGCCGGCCGCCGGAGATGGCGGCGGAATTCTGCGCGCAAAATATCAAACCGGCGCCGGGCGCTCAGGTCGTGTTCTTGCTCGCGCAAATGGAAAAAGCCGAGCCGGACGAGCTGGGCGGATTGAAAGTGGAAGTCGCCGACGGCTCGATCCTGCAGGAAATGGGTCTCGAGACCGCGCTCGGCGTCAATATCATGGATAAAGAGACCCAGATGCCCGCGGGAATGCTGATCGTTGGGCACGCGCAGGAACATAAGTGGAAACCCAACGAAGTGTATTTCCTGCAAGCCATCGGCGATCAAATGTTGATGAGCGTGAGCCATACGCGGCTGCGTTCGCTGGTGCGGCGCATGGGTGTGTCGGACGAGCGCAGCGGTTTGCTGAGCCGCAGCTCGTACCAGAGCTGTTTGCTGACCGAAGCGGATCGCGCTCGTACCCAGGGCACACCGCTGGCGCTTACGATTCTGCAGATTGACCGCGGCGCCGAACTCCTGCGGCAGCAGGGCGAATCGCCTATGGAGCGCTTTCTCGAGCAACTTGCGCGTTCACTGCAGCCCATCGTGAGGCAAAACGATGTGGCCGTGAAATATACGTCGTGGTCTCTGGCATTCATTCTGCCGGACACGACACTCGCTGGCGCGCAGAATCTTGCCGATAAACTCCGGCGCGCCGCTAGCGGCTTACGGCCGCCGTGGGACACAACGCAAATTACCTTGAGCGCGGGAATCGTCGAGGCCGTGGCCAAACCCGATTACGACAGCGAGGACATCGTCACGGACCTCATCAATCGCGCCGAGTCTTCCATCGACGAAGCCCGCAAAAAGGGCGGCGACACCATCATTGCCCTGGAAGCTCCCAAAATCTAAGGTCTCCCCCCTAGACCCGCAAGCGTTTTCCTGTAGTCTCATTTTGTTCTTACCTCGTTCATTTTGACGTTGCATACTCAAGCGACCTACCCGGCCCTGGTTAGGAATGGACTCCCTTGTCAGCGCCAAGTTTTCCGAGCCGTCGTCTGACGTCGCGCGTCCCGACCGATGGTGACCTTTGGGTTTTCTGGGAATGCAATAAGCGTGACAACTTGTCACGTGTGCGGGATCTTGGCACCGGTGGCCTGTTCATTCAGACCTCGCGGCGCCTCGCCAAGGGACTGCCGGCGCGTCTTTATTTCCTGGTGCCGGAGGGCCAAATCAGAGCCGAAGCCACCATACGCCACATCAAGTCCGGCGAAGGCGTGGGTTTGAAGTTCACTGCCGTCAGCGACTCCGACCGGCAACAGTTTTCAGCGATGCTGACCCGCATTCGCCGGCTCCACCACGCCGGCACGAAAGCATAGCCATAACGCGTGCTCCTGCGGAGCCAGGACCTCGGCAGTTCGAGATTCAGTTACCAGGGCAATCCCGGCTACGAGCCCATGTACTGCGCGTGGATGTACGCGCCGGTGTGTACGTTGTACAGCAAATACCAGCCGTCGTGATCCGGATCGTCGTAGACCACGTAATCATCGGCGTCGCAATCCCAGCACCAGTCCGATGCCAGTGACCAATCCCAGGGTGCGATTTGAAAATAGAAGCCGCCGGGAAACCAGAAGCGGTGATTGTCGCGGTCAAAGCGTTCCACGCGAAAGCGGTGCGACGGTCCAATGTCTCCGAAGCGACCGTGTTCGAACGGGTGATCGACGTGATAGCGCTTGTCGTTCGGTTTGTCGTGGCCGAACCAGTGATCGTTGCTGACGTGCGGCGTGCTGTTCATGCGCCCGCCATCGTGGCGCTGCGGTTCGGGCGCTGCGCGCGGTTCGCGCCGGGCGGGAGCCGGTGGAATCCGCCCCTGGTTCGCGCGCGGAGCGTTCGCCTCGCGCTGCGGGTGCTCCTGCTGAGTGCGTTGCTCGGGCGGGCGCTGCTCGCGAGAGCGTTCTTCCGGCCGCTGCGCGAAAACCGGAGTTGCAGCAACAAATGCCAGGGCCGTAAGGACTATGACGCGGTTCTTCATTCTGTTCTCCTTCCAGCACACTAGGTTAGATGTTTCCAATTCCAGTTTTGGGTTGGGCTCGGTTCCGGCGTCTGCCCATGGGACGTGCCGGAATCCTTTGAGGGATACAACCCATTTTTCGAGTTCGAGTTGCGATCTGGAATTTGCCTGCAAATCGCGATGGCACACTCTCGAGGCAGGGCCACGAATTTGTTCTTTGGCGGTTCGACGGTAAACTGTGAGATAGCGATTTCTTTGAGAGGGCAAAACATGTTTCCGACGGATGTGGTGATTGTGGCGGGCGCGCGCACGCCGATGGCCCGGTATACCGGCGCGTTTTCCGATGTCAGCGCGATTGATTTGGCGGCGCATGCTTCGAAGGAAGCGATTCGCCGGTCTGGCGCGGATGCCGGCGAGATCGATCACGCGATTTTCGGCAACGTGATGCAGACCAGCGCGGATGCTTTGTACGGCGCGCGGCACGTGGGATTGAAGGCCGGACTGAAGATGGAGACGCCGGCGGTCACCGTGAACCGCTTGTGCGGCTCGGGGATCGAAGCGATTGCGCAGGCGGCGCAGCGCTTGCTGCTCGGCGAAGCGGCGATGGTGCTGGCCGGCGGCATGGAAAATATGACCCAGGCGCCGTTTGTGATTCGCGGCGCGCGCAATGGCCTGAAACTGGGCGGCGGAGCGCTGGAGGATTCGCTGATGGCGGGCTTGACCGATTCGTATTGCGGTCTGCCGATGGCGCTGACCGCGGAAAAACTGGCGGAGCAGCATGGAATCACGCGCAAGGATGCCGATGCCTACGCGTTGCGCAGCCAGCAAGCTGCGGATACGGCGTACAAAGCGTGCCGCATCAAGGAAGAGCTGGTTCCTGTGGAAGTGAAGCAAGGCAAAAAAGTGATCGTGGTCAGCGAAGACGATCATCGCCGGCCGGAAACCACCATGGAGGCGCTGGAGAAATTGCCGCCCTCGTTCAAGAAAGATGGAATCGTTACCGCGGGCAATGCCAGCGGAATCGTCGACGGCGCTGCCGCCGTGGTCGTGACCCGCGAGAAATTCGCCAAAGAGCGCGGACTGAAACCGATCGGCAAAATTATTTCCTGGGCCGTAGCCGGAGTCGATCCCAGCATCATGGGCATCGGCCCGGTACCTTCTTCGCAAAAAGCGCTCAGGCTTGCCGGACTCACGCTCGATCAGATGAACCGCGTCGAAGTGAATGAAGCCTTCGCGGCACAGTATCTCGCCGTCGAAAAAGTGCTCGGCCTCAATCGTGACAAAACTAACGTAAACGGAGGCGCCATCGCGCTAGGCCATCCTCTCGGCGCTTCCGGCACCCGCCTCGTTATCACCATTCTGAACGAGTTGCGGCGCAACGGTTTGCGCTACGGCTTGACGACTGCCTGCATCGGCGGCGGCCAAGGCATCGCCATGATCGTCGAAAGTTTGAGTTGACCCATCGCACCCGACGAAACACCTTGGCGCTGTGGATCAAAGCAGTTGTGTGTCCAGAGTGGCGATGAATTGAATTCCTGAAACAAACTTACCAACAAGGCGTTTGTCATTCGTAAGAAACAGGTCGGTCTTGGCCTGCGCGGCGCATGCCAGATGGATCGCGTCGGCGGGCGCTACTCCTTGCGTTCCGCGGATCCGGGCGTAGTGCTCCGAGGTTTCCAAATCGAAGGGGACTGCTTCGGAAATGACCCTTTGTAGCAACCGCCGCGAATCTTCTGCCGCGCGGACCGCCCCTGCGCGGTACACGCCTGCAAGCACCTCGCCGAAAGTGAAGGCGCTGGTGATCAGCGTATCCCCGCGTTCCTTCATCCTCGAGTGGATTTCTCCCACGCGCGGAGCGAACTGCGCGTTGTCTTCCAGCCAGTAGACGAACAGCATGGAATCCCAATAAATACGGCTCACGAGTTTTCCTTGTCGGCATAAAAATTCTCGCGCTCGCCCCGCAGATAGCTTTCACCGCCTCCTGATTCGGCAAACACACGCTTTAGCGTTCCCCGAAGTTCGTTCCAAGGGTCCGGGCATGCTTGGGACGAATCCGGAGCGTCGTCAAACTGATAGGTATAAACCACAGTGGTGCTCAGACCCGATTTGGGGCCGGTGTGATCGATTAGCTTCAGATGATTCTGGTCCTGGAATGCCTTACCCCGGAGAGCGCTGCAAACGGCAGGCACTCGGGCGTGCAACTTGAGGGCCTGGACGACTTCGCCTGTACGAATTGAGAATTGCCACTGTTTCAGATTGCGAGCAGGCATGACGTATTTATCGCGTGCGTAGGCCCGAATGTTATCCGCTATCTTTGCCATCTTCCCTCCTTGGAAGTTCCATGCCATGTCTAGAATTGCACAGAAGACATTCTATGTCAACAGCTCACTACTCGGGCGATCGTTCGCCGACTCGTTCCCAGGTTTGAGCGACTAAAGTCGCTTCAGCAAGGTCAAAGTGCCTCGCGGGTCCGCAGCGCAAAAGCGGGATTCTGGTAAACTCTCGAAGCCCCGGCGATGAGTTCGGTTCTGCCGCGGTATCAGCGAGGACAAGAATGGCGATTCGTAGAGTGGGAGTCGTGGGGTGTGGGTTGATGGGGTCGGGGATCGCGCAGGTGTGTGCTGCGTCAGGATTCGAGACCGTGGTGCGGGAAGTAAAGCCGGAGCTGGTGGAAAAGGGATTGAAGGGCATCGAGAAGAATCTGGCGCGATTGGCGGAGAAGGGCGCGATTACCGCGGCGGCGCAAGGCGAGATTCGCGGGCGGCTGAAGGGCACTACCGCGATTGAGGATTTGAAGGATTGCGATTTGATCGTCGAAGCGATCATCGAGAATTTGCCGGCCAAGCATGAATTGTTTCGCGCGCTGGACGGGCTGTGTCCGGCGTCCGCCATTTTCGCGAGCAATACGTCCTCGCTGACGGTCACGGAAATTGCCGCGGCGACCAAGCGGCCGCAGCGATTTGTGGGTTTGCATTTTTTCAATCCAGTGCCGGTGATGAAGCTGGTGGAAGTGGTGCGGACGATTGCCACCGATCCGGCGGTGTACGAAGAGATGGTGGCGTTCGGCGCGAAACTAGGCAAGACTCCGGTGCGAGCGCATGATTCGACGGGCTTCATCGTCAACCGCCTGCTGGTGCCGTATTTACTCGATGCCATTCGCGCTCTCGAAGAAGGCGTCGGCTCGATCGAGGACATCGACAATTCCATGAAACTTGGCTGCGGCCATCCCATGGGCCCGCTGACGCTGCTCGATTTTGTCGGCCTGGATACGACGTATTACATTTCGCAGATCATGTTCGAGGAGTTTCACGAACGGCGATTTGCTTCGCCGCCGCTGCTGAAGCGCATGGTGCTCGCCGGATGGAATGGCCGCAAGTCCGGCCGCGGCTTCTACGACTATTCCGATCCGGCCAATCCAAAAGCGATGAAGTACTGAGCAGCCGGTAGGGGCGCAGCACTGCTGCGCCGCATCTCGGCAAGGCGTATGACAGGAGCAACAAGCAGAATGGCCTACGAAAACATTCTCTACGACAAGAAAGACGGCATCGCGACGATTACGTTCAATCGCCCCAAAGTCCTGAACGCGCTGAACCGTAAAACCATCGACGAATTGCATCATGCATTGCTCGATGCGCGTGGCGACGCCGGCGTGCGCGTGCTGATTCTCACCGGCGCGGGCGAAAAAGCGTTTGTCGCCGGAGCGGATATCGGTGAGTTGTCGCAACAGAGCCCGGTCGACGGCAAGGAATTCTCAATTTACGGACAAAGCGTCGCGCACTTGCTTGAAACGATGGGCAAGCCGTCGATTTGCGCGATCAACGGATTCGCGCTGGGCGGTGGATGCGAAATAGCGCTGTGCTGCTCGATTCGCCTGGCGAGCAAAACGGCGAAACTAGGCCAGCCGGAAGTAAAGCTGGGAATTTTACCGGGATACGGCGGATCGCAGCGTCTTTCGCGCCTGTGTGGAAAAGGCGTGGCTCATGAACTGTGCCTGACCGGCGAAATGATTACCGCGGAAGAGGCGCAGCGCATCGGACTGGTGAATCGCACTTACGAGCCAGCGGAATTGATTCCGGCAGCGGAAGCGATGGCCAAAAAAATCATCGCCAATGCGCCGATCGCGGTGCAATACGCCATGGAAGCCATCGAACGCGGAATCGAAACGCCTCAGGAAGAAGGCTTGTTCCTGGAAGCGACGCTTTTCGGATTGTGCTGCGCCACGGAAGACATGCGCGAAGGTACGAAAGCGTTTTTGGAGAAGCGACCGCCGCAGTTCAAAGGCCAGTGATCGGTTCGAGCGCCACGCATGCCAGAAAAACTTCAGCCAAATAAAATCAGCGGCGAATTAAGCGCGAGCGGTTTGCGATTTGCGATTGTTGTGAGCCGCTTCAATAGCTTCATTACCGAGCGCCTTCTGGCTGCGTCTCTGGACGCCTTGGAACGCGCCGGAGCGGCGAGCAAGGACGTTGACGTAGTGCATGTGCCGGGAGCATTTGAGTTGCCGCTCGCAGCGAAAAAATTGGCGATGACGGCGAAGTACGATGCGCTGATTGCGATTGGTTGCGTGCTGCGCGGCGAGACCACGCACTATGATTACGTTTGCTCCGAGACTTCGCGCGGATTGCAACTGGCGCAGATGGATGCCGGCGTGCCGGTGATGTTCTGCGTGCTGACGTGCGACACACTGGAACAAGCCATCGACCGCGCGGGACTGAAGGGCGGTAACAAGGGATTTGAAGCCGGTCTCGCGGCCATCGAGATGGCGCGGCTTTCGCGGAAGATTCGCGGCGAAAAAAGTAGGGCAAGCGCGGCGACCGCAAAGAAGCGGCGGAAATAACGTGTCACTGCGAAGCAAAGGCCGCGAGTTCGCTATGCAAATGCTATTCCAGTGGGACATGAGCGAACAGGAACCGCGAAAGCTGGAAGTAAAGTTCTGGCGTAGCGCCAAAGCCGCAGAAAACACGAGAACATTCGCGAATCGCTTGTTTGAAGGCGCGGCTAAGGAAGCGGCAGCGCTCGACGAAATCATCACCAAACACGCCGAAAACTGGAAGATCGAGCGGCTTTCCGCCATCGACCGGGCGATCCTGCGGCTGGCGATTTACGAGTTGCGCGCGACGGACACCCCGCCCAAAGTGGTGCTGAACGAAGCCGTGGATCTGGCTAAGAAATTCTCCTCCGAAGACGCTGGAAGCTTCGTGAATGGCATTCTCGATACCGTCTATAAGTCCTTGCAAAAGAATTAGTTACAGCAGTTGCTGGCCCGTCGAAACTTTCGCCGGACGGCTGTGTTTGATTTCTCAACATCCGACAGGTCACGGATAAAATCTCAGGAGAGATCAACATGAACGCAACATCAGTCGTTCGCCGTAGTCTGCTCGCAGCAGCGTTTGCCGGATTGGTGGCCAGCGGCGCGTACGCACAGGATCCGACCCCGCAGCAGCAGGATATTTATCAAGACAAAAAGGATATCCACCAGGATAAGCGCGATTTGAACAAGGACCGCGCCGACCGCAATGCTGACCGGCGGGACATCAACAAAGACAAACGCGACTTGAAGAATGACCGAACCGACCGCAATCGGGATCAGCGCGACATCAATCATGACAAGACGGACTTGAACAAGGATCGTACCGACCGCAATAAAGACCAGCGGGATATCAACCACGACAGGCGCGACCTGGCCAAGGATGACGCGAAATACGGCGCTAATAGCGCGCAAGCGCAAGCCGACCGCAAAGACCTGCATGCCGACCGCGTCGACCGCAACAAGGACCAGAAGGACATCAACCACGACAGGACTGATCTGAGCAAGGACCGCGCGGACCGCAACCAGGACCAGCGCGACATCAACAAAGATAAGAAGGACCTGACTGCCGACCGCAAGGACCGCGACGCCGATCAGAAGGACATCAACAAGGACAAGAAAGACCTGCACAAGGACCGCAAGGACTTGCATCAGGACCGCAAAGCCGCTGCCCGCAAGCACTAACGGGTGAGCGGTTTGCAGCCGCCTAGCACGTTGAGTCGGACCGATCTAAAGATCGGCCACTACAAGGGCCGCCTGGAAATTCAGGCGGCCTTTCCCGTTTTGTGCCGGATCACGGTCTCAGGTTTCTCAGGCTACGGAGGCGGGTTCAGCCGGCACGGGGTCCGGGCTGGCTACAACCCGATTGCGGCCGCCACGCTTGGCCTGGAACAGACGTTCGTCAGCCGTGGCCAGGAGTTCGGCCTGGTCCATGCCGTCGCGCGGGAAGCCAGCCAGGCCCGCGCTGAACGTGACGTTAACCGTCCGCTTCTGGTCACGCAGCGGGATGGGAGTGCTGGCGATGGTTTGCCGCAGAATGTCCAGCTTGTGCTGAGCGGTGGCCAGGTCGGTTTCCGGCATGATGATGACAAATTCCTCGCCGCCGTAGCGGCCGACGGTATCGCTCTGGCGCAGAAATTGCCTCAGCACCGCGGAGATGGTGCGCAACGCAAAATCGCCTGCCGCATGACCATGCGTGTCGTTGAAGAGCTTGAAACGGTCGACATCGATCATAGCGACGGTGAGCGGCTGGCCATGGCGGTGTGCGCGGCTGAGTTCGATGGCGAAACGATCGTCGACGTAACCCCGATTGAAAAGGGAGGTAAGCGCGTCCACGGTGGCGAGGCGCAGCAAGTGTTGTGCACGCGAGACGATGGCCACGCTAATGACGCAGGCCACCCCCATCAGCATAAGGCGAGAGATTTCGTTGGCCCAGCCGAACATCCCGTAGGGGAAAGGCGCGTAAGAGGGGTTGTTGAGATCCCAATGGCTCGCTGCATACGCTACGATGGCGAAGTATTCGCCGATAGCCAGCAGACCGGCAGTGACGCAGACGCGCTGGTCGTAGCGGAAGCTGGTGCTGCCGATAGCCAGAAAGTAGCCCTCGAACACCACTTTGCTGTTGACCGCGGTATGCGGTTCATTCAGCACCAGGAAAGCAGCCAGCGAAGCGCTGACCAGAGTAACGTCCAGAGCGCTGCTGGCGAAGCTCAGCCAGGACGGATTGAACTCCCGGGTGACAAAGAAATATGCGCACGCGGAAAGCACGAAGGTACCGGTGGTCAGCGACAAACCGACCAGGCTTTCCTTGCGGTCTAGGCCGGGGAGAAAGCTGTCGACAAAAGGAATGAGCAGCAGGAACACGGCCAGCGACAGACGGATCTTGGCGATCAGCAGTTCTCCGGACTTGCGGGCAGCGGCAAGCACCGGGTCGGGTCGCGACCACAGAGATGTTCGGATCTTCTTCCAATCGGGCTTCATAGGGCTTCTTGCCTGGCCTTCAAGGACACGGTACTAGCGCATTGAGATAAATTGGTCTCAATTTTAGGTTCGGTTGGAGAAGACCGAAGTCAGGTGTCGAGCAAATAGAATAGCGGCGAAAGCTACCGGCTTGAGGTGAATTCAAAGCCCCGGTGTTGTAGATGGAACCTGTCCGCCGGGGCAGATTGGGTGCGTACGCAGCCAGGGTGCTGGGGTCTTTTCATTCTCGCGGGTGAACGTGGTATAAGAACCAACGTCGGCGTGGTACGCAGCCAGATTGAATCTCAATCTCGTTTTGCTGTTGGCCCGCCGGTATTTCCTGGTTCGATTCCAGGCTCACGGGATGGTATCCGACAGAACGCCTGCGTCGGCGGGACTGGCCTTCGGGCGACCGGGTTTCGGCTCTGCGGGTTAACACCCCCGCCGAAAATCGGTGGTTCCGCCGCTGCAGGTATTTATTGGGGGGAGCAACCAACACAATGGTGCAATGGCTTTGGATTTCGGTGCTGGTGATGCTTCTGGCGGCCATTCTTTTCAAGGTGCTGCCTTTCAAGCGTGTGACCGTGATCCAGTATCAGAAAGCGTTGAAGTACAGCAAAGGGGTTTACACCGCCACATTGGGACCGGGCCAATATTGGATCTGGCCGGCGTTCACGACCATTGTTCCGGTGGATGTGCGACCGGAGTTCATCACAATTTTGGGGCAGGACGTGGTGAGCGCGGATGGCGTCACGTTGAAAGTGAGCTTGGCGGCGGAGTTTGAAGTCGCGGACCCCAATGTAGCGATCAACAAGAACGCCAATTTCCGGACGAGTCTGTACCTGACCCTGCAGATGGCGCTGCGCGAAGTGGTGGGCAAGGAAAAGATTGACGCGCTGATGGAGAATCGCTCGGCGATAGGTACGCGGTTGATGGAGATGACCAGCGCCAAAGCGACGGAATATGGGTTGAAGCTGATCTCGGCGGACGCGAAAGATTTGATGTTTCCGGGCGAGATGAAGAAAGCGTTTTCGCAAGTGG
>Ga0137403_10006188_pt1 | contig 13735 bp, 15 predicted proteins | sample CZOMad2_1_16fung_FD_122057 | JGI IMG/M metagenome (GOLD analysis project Ga0137403, IMG submission 122057) | Vadose zone soil fungal communities from Angelo Coast Range Reserve, California, USA - CZOMad2_1_16fungal (Hybrid Assembly) | ecosystem: Environmental > Terrestrial > Soil > Vadose zone... | reverse complement strand
GGCACGGTGACCGCCACGCGGTCGCCGGGCTCGAACATGGCGAGAAACGCCAGGATGAAGGCGCCCGAGGAGCCCGTGGTCACCACGATCCGTCCGGCATCGACGGCGCAACCGTAACTATCGCGATAGTGCCGCGCGATGCGCTCACGCAGTGTGGGCATGCCAAGCGCGGAGGTATAGTCGATCCGCCCTTCGTCGAGCGCGCGATGAGCGGCGGCAAGCGCCGTCCGCGGCGCCGACGCGGCCGGCTGGCCCACCTCCATGTGGATGACTTGGCCGCCCGCGGCCTCGATCCGCTCGGCGGCCGCCATCACGTCCATCACCATGAATGGTGGAACATTGCTGCGGTGGGATGCCGAAAGCAGCCGTCCCACGCGGTTTCTCAGTGTCGCGTCAAGCATCGATATCTGCTAAATTTTGCTCTATCGCCAAGTTCACTTGATCTACCAAGGTTATTTGGGCTTGGTCCATTTGCTATGCTGCCGGGCCTGGAAACACGTCACGGGTGCCCCAGACTAGCCGCATTCCATGGATTGTTAGGGCATAGCCTGTGTTCGGCCCGCCGCCAATCGCAAAAGATCGCCCATGCTGCTCCACATCGCGCTTCGCAAGACAACGTCCGGTCTGACCGCCGCCGCGGTCGCTGCAGCACTTGCCATCGCGCCGGTTCTGACGCCGGTCGCGCCGGCGCGCGCCCAGGAGAACAAGGGGCCCGCGATTCTGCGCGACACCGAATCCGAACAACTGCTTCGCGAATATACCCGCCCCATCCTGCGCGCGGCCGGACTGGAGAAGCAGAACATCCAGATGGTGATCATCAACGACAGCTCGTTCAATGCGTTCGTCGCCGATGGCCGCCGGATTTTCGTCAATTACGGCGCGATCATGCAATCGGAGACGCCGAACCAGCTGATCGGCGTGCTGGCGCACGAGACCGGCCATCTCGCCGGCGGCCATCTTTCCAAGCTGCGCGAGCAATTGGCACAGGCGCAGACCCAGATGATCATCGCCATGCTGCTCGGCGCCGGCGCCATGGTGGCGGGCGCGGCCGGCGGCGGCAGCGGTCTGGCGAATGCCGGCGCCGCCGCGGTCACCGGCCCGCAGGAAATGATCCGCCGCTCGCTGCTGTCGTATCAGCGCCAGCAGGAGGAAAACGCCGACCGCGCCGGTGTGAAATTCCTGACCGCGACCGGCCAGTCTCCCAAGGGCATGTACGAGACCTTCAAGCGCTTCACGAGCGAAAGCCTGTTCGCGGCGCGCGGCGCGGATCCCTATCTGCAGTCGCATCCGATGCCGGCCGATCGCGTGGCCTCGCTCGAGGAATTGGCCCGCGCCAGTCCCTATTGGGACAAGAAGGATGATCCCGCCTTGCAGATGCGTCACGACATGATGCGGGCGAAGATTTCGGCCTTCATGGAGCGGCAGGACACCGTCTACCGCCGCTATCCGCTGTCCAACACCAGCCTGCCGGGACGCTACGCCCGCGCGATCGCCACCTATCTGCATGGCGATCTGAACAACGCGCTGACCCAGATCGACGGCCTCATTCAGGCCCAGCCCAACAATGCCTATTTCTACGAGTTGCGCGGTCAGGCGCTGCTCGAGGGCGGCAGGCCCAACGACGCGATCGCGCCGCTGCACAAGGCGCTTGCGCTGTCGAATAATGCCCCCCTCATCGAGATGTTACTTGGGCAGGCGCTGGTGGCCACCGATAATAAGGCGCACACCGACGAAGCCATCGCAATCCTGCGGGCTGCGGTATCACGTGAGAGCGAGGCGCCGCTCGGTTACGCCCAGCTCGCGATGGCCTATGGCCGAAAGGGGGACTACGCAGAAGCCGACCTAGCATCGGCGCAGGCTGCCTATCTCCGTGGCGACAACAAGACCGCCCGCGACCTCGCCTCGCGCGCAAAGACCCGTTTCGCCGTCGGCACACCCGGATGGGTCAAGGCCGACGACATCGTGTCTGCGAAGCCGATGCCTGGCCAGAAGAGCAACTAGCGCATGGCCTGCGCTCAGGTTGCGTCCGAGGGACGGGGCCTTCCGAAAGTGTCATGCGCGAACAATAAGCTAGCGCGCGATCACGATCCATTCTGAGGTCATCGCGCTCTGGCGCCGCGAGCCCATTCAGAATAAAGCAACGAGGAATAAATAAACCGAGCCGGAGTACCAAGACCAAGGGGAACCGGTTTCACCAGAGGATTTGTCAAATGCCTTCGTTCCGTCTGCTCGTCCCTGCCCTGCTCGCCTTCGCGCTTTGCAGCGCGCCGATCGCCGTCTCGGCGGAAAGCTTCTCCGACGCCCAGCGCGGCGACATCGAGACCATCGTGCGGAATTACCTGATCGCGCACCCCGAAGTGCTCGAAGAGGCGATGAACGAGTTGAGCAAGCGCCAGGCCGCCTCCGAGCAGAAGAAGCATGAAGCAAGCATCGCGCAGAACGCGGATACGATCTTCAATTCACCGCGCGGCGTCGTGCTCGGCAACAAGGATGGCGACGTTACCTTCGTCGAGTTCTTCGACTACAATTGCGGCTATTGCAAACGCGCCATGACCGACATGCTCGATCTCCTGAAGAGCGATCCGAAGCTGAAAGTCGTGCTGAAGGAATTCCCCGTGCTGAGCGAAGGCTCGGTCGATGCCGCCAAAGTCGCGGTCGCCGTCCGCATGCAGGACCCGAGCGGCAAGAAGTATCTCGACTTCCACCAAAAGCTGCTCGGCGGCCGCGGACCGGCCGACAAGGCACGCGCGATGGCCGCGGCAAAGGACGCCGGCCTCGATACCGCAAAGATCGAGAAGGATATAGCGAGCCCGGAGGTCAAGGCCACCATCGAGGAGAACTTCAAGCTCGCCGAAGACATGGGCATGAACGGCACGCCGAGCTACGTGATCGGCAAGCAGGTCGTGATCGGCGCCGTCGGGCTCGAAGGACTGAAGGAAAAGATCGGCATCGCGCGCTGCGGCAAGGCGACCTGCTGACGCCGTACTCCAAAATCCTGATTGCAAAATCCGGCTGCGGCGCAGCCGGATTTTTTTGTTCATCGCGCGTTCAGCGAAACAATCGTGATGGAACCGGACATCACGAGGAACATCTCCTACCTCCTGTCGTTGTCGGCGCGGGCAGACACTGGAGGAGTTATCATTATGTCGAACCGCTTCTTGATTTCGGTTGCCGCGATTGCGCTGATCGCCGGAGCCGGCGCCGCCAACGCGCAAGGTACCGGAATGAACCGCGAGTCCGGCGGAGCTGCGATGCAGCATAGCGCGCCATCCGGCACCGCGGCCACGCCGGCCAATCGTGACTCGGCGCAACCCTCGGGCGCCTCGTCCGACACGAAGGCGACGCAGTCCGAGCAAACCGCGCCGGGCGCTGCCAAGGGCCAGCGCGCAGAAGAATCCGCTCCCGGTCAGAAGTCGAAGGGCATGAGCTCTCAGACCGAGACCAAGGGCAGCAAGGATATGAAGGCCGAGACCCGCGAAGGCCAGAGCGGCAACATGAAGGCCGAGGGCCGCGACAACAGCCACATGAAGGCCGAAGGCCGCGAAGGCCGCGACAACACCAAGATGAACGCTGAGGGCCGCGAAGGTCGCGACAACACCAAGACCAACGCGGAAACCAAGACCGGCGGCGAGCGCTCGCAAACGACGATCGGCCAGGCCGGCGCCGGCGCGAAGCTCTCGACCGAGCAGCGCACCCAGATCACCACGGTGATCCGGAACGAGCACGTCGCGCCGGTCACCAACGTCAACTTCTCGATTTCGGTCGGCACCCGCATTCCGCGCGAGGTCCGCTATCACCCGCTTCCGGCGGAAGTCGTGACGATCTATCCGGAATGGCGCGGCTATAACTACGTTCTGGTCCGCGACCAGATCTTGGTGATAGATCCCCAGACCCTCGAGATCGTGGCCATTCTCGACGTCTAAGACCCCTGTGAATAGCGGAAAAGGGGGCGGCCCCGAGGGCCCGCCCCCTTTTCCATGACGTCCCGCCCCGGCGGGGCCCATGGCCATCTTCAGGATGGGGCCATCTTCAGGATTGGTTAACCAGGGTTTTTTCCGCTGTTCTCGGCGCGTTTCGCGTTGACGATGAGGGATTTGAGGCATTTTCGGCGCGGCTTAAAGGCTTCCCCTAGGAGCGGTTGTTACCTATAACCGCGCCACTTACCGCCACGCCGCCGGGACTGGGATGGCCAAAACTCCTGACCAAACGATCTATGTTCTCAACGGGCCAAACCTCAATATGCTGGGGACGCGCGAGCCCGCGACCTACGGCCACGCCACGCTCGCCGACGTCGAGAAGCTATGCGTGGAGACCGCCGCGCAATTCGGCCTGACGGCCGACTGCAGACAGTCCAACCGCGAGGGCGAACTGATCGATTTCATTCACGAGGCCCATGCCAGGCAAGCCGCGGGGATCATCATCAACGCCGGCGCCTACTCGCATACCTCGATCGCGCTGCACGACGCGCTGATGGCGGTGAAGATTCCCGCCGTCGAAGTCCATATCAGCAACATCCACGCCCGCGAGAGCTTCCGTCACCACTCCTTCACCGCCATGGCCGCCTTCGCGACGCTGTCCGGTTTTGGAATCGACGGCTACCGGCTCGCGATCAACGGTCTCGCCGCCAAAATCGGCGTCAAGGCGAAAGCCTGACGCCTCCGCCAGCCACACCACGCACAGAGTTTCCGGATCAAGATCATGGCGCGCCAGCCTGACGACAAACCAGCCGCAAAGTTTTCCTCGGACGACAGCGCGCTCATTCGCGAGCTCGCCGCGTTGCTTGACGACACCAATCTCACCGAGATCGAGATCGAACGCGCAGGCCTGAGACTGCGCGTGGCGCGCAATATCACCGTCGCCGCCGCGATGCCCGCGGCATTCCATGGCGCGGCCGCAGCGCCGGCCACCGCGGCAGCGGTCGCCGATCTCTCCAAGCATCCGGGCGTGGTGCCGTCGCCGATGGTCGGCACCGCCTATTGGGCGCCGGAGCCCGGCGCCAAGCCCTTCATCGAGGTCGGCGCCAAGGTGTCGGCCGGACAGACCTTGCTGATCATCGAAGCGATGAAAACGATGAACCAGATTCCGTCGCCGCGCGCCGGCACGGTGACGCAGATTCTCGTCGAGGACGGCCAGCCGGTCGAATTCGGCGAGCCGCTGGTAATTATTGAGTAGGCGAGTAGCGAATGGCGAATAGCGAGTAGGCTAGCTCTCACCATTCGCCACTCCCTATTCGCCATTCGCCCTCTAGGATCCCATGTTCGACAAAATCCTCATAGCCAATCGCGGCGAGATCGCCCTACGCATCCTGCGGGCGTGCAAGGAATTGGGAATCCTGACGGTCGCGGTGCATTCCACCGCCGACGCCGACGCGATGCATGTCCGCCTCGCCGACGAGAGCGTCTGCATCGGGCCGCCGCCGTCAAAGGACAGCTATCTCAACGTGCCGGCGCTATTGGCCGCCTGCGAGATCACGGGCGCCGACGCCGTCCATCCCGGCTACGGATTCCTCTCGGAGAACGCCCGCTTCGCCGAGATCCTGGCTGACCATAATCTGCATTTCATCGGCCCGAAGGCCGAGCACATCCGCCTGATGGGCGACAAGATCGAGGCCAAGAAGACCGCCAAGAAGCTCGGCATTCCCGTGGTGCCCGGCTCCGACGGCGCGGTCGGTCCCGCCGACGACGCGATGGCGATCGCGCGCGGCATCGGCTTTCCCGTGTTGGTGAAAGCGGCCTCGGGCGGCGGCGGGCGCGGCATGAAGGTCGCGCAGACCGCCGACGATTTGATGCTGGCGCTCTCCACCGCCGCCAACGAAGCCAAATCGGCCTTCGGCGATGCCTCGGTCTATCTCGAGAAATATCTGCAGAAGCCGCGCCACATCGAAATCCAGGTACTCGGCGATGGCCGCGGCGGCGCTATCCATCTTGGCGAGCGCGACTGCTCGCTGCAGCGGCGCCATCAAAAAGTGTGGGAAGAAGGCCCCTCGCCGGCGCTCGATGCGGCAGCGCGCGCGAAAATCGGCGCCACCGTCGCAAAAGCGATGCAAGAGATGAAATATCTCGGCGTCGGCACGATTGAATTCCTTTACGAAGACGGCGAATTCTATTTCATCGAGATGAACACCCGCATCCAGGTCGAACACCCGGTCACCGAGATGATCACCGGCATCGACCTCGTATTGGAACAGATCCGCATCGCCGCCGGCGGCGATTTGCCGGTGACGCAAGATGAAGTCATCGTCAACGGCCACGCCATCGAATGCCGCGTCAACGCCGAAAACCCGGTGAGCTTCCGGCCCTCGCCCGGTAAAATCCTGCAATATCACCCGCCGGGCGGCCTCGGCGTGCGGATCGATTCCGCCGTCTACCAGGGTTACGTCATTCCGCCGTACTACGATTCCTTGGTCGGCAAGCTGATCGTCCACGGCAAGACCCGCGCCGAGTGCCTGATGCGACTGCGCCGCGCGCTCGACGAAATGGTGGTGGAGGGCATCGAGACCACGCTGCCGTTGTTCCGGGCTCTCGTGCGGGAACCCGCCATCATCGATGGCGACTATCATATCCACTGGCTCGAACAATATTTGGCCGGCAAGCCGCCGGGTTAAGCGGCAATCGAGCAGGATTGCGCGAGCTAGCCTCACCTGCCCTCACCCTGCTATCCTCGCGATCATGACATCGCGCGAGTCCGCCTCTTCTGAAATCACGCCCGAAGTCCTGCTGCGCGCCTATGCTTGCGGCATTTTTCCGATGGCCGAAAGCGCCGACGATCCGACCCTGTTCTGGGTCGAGCCGGAACAGCGCGGCGTAATTCCGCTTGAGGGCTTTCGCGTCCCCTCACGTCTGGCGCGCACGGTGCGTTCCGACGCCTTCACCGTCACGGTCGATACCGCTTTCAAAGCCGTGATCGCTGGTTGCGCCGCGCCGCAAGCTGGTCGCGACGACACCTGGATCAACAAGCGCATTCGCGATCTCTATATCGGGCTGCACGAACTCGGGCATTGCCACAGCGTCGAAGTCTGGAAGGACGACGCGCTTGTCGGCGGGCTCTATGGCGTAAGCCTCGGCCGCGCCTTCTTCGGCGAGAGCATGTTCCATTTCATCCGCGACGCCTCGAAAGTGGCACTGGTGCATCTGGTGGCACGGCTGATCGCGGGCGGCTTCGAACTGCTCGACACGCAATATGTCACCGAGCACTTGCGCAGCTTGGGTGCGGTCGAAATCTCGCGGCAACGCTATTGTGCGCTGCTCGACAAGGCGATCGCAGGCGAAGCGAATTTTGGCAAATTGCCGCGGAATCGTCCCGTCAGCGGCGCGCGGACGCTTGAGATTATCGCGGGGCGGAAATGAATCTCATGTCCCGGACGCGGTGCAGCGCTTCTTTAGCGGTGCACCGCTGAGCCGGGACCCACCTGCTCTATAATTCCTTGGACTCCGGATCAGCCAGCGCACCACGCCGCTATCGCGGCGTATTGCGCAGCATCCGGGGAACGTGACGCGGCATCACCTGATCGTCGGAAACGGATTGGGTTGCAGCGGGGGCGGACCCGGCGGACGTGGGGCCTGCTTCGGGGGCGGCGCGCGCTTCTGCGCCGGCGGTGGCGCCGATTTTGCCGGATCTGGCTGCGCGCTGACGATCGTCGTCTCCGGGCTTTTGCAGTCGGTGAGCCAGATGTCGTAAATCGGATGCTCGACGCCGTGCAGGCCGGGGCTGGCCGCGAACATCCAGCCCGAAAAAATCCGCTTCACCTCGCCTTGCAACGTGATCTCGTCGACCTCGACGAAGGCGTCGGTATTGGCGGCCTCGGTCGAGGGCCGCGTGTAACAGGCGTCGGTCTTGACGCGCAGCGCGCCGAACTGAACGGTTTCGCCGATGTCTTCGTCGAAATTGATGATGCGCCCGGTGATCTTGTCGAGCCCGGAAAAACTCGCCTTCTTGTTGACGATCTTCTGCGCCGGCGGCTCGCTGACGACCTCGTCGCCCGGCTGCAGCGTCGCCGGCGTTTGCGGCACGCCCTTGGGCTGACGCTGTCCCGGCGGCAGACCCGGCAAAGGATTAGGGGTGGTTGACGGCGCGACCGCGACGCCCTGGTTGGGCTGCGGCGGCGCGACCGCAATCCCGGGCTGAGTATTTTGCGGAATCACCGTGGTGCCGGGTGGCGGCGCCAGAGGTTGCGACTGCACAGCCCCCGGCGCGGGAACGCCCTGCCCCGGGAGCGGGCGATTGGGCGTCGGCAAAAGGCGGCCCTGCGGCAATTCCGGCACTTCCTCTTCGTCGTCGGGCTGCGGTGCGCCGCGTGGCACGTTGCCGGGCGGCCGCGGCGCCGGATCGGAAAAAATATTGCCGATCTGCGCGCGCGCCGGCGGCGCAAGCGACATCGCTGTGGCGGCGAGCAGGGCCGCAAAACCGATCAGGATAAGGATTCGAAACATCTCGCGCTTCAAAAGGCGATTCGGGCTCGCGACATTGTACAGACTATCTTCCGGTCGCAAGGCACCGGTTAACACGCCGAATACGGCGGGGAAAGGGCGGTTTTCCTCCCTCTTCGGCCACTGGTCAGCCGAGGGCGCAAATGAAATAGTCGCGCGATCCAAGTTCGCGCGCCCGCCGACAAACCCCCAAGCTTTCCGTCATTCCGGGGCGCATCGAAGATGCGAACTATGATGTGCTATTGCACATCGTAGAATCTCGAGATTCTCCAATGTGCAATAGCACATCGTAGTCTGCGCTTCGCGCATCCCGGAATGACATCTTCAAAGGTCTTCCCACACATGCCGGTCACCCTCGATCCCGATGCCGCTTTTGTGTTCAAGGCCTTTCAGGAGGCCGGCCGGCCTCCTTACGAAACGCTGTCTCCGGCGGAGGCGCGCGAGCTTTATTTGAAAGCCCGCCTCATCACCAACCCCGAACCGCCCGAACTCAAATCAGTTCAGCCGCTCGCAATCCCCGCGCCGCACGGATCGATACCCACACGCGTTTACACGCCGAAGAAATTACGGGCGACGAACGGGCTTTCGCCATGCCTGGTGTTTTTTCACGGCGGCGGCTGGGTGGTCGGCGATCTCGATTCGCACGACGTGGTGTGCCGGAAATTGGCCGACGAAGGCCAGCTCCTGGTTGTTTCCGTCAACTATCGATTGGCGCCGGAGCACAAATTTCCTGCCGCGGTCGAGGACGCCGTCGCCGCGACGAGATGGATCGCACGCCACGCCAAAGAACTCGGCATCGACGCCTCGCGGCTCGTGGTCGGCGGCGACAGCGCCGGCGGCAACCTCGCCGCGGTGGTGGCGATATCGGCGCGCGACGACAGCGGCCCCGCAATCGCCGGCCAAGTGTTGATCTATCCAGCCACCGATTTTGCGATGACGCACGCCTCGCACCGCGAGCCCGAGACCAGCATCCTGCTCACGCATTCCACCATCCGATGGTTTAGCGATCATTATCTGAACGGCCCCGCCGACGTGGCCGACTGGCGTGCCTCGCCCGCGCGCGCCAAGACACTCGTTGGCTTGCCGCCCGCCTATGTGCTGATCGCCGGCGCCGATCCGTTGCGCGACGAAGGCGACGAATATATGCGGCGCTTGAAAGAGGCCGGCGTGCCGGTGACGTACCGGACATTTCCCGGCCAATTCCACGGCTTCTTCACCATGGGCAAATTGCTGCAACAGGCCAATGCCGCGTCGAGCGACATCGGCGCATGGTTGAAGGCGTTGAACTAGGGCATGGATTCCCATTCCCAATTCACCTTCGGGGATATGCCGTGAAAATATAATCCTTTGCCGCTACAGTCGTATGGCACGCTTGCCCACATTTAGCGTCGCTCCCATTGGGCTTAAACGTGTCGGACGCGGCATCATAGAGAAACTGGGCGTATGCCCATCCGTTCGTGTCCGGGAATCTCTTGGTATCTTTTTCGATGAACGAAACCGATTTCAGGGTGTCCGGCACCATCACGAAATAGGGAGACTCCGGGTTCTTTTTTGAGGACCACTCGATCTTCACAATCTTGGAGCCTTCGGGAAAGGGCTTGCCACCGCTGGGAACACCTCGTCTATACGCGTTTATCATCGCGTTATTTGCCGCGATCACTTTCAACCCATCTTCGGTCTGACTGACTGCAACATCCTGCCAGGTTTCGTATCCTCTGAACTCAGAAAACGCGAGCCCGTTTGGCACTTTCAGCGTGAATCGGTCCTGAGCCGCAAGGGCCATGCTTCCCAAGACAGCGAGCAAAACGATCAAGATCGCCGAGAATGGAGTTCTTCCCATGGCTCGCTCCTGCACTGTTGTTTGCAATTCAAATTCAGGTTGCGTGGCGCGCGCGTTTCCGTCGCGCAGCATCCAAACGCAAGATGAGTTTGTAAGACAACGGCTGCAGTTACAAATTGACGGTTGTCAGCATTCTCGCTGGCGGCGGGCCGGAAATAGAGCGTAACCAGATGTTACTTTGCGCCGGATTGCGATTGCCGCATGGTCGTGTTCCGTAAGCCGCGCTTCTTTTCCCGATAACGCCATTTCAGCCTTCGTCCTCGCTTATTTCCGAAAGCCACATGTCAGCCATTTTGCGAAAGGGCCTCGCCATTCCAATGCAAGCGTTGGCATGGCTCGGCGGCCAGGGCACCCGCGCCATCGCTTCGCTGGTATTCTTAGGGATCGCGGCGCCGCCGCTCGGCGAGTTGCTCAAACCTTTCGTCACCGAGGCGATCTTTCTGCTGCTTTGCATCTCGTTCATGCGCCTGAACGTCGCGGAGCTTCGCAATCACCTGCGGCGGCCGGGCCTCATTCTCGCCGCCACCGCGTGGACCACGCTCGGGGTGCCGTCGATCTTGGGCTTAGGCTGTCTCGCGGCTGGCCTCGACGCGCGATCGCCGGGTTTGTTTCTCGCGATGATGTTGCAGGCGGTGGCCTCCCCGATGATGGCGGCACCGGCACTCGCCGCTTTGATGGGCCTGGATTCCACGCTGGTCCTCGTCACGCTCGTGACCAGCACGGCGATCATTCCGTTAACCGCACCACTCTTCGCCTACGCTTTCTTCGGGACCGCGCTGACGCTCTCGCCGCTCGGCCTCGGGCTGAAGCTATTGGCAATCCTTGCAGGCTCGTCCTTCGTCGCCGCCGCAATCCGTTGGATGATGGGAGCTCCCGCCATCAAACGGCACGCGGCCGTCATCGACGGCGTTAATATTCTGATCCTGTTCGTCTTTGTCGCCGCCGTGATGGGAAGCGTGGTCGGCAGTTTTCTGGCCGATCCCGCCAAGGTCATTGGCGTGACGATGCTTGCCTTTGCGGTGTTCTTTACGCTTCTCGGCATCACCACGGTGATTTTCGCTAAAGTAGGTCGCGAACGTGCCTTCGCGCTCGGCTTGATGGTCTCCCAGCGCAACATGGGCTTGATGCTGGCGGCGACGGACGGCGCGTTGCCCGGAACGACCTGGCTCTATTTCGCGCTCAGCCAATTCCCGATCTATCTCTCGCCGCAATTGCTCAAGCCGATCGTGACGAAGTTGACCCGACAGAAAGCTTTGTCCGCGGGCACTACATAATATCGCCTGCTTGTCATGATGGAATCGTAGATAATCCGGGGTACTGTCCGGTCAAACGAATCAGGAGATTTCCATGCTGGGACGAATTCTCGCCACGACGCTGGCCTTCGGCGGATTGATGACGTCAAACATGGCGTATGCAGAGGATCCGGTCGCAGGCGCCATCGCCGGCGCCATCGTCGGTGCCGCCATCGCGAGCGGCGCGGTCGTCCCTTATGAGCACCGTGAGCGACTGCACGAATACGTCGTGCGCGAGAACCGGCCCTCCTATCGATACGACGACGATGAAGTCGTCGTCGGCAGGGAACTGCGACGTGGCGCTTACGAATCTTACCCCGTACCCGAGCAATACGGCGTGCGTGAGCATCACTATGCCGTCGTCAACAATCGCGTGGTGATCTTCCATCCCGAGACGCGCCGGATCATCCACGTCTACGAATAGCCGTTTCATCGCGACGTGGAGACGTCGGCCTCCCTTGAGATCGCCAAGCACACGCTGCTTTCGTGCGGTCTCATTCTGACCATCGGCACGCTTGCCGGCCTTTTGGCTCAAAAGATCAGGATTCCCGACGTCGCAGTGTTTCTGCTCGCCGGACGCTGGTATCGATCATGCTCAACCGGCAGACCGCCGAAGCGATCCAGCTCGGCATCGAATACAACCCTGCGCCGCCGTTCAATGCGGGCTCGCCGGAGACGGCGCCACCCAAAATCCTAGCGCTGTTGAAAGAGAGAATCGCGCCCTTTCGAGAGCGCCGCAACGAGGCCAACGGCCGCGCCGCCGCGCGGCTGGGATAGAGGAGACAGCCAGCAAAGAAAAAGGCCGCCCGGTTTCCCAGACGGCCTTTCCTGTCTTACGGCGACTACACATTAACGGGCGATTTCAGAACCTCCGCACCGGGGCCTATCTCCCGGCCGTGTCCTACTCGGTAGCCGCTGCAAATCGGGACAGTCGCGAACTGGAGCCCGAACCGATGCAATGGTTTCCCATCTCCGTAAGATGACCCATTGAGCCATCAGCGCGTACCGAGAGCAAGAATGCGGCGGCGGATGTCCCCGCTGTTCCCGTTGTTAACAAGGGAACTTGTTTGAGCACGATCAGCGCGCAAATGCGTTTTCGCGTTTGTCGCGTGAAAACCTGGTTCACAACCTTCGGAACAAGAGCCGGGCCCCTGGCGTTGTCGCCCAACAATAAAAAGCGAGGGGACCATGGGGCGATACTATTTTCATCTTCAATCGGGCGACAAACTGATTCCGGACGAAGAAGGCGTTGATTTTTCGGATTATACGGCCGCTTACCGCGAGGCGGTACAATCGGTCCGTGAGCTTTTAGCCGATGCTATCAAGGCAGGCGATATGCGTGTCCCGGATGCGCTGGTGATTTCAGATGAGGCCGGGAAATCGCTCGACACCATACCGGTCACGGCCGTCTTGCCGAAATCGATCGGCCGACGTTGATTTCAAGCCGATCGAACCTTCAGTTACCTGGCGTCCACGGTTGGTAGTCGCCGGTGGCCTTGGGGCGGCGGCCGCTTGCAAGGGTCGAGCCGGACGGGCGGTAGGCCGCGGGCGTCCCGGTCAAGTTGGGCAGATGCGGCTTTTCCCATTCGCGCGGCGTATAGGCTTGTTCGGTCGGCGGCACATCGACGGTGTGGTGCAACCAGCCGTGCCACGACGGCGGAACGCGCGAGGCCTCCGCATAGCCGTTGTAAATCACCCAGCGCCGCTCGAAGCCGAGCGTCGGATCGATTTTACCGCCCTTGGTGCGGTAATAGCGGTTGCCCTGCTCGTCCTCACCCACGACTTCGCCGAACCGCCACGTCCACAATTGCGTGCCAAAGGTCTGGCCGTTCCACCATGTGAATAGTTTGAGCAGAAACTGCTTCATCGGCCAGGCGTCCCGCTTCCCAATTTCGTGATCCATTCCGCTATGCCCCCAACGGCGAACGTCGAACACCAGAGGGCATTGGCAAATCGATATTTCTGATGCCATCGGCGGGACGGATTGTCCAGTTAAGGATGAGGATCCCACTTAACCGCATCGTGATCCAATACGCGGAATCCGTTCATTTCGCGTACAGGTCCGAACCGGCAGTCTTGGAGGCGGGAGCATATGCTTTGTAAAAAAGGCTGGATTCAATGTCCCACAGATGGAGCCGACGATGATCAATTCTAAGATATCGACGACCGCGGCTGTC
>Ga0137403_10006187_pt1 | contig 13735 bp, 9 predicted proteins | sample CZOMad2_1_16fung_FD_122057 | JGI IMG/M metagenome (GOLD analysis project Ga0137403, IMG submission 122057) | Vadose zone soil fungal communities from Angelo Coast Range Reserve, California, USA - CZOMad2_1_16fungal (Hybrid Assembly) | ecosystem: Environmental > Terrestrial > Soil > Vadose zone... | reverse complement strand
AGCAAGGCACAGCGCGACAGCACCTGCCACCTGGGCCATTCCCCTACTGACGTCGCTGCTCAGGCTCTGCATAAAATCAGCCAGCATGTGATACTCCATTCCTTGGAACAACCGCGACCAGCTTGCCGGCTTCCAGGTACATCGTGCGGTCGGCGATGCGGGCAGCCTGCTGCATGTCGTGCGTGACAATCACGCAAGTCATCTGTCGCTCGCGGATGACACCCAGCACAAGCTCCTCGATTCCGCGCGCTGATGCTTCATCGAGGGCCGAGGTGGGCTCGTCCAACAGCAATACCTCCGGAGAGTTCGCCAGGGTGCGCGCTAGCGACACGCGTTGCGCCTCGCCCCCCGATAGGGTGCTCACGTCGCGATCCTGGTAGCCGGGCAAGGCGACGCGATCGAGCAGCGCTTTGATCTGCTCCTGCGACAGGGTCTCATGGCGTTGTAGGGGACCGAAGGCGATGTTCGCGCCCACGGTTCCCGGGAACAAGTAGGCCATCTGCATGACCATCCCGACGCGGCGCCGCAATTCTCGTGGCGCTATGGCACGATAGTCCTCACCGTCGAGCAGCACCGTACCGCCCGTTGCCTCATCGAGCCGGTTCAGCAGCCGCAGGAAGGACGATTTCCCAGCCCCGCTCGGACCGACGACTGCGAGCACCTCGCCTTTCTGCACTTGCACGCTGATATCGCGTACCAGAACCTTGTCCACGACAGCGCGGGAGAGATTCTTGGTTTCGACCGCTATGGCTTGAGCCGCCCAGTCCGTAGGGCGGCGGTCAGCTTCTTCGGGCGCATATTCTGCGTATTCGATGACCGGAGCGGATTTGATGGGCGTTGCATGCGACATGTTCTTGCTTTCCAGTTTCAAAACAGACATTCCCCGCTGGTACCCCGTGACGGCTCATCGGAACTTTGCCTGGCCCGGGTTCTCGGCTTGATAACGGGAAAAACAGCAACGCATGTGCCAGAACAGATTGATGTCCGGAAGGTCTAAAAATAAACGGATCAGGAGCGTCTGCATATGGTGCAGCTTGGTTTCGGACCGATTGTGAAGAAGATCCACTGACTACTTATCGGCACGTGTCGAAATGTCGACTTTACCTGGGACGAGTGATGCCCAGTTTTTTATCCGTGCTTGAAGAGTTGTGCACTTTATCTCGATCCAGAAATCGTCACGCTTTTCAAAATATCAACGAGCCAGGTCCTTTACGGTCTCGTTAACAGGCGCAAGGGTTGAACGCTCGGCGTGAGCACATCGCGCAGTAAAGAATTTATAAGCTGACCGTCCCTGAAAAAATTTGCTGCGAGTGCCAAGACTCGCGAGCCATTTAGGCGCGCCTCTACACGACTTGAAAGATTGATAAGATTCGATCACGGCCGGTAGAAATGAGTGCGAAGTCTCGGGGCTTCGTGCCCACGAAAGGTGCGCAGTGATCCGGCGTGAAGAGTCAGACCGTATCTTGTAGCCCCCGCGAAACTCGCCCAATCTTCTGAAAATGAAGAGCGCCCCGGCGTGTGGCTCGCACACCGGGGCGCGTGCATCCATATAGCATACACAGTGCGATCGCTCTCGGAATGGTGCGGACTCTGCTCATCAGCTTCAGTTCTCACTTGCTCGCGGGTGCCGGTTTCGCATTCACTCGAGTTCCGGCGCGTAATTCATCTGTACCGCTCACGGCAATCTGATCGCCTGGACTCAGAGCGCCAAAGACTTCAACCAGGTCTTTTCCGTTGTCGCTCATTGACGCGCCGCGTTTGACATCAACCCATTCCGTCACGCCGTCACGGATGCGAATCACGAAGCTACGCTCGGTGGTTGTCGCGATGGCCGAAGGGGTAACGAACATTGATGGATTCGGTCTACTAACCGGCCAGATGACCTCGGGGAACATACCCGGCGCGAGCCGCCTGTTCGGATTACTCACGTCGAGTTCCACCGGCATCGTCCGCGTCTTCGGATCGAGCGCATTGCTGATCCGCTGCACGATGCCGCTGAAGGTTTCACCCGGAAAAGACGGGAGGGTGAAACTTATCTTCGCGCCGGGCTCGATGCTGGAGATGTTTGCTTCAGGAACCGGCACGACGAGGCGCAGTCGAGAGACCTGCTGCAACCGCAGCATCGGTGGATTCGTCTGGCTACTCACCGGGCTGGCCAGGCTGCCCTGATGAACATTGCGTTCGGTGATGACGCCGTCAAAGGGCGCGGTGATGCGGAGGTAGTCTTCGATGCTCTGAGAGGAACGCGCCGCATCACGTAGGGCGCGTTCGTTCTCTTCAATCGCCTTGACCTCCGCCTGCGCCGCCGCCTCGTTCGCGTTCCAGAGCTGAACGCGGGCGCGTCCGGCCTCGGCCGCACGCTGCGCGATCTCCAGGTCATTGCCCGCGACGACGCCGGGCGTGGCCGACGCGGCTCTCATTCTCTGGTAAGTCGCCTCGTCCGCGGCCAGCTTCGCTTCGGCTTCGAGGCGCTGCGCGCGGATACCGCCGATTTTGGACTGAGCTTCGAAGCGCTGCGACCGCGTGGCGCGCACTCTGGCATCAGCTTCGCCGCGCTGCGTCTCGAGTTCCGGCGCGCGCAACCGGACGAGCAACTGTCCCTGCTTCACCTCCGAGCCGCGATCAACGTTGATGACTTCGACAAAGCCCGGCACTTTGGCGTAAAGCGCAGTGTCTTGATAAGCCTGTAATTCGCCGGGCAGGCGAACCTGCTGGTTCAGTTCGCGCGATTCGACCGTGGTGACTATGACAGTCGGTATCTGCGCTGGGGTGGCGGCCTGTGGGGCCGCAGTCTGCGGTTTCTGCCCAAAGCTGGAGTAGGCGCTCAGGCCGACGGCCGTTACCATCAGGGCGAGACCACCGATCATCAATTTGCGAGACATCTGCTTCGTCATTCGTTCTCCCTCATTTGTTCGTTCCTGGCTGATTCATTCGCGTCGTGTTTCGGGTGCAGCGATGCCGAAGCGCGACTGGCTTGGCGCTGAGCCATACCAAAGACCAGCGGCAGAACCGTCAGCAGTGCCAGCGTTGACGCCACCAGCCCACCGATCACGGCGCGCCCCAAGGGCGCCGTCTGCTCTCCGCCTTCGCCGATCGCCAGCGCCATCGGAATCATTCCCGCGATCATCGCCATGCTCGTCATCAGGATCGGGCGCAGACGGCCGCCCGCGCCTTCCATCGCCGCCGCATCGGCCTCCATCCCTTCACGCCTCTTCTGTTCGGCAAACGTGACGAGCAGAATCGCATTCGCGACCGACACACCGATCGCCATGATTGCGCCCATAAACGACTGCACGTTGAGCGTCGTGCCTGCGATCCACAGGGCGACGGCGACGCCGGTGATGACGGCCGGAATCGTCGAGAGAATCACGAGCGACACACGAACGGATTGAAAGTTCGCCATGAGCAGTAGAAAGATAACGACGATGGCGAGCAGCAGCCCCCATTGCAAACCCGACATAGTCTGGTTCATCGGCGGGACCTGACCGCGCAGGTTGACCGTCACGCCGCGCGGGGCTTCACCGGCGCGTGCAATCGCGTCATTGACTTCGCCCGCCACACTGCCGAGGTCTTTGCCCGCGATGTTGGCGGTGATCGTCACCATCCGCTGCTGGTTGTAGTGGTCGTATTCGCCGGCCATCGTGCCGTAGCCGATGTCCGCGAGATCGCCGACCCTCGTTTTCGTCATACCCCCGGGAATCGCGGGAATACTCTGCAAATCTTCAATCGAGGCCATCCGCGATTGCGGGATTTCGACCTGCACCTGATAAGCCTGGCCGCTGGTCGGGTCGCGCCAGTAGACCGGCTGCGTGAAACGACTCGACGAAGTCGCCGCCACGACCGAGCGTCCGACCTGATCGACTGTCACGCCGAGTTGTCCGGCGCGTTTGCGATCGATCCTGATCTCGGCAGTCGGGTAATCGAGCGGCAAACCGAATTGCAGATCGCGCAGCGCGGGAATCTTCTTCATCTCGGCCAGCACCTTATCTGCGACGCCGCGACTGACCGCGAGATTCGGGCCGCTCACCGCTACCTCGACCGGCGAGGGTGCACCGAAGTTCATAATCTGGCTGACGATATCTCCGGCCTCAAACGACAGGTCGACTCCCGGGATGACTTCGGGCAGTGTTTTTCGCAATCGCTCCTTGAATGCATCCAGCCGAATCCCGGAACCTTTTCGCAACGCCACCAGGAGGACGGCTTCCTGTGGACCGCTTGTCCATAGGTAAATCGTGTTGATGGGGTAGCTCGCCGGCTGGGCGCCTACGAAGCCGAGCGTGATAGCGACGTTGCCAACTCCATCTTTGGATCCAGCTTCTGCTTTGATGGCGTCGAGGGCTTTGAGCGCGATGACTTCCGTGCGCTCGATGCGCGTTCCGCTCCGGGCGCGCAGGCGCAATTGAAACTGCCCGGTATCCACGTTCGGGAAAATGTCCGTGCCGAGGTTGCGCCCGATGAGGAAGAGTCCGGCACAGACGATCAATAGATAACCGGCCAGCACGACCCATCGCAGCCGCCAGACGCTCTGCATCTTGGCCTGGTATTTACTACGCGCCTGGTCGAAGAGAGAAGGCGCTCCGTCAGACGTGTGGGCGCCGCGCAGGAGCCACACCGACAGTATCGGAAGGAGCGTATTAGAGAGGAAGTATGACGCGAGCATCGCCAAGCCGACCGCGAGCGAGAGTGGAATGAACAATGACCGCGCCACGCCGACCATGAAGAACGACGGCACGAAGACCGCCAGCACCGAGAGCATCGCCAGCAGCCGCGGCGTGATCGTCTCGTGTGTGGCTTCGAGCACGGCGGATTTGACTGATTCGCCGCGCGCCAGGTGCGTATGGATGTTTTCAATTGCGACCGTCGATTCATCAACCAGGATGCCAATAGCGAGCGCAAGACCGCCGAGCGTCATGATGTTGACGGTCTGCCCGGTCAGCCACAACCCGACCAGCGCCGCGAGTAAGGCAAATGGAATTGTAACAACGACAATCAGCGCGCTCCGCAGGTCGCGAAGAAAGAGCAACACCATCAGGCCCGTCAGGATTGCACCAAGCGCGCCTTCCACCGCCAGGCCGCGAATCGCGTTCTTGACGTAAGTTGACTGGTCGAATTCAAAGCTGACTTTGATGTCTTCAGGAACCAGCGCCTGAAAGTTCGGCAGTTCAGTCTTCACTCGATTGACGACATCGAGCGTCGAGGCGTCGGAGCGTTTCGTCACCGGGATGTAGACCGTGCGCCGGCCGTTGACCAAGGCATAGCCGGTTAGAATGTCGCTGCCGTTCTCGACCGTGCCGATATCGCGCACGTAGACGTTGGCGCCCGTGCCGGCGCGAATCGGCACGTCGTTCAGCTCCTGAATGTTCTGCACGACCGAATTGATCGGCGTCAGGCGGTTGAGATCGCCGGTGCGCAGGTTGCCTGCCGGCGTGATTGTGTTGCCTGCGGCAATCGCTTCGACGACCTCTTCGGGCGACATTCCGTATTCGCGCAGCCGCCCCGGATCAGCGTGAATGATCACGGTGCGCTGGTTGCCTCCGAATGGCGGCGGCGCAGAGACTCCGGGCAGCGTCGCGAACATCGGGCGCACGCGGAAGAGCGCCAGATCCTGTATCTCGCCGACGCTGCGGGTGTCACTGGAAAAGACGAGCTGTCCCACCGGCACACTGCCCGCGTCAAAGCGCACGACGAACGGTGAAACGGTGCCGGGCGGCATGAAGGCGCGCGCGCGTTCGACGTAAGCGATGGTCTGCGCGAGCGCTTGACTCATGTCGGTACCGGGGTGAAAGAAGAGTTTGACGAGGCCGACACTCTGAATGGACTTCGACTCGACGTGCTCGATGCCTGCGACGTAGAGGAAGTGATATTCGTAGTACGAGACCAGATAGCTCTCCATCTGCGCCGGATCCATCCCGCCGTAGGGTTGCGCGACGTAGATCACTGGCAGATTGAGATTCGGGAAGATGTCTACGGGCATTCGCGTCAGCGCGAGACCCGAGCAGAGCGCGATGGCGATGACCGCGACGAGAATCGTGAAGGGACGAATAAGCGCAGTATTGATCAGCCACACGTTTACTGTGTTCCTTTGATGGGTGTCTTCGCCACCTGCTCCAGAAATGGTTTGAGGTCGCCCTGCAGCTTTGCCGCAGCCAGCAATGCGCGCCATACCGCCAGCCGCGCTACCGCATCGTCAATCTCAGCCTGCGCCAGCAGCCGGTACGCTTCGGCAACTTCGGTGATGTTCGTCAAGCCAAATTCGTAGCGGGTATCAGAGCGTGTCGACGTTTCCTGCGCGGCTGTGAGCTGGATGGGAGTGTTCTCAGCGATCCGGCGCGCGGAATCGATCAAGGTGCGCGCCCGCGCGTCTTGCGTGGCGAGCGCCTGAATGACCTGATCGTAGCGCGCCTGTTCTGCCTGCGCGTTACTGGCTTCAGCTTTGCTCCGCGCGCGAAGCCCGAAGATGTCGAAGGCCGAAAAAGTTATCGTTATACCCGTCGCCCAGTTGAAGGTGTTGGGATAGAAGCCTCTGCCGTTATCGAAAGTGCCATCGAGCCTGGCGCTGGTGCCGCGTCCGAAAACGGCGGTTTGCCAGTCGAATCGCGGATACCAGGAGCGATCTAAAACTGTTTCGCGCGCTCGCACGGTCTCAATCGCGGCTGTTTGCGCGAGCGCGAGCGGATGAGCGGCGAGATTGGTCGGCGGCGATGGCGGCGCCGGCGGTACAGCAAGCAGCGGGCCGGGATCAATTGTGACTGGAGCTCCGCCTTGGCCGATGGTCTGGGCCAAATCGGCTCGCGCGAGCTCGGCGCTTTGCTGCGTTTGGATCAATTGATTTCTCGCGGCGGCCAGCTCGGCATCCGCGCGCGAGGCATCGACACCAGGTCGCAGTTGATTGTCTACCAGCGTGTGGACGGCTTTGGCGAAGATTTCCATCCGCTCAACGTTGGCCTGCGCGGCGCGCACGGTCTGCTCATTTGCCAGCAAGGTCAGAAAGGCATCGGCCGCCGCCGCGCTCACATCGAGCCGTGTTACGGTCTCACCTGCCTGGGCCTGATCGGTCAGTGCGCGCGCCAGATCGATATTCGCTTTCCGCAAACCAAAATCGAACGGTTCCCACGAAAGCAGCAGGCCGCCGGCGCTGCCCCAGGCACTCTGCTTGGTGGTTCTGTCAAAGACGGGGCCCGTAATCGGGGGTATAGTCGATTGTGGCAGCAGCAGCCCGGTGACGTTATTGCGCGTGCCGCGGTTCTGCTGCCAGAGCAGATCGGCGCGCGGCAAATAGGCGGTGCGCGCCAGCTCAACGCCGGCGCTCGCGGCTTGCGATTGAGCCTGCACAACGCGAACCGCGGGATAGGCGCTCAACGCTTGCTCGACCGCTGTGTTCAGGTTCAGTGGCGGCTGCGGCGACTCTTGCCCCAGAGAAAGAGCCGGCTGAAAGAGAGGAAGTAGACAGAAAAACAACTGCCCGATGATCATCTTCTTCATAGGTGAGCCTCCTTCAGGGATCTGGTCTTTAAAACCGAGTTATCACTGTCGGTCGGCGATCGGCAATTCGACACGAAAGCGACTCCCGGTTTCAGCGCTCTCCACTGGTGAGGCTGCCTCCGTGCGCCGTCACGATCGACTTGACAATCGCCAGGCCCAGTCCGGTGCCTGCCATCTGGCACGCCGCGCTTTGTCAGCGCGATAGAATCGCTCAAAGAGAGATGCGACAGGGTGGGACCCACCCTCTGCCTGGTAATTCTGATCCGAGAACTGGTCGTGCTGCTTCGCCTTTTTTTTGTTGGATATGTTGTTCGACGCAAGCGCTTTGCATCGAACGGGTTCGTTGCCCGTTTCCAATTACACGAGGGAACCCGAGCAACGCACATGCCAGAACAGATCGATGTCCGGAACGTTTGAAAATGTGCGGATCAGGAGGTCTCATGTGCTGCAGGTTTGGTTTCGGACGGGTTGTGACGAAGATCCCTTGTCGACTTATTGGCAGGTGACGGAATGTCGACGTTACCTGGGACGAGTGATGCCCAATCTTTTCATCAGAGAGCGAAGAGTTGTGCGCCTCATTCCGCGTCGAGCGGCGGCACCCGTGGGGTCGCCGATGGTCCAGTTCGTATCCTTGGAAAGGGTGAGAATCAGGATGCGGAGTTCCAGAAAGAATATCTCTCATGCCCAATGAGATGGAAAAACTCGTGAAATATGCGAGTGCCAAGACTCGCGAGCCATTTAGGCGCGCCTCTACACGACTTTCAAGATTGATAAGATTGTTATGCCAGGCCCTGCGTCTCCACCTACACGTCGCTATATTTACTAAAGCAGTTTTGCGTTCAAGCGAATATCGGTTCCGGCCAGCGCCTTCGACACGGGACAGTTCTGTTTAGCGTCCAGCGCATACTTTTGAAATGTCGCGTCGTCAATGCCAGGAATGTCGGCCTCGGTCTCCAGTTCGATCGTCGTGATGGAAAACCCTTCGCCAATCTTTTCCAGTTTCACTTTTGCGCCGGTATGGATGCGCGTCGGCGTGATACCCGCGCGCGAAAGCTGCGCGGTCAGCGCCATCGTGAAGCAGCCGGCGTGAGCCGCGCCGATCAACTCTTCCGGGTTGGTGGCCGATTGGCCTTCCTCAAATCGGGACTTGAACGAATACGGGCCGTCGAAGGCACCGCTGCCCACTTTCAGCCGTCCGCTGCCTTCGGCCAGATTGCCTTTCCATTCAGCTTCTGCTTTCCGTGTTGGCATAAAGCCTCCTTTCGACTTGCTGCTGTTTGCTTTGCTGTTTTCAGTGCGGTTCCCGGTAAATCGGCGTTCCGCTTCCTTGAGTGCCTAGTAGGTTCAAACGATCAAATCCTTATCTTCCTCCATCTCGGGGAGTCGTGACGCGGTGAGGTCCCTGAAGCTCGCGCTTAGGTTCGTTCTCCAGTTATCCATCGGCTTTGCTAAGGTCCAGGGAGGAAGTGGCATGAGCAGGCGGTCGGAAAGGGTGTTGATATACGGCTCGTACATCTGCCGCAAATGGTCAAGTTTCTGATCACCCTCGACGCTGCTGCGAAGCGGTATGCCAGTCGCAGTGAGGAACGTCCGCAATTTCCCGAGGTCTTCCACGGGAAGACGATCGATCTTACGCGCTCGTGGTAGCGCTCCTAAGACTTCTGCTAAATCCACAACCGCATGGCGCGAGATCGCGAACGTCATTTTGGCTTGCCACCGGACCCCGCCCTCTGCATACGCGATAATCAGGGTGCATGTATCGAGGATTGTCGCAAGCGCCGCCAACCAAGATTGGTTAGTGTGCTGCGAGCGGAAGTAGCACAAGACCGGATAGGAAAGGTGACTCTCCATCAATTCCGCCACCCAAGACTCCCAGTCGTGGAGATATTGACCGAGTGCTTGCACGTTCTGCCCCTGGATATGTCGCCGCAACAGTTCGCCTGCCGTTGGCGGGGAACCGGCGCGCGCATCCATCCGGGAGATGTTCACCTCCCGTCGCGAAAAGGCCCCATATAGCACTGGCAAGTAGGCGATGACAATCGCCAGGAAGCCGAAACCGACACCGCTCTCAATGACCGTAACTGCCCGTGCTATATCCCCTCGCGGTGTCACATCTCCCAAGCCAAGGGTAAAGAAGCTGCTGCCGCTCAGGTACAGGTCCGTCCAAAAGCTAACAGTTTCGTGAGGTACGTTGATTGGCGAGCCCATCGCCCAATACAAGAGCGCAAAGCCAAGAATCAGGCTCAGTGCCCAGGCCCCAAAGAGCAAGAGCAACGAGAGCGGTCCAAAGAAGCTGAGGAAGGATTCTCGCCGCTCGCCCGCAGGCACGTGGCGCGCCAGCGCCGACCAGGGAACCCAAGTGGCGCGATAGAAAAGCCGAGGTAGTCGGAAACGGCGAGTTACACGCCGGGGTAGAATAATCGTCTCGAATGTGTCCCAAAGGACGCCCGCGATAAGGACGCCCGCGATAAGCAAAAAACCTACGTCGGCAAGCATACAGCCCTCCCTCTTTGTGAGGACACCTCAGCGAAACAGATTCCCCCCCAGAGGATGTACGCTATTTCGCCTTCAACGACTTGCTTGGACAAGTTAAGCGAGGTCTTGTCGGTGGAAACATGTTTGCAAAAATCTGCGCGAATAGTGACCGTATCTGCGCATGGCCTTTCAGTGCGCCGTCTGGCGTGATAGGTTCACCGCTCGCTTGTACCGTTGGCACGTCCCATGGCGTGTTTTCCATGAACCACGCAGCGCGGAGGAAGGCGCTCGGCATCGGAAGAGATCTCAACTCCTCCTCAAGAATGTGTGCGTGAGCAATCAGGCCCGTGCCTTTGGTCCGTGGCGCACCGATGGAGGACAGATACACGGCTTTCGGGGGTCGAGCCGCGTCGAGCGCCTGACGCAATGCGGCGAATATCGCACGCGTCTCCAGAAAGTCCAGTTGCGGCGCGAAGTGGGATGGGATCATGACGAACACGCCCTCCACGCCGGTGAACGCCGTCGTCAGCGCGTTTGCATCCCGATAGTCGGCGATAGCAAGCTCCACCCCGCTTTTCTCCCACGACCTAGCCTTGTCAGCCTCCCGCACGATCGCCCGAACCGCCTGCCCGTTGGCCAGGAGCGTGCGCGCCGCTGCACCGCCTACCTGACCGGTAACTCCCGTGACTGCGTACATATGATTACCTCCTAATAATTTGTGACAGCAGATCAGGCGCTGTAGGCGCCGTCGATGTTGCCTCTCGCGCCCGACGAGCACCGACACGCTCAGTTATGGTGCCGCCCCTTCTCGCTGTCCATATGGAGAAGCTCTGCTGCGGGATATCGATCCCCAGCCGCAGCATTTGCCGGCACCGCGCGGCTGAGCGAGGCAAGGTTTTCCAAGGAGAGAGACACCTCGAGAGCACCCAGAGCCTCGGTGAGCCGATCACGCCGGCGCGCGCCAACCAATGGGACGATGTCTTTGCCCTGCGCCGCGACCCATGCAATCGCGACCTGAGCCACGGACACTCCGATCTCACCGGCGACCGATCGCAGTTGTTCGACCAAGGCGAGATTGATCTCCAGATTCTCGCCCTGGAAGCGCGGGCTCACGCTGCGGAAGTCGCGCTCACCGGCGCGCGCCTTCGACCAGTGGCCGCTGATCAGTCCGCGGGAGAGCACGCCATAAGCGGTGATGCCGATCCCCAACTCCCGGCAGACGGGAAGTATTTCCGCCTCGATTCCGCGCGAGATCAGCGAGTACTCGATTTGCAGATCGCTGATGGGATGGACAGCCCGTGCGCGACGAATCGTATCCGGACCTACTTCCGACAGACCCACGTAACGAACGTAGCCGGCCTTCACCATGTCGGCGATGGCGCCGACTGTATCTTCAATCGGCACAGTTGGATCAAGCCGCGCCAGGCGATAGATGTCGATGTAATCGACTCCGAGCCGTTGCAGGGAGTAAGCCAGGAAGTTCTTCACAGCAGCGGGTCGCGAATCGTAGCCGCCCCAACCTCCGCCCGGATCGCGCAGCGCGCCGAATTTCACACTGATCAAAACATGCTCCGGGTTGTGGCCGGAGAGTGCCTCACGGATCAGCATTTCGTTGTGGCCCATACCGTAGAAATCACCGGTGTCGAGCAGCGTGATACCAGCATCGAGTGCGGCGTGAATCGTGGCGATGCTCTCCGCGCCGTCGGCCGGGCCATAGAAGTCCGACATTCCCATGCATCCGAGGCCGATGGCAGACACGTCAGGGCCGCCGGTACCGAGTTTTCGATAGATCATTGTTTCATCTCCTCGTGTCGCGCATTTGCGGCGCAGTTATCTCGTGCGGACGCTGAAAACCCGAATTGCCCTTTGCTTTTCAAGTTATCTCCGCAACGCTTGTGCCAATCAGTCGATATTCAGAAGGCCATAAGTAACTTGAACTCGGTACGTTTGAGTGCCGAACTAGCGGCAGCAGCCGGGATATCGTCGTTGTAGGTGCGAAAAGCGAAAGCATAAAGTTTCATTCCGATTTTGCTGCTCGGCGCGATCGGCTGAGCATCGAACCAAACTTCACACAAGTTTCGTGGCACAGATATGACGGCTGCTTCCGTTGCGTAGCAGTTTCACGCTGTTATCCAGTCAACACCTCTCGAAGGGGCAACGTCCTCAGGCGGTGAGACGCGGAAACAGGGTCCACGCATTGCCATGACTGATCGCCCTGTGCTCGTCGGCTGTCAGGCCGTCATAGGCGTCCAGCTTGGCAGTGAAGGACGCGCCGACGTCGGCGGGTGCGTAGGGGAAGTCGCTGCCGAACAGGATGCGACCGCTGCCGGCGAAAGCCTTCAGGCTCCTCAAAGGCGCGCACGGCGTCGACATCATCCGGATCTTTCACGGTGAAGCTCTGTGCATGGGGCGCGATGTACATGCGCTCCAGCGACAGTTTTTGGTTCGAGGCACCAAGGATCAACTGGCAGACGGAATTGGTGGTCCAGGTCACGCCGGCGGTAGGCCTTCCTTGCTGCCTGGCGATTAGAACCATCGTCCGGTTCCAGTCGACCGATTGCTCCTTGAACCAAGCCATCACCCGATGGGAAATATCGAGCGCAACCAGAAAGAACGACGCGATCATCACCGCGTTAAATGGCACGGTCGCCCCAAGTGCGTCCCGCTTCGCCTCGAGATATTCCTGGCGCAGGAAGTCTGGCGTGAGTTTTGTCTCGTCAGTGAGGACGGCCTTGAGATAACGAAGTGTGATCGCGCAGGCGTAGTCCACCATAGCTGCGATCACGTCCTCCCGTCCACGATAGGCTTCGACGGCAATCTGATCACGCCACAGGCTCGGCGAATTGGCGTTCCGGGCGACTTGCGTCGCAGCGACCAGTCGTTCAGCGTCCTTACGCCAAAGATCGTTGGTCGGTTCGAGCGCATGCATATTGACGATAGTGGCGAGCGCCGGCCCGAAATGAGTGATTCCCGCAAGTTCCTTGAACCCGCGTGTCGACAGACGGAAGCTCTGAACTGCCGGAGGCCGCCCGCCACCCGGGAAAATTGCCATATCGGTACCGGTCGCAACGATGAGAGGGTCGTCAGCACCGGCTTTGACGGTCATCCTTGTCAGATCGGCTCCGATGCTCGTGGGTCCAGCGGTATAGCTCGCGTAAAGTGAGACCAGTTCCGGGCTTTGAAAAGGGGGGACAAGAGCTTTGCGTGCGGTCTCAGCGGCCGCCCCGCTTTCAACGGGGATAGTCGAACTGGCAACCACACTGGCGCCTGCTCTCTTCAGAAAGTCTCTTCGCGTTCCCATTCTTCACTCCAAATCATTCTGTACCGAACCGGTAGATGCGGCTTGACGTGCGGGGGCGCAATTTGGGGTCTGGCCTGAGTCATGATTTATTAATGCACGACTCAGGCCTGACCCCGGCCTTCCGCGTCCGATTTGATCGAGCTGAGTCGCGGGTGTCCAGAGATATCCATGGGAGCAATCCACATTGTCCTCGAGTTCATCAAACAGCTTCTTGCTCCACAAACGTGTTCTTGTCTCCTTCTGCGGACAAGCAATTAATTGCAACGTTGTAGCGCCAGGCGATCGCCCACTTGCCGTGCTCGTCATTGTCGATAGTGACGTCCTCGTCGAAGACATAAGCGATCTTCGGCCCCAGGCGTTCCGACGCGTCCCGGCGTCGGCCGGAGCACCACGACCCCACCTTTCCCCAAGAAACGTGCCCTCCCACGTCCTGCCGACGAAGAACAGGGCGACCGCGCCCGACGCTCCGACCAGCGC
>Ga0137403_10006186_pt1 | contig 13741 bp, 6 predicted proteins | sample CZOMad2_1_16fung_FD_122057 | JGI IMG/M metagenome (GOLD analysis project Ga0137403, IMG submission 122057) | Vadose zone soil fungal communities from Angelo Coast Range Reserve, California, USA - CZOMad2_1_16fungal (Hybrid Assembly) | ecosystem: Environmental > Terrestrial > Soil > Vadose zone... | reverse complement strand
GAGCGAGGGTGGTGTTGACGGGGAGCTCGGCATTAACCGAAGACGGAAAACCCGTCGCGGATTACTCGAATGACGCGGATGCAGTTTCCCATCCGCGTCATTCGCGTAATCCGCGGCTGGTTCCGCTTTCTGCCCACGCCGGGCGAGTGAGCTATCGGCAACTGGATCTCGGCGATCTCGATCAGGTCCAGCAACTCATTGCTGCCATCAAAGACGAGTACGGACAGCTCAACGGCATCCTGCATAGTGCCGGGATGATTGCGGACAACTTCATCCTGAAAAAGTCCGGCGCCCAATTCAGCGAGGTTCTCGCGCCGAAAGTCACCGGCGCGTACAACCTGGACCAGGCCAGCCAGGACGTGGAACTGGATTTCTTCGTGCTGTTTTCTTCCGTCGCCGCTGCGATGGGGAATCTGGGGCAAGCCGATTACGCGACGGCGAATGGTTTCATGGACCAGTTTGCGACGTATCGCAATCGGCAGGTGGCCGCAAAGGAACGGTACGGGCGCACGCGGTCGATCAATTGGCCGTTGTGGCAAGCCGGCGGGATGGGTATCGACCCGTCGAGCCAGGAACGGCTGCAACAAACCACGGGGATGCAGCCCATGCAGACGGCAACGGGGATGGAGGCCTTCCATCGCAGCCTCGCGTTGCCCCATGACCAGATTCTGATAGCGGAAGGTGATCTCAAGCAGATGCGGCGGGCATTGCTTACCGGCCCCTCGGTTCCGGCCGAACCGCGAGCGGAACAACCGGTGGCCGCTGCCGCGACCGATTCTGTGAGTCTCGCGGAGAAGACGCAAGACTACTTGCGCAAGGAATTTTCGGCATTGTTGAAACTGCCGTTCCACAAAATCGATCCGCAAGCGGCGTTGGAGAACTACGGCATTGACTCGATCCTGGCGATGAAGCTGACGAACCAGTTGGAAAAGAAGTTTGGGTCGCTCTCCAAGACGTTGTTTTTCGAATACCAGACTATAGCCGCGCTAGCCGGATATTTCGTGAAAGCGCATCCGGCGGTCCTGCGAGAAAACATCGGCCTCCCGCATCAAGAGCCCAAAGCGAAAGATGCTGAGCACACGACAATAGAAAAAAGGCGTCCCACTCCAGCGGCACGAATCAAGAATCGTTTCCTAAGTTCCAAAACGAATTATCAAAACGATATCGCGATCATTGGGCTCGGCGGACGATATCCGCAGGCTGAAAACTTGCTGGAATTCTGGAGAAACCTCCAAATCGGCCGCGATTGCATTACCGAAATTCCGCCGGAACGATGGGATCACAAGCTGTACTACGATCCCGACCCAAACAAGTTAGGCAAAAGCTATAGCAAGTGGGGCGGCTTCATTGCCGATGTGGACAAATTTGATCCTTTGTTTTTCAACATATCACCGAAAGAAGCGGAACTGATCGATCCGCAGGAGCGCCTGTTTCTCGAAACCGCATGGCAAACCATCGAGGACGCCGGCTACACGAAAGAGAGCGTCTCAGGAAGCCGGGTAGGCGTTTTTGTCGGGGTCATGTGGGGACAGTACGAGCTTTTCGGAGCCGAATCCGTTTTGAGAGGGAATACAACCCTCCCCGGTTCGTCCCACGCGTCAATCGCTAATCGGGTTTCTTACTTCTTCGACTTTCATGGTCCCAGCATCGCGCTGGATACCATGTGCTCTTCTTCCCTGACTGCAATTCATCTGGCGTGCGACGAACTTCGGAAAGGAGATATCGATGCGGCCATTGCAGGCGGCGTCAATCTCACGATCCATCCTTATAAATATCTCAGTCTGAGCCAGGGAAAGTTTGCGGCGAGCGACGGCAGATGCCGAAGCTTCGGGGCAGGAGGGGATGGATACGTACCGGGAGAAGGCGTGGGGGCCGTTCTGCTTAAGCCGTTGGAGAACGCTCTCCGCGATGGAGATCAGATATACGCGGTGATCAAATCGAGCAGCGTCAATCATGGTGGAAAAACCAACGGCTATACGGTTCCCAATCCGAATGCTCAGGGCGATTTGATTCTCGATGCCCTCAAGAAAGCCAACATCGATCCTAAAACTCTGAGTTATGTGGAGACTCATGGAACAGGCACGTCCCTCGGAGACCCCATCGAGATCACGGGGTTGTTGAAGGCATTTGAAGGTTCCACCGAAGAGAAACAGTTCTGCCCGATCGGGTCGGTCAAATCAAATATCGGACATCTCGAGGCGGCGGCGGGGGTCGCAGCCGTTACCAAAGCTTTATTGCAGATCAGACACAAGCAGTTGGTCCCGTCTTTACATGCCGATCCTCTCAATCCGAACATCAACTTCGAGGATTCGCCATTCTACGTACAGACCGAACTGGCGGAATGGAAGCGCCCTGCTGCGCATCCAAGGCGCGTTGGTGTGAGTTCGTTCGGCGCGGGCGGATCTAACGCGCATCTCATTTTAGAAGAATACGCCGATGTACGAGAACCGGAGAGCGCGTCGCATGCGATACGGCCCGAAGCCTTTGTTCTTTCAGCAAGGGACCAGAACGCGCTTTGCCGTTATGCAGAGAAAGTCGTTAATTTCCTGGACAACGTCCCCGGCGTCTCGCTGGCGAACATGGCGTATACCTCACAAGTGGGACGGACGCCAATGGATGCACGGCTTGTGATCATCACGTCGAGTCTGGAAGACCTCAGAGACAAACTGAATCAATACGTCAATTCAGGAGGTAACACCCCTGAGTTGGAAGGTGTCTTCTACGGGAAGATCAAGGAGAGCCAGTACAGCGCAGGCAATCTGATTGAAGGACCGGCTGGAAGGACCTTTCTTGAAGCTCTTCTGGCGAACAGGGATCTGGAAAAGATCGCCAGACTCTGGATTTTGGGTGCCGGCATTGACTGGTCTCTCATGTACCGGCACGCCAATCCGAGGAAGGTTTCCCTCCCGACGTATCCATTCGCCAAAGAAAGGTGCTGGATCAATCAGGAAACGCCAACTGTAGCGGCGGTCTATGACCGCGGAGGATCCGGAATCGACGAAATACCGGCGGTCATAGACCGCCGCTACAGTAAGAACGCGCCTGAGGAAAAACGGAGGACGTATTATTACCCGCAATGGACTTTGAAGGCCCTCGATGTGCCGGAGGAGAAACGGCCGGCCCTGGATCCGAATGGCCCGAATGGCCCGATCCTGATTGTGGATACGTCGAAGGGGCTGTTCGTAACCTTGAAACAGCGACTGGAGAACGCTTCCGTCGAGGCTTCCCTCGTTTTGTTGAAACCAGGAAAATCGTTTAAGGAACTCGAACCGAATATTTACGTCATAGATCCTGAACGCGAAGAACAGTTCCACGAACTCGTCGAGACTCTCAAGAATAGAGGCCGGCTCCCCGGCATAGTTCTTCATCACTGTTCGAAGGTGTGCAACCTGGAAGTCAAACGAGAGGTCGCACAGCAATTGAATAGCGGACCCTACACGCTCCTCTATCTCTGCAGGGCCCTGATAAGGGAGAAACATCAGGTGCCGCTCCGAATCATGTCGGTCTTCTCCAGCCATTCGGAAGCAACGGCTCCGTTGGGGGCTGCCCTTGGCGGTTTTTTCAAGACCCTGACGCTGGAAGATCCGAGGTACCTCGCAAAGGTCGTTGATATTCAAAGCCAGCAAGCCGATCGGGAATTATCTCTTTCGCAGAAAGCTGCTCTCATTTGGGATGAGGTTTCCGATAAAGACTGGACGACACAAGAGATTCGCTATCGGAGCCACACGGGGGACGATAAGCAAGGGCTTGCGCGATACACAAATGAGTTGGTGCCGCAGACGAGTGCGGAAAGAGAATCGTCAGCGTTGCCGCTGAGACAGAACGGTGTCTATCTGATTACCGGCGGATTGGGCGGCCTGGGACTCATCTTTGCCGAATATCTGGCGAAGAAGTTCCAGTCGAAACTGGTCCTCGTTGGACGCTCCGTGCTGAGCGCCAGGCAGGAGGAAAGGTTAAGCCAGCTAAAAAGCTACGAGGCCGAGATCCTCTTTCTTCAGGCCGATGTCTCCAAATGGGAAGACATGGAAATGGTCGTGCGTGAGGCGAAAACGCGATTCTCGGAAATCAATGGGGTGATTCATTGCGCGGGCGTGAATCGCGACGCGTTCATTCTCAAGAAGACGAAGGAAGAGATGGATGCGGTGCTGGCGGCGAAGGTTTACGGTGCGATCAACGTGGATCTGGCGACGAGCGGCGAGAATTTGGACTTGTTTGTTCTGTGTTCTTCTGTCGCCGGTGTAATGGGGAACGTTGGGCAAAGCGATTACGCGTACGGGAACCATTTCCTGGACTTGTTCGCAGAGACTCGAGAGAGTCTGAGAAGTGAGCAGAAACGATCGGGCAGGACGTTATCGATCGACTGGCCGCTGTGGGAAGAAGGAGGGATGGGTGTCTCTCGGGATGATCTTGCCCTTCTGGAAGAACGAACGGGAATCTGTCCACTGCCGACGCAAGACGGCATTCGATACCTTGAAGACTTCCTTCGGTCCGAGGCGGCGCAAGGTGTCGCTCTTTACGGAATCCCTTCCAGGATAGCCGCCTGCATCGCCCGGGAGCCCCTTCATTTGTTGGCGGCTCATAGAAACGTGTCGGCCCCGGCGGAGCCTATTGATCCCGCGGCTCTCCTTGCAAATACGGAAGCGTATTTGAAGGCGCTGATCGGCGAGGAAATCAAGCTCGCCCCGGACCGTATCGGTTCGTCCGATCGTTTAGAGTCGTTTGGCATCGATTCGGTAATGATCAATCGAATCAACGCCCAGCTGGAACGGGACCTGGGCGCACTGCCGAAAACCCTGCTCTACGAACACGAGACGGTTGGGGAACTCGCGACCTTCCTGTTGCAGTCGGCGAGCGAAGCGCTGGCCCGGATTTCTCACCCGTTCCGGTACGAAGACGGGGAACCAGCCGCGGATTACGCGAATTACGCGGATGCCGATTCGTCGCTCGTCGGACAGCATGAAAGTCTGCATCCGCGTAATTCGCGTAATCCGCGGCTGGTTCCCATTGCAGATCAGGAGTCACCGGCAGCGGAAAACGATGACCTCGAGGAAATCGCAATCATCGGCATCCATGGCTACTATCCTCACTCCGCGAATTTGGACGAATATTGGAACAATCTGAAACAGGGAAGAGATTTGATCGATTTGGTCCCCTCAAATCGATGGGACTATGAGGACCTCTATCATCCGGATCCGACGGCCGCGGCGGACGGAAAAATCTACTGTAAATGGGGCGGCTTCCTGGACGACTATGACAAGTTCGACCCACATTTCTTCAAGATTTCCAGTGCGGAAGCGAAACTGATCGATCCCCAGGAGCGTCTGTTCCTGGAATCGGTGTGGGCTGCCATCGAGGACGCTGGATACACGAGAGGCCGTTTGAGAACGCGCTTTCCCAAAGGCGGAAGCGCGGACGTGGGCGTCTTTGTCGGCGTTACCACCAACTCCTATCATTTATGGGCGCCCGAAGAACGTACCCGAGGGAACTTTGTTTGTCCCACCGCCCTGCCCTGGTCCATCGCGAACCGTGTTTCCTATTTCTTCGATTTCAACGGACCCAGCCTGCCCGTTGACACAGCCTGTTCTTCTTCATTGGTTGCAATCCATCTCGCCTGCGAAAGCCTGCGAAATCGCGAATGCCAGCTCGCGATCGCGGGCGGCGTCAACTTGTATTTGCATCCCGCGAAATACGAATCGCTGTGCCAGAGACGCATGCTTTCGCTCGACGGAAAAACTCACAGCTACGGCGCTGGTGACGACGGGTTCGTTCCCGGAGAGGGAGTGGGAACTCTGGTACTCAAACCGCTCCGCAAAGCGATCGACGATCGGGATCATATTTACGCCGTTATTCGGGCAAGCGCGTTCGACCATAGTGGCCGGTCGCATGGATATTCCGCTCCTAACCCGAATGCTCAAGCGAGTCTGATCAGCCGTACCCTCGAGAAGGCGCATATTCATCCTGAAACTATTGGCTATGTCGAAGGTCATGGCACGGGAACCCAGCTGGGCGACAGTATCGAAATCGCCGCGCTAACTCAGGCGTTTCGAAAACAGACGACGAAAAAACAATTCTGTCCGATCGGTTCGGTCAAGGCCAATATCGGGCATTCGGAATCCGCGGCAGGAGTTGCCGGCGTGGCGAAGGTCATCCAGCAAATGGAGCATCGACAACTCGCTCCTTCCATCCATTCTGACGAGCCGAACCCCAATATCGAATTCAAGGAGTCGCCGTTTTATCTGCAACATGGACTGTCCGAATGGACATCGTCTTCTGTTCATCCGCGGCGCGCTCTCATCAACTCATTCGGCGCGGGAGGAGTGAACGCGTGCGTGGTCATGGAGGAATACGAAAAGCCGGGCGCCCCCGGCAACTGGCAGGAAGCCGGTCCCTGTGTGTTCACACTCTCCGCCAGGAATGAGGATCGGCTTCGGGAGTACGTTGATCGCCTGCTCACTTATTTGCAAGGTGAACAGGGTATCGATCTTGCGAGCTTGTGCTATACCCTCCAGGTCGGCAGAGAAGCGATGGAAGAGAGGTTGGCGATTGTTATTTCGGAAGTGAGTGAACTCATCGATCGCCTGGGCGACTGGAGCAAACGAGGACCTGCGGCCAACGTATATCGCGGCAGTCTCGGCACGCGCCGGACGAAGCCGTCCTCGAAGCTTGCCAAGACAGCTATGGCAGAGCAAAGCCTGATCGAGCTCGCTTCGATGTGGGCTGCAGGTGAAGAAGTGGACTGGGAGAGTCTGTATTCTGGGAAGACACCTCGCCGGATCAGTCTGCCTACCTATCCGTTTGCGCGCGAGAGATACTGGATGTCGGACTCCGTAGTTCCGGAAATGGCCACGCAAAGGCCGGCCGCTCCCAGCGCTCAACTCCATCCGTTGATCGCCTACAACTCGTCTACTTTGAAGGAAGTCAGTTTCAGTTCATCGCTGTCGGATACCGCATTTTATGCGGTCGATCATAAGGTGCACGAACAGAGCATTTTCCCGGGAGCCGGGTTCCTGGAGATGGCGTGCATCTCGGCAAATACCGCAAGCGAGCAAAGAGTGCGCAAGATCAAGGATATCGTTTGGATCCACCCTTTGAGTTTCCGGACGGGCCCGCAAGCCCTTCAGACCGTGTTGAGACAAACGGGCGACAGCGTCGAGTATATGATTGCGTCATTTGATGACGAAAACGAAACAATCGTTCATTCAGAAGGAAGGCTGGCTTTCGGGAACGGATCGGCGGATCCAGCCGATGCCGAGGATCGCATTCCGCTTCAAGCACTGAAAGCGCAATGTGCAGGACCTGAAGATGGTGCAGCCTGTTACGATAAGTTCAGAGAATACGGCCTGCATTACGGGCCCTCCTTCCAAACTATAGAGGAGCTTTACGTCAACGGTTCCTTTGCTCTATCGAAGCTGAAAATAGCGGAGCATCTGAAAGGCGATTTTGGTCAATATATTCTTCATCCCAGTCTGATCGACGGCGCCTTGCAGACAGCCGCCGGCCTGGTCGGAAGTCTGGCACCGCGGACGTCCTATCTGCCATTTGCGCTGGATGAGATCGATATCATCAGACCCTTGCCTCAGACGTGCTATGCGTATGTGGAATGCTCTGACGCGCATACGCAGAATCGCGCCGGCGTCTCAAAGTTCAACATTCGACTGTTGAGTGAAAGTGGAGAGGTGTTGATCAAATTCAAGAACCTGTACCTCAGACCACTCGCCAGGCCGCTGCTGAGTAATCATTCCCTCGAACTGTCCGAGGTGGCCATCGGATGAGCCATGAACTCATGCCGCTAGTCGTTGTGCTGGAGATGCGCCATCACTACATGAAGAACTATAACTATCTTGTGGTCGATCGCGGCAGCCTTCAGGCGGTGATCGTGGATCCGGCCTGGGAAATCGAAAAAATTGATCAGGCTTTGGCGGACACGCAGGCCAGACTGAGCGGTATCCTGCTGACCCATTCCCATCCCGATCATATCCATCTGAGCAAGCCGCTGGCAGAGAGATACGGCTGTCCGATCTGGATGTCGAAAGTAGAAATAGCGGCGTCCGGGTTCAGCGCCAGACAATTGATCGGCATCGATGGAAGCCCATGGACGCTTGGGCAAATGCTGATTGAACCCATAGTCACGCCCGGCCACACACCGGGCAGCACCTGTTATTTGATAGCGGAGAACCTGTTCACGGGCGACGTTCTGTTTGCCGAGGGTTGTGGTATTTGTCCCGATACGCAGGCCGCGCACGCCATGTTTGCGAGCCTCCAGCATCTGAAAAGCCGGCTCGAGCCGGACACGCGCATCTTCCCGGGTCATTCGTACGGGCAACCGCCGGGCCGGATAATGTCACAGTTGCGGCGAGACAATATCTATTTGCATTTTTCGGATAAGGATAAGTTTGCGGCCTTTCGGCTGAGAAGCGGACAGGACAAAGCGAAAATGTTCGCTTTCAGGTGAGCGGCGCGCGCAATCGTTGAGAGCAGGATCTAAAAGGAGACCATATGAGTGCAGTGGGGATCGAGGCGATAAACTCTTTCGCGGGGACCGCCTACATCAATGTAGAAAAGCTGGCCAGACATCGCAGGTTGGATATGACGCGATTTGCGAACTTGCTGATGAAGGAAAAAACCGTCCCGCTGCCTTATGAAGACCCGATCACCTTCGGTGTGAACGCAGCCAGGCCGCTGATCGACGCCATGAGTCCGGACGAAAAAGACCGGATCGAGATGGTCATTAGTTGTACGGAATCCGCTTTCGATTTTGGCAAGTCGATGAGTACGTATTTTCACAAGCTCCTGGGCTTGAATCGTAACTGCCGGTTGTTCGAGCTGAAAAATGCCTGCTATTCCGGTGTCGCCGGGTTGCAGACGGCGGTCAACTTCGTTTTGTCTCAGGCTTCACCCGGGGCCAAGGTATTGGTGGTCGCAACCGACGTTTCCCGCTTCATGACGGTGGAGGGCGGAGATGCGCTGACGCAGGACTGGTCGTTTCTCGAGCCAAGTGGCGGAGCCGGAGCGGTGGCGATGATCGTCAGCGAGACGCCTTACGTATTCCAGGTCGATGTCGGAGCCAACGGCTATTACGGTTATGAGGTAATGGATACTTGCCGGCCCGTTCCCGACAGTGAGGCGGGCGATTCCGATCTGTCGCTGCTTTCCTACCTGGATTGCTGCGAGAACACTTTTCTGGAGTACAAGAAGCGTGTGGAGGGTGCGAACTTCGCCACTACCTTCGGCTATCTGGCCATGCACACTCCTTTCGGAGGCATGGTCAAGGGAGCGCATCGCGACATGATGCGCAAAATGGTCAAGGCGAATCCGAAAGAGATTGAAGCGGATTTTGAGCGTCGCGTGATGCCTGGCATCACCTATTGTCAGCGCGTGGGGAACATCATGGGGGCGACCGCCTCGCTGTCGCTGCTCAGCACGATCGACCACGGTGATTTCCACACGCCTCAGAGAGTTGGTTGTTTTTCTTACGGGTCCGGCTGCTGTTCCGAGTTCTTCAGCGGCATCGTCACGAAGGACGCGCAGCAACGCGTGCGTGCGCTCGGAATCAAAGATCAACTGGACAAACGATATGAGCTGTCGATGGAAGAATATGACCGTCTGCTCGTGACCAACAATGCCGTGAAATTCGGCACTCGCAACGTCGTGTTGGACTCCGGTCTCATTCCTCAGGCGAGGCGTGCTCAAGGAAAGGGAACGCTTTTCTTGACACAGATAAAGGAATTTCAACGACAGTATGATCGGGTAGCTTAGACACGCAAAGGCTGGAACGCGGGCTAAAGCCCGCGACTACATTTAGGATCAAAATGGCTCCGGTTCCCAATGTAGTCGCGGGCTTTAGCCCGCGTTCCAGCCTTTGCGTGTCCGCGGAACCTCGGAAGCTTTTGTTGACTTGAAACATCCCTCGAAATACCATCAGGCCCGCTCCAATCAGGCATATCAATTTTTGGGACTGTCACTGTAGCGGCGGTCTATGACCGCCGGTCCTTACTCGCATGCTGCGAAAAGCCGGCGGTCATAGACCACCGCTACAGTGGCTTAAAGGAGAGGGAATGCGCTGCAACACTTGGATACTGGTTTTGGTGGGTCTCGTTTTGGTCGGCACAGCCACCTGGAGTACCGCACAACAGACGACGGCTACGTTTGCCGGAGTCGTTACCGATACGACAGGCGCGGTGCTTCCCGGAACAGACATTCAGCTTGTCAACGAGGGTACGGCTGCGGTACTCCAACAAATAACCAGCGAGACGGGAGAATTCATATTCAACTACGTTCCCGTCGGTACGTATACGCTGAAGATTACACTGCCGGGTTTCAGAAGTTATGAGAGCCGGGCGATTCCATTGAGTGCCGCGCAAAATGTACGGCGGACTTTCACTCTGGAGGTGGGCGCCCCAACCGACAATATAACGGTGACGGGCGAGGCGCCTTTGGTCAACACGGTTTCTCCCGAGCAGCGCTTGAGTCTGGACACCCTCGAAGTGACGAACCTCCCGATGGTCAACCGCAACGTTACGAGTATTCTGGACGTGGCATCGGGGCTGACCAAAGGTGATGCCAACAATATTGGTTTTGCCGGAACGCGTTTCCGCCTGAACGGTCTGGGCGGCAGTGCGATGAGTATTACCGCAAATGGAGCGGACGCAAACGGTAACGCAGGCACGTTAACGATATCGGCATACGGGGCATACAACAAGATCGACGTCATGAGCACGGAATCCGTTGCCGAGGTGCAGATCGTTAAAGGCGTGATGCCGGCGGAGTACGGTTCGGCGATGGCGGGTGCGATGACTTTGATTTCCAAGTCCGGAACGAACCAGTTGCACGGCAGCCTGTTCCATCGATATGAGGGTTCCGTGCTCTCGGCGCGGCATCCATTCCTGCGCGAGAGACCCAACTCGGTCTGGAACCAGTTCGGCGGCTCCGTCGGAGGTCCAATCAAAAGAGATAAGCTTTTTCTCTTCGCCGCATATGAAGGCTATCGCCAGCATACTTCGATTGCGATCGATCCTTCCCCGGCGGTTCCCACACCATACTTCCGCGAAATATTGCTCAAGTCATTACCGGATCCTGCGACGGCAGTCATGCTCAGCTACTATCCTCTTCCCAACCAGCCGTATGGTCCGACGGATCTGCTGGCCCTCTGGACCGGTGCCGGGCCGAAAGTGAATAAAGACGATCACATCGACGCAAAAGTCGACTACATCCTGGGTGGCGGCAATCTCTCCTTTTCAATCTTCGGCGGACATCCATTCCAATTTCAGGCGGCCGCCCAACCGCTGAATCCACAGACCACCAATGCGTTTACGCGGCGCTGGGCCGCCAATTACACCATTGGGAAAGGCAGATGGACATCATCCAGCCGTGCGGGAATGAACTGGAACTATTTCGATCGAATCGATGCGATCTGGAACGCCCGGGATCCCGTCAAAGCCGAAACCCAACCCGATGGCCGCGGACTTCCCACCATTTCGTATCCGGGTTTAACCGGTTTTAATAAGGACAACCGCCAGCAGGGCCTGATACCGGCCTACTCTTTCGAGCAGCAATTCGCAATTCTCAGCGGAACGCACTCGTGGAAATTCGGCGCTCTGCTCAGCCTTCCGTCCGGGGGCCAGGCGCAAACAACTTCATCGGCGGTCAATTATCAGACGCTGCCCGATATCCAGGGCAATACGCCTTCCGGGATCGCCTACACCGCCAATAAATGGCCATCGACCTGGCGCATGATCAATTTTGGGATGTTTGTCCAGGATGATTGGCGCTTTACCAAAAAGCTTGTCCTGAACGTCGGACTTCGGTACGACCGCTTTGGCCATCTCGCCATAAGGCCGTGGAAGGGCGAATTTGGCCGGTCTCTGCAGTCATACAATCTTCCTCCCGATGTGGAAAAAAGCCTCGAGAGCAAGCTTCCAATGCTTCTCTACAACTTTGACGGCTTGCGCGACCCTGTGAACTTTGTATGGGGACCGCTGCGGCCTACGGACAATCCGGTTAACAGTGACAATCTCAACATCAGTCCCAGATTCGGATTTGCCTATACTGCCGACAGCAAGGGCGACTTCGTGGTGCGAGGCGGCTTCGGCATAAATTTCCAGGGATTCGATGCATCAACGTATGAAGGAAATGTGCAGCAAAGTCCGACGCTGCCGCGCAGCCGCTCGTTCTCGAGAGCGGAAGCCGCCACTTACGGGTTAAGGTTTCCGATCTATACCGAAGAGATGTTGAACCTGTTTCAACTCACAAATCCCCAGGGCCTGCCGCAGCTCAGCAACAAGTGGGATCCGAACACGAGAGCTCCGTACGCGATGAATTACACACTGGGGATTCAGCGCGCGATCACTTCGACAACCGTACTGGAGACAGCGTTCGTAGGATCACGTGGCGTCAAGTTCAACATGGCCCGTACGGCCAATATCCTTGACCGCATTACCGGACTCCGTCCCAATCCGAATGACCTGCAGGCGACGTACTACGACGGTTCACAGCAGACGAACTACAACTCGTGGCAGACCACCCTGAAAAAGCGGATGACGCGCGGACTGCTGTTGAACATGAACTACACGTGGGGTAAGGCATTGGCGTACACCGGCGGTGATGTCTCTGCCGGATTCTTCGGCGACACGACCAACAACATCGAAGATTTTGACAAAGTTAAAATCGAGCGCAGCCTTTCGGCCGGCGACATCGCCCACAGCTTTGTTCTCGATTGGGTCTACGCCATACCCACACCGTTCGCGGGTTCGCCGGTTGGCCGCCAGGTCCTTGGAGGGTGGCAGATTTCCGGTATCTGGCGAGCGGCAACAGGGCGGCCATTCGGCGTCACTCAAACGGGCGGGCGGCCGGATATCGTCGATCTTCAAGGAGCGGTCAATCCGAACTGCTGCAGTTTCGGAAATCTACAATATCTGAATCGGAGTTCCTTCCAGCTTGTGGATATCAACCGAAACTCCAGCCGAACAGTGCGGAGGGGATACGCGAACTCCACCGCTTTTCGAGGTCCCGGAATGTACAACGTGGACATCTCTCTGGCGAAGAATTTTCCTTTGGCCGAGAAGAAGAATCTCGAATTCAGGTCGGACGTGCAGAACTTGCTGAATCACACGCAATACACGAACGTTTCCACGAACCTGGCCAATGTCGATTTTGGCCAAATTGCAGGAGCGCGTGCGGCCCGCTCCATTCAACTGCAATTGCGATTGACCTTCTGAGTTCAGCCGCGGATTTCCGTGAAATCCGCGGCTGATTCCTGAAGAGTTTGATTTCGCCGAAAAAACCTCCAAAACCCCGCCTTCGGTAGCGCAGCACGTGACACGAGCGTATGATCCGCGGAGCGCTCCCGATCATCTCTTGTGTTTGCGCATCTCGAATTCAAGGAGTCTTGAATGGATGTAATCGTTCAACTGTCTCCAGACGCCGCACGAGCTTTGCAAGGGCACGCGCCGTCGACAACCGAAACTGAGGAAATTCGCAGATCATTGCAACAGGTCGGAGTGGATCTACTGCCTCTGCATCCAGAGTCAGGCGATCCAACTCTCGACACCTACTTCTACGTGCGTGTTCCGGACGAAGGAGCCGCACGCCGCGTGCTGGATGCAGTTCGGAGCCGTAAGGCGGTGACTGCGGCTTACCTCAAGCCACCGGAGGGGCCGCCCTAGCATCCCGTGGTAATTCGGGGACAGACGTATAAATCACCTAAATTCTTCTAATGTTTTCAATGAGAATTTAGGTGATTTAT
>Ga0137403_10006185_pt1 | contig 13741 bp, 9 predicted proteins | sample CZOMad2_1_16fung_FD_122057 | JGI IMG/M metagenome (GOLD analysis project Ga0137403, IMG submission 122057) | Vadose zone soil fungal communities from Angelo Coast Range Reserve, California, USA - CZOMad2_1_16fungal (Hybrid Assembly) | ecosystem: Environmental > Terrestrial > Soil > Vadose zone... | reverse complement strand
GCGGCGCCCGGCACGCTGATCGCGGGCTCGGCCGGCCTCGGGCGCGCGCTGAGCCGCGCGCTCGGCTGCGAGGCGCCCGCCGTCGCCCTGCCGCCGGGGCGCGCGCGCCTCGTGGTCGTGGGGAGCCTCCACCCCGCGAGCCGAGCCCAGCTCGACGCCCTGCTCGCCGCGGGCGTGCCGCTCGTCATCGCCGACGCGCGGGGCCACGGCGATCCCGCGGCCGCGGTGGCCGCCCTCGCGGCCGGGCGCGGCGCCCTCGTGGCCAGCGCCGCCGCGCCGGCGGACCGCGAGGCGGTCGCCCGCCACCTGGCCGCCGCGGCGACGGACATTCTCGAGCGCGCGACGCCCGATCTCGTCGCGGTCACCGGTGGCGACACCGCGTACGCGCTGATCCGCGCGCTGCGCCCGCGACGCTTCGATCTCGTCGGCGCCCCCGCCGACGGGCTGGCCCTGGGCCGCCTCGTCCTCGATAGCGACGGCCGCTCCCTGTCCTTGCTCACCAAGGCGGGTGGGTTCGGCGCCGCCGATCTCCTCGCCACGCTCCTGGGAGGAACCTCGTGACCGCCTCTCGCGTTCCCGTACTCGGCATCACCATGGGCGACCCCGCCGGAGTGGGGCCCGAGATCACCGCCAAGGCGCTGGCGCATCCCGAGGTCACCGCTGCCTGCCGCCCGGTGGTCATCGGCGACCGGTCGGTGATGGCCGCCACGCTGGCGCTCCTGCGGTCCCCGCTCACCCTGCACGCGGTGAGGTCGGTGGCCGAGTGCACGTTCGAGCCGGGCCGGCTCGAGTGCTTCGATCTCGCCAATGTGGACTGCGCCACGCTCCCCAAGTCCACCGTGAGCGCGGAGGCCGGTCGGGCCGCCTACGCCTACATCGAGACCGGCGTGCGGCTCTGCCAGGCCGGCTCGATCGACGGCATCGTGACCGCGCCCGTCAACAAAGAGGCGCTGGCCGCGGCGGGCGTCCAGCACGCCGGACACACCGAGATCCTGGCGCGGCTGACGAACACGAAGGACTTCGCGATGCTCCTGATGGGCAAGGAGCTGAAGGTGATCCACGTGACGACGCACGTGGCGCTCCGCCGCGTGCCGGACCTGGTGACGCGCGAGCGGGTGGGCCGCGTCATCCACCTGGCGCAGCAGACCATGACCGGCCTCGGCCGGCCGCGGGCCCGCATCGCGGTCTGCGGGCTGAACCCGCACGCGGGCGAGGACGGCCTCTTCGGCGACGAGGAGAAGACCCAGATCATCCCGGCCGTCGAGGACGCGCGGCGCGAGGGGCTCGACGTGTACGGGCCGCTGCCCGCCGACACGCTGTTCTCGCGCGCGCGGGGCGGCGAGTTCGACATCGTGATCGCGATGTACCACGACCAGGGCCACGTGCCGGTCAAGACGCTCGGCTTCAACTACGACGAGCAGAGCGGCACCTGGACCGGGCTCTCCGGCGTCAACGTCACCGTCGGCCTGCCCTTCCTCCGGGTCTCGGTGGACCACGGCACCGCCTTCGACCGCGCCTGGAAGGGCATCGCCAACCCCGAGAGCATGCTCGAAGCCATCGACGTCGCGGTGCGCATGCTCACCCCAAAGCCCTCCAACCCCTGACGAGGATCCCCCATGGACGAGCGCGCGCTACGCGAGATGATCTCCGACGTGAAGGCGGGTCGCCTGAGCCGGCGGAGCTTCGTGCAGACGATGATCGGGCTCGGTCTCACCGCGCCGCTGGCCGCCCAGATGCTGGCCTCGGCGGGCGTCGCGCAGGCCCAGCCCAAGGCGCCGGCCTTCACGCCGACCAGGCGCGGCGGCGGCGGGCTGCTCAAGACCCTGTGGTGGCAGGCGCCCACGCTCTTGAATCCGCACTTCGCCACGGGCACCAAGGACCAGGACGCCTCGCGTATCTTCTACGAGCCCCTGGCCGCCTTCGATCCCGACGGCAACATCGTGCCCGTCCTGGCCTCCGAGGTGCCGAGCGTGAACGCGGGCACGCTCGCCCGCGATCTCACCTGGGTCACCTGGAAGCTCAAGCGCGGCGTCACCTGGCACGACGGCAAGCCCTTCACCGCCGACGACGTCGTTTTCAACTGGGAGTTCGTCGCCGATCCGGCCACCGCCGCGGTGACGAGCGGCTCGTATCGCGAGATCAGCAAGATCGAGACCCCCGATCCCCACACCGTGAAGATCGTCTTCAACAAAGCCCAGCCCTTCTGGGCCGACGCGTTCTGCGGGACCCGCGGCCAGATCATCCCCAAGCATCATTTCGACGCCTACCGCGGCGCCAAATCCCGCGAGGCGCCCACGAACCTCAGACCGGTCGGCACCGGAGCCTTCCGCTTCGTGGAGTTCAAACCGGGCGACGTGGTGCGGGCCGAGATCTACCCCGGCTACCATGTGCCCAACCGGCCGTTCTTCGACACGCTCGAGATGAAGGGGGGCGGCGACGCGGTGTCCGCAGCGCGGGCGGTGCTGCAGACCGGGGAGTACGACTACGCCTGGAACATGCAGGTGGAGGACGATATCCTCCTGCGGCTGGAGCAGGGCAGCAAGGGGCGGGTCAACATCTGGCCCACCGGCGCCATGGAGCACATCCAGCTCAACAACACCGATCCGTGGACCGAGGTGGACGGCGAGCGCTCGAGCGTCAAGACCGCCCATCCGCTCCTGTCGGACCCCGCGGTGCGCCAGGCCCTGAATCTGCTCGTCGACCGGGCCTCGGTGCAGGAGCAGATCTACGGCCGGCAGGGTCAGACGACCGCCAACTACCTGAACGCCCCCTCCCGCTTCCGCTCCTCGAACATGAAGTGGGAGTTCAACGTGGAGAAGGCGGCCGCGCTCCTGGAGGCGGCGGGCTGGAAGCGGGGCGGCGACGCCATCCGGTCCAAGGACGGCAAGCGGCTCAAGATGCTCTACCAGACCTCCATCAACGCCCCTCGCCAGAAGAACCAGCAGATCGTCAAACAGGCGGCGGCCAAGGCGGGCATCGAGCTCGAGCTGAAGTCGGTCACCGCGTCGGTGTTCTTCTCGTCCGACCCGGCCAACCCGGACACCTACCCTCACTTCTACTCGGACATCCAGATGTACAACAACGGGCCCAACGCGCCCGACCCGCAGTACTTCATGAACCAGTTCGTGTCCTGGGAGGTGGCGTCCAAGGCCAACAAGTGGCAGGGGCGCAACATCACGCGCTGGCGCAACGAGGAGTACGACCGTGCCTACACCGCCGCCGACTCCGAGCTGGACCCGGTCAAGCGCGCGGCCCTCTTCATCAAGATGAACGACCTGCTCATCCAGAACGTGGTGGTGATTCCGGTGCTGTGGCGCAACGGGGCCTCCGCCTCCGTCGCCAACCTCCGGGGCATGGACCTCTCGGGCTGGGAGTCGACCTTCTGGCGGCTGCCCCACTGGACCCGCCAGGGGTAGTGGAACCCGGCGGTCCGCTTGACAGTTTTGCCGGTGAAGCCGTATAAGAAGCCATCCAACCGGTCACCGTCGACCCACCCAGGGAGGACCTCCGATGCGAGAACGTGAGCTGAGGGACATGATCGGCCGGGTCAAGGCCGGGAGCTTGAGCCGTCGGGAGTTCGTCCAGGCCATGATGGCGGTCGGCTTGACCGCCCCGCTCGCGGCGCAGATGCTCGCCTCCGCGGGGGTCGCGCACGCCCAGCCGAAGGGCGCGATGTTCACCCCGACCAAGCGCGGGGGCGGCGGCCAGCTCAAGGTGCTGTGGTGGCAGGCGCCCACCCTGCTCAACCCGCACTTCGCCACCGGCACCAAGGACCAGGACGGCTCGCGGATCTTCTACGAGCCGCTCGCCGCCTACGACCCCGAAGGCAACCTCTTCCCGGTGCTGGCCGCCGAGATCCCATCGGTTCAGAACGGGGCCGTCAGCAAGGACGGTCGCTCCGTCACCTGGAAGCTGAAGAAGGGCGTCTCCTGGCACGACGGCAAGCCCTTCACCGCCGACGACGTGGTGTTCAACTGGGAGTTCGTCCGCGATCCCAAGACGGCGGCGCGGACGATCGGATCCTACACCGACATCGAGAAGATCGACGTGCTGGACAGCCACACCGTGCGGCTCGTCTTCAAGAAACCCGTCCCGTTCTGGGGTGAGGCCTTCTGCGGCGTGGATGGGATGATCATCCCCAAGCACCTCTTCGAGGCGTACAAGGGTGAGAAGTCGCGCGAGGCGCCGAACAACCTGAAGCCGGTCGGCACCGGCCCCTACAAGTTCGTGGACTTCAAGCCGGGTGACATCGTGCGGGGCGAGCTCAACCCGAACTACCACTTGCCCAACCGGCCGTTCTTCGATTCCATCGAGATGAAGGGCGGCGGCGACGCGGTCTCGGCCGCGCGGGCGGTCATGCAGACCGGGGAGTACGACTACGCCTGGAACATGCAGGTGGAGGACGAGATCCTCCAGCGCTTCGAGCAGGGTGGGCGCGGCAAGGCCGACCTGGTCACCGGCGGCAACATGGAGCACATCCAGCTCAACAACACGGACCCGTGGACGGAAGTGGATGGCGAGCGCTCCAGCCTCAAGACCAAGCACCCCTTCCTGACCGACCCCGCGGTGCGCCAGGCGCTGAGCCTGCTGGTGGACCGGGCCTCGGTCCAGGAGCAGATCTACGGGCGCACCGCCATCACCACCGCGAACTTCCTGAACGCACCCGCCCGCTTCGCGTCCAAGAACACGAAGTGGGAGTTCAACGTGGACAAGGCCAACCAGATCCTGGAGCAGGCGGGCTGGAAGAAGGGGGCCGACGGCACGCGGGCGAAGGACGGCAAGAAGCTCAAGATCGTGTACCAGACGTCCATCAACGCCCCGCGCCAGAAGACCCAGGCCATCGTCAAGCAGGCGGCGGCCAAGGCGGGCATCGAGATCGAGATCAAGTCGGTCACCGCGTCGGTGTACTTCTCCTCCGATCCGGCCAACCCGGACACCTACCCCCACTTCTACACCGACATCCAGATGTACACCGTCACCCAGAACGTGCCGGACCCGCAGACCTTCATGCTGCAGTTCACGCCCTGGGAAGTCGCGGCCAAGGAAAACAAGTGGCAGGGGCGCAACATCACGCGCTGGCAGAGCGAGGAGTACGGCAAGCTCTTCAAGGCGTCCGAGACCGAGATGGATCCGGTCAAGCGGGCGGCGCTCTTCATCCAGATGAACGACCTCGTGATCAAGAACGTGGTGGCGATCCCGGTGGCCTGGCGGCCGCGGGTGGCCGCCATCAACAACAAGCTCCGGGCTACCCAGAGCGGCTGGGACTCCGACTTCTGGCATCTGCCCTTCTGGTACAAGGAGGCCTAGGGCGTCGGGCGAGAGAGGTCGATGGCGGTCCTCTCTCGCCCTCCGGGTCGTACCGAGTAGATGTCAAAGTACCTGCTTCGGCGCCTGCTGATCGTGGTCCCCGTGCTCGCGGGGATCAGCCTGGTGCTGTTCACCATCCTCGCCATGGCCCCCGGCGATCCGTTCGAGGAGCTCGCCACCAACCCCAACGTCCCGCCGGAGGTGCGCGCCAATCTGCGCACCCAGTTCGGCCTCGACGACCCGATCCCGGTGCGCTACGCCCGCTGGTTCACGTCCATGCTCAGGGGAGACTGGGGTTTCTCCTTCGTGAGCCGCATCGACGTGGGCACGCTCATCCTGCAGCGGCTGCCCACCACCCTCTGGGTGCTGGGCCTGGCTCAGCTCCTGGGGCTCTTGGTGGCGCTGCCGGTGGGTATCTACGCGGCCATCCGGCCCTACTCGCTCTTCGACCAGATCTCGACCACCTTCGCGTTCATCGGCTTCTCGCTGCCGACGTTCTTCACCGGCATCCTCTTCATCCTGTTCTTCAGCATCTATCTCGACTGGCTGCCCTTCATCTACCGGGCGGACATCGGCGGATCCGGCTGGCGCTGGTACTGGGAGAACATCCGTCAGGTCATCATGCCGGTAACGGTGCTGGGCCTCGCTCAGGGTGCGGCCATGACGCGCTACATGCGCTCGGCGGTGCTGGAGGTGATCCGGCTCGACTACATCAACACCGCGCGTGCCAAGGGGCTGTCCGAGAAGGTGACGATCCTGAAGCACGTGGTGCGCAACGCGCTGATCCCGGTCGTCACCCTGATCGCGCTCCAGATCCCCGCCATCTTCACGGGCGCGGTGATCACCGAGCAGATCTTCCGGGTGCCCGGCATCGGCTCGCTGCTCATCACCTCGATCCTGGCCAACGACACCCCGGTGATCATGGCCATCACCTTCGTGTTCTCCTGTCTCGTGGTGCTGTTCAACCTGGTGGCGGATCTGCTCTACGGCTGGCTCGATCCGCGCATCTCCTACCGATAGGCATGACTCCCCCCCCGAACGGCGTGGCGTCCCAGACAGTTCGAGGGGCGGTCTCGCTCGTCCGCCCGCCCAAGGTGAGGACCCTCTGGAGCGAGTCGTGGCGGCGCTTCCGCAAGCACCGGCTCGCCACCGTGGGGATGGCGGTCCTGCTGGTCATGGTGATCGCGGTGCTGGTCGGCCCATTCGTCTACCGCGTCCCCATCAACGAGATCGACTTCAAGGCCAAGCTGAAGGGCCCCTCGTGGGCGCACCCGCTCGGGACCGACGATCTCGGCCAGGATCTCCTCGCGCGCATGCTCTACGGCGGGCGCATCTCGCTCGCGGTGGGCGTCGCCGCGATGCTCATCGCCATCATCGTCGGCACCATGATCGGGGCCGCCGCCGGCCAGCTGGGCGGCGCCACCGACCACGCGCTGATGCGCCTCACCGATCTCTTCCTCTCCCTGCCCGGGCTCCCGCTGCTGCTGCTGCTGGTCTACCTCTTCCGCGATGCGCTCAAGAAGGCGCTGGGCCCCGAGATGGGGGTCTTCATCCTGGTGGTGATCGTGATCGGCGGGCTGCGCTGGATGCCGGTGGCACGGCTGGTGCGTGCCCAGTTCCTCTCACTGCGCGAGAAGGAGTTCGTGGAGGCGGCGCGCGGGCTCGGGGCGCCCCCGCTGCGCCAGGTCGTGCGCCACATCCTGCCCAACGCGGTGGGCCCGGTCATCGTGGCCGGCACCATCGACGTGGCCGCCGCCATCATCGCGGAGTCGTCGCTGTCCTTTCTGGGGCTGGGCTTCCCGCCCGACATCCCGACCTGGGGGCGCATCCTCTTCGACGCCAAGGACAACCTCGACTTCGCCCCGCACTGGGCCATCTTCCCGGGCACCGCCATCTTCCTCGCGGTGCTCAGCATCAACTACATCGGAGACGGCCTCCGCGACGCGCTCGACCCCCGCAAAGTCCTGTCGTAGCGCTCGGGTTCATCGGCACTGGGGCGGCGTGTTCTGCTCGAACTCCCAGCTTTTGTCCACCATGGGCACCAGGGTGGATTTAGTTGACCCATGTGAGTGGTATCCGGCCCGATGTTCCCCGTACAGTTCCCGCGCAGGCTTTGCGGCACGGTCCGTATGGTGTTGACCACACACGAAATCAAGGACCGAAGCCTCATGGCATAGCTTTCGCTCTACCGGCGAGGGCTAGAAGCTTCGCATGAGCCAGGACTGGACACCGGGGCATGGACGACGGCTTGCCGACGCTCAGCTTGTCAGCCGAGCCGGCACCCATCCGCCCGGCCCACATCCGACCGGCTCCCGGCTGAGAACCGTCCGGCGCACGATCGCGACGGCCCTCAGTTTCTGCACCAGTCCCGCGGTCACAAGGGCGGTCAAGGTGACGGCCCTCCTGGCGGGCCTGCAGGCCATCCTCGTCGTGGGCCTCTGGTGGCTGAGCGAGGAGTGGCTCATGCCGACGATTCCCACCCGCCTCGAACGAATCGCAGATCGGTACGCCGCGGCGGCCGGCCGCTTCATGCCCGCGACCGACCAGAGAGCTCTCAACCTTCTGGTCAAGCAGGGCGCCGCGTGGCCGGAGATCGCATACGTCGGCGTCGAGGACGCTCTCGGACTTGTGCTCGCGCACACCGATCCGACACGTGTCGGCAGGATCTGGAACGAGGTGATGCCGACTGGCGTCCGGTCCACGGCGGGCGTCCCGCTTCGCGAGATCGCGGTGCCCATACTCGATCCCGATCAGAAGGTCGGGCCGCCGGTCGGCCGCGTCCGGCTCGGCTATCGCACCATCGATGACCGGTCGATCGTCGCGGGCGCGCTCGCCCACAGCTCGGTCGTGCCATTCCTCGTGGTCACCGTGGTGGCGACCATCCCTCTGGGATGGCTGGTCATCGCCCTCGGCAAGCCGTCGGGTCAGCGACCAAGCATGCCCCTGGAGACTCTGGCCCAGGTCGCGTGGACAAACCAGGGCCACTTCGTGACCGAAGTGCAGCGACTAGAGGTAGTGCTCGCCGAGCGCGAAGCTCAGGTCGCGCTGCTTACCGAGGCCGTCGAGCACGCCACGCGATCGAGATCGGTCGATCCCTCTCATCAGCGCGCCATCTTATCCATAACCCGCGCGGTTCGGGCCTCTCTCAGCAACATTCTCGGCTTCTCGAAGCTCCTCTTGCGAGAGCTCGACGGCCAGCTGACGGACGCGCAAACCGCGGATGTGCTGAACATCCAGCGCGCCGGCGCCGATCTGCTCTCCTTCGTCAGCGCACTCTCCGAGCTCAACCGAGCCGAAGCGGGAGAGATCCTGATCCAGCCCGAGGCGATGGACGCCAGGACTCTGCTGACCGAGCTCGCGGCGGAGTATGGATCGGCCCACTCGCTGGACATCAAGGTGGAGTGTCCGGCCGAGTTGCCGATGGTGAGGGCGGATCGAGCCCATCTCGGGCAGATCCTCCACGCGTTGATCATGCAGGCGACATCGCCGAGCGGGGACGGCGAGGTGGTGCTGAGGCCGCGGTCGAACGGCGAGACCGTCGACATCGCGGTGACCTACCCGGGGCGGGTCATTTCGGACGATGACCTGGCGACCATCTTCGACCCGTACCATTCGAAGGAAACGAACACGGGACGCGTTGGCCTGACTCTGGCCCGGTCACTCGCCATCCTCAACGGGGGTGGGCTGGCGGTCGAAAGCCAACCGGGACATGGTGTTGTATTGACACTCACGGTGCCCACAGAGCTTGCGCACGACGGGTAGGCTGATCGGCGACGGCTAAGGACGGAGGACGCCTCATGGAAGACACTCTTCTCTACATCGACTCGGAGCCGGCAACTCGGCTGCTCGTTCGCCGCGTGCTGGGCTCGGCCGGGTTCCGCGTGATCGAGGCCGAAAGCCTCGACTCAGGCCGCCAGCTCGCCGAGCAGGCCCGGCCGGAGATCGTTCTGCTGGACGTGGACGATGACACGGCGCCGGCCGGTCTCCTTTCGACGTTCCGGAAATCCCCTGGAATGGAGCGGTCGGTCTTCCTGGCCTCCACCGCCGACGACCGGCCCGCTCGCGCGGAGGACCTGGTCGCCTTCGGGTTCCAGGGGGTCCTCGTCAAGCCGCTCGACATCGACACCCTGGCGAACGAGCTCAAGCCCTATCTGGCACCGAAGGCCGCCCCCGTCCTACCGGCCGAGCCGATCCTTGCGGCTTCGTTCCGCCTCGGCATCCGCTCACGCTGGAGGGTCAACTTCAGCCCGATCATGGAGCGTCTCGTTCGCAGCGTGGATGCGGCCGACGGGGTGCTGGCCCTCCTCGACGAGGAACGGACAACGCTGATCGTGGTGGCGACCGCCTCGATCCGGGGCCCGGTTGATAGCTCACGGCTTGGAGCCAGATTGCCCGTGACCGCTCTGGAATGGATCCGGGCCTCGCTCGAGACTGCCGGACCCACGCGGTTCAACGCCGACACGGTGAGGCCGTCGGCGCTACTTTCCGAGGACAGCACCGTCGCCCTCGTCGTGCCCGTGGCCAAGGAGGGCGAGGTATACGGGCTGGTCATCCTGAGCGAGCGGCGGCGAGGCCGATTCCTCTTCCCACCCGCCCAGGTGGCGGAGAGCGTCGCCGAGACCTCGCGGATCGGATCGATCCTGGCGGAAGCCGATCGGCTGGACGAGGCCATGGACCTGAAGCGTCACGAGATGCAACGCGTCCGGCTCGCCGCGGGACGGGCCGTCGCGGCCGCCGGCCAGGCCGCCGCGGCCATGAGCGGAGAGCGGGAAGCCGTCACCCGTCTGAGCCTGCGTCTCGCGGAACAGCTCAAGCTACCGCTGGCCGACGCGATCCTCCTCCATCAGGCGGTGGAGGCGCACGACCTCGGCCGGACGTGGCTCGCGCAGGCCGTCCTTCCTCACGCCGGGCTCACGCCCGCCGCCGCTCAGAGCCTCCTCGATGGACACGCGGACCATACGACGGCCATCCTGAGCGCGCTGGAGTGGCCACCGCCGGTTCTCGACCTCATCCGGGCCCACCGGGCGTGGTGGAGTGGCGAGGGTCAACCCGACGGACCCACCGGCGGCGATATTCCGCTGGCCGCTCGCATCATGGCGGTCACCACGACCTACGAGACTCTGATCACCTCTCCCGGCCTGCACCGAGGCGCGTTGCGGAGTCGCGAGGCGATCGCGGAGCTCACCCGCGAGTCGGGCAGACGCTTCGACCCGGACGTGGTCGCGGCCCTCACCGAGCTGCTCGAGGAGAAGGCATAGGCATAACCGCCCTTCCAGCTGACGATCCGACGTCGCCTTCAGCGGGCGCCCCCTGACCCTTGCAGTCGTGGCCCTCGTCCGCCTATCCTGCCTCCGGCTTCGATCTCGCCCCGACGGGGAGGACAACATGCGACGACTGGCTCTCGCCCTGGGCGCTCTCCGGTTGCTGACCGGCTACTACACCTCACCTCTGTCGTAACCGCCTCACCGCCGAGGAGACTGCCCGTGCCCGACCGCGATCTCTGCTTTGTCCCCGCCACCGAGCTCCAGCGCCTCTACCGCGCGCGCAAAGCATCCCCCCTGGAGGTCATGCAGGCGGTCTTCGCGCGGATCGACGCGGTGAACCCGCGCGTCAACGCCTACGTCACGCTGGCCCGGGAGCAGGCGCTGACCTCGGCCCGGAAGGCCACCTCCGCCCTCGCGCGCAAGGGCGCGGCGCTCGGGCCGCTGCACGGCGTCCCGGTGTCCATCAAGGACCTGACGCCCACCAAGGGCATCCGCACGACCTGGGGCTCCAAGATCTTCGAGCACCACGTGCCGGAGGAGGACGCGCTCTACGTCGACCGTCTCAGGCGGGCCGGTGCCATCGTGGTCGGCAAGACCAATACCCCCGAGTTCGGAGCCGGCGGCAATACCTTCAATGCGGTCTTCGGCGCCACCCGCAATCCGTGGAACACCGCGCTCACCTGCGGCGGCTCGAGCGGCGGCGCCGCGGTGGCGCTGGCCACCGGCATGGCTCCGCTCGCCCAGGGCTCGGATCTCGGCGGCTCGCTGCGGACTCCCGCGGCGTTCTGCGGCGTCGTCGGCTTCCGGACCTCGCCCGGGCTCATCCCGGTCTATCCGTCGGATCTGGGCTGGGACTCGCTCAGCGTGACCGGCCCGATGGCCCGCACGGTGGGCGACGTGGCCCTCATGCTGGCCGCGATGGCGGGCCCCGACGACCGCGCCCCGCTCTCGTACGACGTCGATACCCGGCGGTTCACCGCGGCGGTGAAGCGGCCCTCCATCAAGGGCTGGCGGGTGGCGTGGACGCCCGACCTCAACGGGCTGATCCCGGTGGATCGCGAGGTCGCCGCGGTCGCCGAGCGGGCCACCGCCGTGTTCCGCTCCCTCGGGGCGAAGGTCGAGCGGGCCTGCCCCGATTTCGGCGAGGTCAACGACATCGTGCTGGCCACGCGCGGGCTCGGCATGGTCGCGCGCCACGCCGACAAGCTCGCGCGCTGGGAGCCCGAGATGCAGAAGGGGCTCGTGTGGAACATCAAGCAGGGGCTCTCGCTGACGCCCGAGCAGATCGGCAACGGCGACAAGCTCCGCACCCGCCTCTGGCACCGGGTGCGCGCCTTCATGGAGACGCGCGATCTGCTGATCCTGCCTACCGTCGCGATGCCCCCGTTCTCGGTGGAGCAGCCCTATCCCACCGAGATCAACGGGAAGGCGCTCGACAACTACACCCAGTGGTTCTTCCTCACCTACGGCATCACGGTCACCGCGCTGCCCGTCATCTCGGTGCCGTGCGGCTTCACGAAGAGCGGGCTGCCGGTCGGCCTGCAGATCGTCGGGCGCCGGCGCCAGGAGACCGCGGTGCTCCGGGCCGCCGCCGCCTTCGAGGCCGCCGCGCCCTGGGCGGACCGGGTCCCGCCGGTCGTGTCCGCGGCATCATCATGATGTGAGTCCTCCGGCTTCCGACGCGGGACCCGTGCTGGCCGACCTCGTGGAGTGCCTGGCCACCATCGGCCGCTCCATGCAGGACGAGTTCAATCCCCGCCGGCAGCGTTTCGGCCCCGAATGACCCGAAGCAGAGTCGCCTCGCGCGGCTCGCGGCCGTCGAGCCCAGGGTGCGCCGGGCGGGCGCGCATTGACTCCACCAGACCCGAGCGCTATGCTCGCGGCCGGATGCTCCGCGGGATCGCGGTATTTCATTCCCTTCGCGGCAGATCAGGCCGGCATCAGTTCCCCGGCGTCCAGCTCCTCGATGGCCGCGGTGCGACGCTGAAACCACGCACGGAAGACCGCCATTCCACGCTCGTTCGCCGGATCCAGAGACCCGGTCGCGATCACGGTGTAGATGTGGCACTGGAGGACGGCGCGCCGATAGTCGAGGAGCGCATCGTCGAACGCATAGCCGGCGCGCCCGCTGGTCGCGAGCTCGTACCACAGCCGCAGCAGCCGCATCTCTTCCGCCCGTCGCACGGTCGGGTCGAGGCAGCCAGACAGGAAATACCCTACGTCGAACACGCCACGCCCCCGAAACGTGATCTGCCAGTCGATCATCGCCACCCCGGCGGTGTCGAAGAACAGGTTGTCGAGGCGAAAGTCGCCATGAGCGATCGTCATCGGCGGCCGCGTGAAGGTGCCCAGAAGGTCGATGACGTGGGTGCCCAGGGCCTCGGTGATCCCCCGCATCTTCGGGGACAGCGAGTCGCCGAACATCTGCAGGAAGTGCGGGGCGCACTGCCGGTACGCGGGCTCGGCGCTCTGGTGCACCGGCGCATTGCAGAGCGGCATCCAGTCCAGCCGATCGAGGTCGGCGCTGCCCCACCACGCGGCATGCAGGCGGGCGATGCTCCGGATGGCGCGCTCGGCCTCCGCGACCGAGCACCCCGTCGCGTCGTCCCCCATGGGCAAGGAGGCGAGATCCTCCATCAGGATCAGGTGATTGTCGGCGTGTACGTCCGTGAGGGCCGCGTAGCATCGAGGGACGCGTACCGGCACCCGTTGCGCCAGCTCGGAATAGAATCGAGCCTCACGCTCGTAAAAGTTGAAGAGCCGGCAGATCTCGCGCCCCCCGGGATCCAGCGTCGGCAACTTCCCGATGAGCGTCGACGGGACTCCGCCGTCCGCCCCGTCGTACGTCGGGCGGAGGCGCGCCACCTGCCCGAGAAAGCCGACCCCCACCCCGATCGGCTCGATCACGAGCGCGGTGACCTCGCCGGCGCGCAACGCGTGGGCTTCCCGCAAGAGCGCGGTCAGGCTGGCGGGGGTGACGTCCTCGAACCGACGCGGGATCGCGGTGCTCATGGCCGGGGGCCGACTGTACGAGATGGCCTCCGGGACGTCAAGAAACACGTGGCGGCGCCATGAAGTGCAGCCGGTGCGGCCACCGCAATCTTCCTCGCGGGAACTTCTGCGAGAAATGCGGCAGCCCGCTCACGAGACGCTGCGTTCGCTGCGGCGCG
>Ga0137403_10006184_pt1 | contig 13744 bp, 18 predicted proteins | sample CZOMad2_1_16fung_FD_122057 | JGI IMG/M metagenome (GOLD analysis project Ga0137403, IMG submission 122057) | Vadose zone soil fungal communities from Angelo Coast Range Reserve, California, USA - CZOMad2_1_16fungal (Hybrid Assembly) | ecosystem: Environmental > Terrestrial > Soil > Vadose zone... | reverse complement strand
CTCCATGGTCTCGGGCGGCATCTCGATCTCGACCGGACGCGGCCGGCCGGTGGTGAGCTGACGCATGGCCGCGCGCACCGCCGCCGGCACATCGGCCACTTCCAGCACCCGGCGCCGCCACTTGGTCACCGGCCGGATGCACTCGAGCTGGTCGTTGACCTCGTGAAGCACGCCGATGTCCTTGCCGATCTGATTCTTCGGCACCTGGCCGGAGATCATGAAGACGGGCGAGGAGGCGGAGTACGCGGTGCTGAGCCCGGCCGAAGCATTGAGAAGCCCCGGTCCCGGCACCACCAGGGCGGTGCCGACGCCGCCGCCCGCGCGGGCGTAGCCGTCCGCCATGTAGGAGGTGGCCTGCTCGTGCCGCGTCTGGATGAAGCGAATGCGCGGCTCCTCGCGGAGCGCGGCCATCGTGCCGTAGAGCTGGACGCCGGGGAGCCCGAAGACCACGCGAATGCCTTCCTGATAGAGCTGCTTGACGAGTGCTTCGCCGCCGGTCATCCGGGCCATGGGGATCTCCCGAGCATTGAGGTTATGCGCCGCCTACCGCCGCCACTGCCGGAGAGCCTATCACGGCCGGAGGCACCCGCGCCTCACGGCGTCGCGATGGCGCCGGCCGTCCGCAGTGCCTCGACGCGCGCGGGCGAATAGGCGAGCAGGCCCTCGAGCACCGCGCGCGTGTGCTCGCCGATGCGGTACGGCGCCGGGCCCGCGGGCCCCACCGCGGCGCCGTCCAGATGGAAGGGCGTGCCGGTGACGCGGACCTTCCCGCGGGCCGGATGCGGCACCGTGGGAAAGAACTCGCGCGCGGCCAGGTGGGGATTCTCGCTGACCTCGCGCGGCGCGAGGACGGGCGCGCAGGGGATGCGGGCCGCGGTCAGGGTCTCCATCGCCGCGTCCACGGTCGGGAAGCGGCGGATCCACGCGCCGATGATCTCGCCGAGCGCGGCGCGATTCTCGCGGCGCGCCACCGGGGTGGCGAATCGCGGGTCCGCGGCCAGCTCCGGGCGCTCCAGCAGCGCGACCAGGCGGGACCAGAGCGCGGGCGCGCCCGTGGTCTGGAGCGCCACGTGGCGCCCGCCGATCTCGTATACCCACATGCCGGACCGCGGCGCTCCCATCTCGTCGCCACCGTTGAGCACGGCCCCGAAGCTCACGTCGTCGCAGGCGATGAGGGCTTCCAGCATCGAGACGTCCAGGTAGGCGCCCCCGCCGGTGCGGGCGCGACGCCAGAGGGCGGCCATGATGGCGCCGAAGGCGTGCGTGCCCGCGAGCACGTCGGCGGCCTGGATGTTCGCCGAGTGTGGCGCGGGCGCGTCGCCGCGCTCGAGGTGCATCATGCCCGACGCGGCATTGACGATGTGGGCGAACGCGGCACGGCCACGCCAGGGGCCGGTCTGGCCGAAGCCGGAGATGGAGCAGTAGACGAGGTCGGGCTTCACCGCCGACAACGCCGGCCAGTCACAGCCCAGGCGCGCGATCACCCCCGGCACGAAGTTCTCCACCGCGACGTCGGCCCGTCGCGCGAGGTCGAGGACCACCTCGCGCGCGGCCGGATGGGCCAGGTCCAGGGCCACACTCTCCTTGCCAGTATTGATGCGCGTGAAGTACGTGCTCTGGTCGTCCCGGCCCTCTTCGAGCTGCAGATACGCGCGGCGCATCTCGTCGCCCTCGCCGGGACGCTCGATCTTGATCACGCGCGCGCCGAGGTCGGCGAGCAGGCGCGTACAGTAGGGGCCGGCGAGGACGCGGGTGAAGTCCAGCACGACGAGGCCGTCGAGCAGGGCAGGGCCGGGCGCGCTCACCGGCGCAGTATAGCAGCCGCGCCGTTGACAGGTCGGGGACGGGGGCCTACACTCCGCCCGACCGTTGCCGTGCCTTCAACCTGGCGAGGACACCATGGCCTTCCCGCTGACCGTCTCCGATCCGTCGTCGCTGGGCCTCGATCCCCAGGCGCTGGAGCGCCTCGTGGAGATGATCGCGGGCCACATCACCGAGGGCCGCTATCCCGGGGCCCAGATCGCGATCGCCCGGCGCGGCAAGCTCGCTCTCTTCAAGTCGCTCGGCGAAGCGCGCACCGAGGGCACCCGGGTCTCCGCGCGCGAGGACACGCTGTGGCTCTTGTACTCGAATACCAAGGTCATCACCGCGAGCGCGCTGTGGGTGCTCGCCGAGCGCGGCGCCTTGCGCTTCACCGACCGCGTGGCCGACCACGTCCCCGGCTTCGAGGCCAACGCGAAAGGCGAGGTCACGGTCATCCAGCTCCTGTCACACCAGGCGGGCTTCCCCAACGCCGACGTCCCCAGCGCGGCCTGGGAGGATCACGATCTCCTGCGGAAGGCGGTGTGCGGGTTCACGCTCGAGTTCACGCCCGGCTCGCGCGTGCACTACCACGGCCGCGCCGCCCACTGGACGGCGGCGGTCCTCATCGAGGCGCTCACCAAGACGGACTACCGTGCCTTCATCCGCGAGAACGTGATCGAGCCACTGGGGCTGGGGGACGACCTCTTCGTGGGACTGCCCGACGCCCACCACGCGCGGACGGTGGACATGCACGAGCCGTCGGCCGACTGGCGTCGACAGACCCGGCGGGCGGACGAGAATCACGCCGCCTTCTACCGCGCGGGCACGCCGGGCGGCGGCGGCTACGCCACCGCCCGGGCCATGGCGGCCTTCTACCAGATGCTGGTGCAGGGGGGCACGCTGAACGGCACCCGCCTCTTCTCCCCGCGCATGATCCAGTACGTCACGCGCAACTTCACCGGCGACCGCGTGGACGCCTACATGGGCATGCCCATGCACCGCGGCCTTGGCCCCCACTCGCGCGGGACCACCGACACCATCCGCGGCCTGGGCTCGCTCGCCTCGCCGCGCACCATCGGCCACGGCGGCGTCGGCTCGTCCTACTGCTGGGGCGACCCGGACTCCGGGGTGTCCTTCTCCTACCTCACCAATAGCCGGGTCCCGGATCCCTGGCACAGCGCGCGGCTCGAGGTGATCAGCAACTGCGTGCACTCCGCCATCAACGAGCGGAGCTGACGGCTCAGACCTATACATCATGAAGATGGAGTAAACGCTGGACCCGGATGCCCGCCCGGGGGCGGGTCCGGCGCGCGATTTGACGCCCTCTGTCCGCCGCGCCACCGCCCACCCGGGCCCAGTGTCCGTCGGTTGACAAGTCCGCCTCCCTCCGTATACAAAGCCTTGAGGACGTCCGCATGCCCTCACTTGTCCGTCTCCGTCCGAACGCCCGTGTAGCCGCGTCCATCCTGGGCGAGGTTTTCAAGGGTCTACAGCATCCCCTCGCCTTCCGGTTATGGGACGGCACCGAGGTGCGGCTGGGCCGGGGCGAGCCGGCCTGCCGCGTGGTCATCCAAGCGCCCGAGGCCTTCACCGCGCTCATCCGCGATCCCAGCCCAGGCCACTTCGCCGAGGCCTATGCCTCGAACCAAATCGACATCCAGGGCGATCTCTTCGACGCCATGCGCGTGGCCAACGAGGTCGAGGAGATCAAGGTGACCCCCGGCCAGCGGCTACGCATCCTGCTCTCCCTCTGGAAGTCCTGAGTCGTGGCCGGCTACGACGTCCTCGTGGTGGGAGGCGGACCCGGCGGGAGCACCGCGGCCTGGCGACTGGCTCGCGCCGGGCTGCGCCCGCTGGTACTGGACGCCGCCGTCTTCCCCCGTCAGAAAATCTGCGCGGGTTGGGTGACGCCCATCGCGCTCGCCGACCTCGAGATCGAGCCCGACAAGTACCCGCTCACCATCCAGGGCTTTGCCGCCTGCGCGCTGGCGTTCGAGGGTGCGCGCCACGACACGCACTGGCGGCGGCCCGCCTCCTACGGCATCATCCGCCGCGAATTCGATCACTTCCTCCTCGAGCGTGCGGCGGCGGCGGGGGCCGACGTGCGCGGGGGCGTGCGCGTCAAGGCGGTCACCGCCGGCCCCTCGGGCGCCCGCGTCGAGACCGAGCAGGGCACATTCGAGGCGCCCCTGGTGATCGGAGCCGGTGGCCACCGCTGCCCGGTGGCCCGCGATCTGGGCGAGGTGTCCGCCCGCGAGGAGGTGGTGGCGGCGCAGGAGACCGAGACACGGCTGTCCCCCGAGTGGCGAGCGCGGCTCGAGGCCTTCATGGACGCGCCCGAGATCTATGTGGAGCCCGACCTGCGCGGCTACGGCTGGTTCTTCCCCAAGGGCGACTTCATCAATGTGGGCATCGGGATCACCGGGGGCAATGACGGGAGCCTGCCAAAGCGGCGCGACGCGCTCCTCGCCATGCTGCGCGTCACCGGCCGGGTGCCCGAGGGGATGCCGCTCGATCCCTTCAAGGGGCACGCGTACGTCGTGCGCCGCCAGGCGCCGCGGCGTCTCGCCGGCCCCGGCTTCTGCCTCGTCGGGGACGCGGCGGGGCTGGCCCGTGATCTCTCGGGCGAAGGCATCGGGCCCGCCATCCGCAGCGGCATCCTCGCCGCCGCGGCGGCGCAACGGCTCCTCCGTGACGGCGGTTCCCTCGACGGCTACGCGCGCGAGGTCGTGGCGCTCTACGGGCCCGGCGAGCCCTCGTGGATCGGCCGGCAGATCGCCCGGCTCCCGGAGGCGCTGGCGCGGCGGGCGGTGCGCGCGGTGCTCGGCTCCGCGCGCGCGCGGCGCCGCGTCGTCTTCGACTCGATCTTCGGCATGAAGGAGGCGACCTCATGAGGCGGAGCAAGAAGCGGGACGCCGAGGCCATCTCGTACCACTACGACCAGTCCAACGAGTTCTACGCTCTCTTCCTCGACCCGCTCATGGTCTACACGTGCGCGTACTACCGGGACCCCGACGGCAAGCTGGAGCAGGCCCAGGCGGACAAGCTGGATCTGGTGTGCCGCAAGCTGCGGCTCAAGCCCGGCGAGACCCTGCTCGACATCGGCTGCGGGTGGGGGAGCCTCGCCATCTGGGCCGCCCAGCACTACGGCGTCCGCTCTCACGGGGTGACGCTGTCTCGGGCCCAGGCCGAGTTCGCCGCCGCGCGCATCGCGCGGGAGGGCCTCACCGGGCGCTGCCTGGTGGAGTACCGCGACTTCCGCGATCTGCCCGTCGACGCGCGCTACGACAAGATCGCCGCCATCGGCGTCATCGAGCACGTGGGCATCGGCAACTATCCGGTCTTCTTCAGTCGCGTGCGAGCGATGCTCAACGACGGTGGCTACTACCTCAATCACGGCATCACCCACGAGTTTCACTGGAAGCCCACCACCCAGACGGACTTTCTCTACAAGTACGTCTTCCCCAACGGCGAGCTGGCGGGGCTCACCCAGACCATGACCGAGCAGGAGCGGGCGGGCTGGGAGATCGTGGATGTCGAGGGGCTGCGGCTCCACTACGCACGGACCTGCCGCGAGTGGGTGGAGCGGCTCGAGGCGCGGGCCGACGAGGCACGCGCCCTTGTGGGCGAGCGCATCTATCGCATCTGGCGCCTCTACCTCACGTGCTCGTCGGTGGCATTCCAGGAAGGGCATATCGGGCTCTACCAGGTCCTCATGCGCAAGCAGTGGGATGGCACGTTCGACGCGCCGGCCACGCGCGAGGATCTCTACAATAGGGATTACCGATAGCCGTCGGAAAAACTTACGGTTTGGCCGATAGGCGTGCGACCCTCGTCTCGATCCTGGCGGAATTGTTTGTGTTCCGGTTCGGGCAGGGAACTTGCTACCTGCGTCGGGGGTGGACATGGCGCGCTATCTGTTTGTCGTCTCGAATTCCAGACCTGATCTCGCTGACTACCTCGTGCGCCATTTTTCCGACGAGCAGGACGTGCAGGTGACTCTCGACCGGCGGCGGGGTGAGCGGCGACGGAGCCAGGCGGACAAGGACCCCGAGCGGCGCCAGGGCCATCGCCGCTGGCGGCCGGAGAACGACGAGTCGCTGGCATCGGTGGGAGCCTTCATGGTCCCCCTCGACGCGCCGGAGCCCGTCGCCTGACGCGTCCCTTCAGTTCGGAAAAGTTTTCCTTGGCATCGAGTACAACCTCCCCACCTCGTTCTCATCGCGCGAGTAACTCGGCGATTCTGCTATCCACCATCGGTGGCACGTCCATTGCTCACGTCCTCCGGCAAGGAGGGCGGCGGGCCATGAAGACCTTGATCGGGATGGCGGCGATGGCAGTGCCGATCACCATGGCGGTCTCGGGGGACCTCTCGGCCGGACTCCTCGCCGCGGCGGGCGCGGTGGCCGGCGGCTGCTGGATGATCAGCGGCTGGCTCTCGCACTAGGCTCACGACGGGGGGCAGGGGGCTTGCGTCGGGCCACATGCCCGGCGATCATCGCGGCACTCGACAGTATCCGACCCCCGCCCTCGGAGGAGCCGCGATGACCCAGGATCTGCTCGAAGTCGTCAAGGACCGCGTTGCCGTCCTCACGCTCAATCGCCCCGACCGGCTCAATGCCATGTCGCGGGACATGCTGGATGCCCTCCTCGAGACCTTACCCCGCCTCGGCAATGACCCCGACGTCGGCGTAGTGGTCGTCACCGGCGCCGGCCGTGGCTTCTGCGCCGGCGGCGACGTGAAGGCGATGGCCGAAGGACGCGAGGGCGATGGCGCCAGCCTGGAGGACAAGGCCCAGGCGCTCCGGTCCCGCATGGAGGTCTCGCGCTTCCTGCACGAGATGCCCAAGCCCACCATCGCCATGGTGCGGGGGGCGGCGGCGGGCGCGGGGCTTTCGGTCGCCCTGGCCTGCGACATGCGGATCGCCTCGGACAACTCGAAGTACGGCACCGCCTTCGCGCGCGTGGGCTATTCGGGAGATTTCGGCGGGAGCTACTTCCTCACCCAGCTCGTCGGCACCGCCAAGGCGCGTGAGCTCTACCTCACCGCCGAGCTCGTGGACGCCGCCCAGGCGCTGGCTCTCGGCATGGTCAACCGTGTCGTCCCCGACGCCCTGCTGGAGACGGAGACCATGGCGCTGGCGACGCGGCTGGCCAAGGGCCCATCCGTCGCCTACCGCTACATGAAGCGCAATCTCAATGCGGCGGAGACCGGCAGCCTCAAGGATGTCTTCGACCTCGAGGCGTGGGGCCACACGCGCAGCGGCATGACCGAGGACTGGCGCGAGGCCACCCGCGCCTTCGTGGAGAAGCGCGAGCCGGTCTTCAAGGGCCGCTGAGCGCGCCCCCAGGGGCGCGCGTCCGCCGGGTCTGGTACTCTCGAGCCCTCGGCCGCACCGCTCCGCAGCTATACCACCCGATGCCACGAGGAGGACCGGGAGCGGTACGGCGCCGATCCCCTCATCACCTACTTCGACACGCCGGTCGTGGTGGACAACGCGACGGGCGAGATCAGCAGCGACGCGTAGTCACTTAAACGCACGCACACACGGCGACGGGAGGGATCATGGCGCTCGATCTGGGACTCACGGGCAAGGTCGCGATCATCAGCGGGGGGAGCGAGGGTCTGGGCCGCGCGGCGGCGGAGCGGCTGGCGCGCGAGGGCGCGAAGGTGACCATCTGCGCGCGGCGCAAGGACGTGCTCGAGGCCGCGGCGGCCGGCATCAAGGGGGCCACCGGCAACGAGGTGCTGGCGCTGCCGGCGGACGCCACCAAGGCGGCGGACATCGAGAACGTGGTGCGCGCCACCGTCGAGCGCTGGGGCGGGGTGGATATCCTGCTCAACAACGCGGGCACCTCGGCGGCGGCCGCCTTCGAGAAGGTGGACGACGACACGTGGCACGAGGACTTCGAGCTGAAGGTGATGGGCGCCATCCGCTTCTGCCGGCTCGTGATCCCGCAGATGAAGAAGCGCGGCGGCGGCCGTATCGTCAACGTGACCACGGTGGGCGGCAAGGCGCCCGCGCCCCGCTCGCTTCCGACCAGCGTCTCCCGCGCGGCGGGCATCAACCTCACCAAGTCGCTCGCCCACGAGTACGCGGCGGACAAGATCCTCGTGAACACCATCTGTATCGGCCTCGTCCGCAGCGCCCAGATCGACCGGCGCGCCAAGGACGGCGACCTCGAGGCCCACTATCGCGAGCTGGCCAAGCGCATCCCGCTGGGCCGCGTGGCGCATGCCTCCGAGTTCGGCGATCTCGTCGCCTTCCTCGTCTCCGATCGCGCCGCCTACATCACCGGCACCGCCATCAACTTCGACGGCGGCATGGCCGCTACCGTCTAGGGGGGAGGCGCCTATGCCCAGCGCCGTCAACCGCCAGATCCTCCTCGCCGCCCGTCCGGCGGGCGCGCCCAAGCCGAACGACTTCACGCTCGTCGAGACCGCCATCCCCGAGCCGGGCCCGGGGGAGGTGCTCGTCCGCAACATCTACATGTCGGTGGATCCCTACATGCGCAGCCGCATGAACGACCGCCGCTCGTACGCCAAGCCCTGGGAAGTCGGGCAGCCCGCGGATGGGCGCGCGGTGGGCGAGGTGGTGAAGTCCAACGACGCCCGGCTCAAGCCGGGCACCATCGTCTCGAGCATGCTGGGCTGGCGCGAGTACTTCGTTTCGACGGGCGAGGGACTCACGCCGCTGGACCGCTCGCTGCCGCTGGCCAGCTATCTGGGCGTCCTCGGCGTGCCCGGCTTCACTGGATGGTACGGTCTCACGGAGATCGGCCAGCCCAAGGCGGGCGAGACCCTCGTGGTCTCGGGTGCCGCGGGCGCCACCGGCTCTCTCGTCGTCCAGCTCGGCAAGCTCCTCGGCTGCCGCGTGGTGGGCACCGCGGGGACGGACGACAAGTGCAAGTGGCTCACGAGCGAGCTGGGCGCGGATGCCGCCATCAACTACCGTCGGGCGCCGGATCTCTTCGAGGTGCTGCGCGACGCCTGCCCGAAGGGGGTGGACATCTACTTCGAGAATGTGGGCGGCCCCATGCTCGACGCCGTCCTCCGGCTCGTGAACCCGTTTGCCCGCATTCCGCTCTGCGGAATGATCTCCCAGTACAACCTGGAGACCCCCGAGCCCGGCCCGCGCTACATGCTGAACCTGGTGGGGAATCGCGTGCGCATGCAGGGCTTCATCATCTCCGACCACTTCGATCGCTACCCGGCTTTCCTCGCGGAGGTCGGGAGCGCGGTGAAGGCGGGGCGCATCAAGCACGAGGTGACCGCGGTGGAGGGGATCGAGAACGCGGTGAAGGCCTTCCTCGGGCTCTTCTCGGGCGACAACCTCGGCAAGATGGTGGTGAAGCTCGGGCCCGAGCCCCGCTGAACGCTTCGCCCTCGGCGAGCGGAGGTCAGGGTTTGCGGTCGAGGAGCTCGGTCGTGAGCTTGGTGAGCTGATCCACGTGGAAGGGCTTGTAGAGGATGGGGACGCCCGTATTTTCGAGAAACTGCTCCATGTTGCCGGTCTGGGCGCTGCCGGTCACGAAGGCAATGCGGGCGAGAAGGTCGGGGCGCAGGCGCTCCAGCTCGCGGTAGAGGCCAGGGCCGTCCAGCTCCGGCATGCGCAGATCGCTGAGGATGAGGTCGTACTCGTTGTGCTCCACCCGTGCCAATGCGGCCAAGCCATTGGGGGCCGTATCCACGCGATGCCCGTCAGCGGAGAGGATCTCGGCGATGAGGGTGGCCAGGGCCACCTCGTCGTCGACAACCAAAATTCGTTTGCCGCTGAGCGTCGCCGTGCCGGACATGGTCGTCGATGACCTCCTGGCCCGGTTGAAATGCAAGGCCCGGGCCAGTGGTCATTCACCGTAACTACCAACTTATATTGATCTTTTTGGGCCGTAAACCTCTGGTACCTCCAATTTAGGAAGATGAGTCCCTCGTCGGAGGGGGCCCACCTTCATCAAATCCGAGAGGTCCTCAGGTCGTCCTATCGGCCGCGGTTTGAAGCTCCAGCCCAGTACCCCCGCCCTCGGCTGCCCTGGCTGCCCCGGGCCGGCGGGTGCGCGGGGCCCTGACCGCGGCCTTGACCGGGCGTATGGGCCGGGCCTTGACGGGCGGCCTTGTCACGGGCGCGGGCTCGCTCGGCGGCCTTCTGGGCCCGGATGGCGGCGATGCGCTCCGCGAGCGGGATCTCCAGCCGGTCGGCCGGGCGCTGCGCATAGTCGAAGCCCTCGAGCTTCAGCCGCGGCAGAGAATTGCCGACCGCGCGCTCGATGGCCTTGAGATCGCCCATCTCGTCGGGCGCGACGAAGGTGATGGCCTCTCCGACCGCGCCCGCCCGCGCGGTGCGCCCGGCGCGGTGGATATAGTCGTCCGGCACGTTGGGAACGTCGAAGTTCACCACGTGGGAGAGCTCGTCGATGTCGATGCCACGCGCCGCGATGTCAGTGGCCACCAGCACGCGGTACTTGCCGCGCTTGAAGCCCTCCAGGGCATGCGTGCGCTGGGCCTGGCTTCGATTGCCGTGGATCCGGTCCGTGGCGATGCCCCGCCTGGCGAGCTGTTCGGCGAGGCGGTTGGCGCGGTGCTTGGTGCGCGTGAAGACGAGCACGCTGCGCATCTCCTCCCGCTTGAGGAGCGCCGCGAGCAGCCCGCCCTTGAGATCCCCCGCCACCGGGTAGACGGAATGGGTGATGCCGGTCGCCGGCGCCGCCGGCCGCTCCTGGTTGATCGGCACCGGGTTCCGCAGGAACTCGCGCGCGAGGGCCGCGATGGGGGCGGGCATGGTGGCGGAGAAGAGGAGCGTCTGACGCTGCTTCGGCAGCTTGCCGAGGATGCGGCGGATGTCGGGAAGGAAGCCCATGTCCAGCATGCGGTCGGCCTCGTCGAGCACCAGCACCTCGAGGGCATCGAGCCGGACATAGGGATGCTGCATGTGGTCGAGGAGCCGGCCCGGCGTGGCGACGATGATGTCCACGCCGCGGCGGAAGGCGGTCTCCTGCGGGCCCATGCCGACGCCGCCGAACACCGCCGCGCCCTTCACGGGCGTGAAGCGGGCGAGGTCGCGGAGATCGGCCTCGATCTGGGCGGCCAGCTCACGCGTGGGCGCGATCACGAGCGCGCGCACGGCCCCGCGCGGCTTGTCCATCAGGCGCTGCGCGATGGGGACGAGGAAAGCGGCAGTCTTGCCGCTGCCGGTCATGGCACAGGCGACCACGTCACGGCCGGCGAGCACGGGCGGAATGGCGTCGCGCTGGATCGGCGTGGGCGCGGTGAAGCCAAGGGCCTCGACGGCGCGCAGGAAGGCGGAGTGGAGATTCAGGGCAGCGAAGGACATGGAGATTCGACCTCTGTCGAGCGGGCTTCTCGCCGGGCAAGGAACCGCGCTACTGTGTGACCGGCGTGATTTGGGAAGAACGGGGGGATTTGCCGGGGAAACCGCCGTTCGGGCTCTCTGAGACGCTTCGAGAACGGGGTCAGTATCGCACGGGTACCAAGATTCACCTAGCGATTCATCGGCGGCCCGTCGAGAGTGGGCCAGCTGGGGTATCTTCGGGGCCAAGGAGGCGGCCAGCACCAGCTTCCTCGAGAAAGCGCTCCTGCTCGTCGTCGGGGGCGCCTTGACCGGGATCATCGTGCCGGTGGTCAAGTTCCGGATGGATCAGAGCCGCTTCGAGCAGCAGAAGAAGTTCGAGGCCGAGCTCGCGCGGCAGGCGGAGATCGCGAAGGCGCGGGCCCAGTTCCGGCGGGACCTGGTGGCTCCAGTCTGGCAGGACGGAATTCAACCAGTGGCTCTACGCCGAATCCCGCCACTGGCCAAGGATTTCGGTCTCGCGCCCGCGGAGGGACGGTGATGGACCTCAAGTTGCTGATCACGGTATTCGGCACCGTTCTCGTGGCGGAGCTCGGGGACAAGACCCAGCTCAGCACCATGCTGTACGCTTCCGGCGCGCAGAACGGCAAGGGGGCGGTGTTCCTGGGCTCGGCAATGGCGCTTGTCACGTCGTCCGCCCTTGCGGTATTCGTGGGAAGCCTGATCGGGTCTCACGTCAATGCCAGGCTGGTCGGGCGGATTGCCGGAGTGGGCTTCATTGCGGTGGGCGTCTGGACCTTGTGGAGAGCATAGAGCGATGAGCTTGTTGTTCTCTCTTGATGGCCGTATCGGCCGGTCTACCTATTGGCTCAAGTTCTGCCTGCCCTATCTCGCCATCTACCTGTTGCTGTTGGCGGCCGACTGGAGGCTGGGAACCTACGACCCCGACGAGAAGACCGTCGGCCTCCTGTCCGGAATCTTCGTGGCGGTGGCGCTCTACTCTTCGATCGCGGTCAACGTGAAGCGGTGCCACGACCGGGATCATTCCCCATGGTTCCTGCTGCTGGGCTTCATTCCCATCCTGAACCTGTGGCCGTTCATCGAGCTCGGGTTCCTGGCCGGCACCGACGGGCCCAACGGGTACGGGGACCCCGAGTAGGCGAGCCATGGCACCCAGCTACCAGGCCATAAACTTCCAGGACAAGCTCTCCCGGTTCACCGACCACTGGGCGCCGAAGGTGGTGGCCCAGATGAACGACTACCAGCTCAAGCTGGTGAAGATTCAGGGGGAGTTCGTCTGGCATAGCCACACCGACACCGACGAGGTCTTCATCGTGCTGGACGGCCGGATGCGTATCGAGCTGCGGGACGGTGGCGTGGACCTCGGACCGGGCGAGATGTTCGTGGTCCCGAAGGGCGTCGAGCACAAGCCGTCCGCGCCGGACGAGTGCCGGATCCTGCTCGTGGAGCCGGGCGGCGTGGTCAATACCGGCGATGCGGGCGGAGCCAAGACCGCTCCGAACGACGTCTGGATCTGACCGGCGCCGGGGCCGATCCAGACGGTGGAAACATGATCCGCGAGTACGATCCGGATGGCGCGGTCGCGGGATTCGTCGGGGTGCTGGCGCGGGTGGTGCCCGAGCCCGACGAGGGCCAGGCCTACGTGTCGGACCTCGTCGTCCTCTCGGCCTATCGGCGGCGCGGCATCGGCCGCGCGCTCCTGGAGGGGGCGGCTACACGATCCAGATGCTCAAGCCGCTGCGCTGAGTCCGGCGGCGCGGCGCGAGAGGGAGGCGCAATGTTCGCACGGATCGGCACCTGGCAAGGATCGGCGGAGGAGCTCGAGCGCTGGATCCGGCGGTCGCGAGAGGAGGTCAAGCCCGACATCCAGAAGGATCAGGGCCTGACTGCAGCCTACTGGCTGGCGGACCGAGAAGCTGGAAAGGGAATGATCGTCACCCTCTGGGCGAGCGCGGAAGCCATGCGGGCCAGCGAGGAGGCGCGCCTGAAGCGGCAGGCCGCCACCACCGCCTCCACCGGCGCCAAGGTCACCACCGAGCGCTTCGAGATCGTCGATTCCCTGGTGATGTGAGGGTGGGAGCGCATTGAATCTCGATGGGAGGTCTAGATCCATGGAATCAGACGTGACGCATAACGGAGCGCCGAAGATAGCGCCGCATCATCAGCGCGCCGGCTCGCGGCGCGCGATCCGGCAGCTGCGCGTCGGCCACCAGGAGATCGGCTCCAGCGCGACGGGTGGCCAGGTGTCGGGCGCGCTGGCGGCGGGCGCGGTGGCCCTGGGCGCGGTGGCGGTGGGGGCGCTGGCCCTGGGCCTGCTCACCATCAGCCGCCTCGTGATCGGGCACATGTCGATCCGCCGCGCGCGCATGCAGAGACTCGAGATCAAGGAGCTGAAGGTGGCGCGACTGCTGGTCGGCGAGCTCCGCGTCGTCGAGAAGCTCGTCACGCCCGGCGGCGGCGCCGGCTGATCACCGCCGCGGCGCGGCCGCCCCGTGCCGGCCCTCGCCGGCGGCGAAGCGCGCGGCCCCCTCGCGGCTCTCGCCCGAGTCGCGCGTGACCCGGCCCAGCGCGTACTCGCGCGCGAGGGCGGCATCGAGGTCCATCCCCCAGCTCTC